>Ga0209018_1000870_pt1 | contig 26596 bp, 25 predicted proteins | sample YNPBryBLVA2012_FD_185814 | JGI IMG/M metagenome (GOLD analysis project Ga0209018, IMG submission 185814) | Anoxygenic and chlorotrophic microbial mat microbial communities from Yellowstone National Park, USA - YNP Bryant BLVA 2012 (SPAdes)... ...
CAGGCCCGTCGTGCGGCGGCCTACGCGATTACGAAGGCGCGCGAGCTGAAAGCCGGGCGAGTCGCCACAATCCTGCACGGAGCCGGCGCAGGAGGGCTGGACGTGGAGGCGGCGGCGCAGGCGGTGGCCGAGGCCAGTTTGCTGGCGCTGTACACCTATCGCGGCTACAAGAAGACCGATGCGGAAAACGCTTTTCCCAATGTGTTGGAACTGTGTGTTTTTAAGGAGGCGGACCTGCCCGCCGTGCAGCGCGGCCTGGTGACGGCGCAGGCCATTGCCTCCGGCGTGACCCTCACGCGCGACCTGGTCAATACGCCGCCGAATGTCTGCACGCCGGCCTACATGGCCGAAACGGCGACCCGCCTGGCAGAGGAGGTCGGGTTGCGCGTTCAGGTGCTCGAAAAAGGGCAGATGGAGGCGCTCAACATGGGTGCGCTGCTCGGCGTGGCGCGCGGCAGTGATTCCCCGCCGCGTTTTATCATCCTGGAACATCACAGCGCCCGCGCCGGGGAACTGGACACAGTCGTGCTGGTCGGCAAAGGAGTGACCTTCGACACGGGCGGCTATAACCTCAAGACTTCGCAGGGCATGGGCAGCATGAAAGGCGACATGGCGGGCGCTGCCGCCGTGATGGGCGCGATGCGCGCCATTGCGCTGCTCGATGTGCCGTTGCACGTGGTCGGGCTGATGCCCGCCGCCGACAACATGATCAGCGGCCACGCCTACCGTCCGCAGGAGGTGTTGACGGCCAGCAATGGCGTGACCATCGAGGTCAGCAACACCGACGCCGAAGGACGGTTGCTGCTGGCGGATGCGCTGGTCTTCGCGGCGCGCTTCAAGCCTGCGGCGGTGGTGGACATCGCCACCCTGACCGGGGCGTGCGTCACGGCGCTGGGGGCGGTGGCGGCGGGACTGTTCAGCACCGACGATACCCTGCGCGACCGGCTGCTATCTGCCGCCGATGCCACCGCCGAAAAACTGTGGCCGTTGCCGCTATTCGCCGAATATGAAAAAACGATTGAGTCTGATGTGGCCGACATCAAGAACAGCGGCGGGGCGGCGACCGGCGTCGGTGCATCGGCCACGTTCCTCAAGCACTTCGTCGATTACCCGGCCTGGGCGCACATCGATATGGCAGGGTTGGAGTTCGAGGCTAAGGATAACCCTTATATGCCAGGGAAAGGGGCAACGGGTTATGGCGTCCGTCTGTTGACGGAATTCGTCCGCCGTTGGAGGCCAAAAGAGCATTGACGCTCCCCGGCCAGGCCGCTATAATAACCCCGTTCCGGTGGTTGAGGGAACACCGTTTCGTCTATCCCAATTTTCCCCGTGCGTGCGTCCACCTGTTATTGACGCCAGCGGCGGCAAAGAGAAGATTGGAGTTCTTCACCATGTATGCGATCATCCGCACTGGCGGACGCCAGTACCGCGCCGAAGTGGGTGCGATCATCGATGTCGAGCGGTTGCCCTATGAAGTCGGGGCGACCGTCGATCTGACCGAAGTGCTACTGCTGACCGATGGCGAGAAGGCGGTTGTTGGACGCCCCCTCGTGGAAGGCGCGAGTGTCCGGGCGACGGTGGTTGACCAGTATCGCGCCCGCAAGATTCTCGTCTGGAAGTACAGGCCGAAGAAGCGCATTCGTCGGCGTCGTGGGCACCGTCAGTATTACACCCGGTTGCGCATCGATCAGATCAACCCGGCGTAGCGGGATTACTCGAAGGAGACAGCGGTCATGGCTCACAAGAAAGGCGGCGGCTCCAGCCGCAATGGGCGCGACAGCCAGTCTAAGCGCCTGGGGATCAAGCGGTACGGCGGCGAGTTCGTTATCCCTGGCAACATCATCGTTCGCCAGCGCGGGACCAAGTTCCACCCCGGCGTGAACGTTGATATGGGCAAGGATTACACCATCTTTGCTACTATCGAGGGGTATGTGCGCTTCGAGTTTATGCGCGGCGGGCGCAAGCGCATCAGTGTTTACCCGGAACCGCCGCAGCCGGCGCAGACCGAATCCGCCGTGCAGAATAACTGACATGGCCTATCAAGCCGTCACGCCAACCCGTCGTGGTCCGTGACGCGAAAGGTGCACAATCGCATGAAGGAAAACATCCATCCGAAGTGGTATCCTGAGGCCCGCGTGATCTGCGCCTGCGGGAATACGTGGACAACCGGTGCAACCAAGCCGGAACTCCGTGTGGACGTGTGCTCGGTGTGTCACCCGTTCTTCACCGGCGAACAGCGTATCGTGGACACCGAAGGGCAGGTGGACCGCTTCTATAAGCGGCTGCAAGCCCGCGACGAGTACCAGGCCGACGCTGCTGCCCGCGAGACGTCTCGGACTTCGCTTGAGGTGTCGTTGGTCGAACTTGGCCTTGACGCGCGCCGCGTCAATATCTTAACCCAGAACGGCCTCAAGACCGTCGGCGACGTGTTGGGTCGGCTGGCGCAGCAGGGCGATGAAGGGCTGTTGGGCTTTCCCGGTTTTGGACGCCAGGCTCTCTCCGAGATGAAAAAGAAACTGCGCGCGCGCGGCTACCAGCTCCCCGAAGACGTGCCGACTACTGAGAGTTGAGTCGCGTCAAAATGCAGATCAACAGGGCAGGCCCGCTAAAAGCGCCTGCTCTGTTGTTTTTAGTCACCCCGGCAGTGTATAAAGACGAATAGCGGATAGTGTTTTGAGGATGAGCCATGATTCACCACAGTGGTCGTGTGGAAATTGTGTGCGGCAGCATGTTTAGCGGCAAGACGGAGGAGTTGATCCGGCGGCTGCGGCGCGCCCAGATTGCCCGACAGAAGGTGCAGGTCTTTAAGCCTGCTTTGGACGACCGTTACGATCACCGCCAGGTTGTATCTCACAACGGTCAGGGCTTTGATGCCCTGCCAGTCGGCACTGCCGAAGACATCCTCAGACTTCTCGAACCGGATACGACCGTCGTTGGCATCGACGAGGCGCAATTTTTTGATGATACCCTACCGGATGTGGTCGATGCACTGGCTGCGCGTGGAATCCGGGTCATCCTGGCTGGGCTGGACATGGACTTCCGGGGAGAGCCGTTCGGCCCGATGCCGATTCTGATGGCCCGTGCAGAGGAAGTGACCAAGTTGCACGCCATTTGTGTCGTCTGCGGTGAGGCGGCCAGCCGCACACAGCGGTTGGTGGATGGGCGTCCGGCCCATTATCATGATCCGGTAATCATGGTCGGTGCGGCAGAAGCCTACGAGGCGCGCTGTCGGGAACACCATATCGTCCCGCGTGACTGAGGACCGAAGAGCTTGCCGGACATGAGCGTTCAGGCGTTTCGCGTGGGTCACGTCATCGGTTGGGGCGTTTTATTGGTTGGGGTAGCAGTGGCAGCCCTGCTCTTTATCGCCTTCTTCCAGCAGATTCCTATCGAGGGCACAACGCTGGCGATAGACTGGGGCGGCATCTGGCACGCCATCCAGGGCGGGCAGCCGAACTATCTGGGCGGCGAAACCGGGGTGCGTATTCCTCCCTGGAACCTGCTGCTCATCCTGCCCCTGGGCCTGCTGCCGATGCGTGCCGGCTGGGGGGCGCTGGTCTTTGTCACGTATGTCGTATTGGTCCTCAGCGTTCCCCGCACACCCCGACGGGCGTTGTTTTTCCTCAGCGTTTTTCTACTGACCACATCGTTTCTGGCGCTGCGCCATGCTGCCGACGGCAATTTCGAGGCGATGATTATCGCCGGGGCGCTGCTGTGCGTGCACGGCTACGGGCGACGCAATGCCTGTACCCTGGCGGCGGGAATCCTGCTCGTCTGTGCCAAGCCGCAGGAATCGGCGTTGCTGTTGCTTGTATTGGTGTTGTCGGTGTTGCGGACCTGGCCCCGGCAGGAGTGGCTTCAACTGGGCGGCCTCCTGGCGCTGGTGATCGTTCCCGGTCTGTTGTGGAAGGGCGGCGATTGGCTGACCGCCGTTTTCGGCATCTACCAGCGCGGTAGTGTGATGGACATCAGCCTGTGGGCGACGCTGGAGCGCGCCGGGATCGCATCCCTGACTATACGGGCAGGGGTAGGGATGGCATTTCTGGCTGCCACACTGTATTGGGCCTGGAAAAGCGGCCCGACGTTCTCGCGGGCGAAGGCGGCCATGTTGATCAGTGCGTCCTTGCTGCTGGCTCCGTATTCCGCCGGCAACAGTATCCTCACGGTGCTTGCCGTTGGAATTATTCCTCTGTTTCAGAAACGCCCCTGGATCGGCGGGCTGCTGATTCTGCTGATCGACCTGCCGTTCCTGGCGACGCGCGAGCTGCTTTACTGGGGGCAGGGATATTACTGGCCTGCTTTCCTGCTGCTGGTCTGGGCGCTGATGATCGTCTGGATACGGCGGGAAGATGCCGCAACGACCACGCCGGTGGACTCTCAAGCGCGACAAAATGGCCGGGCAGCGGTATAGTCGGGAGTGTGCGATTGGCTCAAAGCAAAATTAGCATGGGATCAACGGTTACATGCTCGACGAAATGGCCTCTTACAATCACGATAATCCCGTTCTGCCGGAAACAGTCACTCCGCCGGCTGAAGAGCGCCAGTTTGACGCGCTGCGCCGGGCGGTAGCCGAGGTCTTTCTGATTGAGGCAGAGCAGTTTCATCCTTTGCCCGGCATATCGGCGGTTTTTACGGGTCGCCTGCTGCTGGATTCCGAGGACGCTTATGCACAGCTGGATGAACGTCTGGCAGCGCTGAACTACACGGCGGCTTTCCGGGAGCAGGGGGGTGTGCAGCAGGTCCAGATCATGAGCGGTCGGATCAACCCGCCGCCGCGCGCCTGGTGGCCCAATCTGGTGTTGTTCATCCTGACAGTGCTCAGCCTGCTGTATGTGGGCGCAGGCATCGCTCTGGGCGACGCCTTGCTGACCGATCCGAATCGCCAGTTGACCGAAATCTGGCGTGGCTGGCCCTATGCCCTGAGCATCGTTCTGATTCTGGGCGCGCACGAGTTGGGGCATTATTTTGCCGCGCGCTATCATCGTGTGCCCGTGACTTTGCCGTACTTTATCCCGCTGCCGTTCGGCTTCTTCGGAACGCTTGGCGCGTTCATTCAGCTTCGCGCGCCGATGCGCAATCGCAAGGTGCTGTTTGATGTGGGCGCGGCAGGGCCGTTGGCCGGGCTGGTGTTCGCCATCCCCATCCTGTTGATCGGTCTGGCGACGGCGGAAGTGCGCCCTCTCCCAACGGGTGAACCTTATCTCCTTGAAGGAAATTCGATCCTGTACGCGCTTGCCAAAGTTGTCACTTATGGGCGCTTTTTACCCGACGGGCGTGTGGATGTGTTCTTAAATCAGCTGGCCCAGGCGGGCTGGACCGGCCTGTTTGTCACTGGCTTGAATCTGATCCCGATTGGGCAACTCGACGGTGGGCACGTCCTGTTTACGCTGTTGGGCAACCGGGCGCGCCAGCTTTATGGTCCGATCATCCTGATCATGGCGGCGTTGGCATTGTTTGTCTCTGAAGCCTGGATGCTGTGGGTGTTCCTGTTGCTGCTGTTGGGACGAGTCTATGCCACGCCGCTGGACATGATCACGCCGCTGGACGGTCGCCGCCGTGCGTTAGCCGTGCTGACGCTGGCGATCTTCGTGCTGGTCTTTGTGCCAAATCCGCTTCAACTGGTTGAGCCGGTGCTGCGCCCGCCGGTACAGTTATTCTGAATTCACGGTGGCTGTTGGGATGAAGCAAGCAGGTATGCGAAAGCGATTCGCGGCCCTCGCCGTGCTGGTGATTCTCCTGGCGGGTTGCCGGGGCTTAGGGCAGACACCACCACCACCACCATTTGATCCGGATTCGCTGGCGACGGCCCTGGCGCTGACGGCCGCTGCGCCGCCGCCCGGCTTTGGGACGGTCGCTTTCCCGGCCGTTGATGACCGTTTAGATGATCTGTCGGGGTATCGTTACACAGTTGAGATGCGCTTCGAAGGCGCTTTTGGGCAGACATCGCGCCAGACTTCCGGCTACATCCGCGCCGAGGTCTGGTGGGACGATGTGGCTCAGGCGCGCCGCGTGGTGCTGGTCGCTGAAGGCGATTCTTTCGTGTCGGAACCGCGCCGTTTTGAAGGGGTGCGTCTGGGCGACGCCTACTATCTGGTGGACGCCAGCGGGCGCTGCTTGCTCAACGTTGAAGATACAGCCCGTACCATTGCCGGCCTGGAAGCCGGAACGCTGATTGGCGGCGTGACGGCAGCGCCGTACAGCGGCACCCATGCCGTCCTCAACGGCGTGGAGGCGTATCGGTACGATGTTGCGCTACCCGGCATGACTCTGCCCGCCGTTCATGCCATCGAGAACAGCGCGCTCCAACTGAGCAGTGGGGAACTATGGGTCGCGCCGCTGCACAATGTGGTCGTGCGCTACTACGCCAACGTGGACGTGACCAACGTGCGGCTGTTCGAGAGCCAGCTTCCCGTCACCGGGCAGGTGTTTATCCGCTACGACGTTTACGACCTGGGCGTGGCGCAGAACATCAGCATCCCGTTCGGCTGTTGAGCGTGTCGCCGTCTACTATGTGCAGATGACGCTCTGAAGGCGCTCAGTGAAAGCGCCGTCGCAGCCGACCAAGCAGGGATTCGCGTTTCTGGCTCTGTTCCTCGTGCGCTTTTCGACGCGGCTTCTGCGGGCGGCTTTTCTGATCTTCTGCTGCGCGCAGAAACGCCTCGGCGGGGTCATCCCCCACGTCATCGGCATTTGCCGGCTCACCGGTGAGCACCAACAGCAGAGCATTCAGTCCGGCTTCGTAATCCTGGGTGAAGTCGGCAAACGGCAACCCCTGAAGCCACTCGCGCCAGGGAGAAGGGCGGGCGACGGCCAGGTATAACGGTTTCTCGGCCTGAAAGATCTGCCGCAGTTCGCGCCGGATATGTTCACGGCGCATGGCCTCCGGTGAAAGCACCAGAATCACGCCTTCGCTGGCGGCAATAGCCGCGTCCAGGGCAGCGGACCAGTCGGCTTCCGGGCCGAGTTCGTCCAGGTCCAGCCATACGTCCACGCCCAGCGCGGTCAGGTCCTCGGCCAGGCGCAAGGCGAGCAGGGCATCTTCACGGGTGTAAGAGAGGTAGAGCACGGGTTGCTTCTTTCATCACTCGTAAGCGCGCTGCGGACAGCCCTGGCGTCCATCACGCGCCCGGCGGGCGATCCTGGGAAGTGTGTTTTTGCGCGGCGCGTGCCTCGAAGCGTTGCAGGTTCACGATGAAACGTTCGTGGGTCGCCTCGCCGATCTTCTCCACGTCATCCCAGGCTTCGATCTCGAAGATCAGCCGCCGCCCGTCCACTTCCTTGAGCGTTGCTGTTGCGCGTACTTGCAGGCCGACCGGCGTCGCGGCCAGGTGCTTCACATCGATGCGCGTGCCTACGCTCGTCAGGCCCGGCTCCAGCGCGTTTTTAAGAGCGTCAACGGCGGCGCTTTCCATCAGGCCGACCAGCATCGGCGTCGAAAAAACGGCGACCAAGCCGCTGCCGATCTGGGCGGCGGTCAGATCGTCGGTTACAGTCCACCGACATTCGCCGGTTAATCCGGGTACGAGTTCGGCCATGTTTATTTTACTCCCGGTTCTCTCACACTCACATCGCCGATGATCGTTTTTTCGGGCTGCGGGTGTTCGGCGGCGAAATCCTTCGCCCTCCCGCCGCGCAGCAGCCAGGCCGGGATCAGCGCCAGCAGGCACAACAGCGCCCCGAACAGCGCCAGCTCGCGGATCACCTGGGCGGTGATGGTGACGTACATGTTCACCGCTTCTTGCGTCATGGCGACCTCCTGGCCGATACTGCTCACGGCCAGCGTCGAGACGCGCCGCAGGGCAATGGTCGTCAACGCCGAGGAGGCCAGGGTCATACCCATCAGCCGCAGCATGTCGTCGATGGCGGAGGCGATGCCGCGCTGATCGTCTGGCGCAGCGTTGAGCACGGCGGCGCTGGTCGGCGAGAAGGTGAGTCCCAGGCCGGTGCCGACCAGGATCATGTGCAGCGCCATTTCGGTATACGTGACTGTCTCGAACCATGTCAGCCCGGCCAGCACGAAGCCGACTGCTGCCAGCAGCAGCCCGAACATGGTCGGGGCACGGTGGCCGAAGCGGTCGCTCAGCCAGCCGCCGGGGATCGCCGCCAGCGCCATCGGGATGGTCAGTGCGCTCATCACGATCCCGACGGGCAGCGCCGCCTCGGTAAGGTGGGCCATATCCGGCGCGCGGATGTTGATCAGGATCGGCGGCCCGACCAGTCCGATCATCAGAGCAAAGCCCACCACCAGGCTGATCAGGTTGCCGCTGGCGAAGTTTTGCCTGCGGAACAGGTTCAGGTCGATCAGGGGATGCTTACGCCGCCGTTCGACCAGCACGAAGAGCACGAACGCCGCCGCGCCGCATAGCAACAGCGGCCCGGCGTAGGGCGGCATGGCGGAAAGCTGTGCGAAGGTGGTTACATCGGCAGTGACCTCGGTGTTTGCGCCCAGGCCGATGCTGATCGCCGTCAGTGTCAGGCCGAGCAGCGCGGCTCCGGCGAAGTCAAAGCGGCTCGGCGTGCGCGGCTGCCCGACCCGCCGCAGCGCAACCCACGTGATCACGAATGCCGCCAGCCCGACCGGCACGTTCAGCCAGAACAGCGTTCGCCAGTCCACGACCTGAACCATCACGCCGCCGTACAGGTGGCCCACCACCCAGCCGGCGGTGTCAATCGCCCCGATCAGACCGAGCGGCTGGGCGCGACGGTGCGGCGGGAACAGGTCGCCCACCAGCGCCATGCTGATCGGCACAAGCGCCCCACCGCCGAACGCCTGGATCACCCGCCCGATCACCAGCGATGCCAGAGCAACCTGGGCAGGGTCAGGACGCTGGCCCATCCGCCGGAGCAGTCCCTCGATCATCTGGGCGGGCAGGGCGTTGGCCGTTGCCACCCAGACCGATCCGGCGATGAAGATCGCCAGACAGATCAGATAGGCCCGGCGCCGCCCGATCAGATCGGAAACACGGCCCATGAAGGTCATCGAGATGGTATAGGCCAATAGGTAGCCGCTGACTGCCCAAGCCAGGTCATCCAGGCTGCTCTCAACCGGAAGCTGAAACTGTACCAGCACCTCCGGCAGAATTGCCGAGATGATCGTGACATCCAGCGCACCGATGAATACCGGCACGCCGACCAGTGCCAGGATCAACCAGGGAGAGGGAGAAGAAAAGTTGAGAGTTCTAGGTTTTGAGTTTTGAGTTGGATTTCGCATACGGCGCGATCTTTCAGCCTACCGCGCAACTGCCGGGAAATGAAATACGGTTAGCCACCTGCCTCTGCATCTGCTCATTCGCCGCCTATCCCGGCGCTTCGATGACGTGATCGCCGTTGTAGTCGTAAAGCTCCACCGTCCAGGTGCGCGTCTCCGGCTGGCCCTGGGCGTCCACCGTGCCTGTGTCCGGCTCGAAGATGACCATCCGTTCCGCACGCTCGTTGTCCACGCGGAGGTAAATGTCTATCTGTACATCGGCCTGAGCCGGGATCAGGCCGAAGGTCAGCGCGGCGATCTCGCTGCCGCGTGCGCTGCCGGTGAGATGCCACATCGCCACGCCGTCCACGTCTTCCACGCCGACGACGCTGATCGCGGTCAGGGCGCTCAAGGCCCGGCCTATGCCGCTCTCGGATTGCACGAATTCCTGAGCGTTGAAACCGGGCGAGAATTCGGCGTTGATCCACTGACCACCGGTCAGAATGCTGTGGCGATAGTATTGCCGGTCGCCGATGGCGATCACGTCCACGTCGCCAGCGATGCCGCTCACCAGCGCCCGCACCCGCGCCTGCACCCGATCCGGCGCGACATAGGCGCCGGTGGCGCGCACGAAGTTAATCAGCCCCAGCGTATCGATAAAAGCGGGCGCGCCTTCACGCGTGATGGTCACGCCGAAGCTCTCGGCCTGGCGGATGTCCTGCGCAGCCCGTTCCAGTAAGGCCAACGGCTGCGGCGTCGGCGTGGCCGGATTGCCGCCACAGCCGGCCAGCAGAAGTGCGCACAAGCCAAACCACCACAACCGCTGCATACAAGATTCCTCCGGGCGATGAGGTGTTCCGCGCGACTTTTCAGTATACCATGTACGAGGCAGGGGGCGGATCGGTTGCGCGCTTCTGTGGCTTACAGTGTGCCATGCTTGCCCTGGGGCGCACTCCGGCGCATAATCGGCGCGAGGGACGCTGTCTTGTCGGTTGAGCGTAGAGGGTGACTTTGCAGACGAATCGTGAAAACGCTGTTTTACGTGTGTTGCTGGTGATCGGCTGCCTGCCGCTGATCCTGACGCCGATTATTTTCGTTGGGCTAGTGATCCATGTCGCCGTGCAGCCAACGCCGACCCCGACGCCTACCGTTACTCCCTGGACGCTGCCGGTCTACCCGATGATCAACGTCGCCGCGACGATTCAAGCCTGGGTCACGTTGTCGTTGCCGCCGACACCGACGTTCGCGCTGCCGGGCCAGCGTGGATCGACAGCGCCGGTTAACACACCGGCTTCGGTCCCTGCTGTGCAATTGCCTGGCGGAACTGTTTCGGTTGCCACGCCGTCTGTATTTCAAGAAAACTGAACAGGAGCATTTTCCGATGTTGGAGGTTGGAAAAAGAGGATTGCTTTTGCTGCTGGCTATGCTGCTGCTGACAGGCTGCTTTCGAGAAGCTGGTCCCGGCATTGCGCCGACTATCGGCGCTGGGGCGACGTTGCTACCCGGCCCATCGCCCACGCTCCTTGCCACGCCGACGGCTTTCGTGACGCCTTTTGTTCCCGGTCAAGGGCCAGACGTAACCGCCATGCCCACTTTGGCCGGTCCGACGCCAACCGTCGCGTTGGTTATTCCCGGCGCGACGGGCACAGTTCCTTTTGCTGCCGGCCCGACCTATACACCCGTTCCGGGAATGCCAACGGCGACGCCAGTGCCCACACAGGGCCTACAACCGACGCCGACGGCGCTGGGGCCGGCAGACCCCTGCGTGTATCGGGTACAGCCGGGTGACACGGCGTATCACATCGCTACGACACACAACGTCACGCTGGCGCAGCTCATCGAGGCCAACAATCTGGCGAACCCGGATCGCCTGACTGAAGGGCAGGAACTGGTCATTCCAAATTGCGGCACGCCCGGTGCGCCGCAGCCGACCGTCGCTTCTCCCGCAGGTGATACCCCTGCCGCGCAGCCGACTGTTGCGCCGCCGCAGGGATCGGGCGGACAGACGATCCACGTCGTCCAGGCGGGGGAAAATCTGTTCCGTATCGCGCTGCGTTACGGCGTGACGGTCGATGAGATCGTTGCTGCCAACAATCTGGGCAGTTCGGAAGCGATCCTCCAAATCGGGCAGCAGTTGATCATTCCGTGATTTGGTGATCGTCGTTACCCGGTGAAGACTTCTCCGATTGCGATCCGGCAGCGTTGCTGTGCGATAGGAATTCGGATGCCGGGGCGGTTGCCTCGGCGTTTTCAACGAGATCAACAGGTGTCTGAAGATAGGGGATCAGGTCGGCCAGCTCATCGATCACAAACGCCACCGCTTCGGCTTCGGGAAAAGCGCGCAGCGGGTCGATGAGCACGGCTTTCAGCCCGGCCCGGAATGCCCCCAGCGCGTCGGCGTAGTAGTTATCGCCGATGTAAATGGCCTCCGCTGGCTCAGACAGGCCGGCGATCTCGACCGCCCGCAGAAAAATACCTGCATCCGGCTTCCACGACCCGATCTCGCCTGCGGCAAGGGTAAAGTGGAAATATTCGTGGATGCCCAGCCGCTGCGCTGGGTCGGTCAGCGGTAGCGGACGGTTGGAAACCAGGCCCAGGATCAAATCGTGCTGCCGCAACAGAGACAGCAGTTCGACTGTGCCGGGGGCGATGTGGCTCTGCGGGTTGAATTCAGTGGCGAAGCGGCGGTTGATCTCCTGGACGACCCGGTTGTCTGGCTCCTGACCCGACGGCAAAACGGACATGGCGATCATCTGCGCCCGGATGTAGTTGGCCCAAAAGGCGTCCGGCCCCAGCCGGTCCATATCGTTTTCCACGCGCTCGCGGTCGGCCCAATATTCGTGGGAGAAGCGGTGGCCAGCCCGCTTGGCCACGTGATCAATGGGGATACCGTAGTCGGCCATCAAGGCCAACAGCGTATCGACCCCGGTCGGTGTGCTTAACTTGAGCGTGCCGTCCAGGTCGAAAAAAACACCTCTGACGTCGGTGAAGGGTCCATCTACCATGTGGGGCATTGTAGCAAAGCCGGTATATGGACGCAAAACGGCCTCTGCTTTCTGGGTAAGCCTCAACCCGATTCAGCGCGCCGCAGGACTTTCTGGGCCGACATTCATCGTGCGGCGGTTGAACCAGTTGTGGGCGCGGCGTAAGTGAAGCTGGCATACCTCAGGCGGAATCGGCGGCAGCCCTCCCAGCGAACGTTCTAACTGCCATAGCCGGTCGATGAGGGCGACTTTGCGCGCGCTGTCGGGGACCATATTGGCGACGGCGCGAATGCGCTGCCAGTCGCCGTCCATCGACATCCGGCAGACAATGATCATCCAGAGATCGTGGTAGGTCAGGGTAATCGTTTCGCCGGAAGGTCCGGTGAACTCCCGATACGTGCTTGTTCCGCGTGGCGTTTGCAGAGTGTCGCCAGTCGTGTGCATAGAATTTATCCTGAGGCGCAAAGTGGTGCATCTGAATAAAGTATAAAGGTGAATAACGCAACCTGTCTACGGTTAAAGGTTTGTTTTGACATAGGGCTTAAGTCCTATCGGCCAATTTCCTACTGCTGTGTCCGGCGTTACAATAGAGCAGGGGGGAAGCTACGTGGAGCGCCGCTTGCTAGAAAAGAGGGCTTCAGTGGAGTGGCAATTGCACTTTTCGACTCAGCCGGTGACGGCGCTGGAACTGGTTCCCGGTGATTCGCTTCAGGTGGCCGTGTGGGACCGGAAGCGCAATGTCTACTTCTACGATCAACGTACCGGGATGCCATTGGGCCAGCGGGAATTGGCCTGGCAGGATGCGCTGGTTGCGCCCGGCAGCGTGGCGTGGTATGATTTCGTGGCCGGGCTGCGCGCGCCGAATGGGGGCTTTTTGCCGACGGTGCATCTGAATGGCATGACCATCCATACCAGCCGCGACGGACACTTGCGCCTGGTGCACTTCCCCGATGGTCGTCTGGAGTTGGAGGTCGATGGCCGCAATATTGCTCTGGATCGGGAGCAGGATGGCCGCTTTCTGGCGGTCGGATTGGACCGCGCGCTGGGGCTGATCGGAGCGATCACGGAGCAGGGCCGACTATGCCTCTTTCAGCAGCACGTCCGTGTAGGGTCCTTTTGGCCCGCTTTTACTTTGGGAGTCGATTCGCGGCTAAGCGTGCTTGTCCCCGATGCGCTTGGTCGCCTGGTGATCGGCGATGGCGAGCGGGTGATGGTGGTCGATGCAGGTGGGCAGGTGCAACGCGAACTGTCGCTGCACTTCACTGCCGGGCCGATGGCGGTGTCGCCCAATGGCCAGTTCATCGCTCTGGCCGACGCCGACGACAATGTGATCCGCATTTACGATGCCGACCTGAATCCCACCCACCAGCGCCATGCCATTGATCTGATCGCCCAGGCGCGGCAGGTGCAACTGCTGGCTTCTACGCCGGGACGCCGGGCGTCGGTGGCGGCGCTGGACATATCGGATGATGGTGCGGTGGTTTTTGCGTTGGGGGGGGTTATCTGCGCGACACGGCTGGCTGCCCTGAATGTGCTGCCTCAGCCCCGGCCTTTGTTTTAGCGCGGTGGATTTTGCCGCACGGCAGGAGGAAGGCTGTATGAACGGCTGTCTGATCAAACGGGTAGGGTTGTTGTTGATCGCTGTGTTGCTGTGGGCCGGCGCGCCCCTGTCCGCCCAGGGAAACGATCCGGGCGCGGCATTTGACCGTTTCGCTCTGTGGGTTGAGGGGCCGCACCTGCGAGGGGCGAATATCTGGCAGCGCATCGTCGTGCCCGATCTGGACGGCCCGGAGTTCCTGGGGGCGGGGCATGTCGGGCCGCCGTACACACAGGAGGATTTTGACCGTTTGGCGGCCCTGGGCGCGAATTACGTCAATATCTCCCATCCGGGCCTGTTCACCCAAGATCCGCCTTATGTGTTAGATCAGGGGGTGCAGGCGAATCTGGATCATCTGCTCGACATGATCGCACGGGCCGACATGTTCGCGGTGATTAGCTTTCGTACCGGGCCGGGCCGCAGTGACTTCACGTTCTATTCCGACGGCGCGGGCGTCTGGTTCGATGAAAGTCTGCTGAACGACCGCGTGTGGCAGGATCAGGCGGCGCAGGATGCCTGGGTAGCGATGTGGCGCTACACGGCGGATCATTACCGGGATAACCGCATCGTGGCCGGTTACGATCTGATGGTCGAGCCGAACGGCAGCGCTGTGTTTCTGGATGTGTGGAACCCGGAGGACTTTTATCCGACTTACGCCGGCTCGCTGTACGATTGGAACCAGCTCTACCCGCGCATTTCTGCTGCTATCCGCGAAGTAGACCCGGATACGCCGATCTTGATCGGCGCGATGAGTTACAGCGCGGTCCGCTGGCTGACCTGGCTCCAGCCGACCGGTGATGCCCGTACCGTTTATACCGTTCATCAGTACGAGCCGTTTATGTACACGCACCAGGATTCGCCTCTAGAGATCACTTATCCGGGTTCGTTGGACCTGGATTGGGACGGCGCTCCTGACGCCTTCGACCGGGCTTATCTGGCGGACCTGCTCTCGCCGATCAGCGACTTTATGCGCGTCTACGAAATGCCGGTCGCCGTTAACGAGTTCGGGCTGAAACGTTGGGAACCCGGCGCAGCGGCGTTTATGTCCGACGAAATGGCCCTGTTCGAGCAGCTTGGCGTCAACTACGCGCTGTGGGTCTTCAATCCGGCGTGGCCGCCTTATCAGCAGAATGATGCCTCTGACTTTTTGCACGGTCCCAACCCGGATAACCACACTGTTGTCGAAAGCGATCTGCTGGGTGTGATCACGTCCTACTGGAGTCGTAACACGCTTCGCCCTTCGACTGTCAGGGGAGAGTGAAGTTAACCATGCGCATCGCCGTTGATGCCAGCCGGGTCACACTGGCCCGCCGTACCGGAACCGAGCGTTATGCTCTGGCCGTGTTGCGTGCCTTGCTGGCTCTGGATACGCCGTATGAGTTCACGTTGTATTTCCGCGATGCGCCGCCGCCGGGCCTGTTCTCCAACGGATCGTGTGCCCGACTGCGTGTGGTCCGGTTCCCGCGCCTGTGGACGCACGTCCGCTTTGCCGCTGCGCTGTGGTCCGACCGCCCGGATGTGACGTTCGTCCCGGCGCACACGCTGCCGCTGGTTTTTCCCGGCCCTGGCGTTGTGACGGTGCACGACCTGGGCTACCACTTTTTCCCGGAGGCGCATCCCCCCTGGCCGCGCCGCTACCTGGAGTGGTCCACGTTGCGCAGTGCGCAGCGCGCCGCTGTCGTTCTGGTCGATTCGCAGGCCACGCGTGACGATCTGACCCGCGTATACGGCATCGATCCGGCGAAAGTTCAGGTCGTCTATCCCGGCGTGGATGAATCGCTGGCGCGCGTGACCGACCCGGATGAACTGGGGCGTGTCCGGGCGAAATACAGCCTGCCGACGGAATACCTGCTCTTTTTGGGGACGCTTCAGCCGCGCAAGAATATCGCCCGGCTGGCCCAGGCTTATGCCGAGAGTGGCGTATATCGGCAGGGTGTGGGGTTGGTGCTGGCCGGGGCGCCGGGCTGGTTACACAATCCGGCCTGGATCGAGGGGATTCCCGGCATCCGGCAGATCGGCTATGTGGACGATGGCGATGTGGCGGCGCTCTACAGCGGCGCGCTGGCACTGGTCTTTCCGTCGCTGTATGAGGGGTTCGGCTTTCCGGTGTTGGAGGCAATGCGCTGCGGCACACCCGTCATCACCAGCAGTACGTCCAGTCTGCCGGAACTGGCCGGGGATGCCGCGTTGAAAGTGAATCCGCTCAATGTATCTTCGCTGGCGGATGCGATCCGGTGGGTGGTGGACGATGGGGCCTTGTGTGCGCGGATGGTCGAGATGGGGTATGCTCAGGCAGCGCGCTTCACCTGGAAAAGCGCCGCACAGGCGGTTCTCGCTGCGCTGGAGCGGGCCGCCGCAAGCTGAAGCTCGTGTCAGGGTATTGTGGCGGTGGTCGATCTGAACTCGAAACGAAACGCACCAACTTCAAAACTTCTTCGCAAGGTGCTTCGTCTCCTACGCTTTGTGTTGGTGTTACCGGTGATGCGTCTCTGGCGGCAGGGATTGTGGCCCACACTAATCTGGGCTTTTGTGCGTGGGCGGTTGTTTCTGTTGGGGATGGATACGCTGCGCTATGCCCGTGTGACGTCCACGCTTTACGTCGGTGGGCAGATTCGGCGGCGAGGGTGGGCGGCGCTGCGGCAGGTGGGCGTGACGGCGGTGGTCAATATGCGCTCCGAGCACGATGACCGCGCGGCAGGCGTGCCCATTCCCGAAGATAGCTACCTGCACCTGCCGACGGTGGATGATACACCTGTCTCGCTGGACGATCTTCGGCGTGGAGCAGACTGGATTGCTGCACGGATCGCGGCGGGTGGGGCGGTCTATGTGCATTGCGCGGCGGGGTCGGGCCGCGCGCCGAGCATGGGTGCAGCCTATTTGATCGCGCATCAGGGCATGACGGCGGACGAGGCATTGGCGACGATTCGGCGGGCGCGCCCGTTCATCATGCCGTTGCCGAAGCAGCTCGCCCGCCTGCGTGAGTTTGAAGCCCTGATCCGGAACGGTCAGCCAGAATAGAGCCTGTCTGCTTAACGCTGCCGATAAATCAGTGGCGGATACGCGCGGCGCACGGCGTAGTACAGCGGGATGCTCACCAGCGCGCCGGCCACGATTTGCAACACATTCGGCGCGATTTCCAGTGCTGCCTCCAGCCCGACCAGTATCAGCCCGGCCACAAAGTACCCTGCTACCAGGATCACGCCACAGACTGCCGATGCCAGTAGCAGCCGCCACCAGGGCGTCTCGCCGCGTGTCAGATAGCCTGCCGTCAGGCCCATCAACGCATGAATGACCAGCGTGAAGGGCGTCCACTGGGCGTAGGGTGAGGTCAGGTCAGCCAGGCCCGTGCCGAGCGCGCTGGCAATGGCACCCACCGCCGGCCCGAATGCGAAGCCGGTAAACAATACCCCGGCGTCGCCCAGATGCACGTAGCCACCGATAGGGGTCGGAATCTGCACGCCACGTGTGAGGGCAAAGATCACCGCCGTCATGACGCCGGTCAACGCCAGCGCGCGCGGATCGGTCAGGGTGTCTCGCTTCAACATAGAATAGATACTCCGTATGTTTGGTTGCGATACGCTGTATATACCTAGGGATCAGATTTCCTCCAAATGGGCCTCGGTCCAGGCATTATACCGCCGTTCGATAGCGCGGGTGAATGGGCCGGGCCTGCCGCCGTTGACCCGCTGACCGTCGATCTCAACGATAGGCACGACGCCGCGCCCGGCGCTGGTGAGAAATGCCTCTTGCAAACGTGGAACATCTGCCAGCCGGACCGGCTCCAGGTGTACGGGCAGTACTTCTGGCGCAACTTCCAGTACGATCCGGCGGCTGATGCCGGGCAACACAGCGCCCTGTGCGGTGTACAGCGCGCCGTCACGGATCGCATAAAAGTTGCTGCTCATGCCTTCGAGAATGGCTCCATCCGGCCTGATCAGCAGGCCCTCGTAAACCCCTTCTGGTAGGGACAGGTGAGCGCGGGTTTCCATCCAGGCGGTGTTCTTGGCCTTGGGGGTGCTGCGTTGCCCGTTCACCGACTGCACGCGCGCGCCATTAGCGCGGACCTCGGCTGGCACATCTTTGAACGGCTCGATAGCAAAGTACAGATGGTCCGGCGCGTCGGCGGGCGCCGTGATGCGAAAGCGTGACTCCGGGTAGCCCGACTCCAGGATAAGCTGGCGCAGGGCATCCCGCGCCGACTGCCGATCTAACCGCAGGGGAATTTCCAGCAGCCGGGCGGATTCTTCCAACCGATCCCAGTGAGCATCCAGACACAGGGCCATTGTGCGATGATAGGTCCGTGCGACGGTGTACACGCCGGGCGGTTCATGTCGGGCGGCCTCAGCCAGGGAGCCTGCTGTATAGGGCGTAGGCTGCAACTTCTGCGGCGTCAGGATTGCCGTGATAATGGTCGAAGTTGGTGTTATGGTGGTCATGGGGAAATATTTTACCACTGCTATCCGCCGAATGGCGATAGTGGCTTTTTCGCATGTTTGAGAAAGGGCTTGACTTCGAGTATGCTCGAAGTTGTAAAGTTCTAAAAATCCGGCCAATTCTTATGGAGGCTCAAGGACTACAGATGATCGGCAAAATCTGTCTGGTCACTGGCGCAACGGATGGCGTTGGCAAGGTGACGGCGCGTGTACTGGCCGAACGCGGCGCGACGGTGATCGGCGTGGGACGCGACCCCGCCAAAATACAGGCCGTGCTCGCCGAAGTGGGCCAGACGCCCGGTTCGCTCGAATTTCTGACTGCCGACCTTTCTTCACAAGCCCAGATTCGTGCACTGGCAGAGGAGTTCAAAAGCCGCTACGACCGGTTGCATGTCCTGGTAAATAATGCCGGGGCGCTCTTCACCACCTACCGCGAGAGCGTTGACGGGATCGAGATGACGCTTGCGCTCAATCATCTGGCATATTTTCTGCTGACCAACTTACTGCTCGACCGGCTCATCGCCGGCGCCCCGGCGCGCATCGTCAACGTCTCGTCAGACGCGCATCAGGACAGCGCGATCAATTTCGACGACCTGGGGTATCGGCGGCAATACAGTGGGTGGTCGGCCTATGGGTCATCCAAGCTGGCGAACATTCTGTTCACATATGAGCTGGCGCGGCGGCTGGACGGGACCGGCGTCACGGTGAATGCAGTCCATCCCGGTTTTGTGGACACGAACTTTCAACGGGCCGCCGGGCTGAATATGCGCGGCCATCTGACACCCGAAGAGGGCGCTGATACGCAGGTGTGGCTTGCTACTGCGCCGGAAGTCGAGGGCGTCACAGGACGGTATTTCGTGCGGCGGCGCGACACGCGCTCCTCGGCGGCTACCTATGATGAAGCGATAGCGCGGCGGCTTTGGGACGTTAGCGCCGGGATGGTGGGACTGCCGCACGACTGAAAAAGGACGGTCTGCGGGGGATGGGACGGCAGCGGCGGATTGCGTTCCTGCCGCTGCCGGGAGGATTTTACCCTCGGAAAAAGGCGTTGATGAAAAACCACAGGTTCGCCGGGCGTTCGGCCAACCGCCGCATGAAGTAGGGATACCAGTGGGTGCCGAACGGTACGTAGATACGCATCGGATGGCCCTGGCGGATCAATTCTCGCTGCGCCTCGGCGCGGATGCCGTAGAGCATCTGGAACTCGTAGCGTTCTTTGGGGATGCTGTGCGCCTGAATGTGTTCCAGTGCCGCATTGATCATCTTGGGGTCATGGGTAGCGATTGCCAGGTGCGCTTCAGGGGATGCCGTTCCGTTTGCCAGATATGCCCGCATGACGTTGACGAAGTTCGCGTCTACGTCCGCCTTTTTGGGAAAGGCCCGGTCCGGCGGCTCCTTATATGCTCCCTTGCACAGGCGAATGAACGCGCCTTCTGCACGCAGTTCGGCCAGGTCTTTTTCGCTACGATACAGATATGCCTGGATCACCGTTCCGACATTGTCGAATCCGTACTCGTGACGCAGCGTGCGATAGATGCGCAGGGTGCGGTCGGTGTAATCCGAGCTTTCCATGTCGATGGTGACGTGGTTGTGGCGCTCCCTGGCTTTTTCCAGGATGCGCCGCATGTTTGCCAGGCACAGGTCCTCGGAGATGTCCAGGCCTAACTGGGTGAGCTTAAGCGAGACGGTCGCCTGGATGTCCTCGCGGGCGATGGTGTCAAGGATGGCGAAGTATTGTTCGACGGCCTGTTGTGCGTCCGCTTCCGAGACAACCGACTCGCCCAAATAATCCAGTGTGACGAGCGCGCCCTGGGCGTTGAGTTTGCGGGTCGCGGCGACGGCCTCGGCCATCGTCTCGCCGGCGACAAAACGCCGGGCCATGCGTCTGGCAATGAAGAAGTGGGTGATGATCGCTTTGGCCCAGCGCGCGCCGGAGAGGTAGAGCAGGAGAGAGCGGAGCATTGCGTATCTTTCCTTTGTGCATCCTGTACGAATAAGGTGCGCCTGCTTTTGTATTATACCGCCAGATTGCTCCGCTCAAGGCCCTGTCGAAAAAGCAGCGGCAGACGACGCACCGCCGCTGCCGGAAAGCTAAACGTTGCGCGGCGCGCCCAGACGACTCCGTTCCTCATCAATGATCGAATCGTCCAGCTTGACGAACAGCGGCTCGATGGAGCCGAGCTTTTGCCCCGCCGGTAGTTCGCTGGGTTCCCAACGGCCCGTCGCCCCACTGGCGTCATAGATCAGGGCTTCGTGGCTGCGCTCGCTTTCCCGGAAGGTCTCGATGCGCTGCTCGCCGAACAACCTGCCCTGATAGCCGAGCATCTCGTGCAGGCGCTGCGCGCTGAACGGCAGGAACGGCGCAAGCACGATTTTCAGGTTGTCGATGACGCGCAGGATAGTATAGACCGCCGTCGCTGCATCCTGGACATCCTCTTTGATGCGCTTCCAGGGGGCGCGGCGATCCAGGTAGACATTGGCTTCCTGGACGATGCGCATGGCTTCTTGTAGGGCGGCGCGCAGTTTGACGCCTGCCAGCAAGTCGCCCACGTCGGTCAGAGCAGCTACACTCTGTGCCAGAATTGCCTGGTCATCTTCGGTCAATGTTCCCGGTGTGGGCACAACGCCGTCGAAGCGTTTGTCGGCAAAGCCCAGCATCCGGTTTACCAGATTGCCCCACGCGGCTACAAGCTCGTTGTTGACGCGCCCGAAAAAGCCATCCCAGGCAAAATCTGCGTCGCGTGTCTCCGGCAAGGTTGCAGCAACGTAGTAGCGGATCGCGTCCGGCTGGTAGCGTTCAAGGATGTCCGGTAGCCAAATCGCCCAGTTGCGGCTCTTGGAGAACTGTCGTCCCTCGATGTTCATGAACTCGTTCGCCGGCACGTCGTAAGGCAAATTGATCGGGCGGCTGCCGTCATCGTAGAGGCCGCTGATGCCCATCAACTCGGCAGGCCAGATGACGGTGTGGAAGGGGATGTTATCTTTGCCGATGAAATGGTAAATGCGCGCCTCTGGGTTATACCACCAGTCCTTCCAGGCGTCGGGCTGACCGCTGTTGCGCGCCCACTCGATGCTGGCGCTCAGGTAGCCTATCACCGCCTCGAACCAGACGTATAACCGCTTGCCGTCCCAACCTTCCAGCGGTACAGGGATACCCCAGTCCAGGTCGCGGGTGATGGCGCGCGGCTGGAGTTCAGCCACGTAGTTTCTGCTGAATGCCAGTACGTTATCGCGCCAGTGGGCCTTGCTGTTCTTGCTGTTTTTCAGAAAGGCCGTCAGGCGCTCGGCGAAGGCGGGCAGGTTCAGAAAGTAGTGCTCTGTCTCGCGCACAACGGGGGTCGAGCCATCGAGCTTGCTGCGTGGATTGATCAACAGTGTGGCGTCCAGCAGGTTGCCACAGTTATCGCACTGGTCGCCGCGCGCATCTTGAAAGCCGCAGAGGTAACAGGTGCCCTCAACCAGCCGGTCCGGCAGGAAGCGCCCCTGCGATTCGCTGTAAAGCTGCTGCTGGGTGGCGCGGTACAGGTAGCCGCGTTCCAGCAGGCAGAGGAAGATGTCCTGGGCGACGCGGTGGTGGTTTTCGGTATCTGTGTGCGTGAACAGATCGTAGCTGATACCGATCTTTTGCTGCGTTTCCAGAAATCGGTGATGGTATTTCTGGAACAGCTCTTGCGGCGAAATTCCGGCTTTGTCTGCCTCGACGGAGATCGGCGTGCCATGCGAGTCTGAGCCGCTGACCATCAACACGCGGCTGCCCTTGAGGCGGTGATAGCGCGCGAAGATGTCGGCGGGCAGGTAAGCGCCGGCCAGGTGGCCTACGTGCAGGTCGCCGTTAGCGTAGGGCCAGGCGACAGAAACATGGATGATCTCGGTCATGGTTTCCTCCTGAACTCTCAAGGACAAAAAAGACTTGTCTGAGACCAGTCCGGTCACAAATAAAAACCGCCTGCGCGAGGCAAGCGGTTGGTTTGGTCGAGCCGTCAGGATGCGCCCATCAGTCATGCAGGCGCAGCCGTCGCCGGAGTAGGGCCTCGCCCCCACCCAGCCACGGCTCGCAACGCATGGACATGGTGGCCTTCCGCAATGGGTTCTTGCTCATACGGTGAAGTCTAGAGGAGATGCGTCTAAATGTCAAGATTGAGGCTGCCCACCAGACCTCTTTATTTGCTGTAAGGAGACAAGCTAACTAAAATGTCTGTCGGGGCAACTTGTAAGCCAGACGCAAGGAAGTATATACCGTCGTTAATGTCTGTGTGAGGTAATTAAAATACAATCCTTCCAAAAATAAGGAGTAAATAGATGCGAAGCCGACTCTTCCCAATGAGTATTCTGCTTGGCGCGACTCTGCTGGTCGGCCTCCTGGTCGTGATTTCTGTCCCTACCGCTGTGCAAGGCCAGGACCTTTCCACTCCCGACGTATTGGCGCTGCCTGAGTGTGAAAGTTATCCCCTTCTGACAGCCCCGGTCAACCCGGCCCGCCGGATCACATTTGCCGACGAAGTGACCTACGCCTGGACTAACGAACCGGAAGGCACAGCCAGCCGTGAGGTGTTTGTCTTCGACGTGGGTCTGCCCGGCTCTGCCTCGGAAGGTTATGACCTCAGCCAGATACACGGCTTTCCCGGTGAATATACCTGGTTGGGCCAGCAGGCGTTCTTTCCGGCGGAGGGCGGCGGAGGGCAGGGACGGGCGCAATTCAGCCTGGAAGAATTTACCACGACGCCCGCGATGTATGTCTGGATGGTCGTCTTCTACGGGGCGGATGAAGCGCCCCTGTGCCGCAGTATCAATTACTGGCTGGACCTGCGCGAACGCGAGCGACCTGACCAGCCGGAACAATTTCCTGACCCACAGGAGTTGCAGCGTTCGGTGCTGTCGGCGTGCGAAGAGGTCGTCATCGTGGCGCTGGCCGGGAGTTCTTATGCCGGTGAGCGAGACGTCAACGTCAATGCGGATAGCTACACCGGCACGGATGCCTGTGAAATCATCTATGGCAATGATAACGCCAACGTGATTTTTGGCATGGAGGGCAACGATGTGCTCTACGGCCTCGGTGGCGACGACCGACTGAACGGTGGATCGGGTGACGACCTGGCCTTCGGCGGCGTTGGCAACGATGTGCTACAAGGTGAAGAGGGCAACGATCAGTTGTACGGCGGTACCTTCGCCGAGTGTATCGGCGAAGAGTGCTTTGCCCCTTGCGAAGGTCTCTGGTGTTTTGTGCACTCGCGGGATGGCGTCTGGACACTCACCGGCGGGCCTGATGGCGACGATACCCTGACGGGTGGGCCGGATGATGACACGCTGGCAGGGGGACACTACACGTCCTGTATCGCCGCAGATTGTATCAATGATGGCGGCGACTCAGGCCAGGATACCCTGACCGGCGACAGTGGAAATGACATGCTGATCGGTGGCACGTATGCACAGTGTATCGGCACGGCCTGCTGGACCAACCACACCTATTACACCGGCACCTATACGCCGAACAGCAATTTCGACGGCGACGATAATCTCGAAGGCGGCGAGGGGGATGACACCTTGATCGGCGGCAACTCTGCCCGCTGTGAAGGCGAAAGTTGCTCCGCGCACGCAGGCCCGGATACGGTTGATCATCTGAACGGTGGGCCGGGCAATGATACCCTGGTCGGTGGCAACCGTTCGGCGTGCGTCGGAGAAAGATGTTGGAGCGACAACGACTTTGACGCCGACGCCAATCTGGATGCTCACGATGTGCTGGACGGCGGTGACGGCGATGACTTCATCGCAGGCACAGGCTATGCTACCTGCGAAGGGGCGCTGTGCGACGCCGACGGCGGACACGGCGGCGCGGACATCATTCGCGGCGGCGCGGGCAACGACACCATCTTCGGCGCCAGCTATATCCACGCTACCTATGTCCCGCATAGCCTGCTTTGTATGCCGATGAACAGTATCAACTGCGAACCGGACGGTCAGTATGACTTTTGGAGCGATGACATCGACGCTGGGCCTGGCAATGATGTGATTACTGGCGGGAATGGTATCTTTTGTGATGGCGATAGCTGCAACGTGGTCGGTGGAACCGATCACAGTGATACCCTGGTGGGGGGCTTTGGCAATGACCGTCTCATCGGCGGGAACACCTATGGCTGTACCGGGGCTGCCTGCACCGCCAACCGACGCACTTACGATGACGGCGACCGTCTGGAGGGTGGAACCGGCGATGACACGGTGATTGGCGGCAACTCCGGGGCATGTGAGGGCGACGCCTGCCTGGTCGATGCGATCACCGACAACACCGATGGCGGAACCCCGGACGAGATCGTGGGCGGCGATGACAACGACACGATTTACGGCGGCAACAGCGCCGTTTGTGTGGGCAGCGCCTGTATCGCGGCATCGGGCTTCGATGGGAACGATACACTGGACGGCGGCGACGGTGATGACGTGATTTACGGCGGCAATTTCGCCGATGCTACGGGAACCCAGGTGCGCGCCGACGCGATGAATGACGCCGGGGATACGGTCGTTGATGGCGGTGAAGGTGTAGACGAGGTTCACGGCGGCAGTTTTACCCGTTGCAGCGGGGCGAACTGCGTCAGCGTTGTGCAGGGGGATGGCAGTGATGCTTCCGTTACCGGCGGCCCCGGCAACGACATCGTGGCGGGCGGCAGTACGGCGGTTTGCGATGGCGACAACTGCCGCGCCAACGGCGGGCAGGACTTTAGCGAGGCCATCATCGACGGCGGTCCCGGCGATGATCAGGTTTACGGCGGCAACATGGCGCGTTGCACCGGCGCCAATTGCACCGACACATCCGGTGTTGATGGCGGCGATACTATCGCTGATCCTGCTGGCGAGGATGCCGATATGATCATCGGCGAAGGCTTTTCCACAACGGGTGAGTTCGGCAATGGCGCTGTGGATACCATCTCGTCTGCCGACGGTGACAACCGTGATACGGTTGATGGCGGCCCTGACTGGGGCGATCCAAATGTCTGCGACGATGGCGGCGACGGCGACAGGCTGACAAACTGTCAGTAACTGAGAGGCGTGTAGGGGCGGTTCACGGGCCGCCCCTGCGGTTTTCCAAAAGCGTTTGTGCCTGTTCCCAGACCTCTTCTGCCGTGACGCCGTGATCTTCCCATGACCAGTGTGGCGGTGGCCCGGCAGCGACGCCGCCAGACGGCAGAGGAAATGGCTTCCAGGGGGCAACAGCCCTCCCCGGTGGAACGAAAGGGGCGTAGCGGCGTGGGTCTGAAGGGCCGAAGATCATCACCGTCGGCGCGCCTGCTGCTGCCATCAGGTGTATCACACCGGTGTCCGGCCCGATAGTGAGTGCCGCAAGAGAGGCCAGCGCCGCGAGACCGGGAAAGTCCAGCGCGCCAATGAGAAGGAGCGCCTTCTCGCGCTGGCCCGGCGGCAGCGCCTGCCGGATGTTGACGGCGCGTTTTTCGTCCTGCGGGCCGCCCAGAATGGCGACCGTTCCTCCGGTGGCCTGTGCGGCGCGCGCGGCGACCTCCGCCAGTAAGGAGATCGGCGGACGCTTCTCCAACATCGTCATGCCGGGATTGATGCCTCCTCCTGCGTGAACGACGATGACGCCGTTGGGCACGTCAGCAGACGCGCGCAGGGACTGAATTCTCTCCGGTCTGGCCGGGATGTTCGCCCAGCAACCCGCTACATCCAGGCCAAGTGCGCGCGCCACGTCGAGGTAAATATCGCCTTCGTTGCGCGCTTCGGCGGGGGCAATGCGTGCCCGAACGGTGTAGAACAGGCCACGTCCTGCCGAATCCAGCCCGGCGCGAACCGGCACACCGGCCAGCCAGACTGCCAGACCGATCAGGGGAGATCGTTCAGGCACGGCGACCAAGTCGAACCGCCCGGCTCGAACCTGGCGCGCCAGTAACCACAGCCCTTTGGGCGAGTGAGCAGGGTTGGCGGCAGGTCCGGTAGGCAACAGGGCGTTCAGCAGCGGATGGTCGGCGATGGCGGGGGCGCTGTGTGTTCCAACACCCCAGGTAATGTGCGCGTCTGGATAGGCGCGGCGCAAGGCAGCCAGCAGGGCCGTAGCCATCACGACGTCGCCAATGCAGCAGGGTTTAACCAACAGAATCCGCATTTTTCCCAATATTCACTCTTGCGCTGTCACCAGGATGGTGTATAATATATCTCAAGATACGGCTTCTCCAGTGGAGAATGCGTGTTTAACAACCAGGGAGGCAGCAGGCACAAAACCGCAGTATCAACAGCAGTTTCAACGCCTGTAGCCGACGTTCGGCAGTAGAATAACGTCGGTTTTTTGTTCCCTGATCTGCACCTTAACAAGAGAAGAGTGATAGGGAAGGCAAAGAGAGACAGCGCGAGGCAAGGAACAAACAATTGACCCGCCACCGACCGGGGGAGACCCGGT
>Ga0209018_1000871_pt1 | contig 26570 bp, 17 predicted proteins | sample YNPBryBLVA2012_FD_185814 | JGI IMG/M metagenome (GOLD analysis project Ga0209018, IMG submission 185814) | Anoxygenic and chlorotrophic microbial mat microbial communities from Yellowstone National Park, USA - YNP Bryant BLVA 2012 (SPAdes)... ...
ATTCGCGTCGGTCGCGCCGACCCCTCGCTGACCGCCGTGGCCGGCCTCGTCATGTTCGGCTCCTTCCTGCGCGACCTGGGAGTCGACCGGATGCTTCGCTGCTGTTCGGTGACCTCGAATCGCGGGTGCTCGGCATCTACCCGATGCAAGCGCAGCGACGCTCGCTCGTCGACGCTTTCGTCGTCAGTGAGCATCGCGTCTTCGGCGTTGAGGGCCTTGCCGCCGACCCGCTATTCGTCATGCTGACCGGAGGTGTGCTGCCGAGCATCGATACGCTCTATCGCGACCTGGCCGCTTCGATGAGGAAGCTTTGTGCAAGCTGACCGGCCTGATGGTCACGCATGGCCTGGTGCCTGTGCGCGCGCTTCGGCGACGCCAACGGGGCCATCTCGACATCGACACGACCGTCACGCCGGTGTTCGGCGCCGAGATGCAGGGAGCGGTTGCACGACCCAATCCGCACTACCTCGGCCGACCGAGCTATCATCCGATTGTGGCGCGCATCGCGGAGACGGACAGCGGTGTACACGCCGCGCTGCGCACCGGCGACACGGGCTTGGGGTTGCTGTACGTGCGCATCGACGCCGCGGGTGACTGCTCGGCCATCCTGCGGACTATTCCAGCGTTTATCGATTGCCACGTAGCCGCCGCAGCACCCCTCCGCCCGATGCGAAATCGACGTTGAAATGGCCGTGGCGCTACGAGGCCCTGCAAGCTGGACCTCAAGCACAACGTGCAGTCTTCTTCCCTGGTCAGCAGGCATCGCTGCGCAACAGAAAGAGCCCGCCGACGGCCGAGATCGAGGGGCCCGAGCACGTGGTGTGCTGCTGCTTGCGGCCGCGGTCGACAACGATGACACGCCGGTCGCCCAACGATCAGCAACACGCGACTGGCTACGGGAAAGCAAACACGAAACGCGAGAGGTTAGCATACACAGAGAAGGCAGCCATGTCCGATATCGAGGTGCTCCATGGTCGTGGGCTTCCGGCGAGACGTGCTCGACGGACCACGCAACCTTGGGGGCGGCACGTGGCGCGGTGTGCGGGTGTGATCGCTGACCGCGATGGCTGCCGAGACGGGTCGGAACGCGGCCGCGACGCGGGCACGATGCGCGACGTGGGCGTTCATGATTGCGCGGACTCGAAGGTCACGTGGGCTTGCGGTGGCTTCGCGCACCCTTTTGGGTCCTCGCGGCTCTGACGGCCGACCCAGGAGGAGCCATGGGAAAGACAGCGCTGGTGATCGGTGGCGGGTTTGCGGGCCTCGAGGCGGCGATCCGGTTGAGCAAGACGGACCTGGACGTGACCCTGGTTTCGGACCGACCGTTCTTGTGGATGTACCCGACGTCCATCTGGGTGGCGACGGGCGAAGTTGCCCCGGAAGACACCTGTCTGGACCTGGAGTCGGCGGCTCGGCGCCACGGCTTCCGTTTCCGTCAAGGGCGGGTCGAGTCGATCACGGGTGCTGCCCGGGCGGTGCGCATCGACGGCGAGGAGGTTCGGGCAGATTATGTGCTCATCGGCCTCGGCGGCGGGCGCATGGCAACCAAGGGGATCGAGCACACCTACACGATTAGCGGCGCCCCCGGGTCGACCGAGGCGTTCTGCGACGCGTTCGAAGCGGTCTTGGGCAAGGGGTCCGGACGCATCGCCATGGGGTTCGGTGGCAACCCGAAGGATCCGTCCGCGGTCCGTGGCGGCCCGGGCTTCGAGTTGATGTTCAACGTCGATACCATGCTCCGCAGGCGCGGGTTGCGTGACAACTTCGAGCTCACGTTCTTTGCTCCCATGCCGTCACCCGGCGCGCGGATGGGCAAGAAGGCGGTCGCGGCGGTCGAGCAGATGTTCCGCAAGCTCGGGATCCGGTCGCGCTACGGCAAGAAGATCATCGGCTTCGCCCAGGGCGGCGCGGTGCTGTTCGAAGACGGCTCCCGGCTCGAATCCGACCTCACGATGTTCATCCCGGCGGTCGACGGGCACCCTGTCGTCAAGGCGTCGGACCTGCCCAAGAACGAGGCGGGATTCGTCGAGATCGACGAAACTTGCGCGGTCAAGGGCTTCGACGGCATCTACGCGATCGGCGACGCAGCCGCGATCGACGGGCCTCCCTGGCGAGCGAAGCAGGGTCACCTGGCCGAGGTGATGGCACGCGTGGCGGTTTCGAACATCGCTGCGATCGAGAAGGGAAGCCCCAAACGGGAGAGCTACCTGCGAGACATGCGCATCATCTGCTTGATGGACATGGGCAACGGCGCGGCGTTCGTCCAACGCGATGACAAGTCGGAGACGATGATCCCGTTACCGATCGTCGGGCACTGGGCCAAGAAGGCGTGGGGCGTTTTCTACAAGTCCTCCAAGATGCGGGCACTGCCGGGATTCGCCGCCATGGCTCGACCGGTCTACGGCCGCACCGGCCAGGCGGTCTGACCATGCTCGTGCGCCCAGGGGCTGGGATCGGTCCGCGCGTTCTGGTCTTGAACCGTGGCGTACGTGCTGGGAACGCCTTCCCCCCATCGAAGGCGATGGACGCCACCCGCGCTTGGACCCGCCACCAGCTCCGATGAGCTTCCAACTGCTGAGCCGTATCGCCGGTGCGCCTCCGCCGTAGGGCGCGGCGCTTGGTGCAGACGTTGGAGACGCGCCGATTCTACCTCACCGCGTTGCACAACGAGGTGTTCTGGTGTTTCGCCGGGGCTCGCCGGATGCGCGCCCGATTCCTGGTTTTGGTGATGAATCACGGCTGCAACTTGCGCTGCCGCGATTGCCGCACGTTGACTCCCTATCTGGCGCGAGAATTCGCAAGGCTCCCCGCGCTCGTTGTCATGCAACTGCCGCTCGCGCAGCCGGTGGTTGGGTTGTCCTTACCATTGCAAGTCGCGGAGTCGAACGTGTTCCCAAACGGATAGTCGTATTGTCCTTCGGATGAGCAGGCGGCGTGCCACGGACTCCGCGAAGCGAACGGGGAGCTGGAGAGGTCGTTCATGCCGCCTCCGATCTTTCCGCACAACCGCTTTCCGGCCGCTGCGCAATACGCATACGCATCGCACCAGTCCACGCACACCTGGGGATGATTGCCGCATAGGCCACCTTGACACACGAAGGAACTCGCCGTGCAATCCGCCTCCGGCTCGTAGCTCTGGTTCTCGCAGAAAGACGGTTGCCCGGATGTCGAGGGTGCGGTCGCCAGCCACGCCTCGTACTGCGCGGTCGTCACCTCCGTCGCGTCGATCGACTACCCTTCCGGCATCGGCACCGACTTCGCGACGCACCGCTGCCCCGCGTGACACTCCTCCAGCAGCCCGCAAGCACTGCATGGGCCCACGCTCCCTCCCGTTCCCCCCGTCTCGCCTCCCGTTGCGGACACGCCTCCGGTTCCTTGCGCCCCCGCATCATCCTCCCCGCGGTGGAACGAATACCCATCGTATCCCGCCAGCTACGCGCATCCCACCGCCAGCCCCGCCGCGGTCCCGACGGAAACGACCCCCCTGTTCATTCTCTTCACGGCTGTACATCCTCCGCCGCCATCCGCGGATTGTCGAGCACAGGCTCTCGGAGACTGGCCACATCGCAGCGGTCCTCCGCGCGCATTCCTTGCGCTGCCGACAAGCGCGCGCCGGAGTCCAACACGTGTTGGGGTCCAGGCCAACACGTGTTGGGGTCCAGGCCAACACGTGTTGGGGTCCAGGCCAACACGTGTTGGGGTCCAACGCTACCGGCGGCAGCGCCTGCGGCGCGCAGCGCCGAACGCAAGGGCGACAGCGAGCATCGCACCAGCACCGGCTCCCCTGCCCGACGTGGGCGTGCTACAGCCACATCCACCGTCATCATCGGCGCCGGCCGCCGCGGGAGGCGCGCCTCCGGCGTCGTCCATGCCGGGGGTGGCGTCTGCTGCCACGTCCGCCTCGCTTCGCGCATCCGGCTCCACCCCGCCGTCGGCCCCGCTCTCCTGCTCCTGCACGTCCACGCCGCCGTCCACCGGCACGTCCCGAATCGACGCCGACTGCACCGTGACGCTTTCGACAGGACAGTTCTGGTGCACGATCACGAAGTAGTACTCTGCCGCGGGATCGAAGGGCGGATTGGAGTTTTCGTCGATCACCATCTCGCCGTCATGGGACGTGTTGTTCGCCAGGAGGTAGTCGTACACCGACGGATCGGGAGGCTCGTACTGGCTGCCACCGGCGAACGTGACCATGCCGCCCTTTCTGGCGTAGATATTCCAGTCGAGGGCTCCGCTGCCCATCATGTCTTCGAGGTGGACCGTGAGCTTGACGCCCTTGTCGCCGTCTGCCGGCACGTGCTTGAAGTGGAAGATGGAGCTGAGATCGAGGCCGTAGTTCTTCATCTGCGCGCAGGTCGCGCCCATCATCTCACCGATGATATCCAGTCCGAACATGGTGGTGATGCGGCTCTGTCCCTCGTGCAATTCGAGCACGCGGTCGCAATCGTCGAGGCCTCGCTCGTGTAGGATGTCCTGGATCTGGGCCACCTGCCCCGCGTCCAGTCCGAGGTCCGACGCGGTCTGCAGCAAGCCGCGTCCGAAGTCGCCCAACGAGGGATTGTGCCCGAGCATCGTGACCGCACCCCACACGACCTGGTCGCCCACCTCCGTGCCTAGCGCCTTGCGCACTGCCCAGGCAGCCGTGCCGATGAGCTTGCCGTCCTCATGCGACTCGCCATACACCGTGTCTGGGCAGCGCCCTGACGGAGCCGTGAGGTCTCGGGCATAGGCCGAGAGGGCCGCCTCCCCAACGACCGGGTCGTCGTTGATCGTCGAGGAGAAGTAGTCGGCGATGCCTTCGTCGATCGCGCCGGGCATGACCACGATACCGTACTGGTCGAAGTCGAACGCGCCGTTCGAGAAGTTTACCGCGTTGTGGTTCACGTAGTGGGTAAACTCGTGCAGGAATACGTCGGAGTCGTAGGCGAAGTCGAGGACCGTGCCCCGGCCGATGGCGATGAGGTTCTTGCGCCCACCCGGCACTGTCACGCCATAGCCCCCTGGCGTGTAGAACGCATTGTCGATGTAGCTCGGGTCGCTTGCAGGGGCGTAGCTCGTCACGATCGACAGGCTCCACTTCGACCCGGTCATGTCGAGCCCGTGCTTTTGGGTGAAGTACTCGTCCATTCTACCGCAGTGATAGAAAGCATTGACCTCGGCGAACGGGTCATCGAGGGATCCGACATCGGGATTGGGGTCGTACAGGAAGTCGTCTCCCGCGCTGGGCTCGGTGTTCTGGGCCGTCGTGAGACTCGACGTGACATCGCCCGACACATACCCGTAGACGGCCATGTTCCCCGCGAATCCGATGAGATGCTGCGGGGTGCTGGGCACGAGGGTGGGCAGCTTGAGGTCCTCGGGGGTCGGCGTCTGCACAGGGTTGATCGCATACACTCGTCCGAGCGCGTCCATCCAGAGCGGATGGTGGTAGAGCAACGCACCGCTGTGGGCGTCGATCACGATCTGGTACAACCCGCGGGACACCGCGGCGTGGACCTGCCAGACCAGCACGCCACCCTGGTCTTCTTGCGGAAGGACCGCGAGCGATGCGCCCGCCTGCGGAAGTGCGCGTCCAAGGACCGACTCGGCGATCCGGACCGCCGTGTCGGAATCCACCGTAGGGGTCGTGGCAACCGAGAGATTGCGTGCCACATCGACGACAGCGGCCCGGACCGTTCCGTCGGCACCAACGCGCACGACCGCGCCCCTGCCGATCACCGGGAGTCCGGCATATCGCTGGCCGAAACGCACCGTGCGAAGGGCGCGCAGAGGCAGCGTGGTATCGTGGGCCAGGTCCACGTTGGCGAGATGCAAGCCCGTGCTCCGGTCGGCGAGAAACGCCCTCGATGCCGAGACAGGCGCTCCCGTGTAGCGATGCACAGACGGGCCACGGTACCAGTCCGCGGCGTGGGACTCCGGGGAGATCGCCAACACACCGAGGCACAGAAGCGACGCGAGACCGAGCGAGCGTTTCATCGAGCGATGGTCCTTTCTGCACTCGCGGAGGACGGGGTGAGCGAATGCGCATGACAGAAGCGGGTCGGATGGTCCGATCCAGCGTGGTTGGTTCTGACGCGGCGAGCGGCCGCCGTCAAGCTTGGCTAGAGGTGTCCTGCATTTTCGAGCCCGAGACTGCCGCGGCGTTGCCGTATTGCCTGTTCGTTGTCACACGAATTATCCAAGGTCTGCCGATGAAACACGGATGATTCGCTTGGCGCCAGATGGTCGTGCCACCAGCAATTGGCATGTAGAGATTGCCTGTCAGCAGCCAGCCATTCCCCGATTGCGACCGGGTATCGTCGTGGAGGTTACCGGCTGCAACGTGCTGGTCGAGTCCAGCCCAGGCCGCGTCGGCCGTCGCTCCCAGGCAATAGGCAGCGTGCTCGGCGCGGTGGACGGCTGTCGGGAGTTGGCGGGCTCCCGCCGGGCCCATCGTCCCTGCGCGGCCCATCCAGGTTGTGGAGAGCCGCCGGGTGAGCTAGGAATCGGAGCAACGTGAACCCGGATCTGCGCGCCACCAGCATCACCGCTGCCCGCTCCGGCGATCAGGCCCGCGGTCCGTCCGTTTTCCGCTACCTGGACCGCGCGCCCGGATGCCTCGCCGGGCCGGTCGCGCGGCCTGCATGCGCGATGACACGGCGGCCGGCGTCGTTGCCAACCCACACGGTGCGGGGCTCCCGCCACGCACTCGCTTGAGGATTCGCCGTGTCCCACGTGCTCGATCTGCTCGGCCCCGGCGGTCCCCTCGCACGCTCGCTGCCGGGCTACGAGCACCGTCGCGGACAGCTCGAGATGGCCGTCGCGGTGGACGACGCCTTCGCACAAGACAAGCTCCTCATCTGCGAGGCCGGCACCGGCACGGGCAAGACGCTTGCGTATCTGGTGCCGGCGATCCTCAGCGGCCGGAGGGTCGTGGTATCGACCGCCACCAAGGCGCTCCAGGATCAGATTGTGTCGCACGACGTGCCGGCGATTGAGCGGTATCTGGGCTTGCGCCCCCGTGTGGCCGTGGCGAAAGGGCTGGCGAACTACCTGTGCCGCCGGCGCTTCGATGAATTCCTCGCCAGCCCGGAGTCTTCCGCGCGCAGCCACGCTCGGTCGCTCGCGATGATCAACGCATGGGTGCGCACGACCGAAACCGGTGACGTGGCCGAGATCGACGGACTGCCCGAGAACGACCCGACGTGGCGTGAGGTGTGCTCCGGCGCGGACGTGCGCAGGGGCAACCGGTGCACAGCGGTGCGCGACTGCTTCGTGACGAGGATGCGCAAAGCTTGCGAGGCCGCCCAGATCGTGATTGCCAATCACCACCTGGTCTTCGCGGACCTGTCTCTTCGCCAGGGGTCCGATGACCACGCGGGCGTGCTGCCTCCCTACGAGGCGCTGATCTTCGACGAAGCGCACCAGATCGAGGACATCGCGAGCGACTTCTTCGGCGTGCAGGTCTCCAGTAGCCGCATTGAAGCGTTGCTGCGCGAGGCTGGCCGAGTCTTCCACGCCGCGGGCCTGTCCGACCCGCTCCTGGCTCACACCGACACCACGAATCTGATCGACAACGCGAGGACCGCTTCGCGCACGCTCTATGACGAGCTCGTGCTGACGTTCGGCCGGGGCGAGTACGGACGACATGCCATCGAGCGCGATGCCTGGACCCGCGCCCTCGTCGAACGCTACCACCGCCTCGACGCATCGCTCGAAGCCGTCGCATCGCTGGCGCACGAGCATGCCAGGGACGACGCCGTGCAGGACCTGGGCTGGCGCGTGACCGAGCTGCGCAATGATCTGGCACGCATCGTCGACGGCACGGCCGGAAGCGTCACCTGGATCGATGTGCGCCCCCGGTCCGCCTCCGTCGGCGCCACGCCCATCGAGGTGGCGACCATGCTGCGCAGCCGCCTCTTCGAAAGGACTCCGACGGTCGTCCTCACGAGCGCCACCCTGAGCACCAGCGGCACCTTCGACTTCTTCCGCAGCCGAGTCGGCGCCGACGGACCCAATGTCTCGCGCGCAGAGGTCATCGTGCCATCGCCGTTCGATTTCGAGCACGCCGCGATCCTGTACACGCCCGTGGACCTGCCGGAACCGTCCGATCCGCAATTCAGCGCCAAGGCGGCGGACCGAACCGCGGACCTGATCTGCCTCACAGGCGGCGGAGCCCTGGTGCTCTGCACGTCAAACCGGTCCATGGAGACCCTGCGCAGTGCGCTCGAAGTGCGGCTTCGCCGGCCAATTGCCATGCAGGGCGACGCCCCCAAGGCCAAGCTGCTCGACGACATGCGCAGCAACGGACACGGTGTGCTGGTTGCTACCATGAGCTTCTGGGAGGGGGTCGACATCGCGGGCGATGCCCTGCGCCTGGTGGTGATCGACAAGCTTCCCTTCGCCGTACCGACCGACCCGGTGGTGGCGGCCCGGTGCAAGGCCCTCGAGGAGGCAGGCGAAAACCCCTTCGTGAAGTACCACGTGCCATCCGCCGCCATCTCCCTCAAGCAGGGCTTCGGCAGGCTGATCCGCACCCAGCGCGATCGCGGTATCGTCGCAATTCTCGACCGTCGCATCGTCCAACGTGGCTATGGCAAGAGACTGCTGGAGAGCCTTCCGCCGGCGCGGCGAACCACATCGCTCGCGGAGGTACGCGCGTTCTGGGAGGCCATCTCCCTGGCACACAACCCTTCCGCTGCCAGCGAGCCGGCAGGGCAAGGGTGTTCGCCCCGGCGATGACCAAGCGCGGCGCAGTCGCGCCGGCTACCGCTTGTTGCCGTTTCCAGTCACGACGACCTGGCCCACCAGCTCGTTGTCCGTTGCGTCGTTCTCGTTGCCGGAGATGTTGCTCGCACCCTTGACGGTCACGCCGTGAAGCTGGTTGTCGTTGCCCGACAGTACCAGATTGCCTGCCACGATGGACTTGCCCTTGCCCGCGCCGAGGACCTGGTTGTCGTTGCCGCTGATGAGCAGGTCGCCAGTGCAGGTGCCCTCGGGCAGCCGAATGACCTTTCCATTGCCGGTCACCACAGGACACGCACCAGGCCCCGGGGGAACGCGGCTGAGGTGAAGATGGCCAGTCGCCGGAGGCGTGGTCGCTGCGGGCGGGGTGGTCGCCGCAGGCGGGGTGGTGGCCGCAGGCGGAGCAGGCGCGGGCGTGGCTGTCGCTGCGGGAGGCGGCGGAGGAGCAGGTGCTGGCGCAGGCTCGCCAGCCTGGGCGGAACCCGCCCCACGCGCATGAACCACACACCCCGAGGCCGTCGCGCAGACGGCCAGCCCGATGATCGCAAGCCAGGAGTTGTTCATGCTGCCGAGGCTATCATGGCTCGCAGGCAGGTCGTCAACAGCTAGGGGGCGCGTCAGGGCTTGCGAAGGCCGCAGTCGAGTCGCCGGTCCGCGCACGCGCCGGGCGCCCGACGGCGAACCGGAAGCCGACAATGTACGCTGTTCGAAGCCTTGCGCGCTCTGGCTGTGCGGGAGGCAGACGCCCGGCTGGGCCGGAGCGATGGCCTACGCAGATATCATGACCGGCCCATGCGATTGCGTGGGGGAACGGGCGGGACCAGCAAGATGTGAATGCGTATCGAGCGGGTTCGGCGGACGCGACGACATGACGCATCGCAGCACCGATTGTCACCATGCTGTGCCAACTTCGCGCGACCTGCGGATGGGGCTGGTGTCACGGCGGCTTTGGCGCTAAAGGGCGGAAGGCTCGGAGGCTGTGCGACGGTCCCTTCGAGGGGCGGGCACCAGGCGCGCCAGCGCAGGAGCGCTTGCACCGGGCCCCCACACAAGGAGATACAGCATGTCCGAAATCCTGTCCGTCAATGCCCGCGAGATCCTCGACTCGCGCGGGAATCCTACGATCGAAGTCGAAGTGACCACCGAGGGCGGCTTCGGCCGCGCCGCGGTACCGTCGGGCGCGTCCACGGGCGAATACGAAGCCCTCGAGCTTCGCGACGGCGACAAGAAGCGTTACCTGGGCAAGGGTGTGCAATCGGCCGTCAAGAACGTGCAGACCGCCCTCGGCCCGGCGATCATCGGCCTCGATTCGCTCGATCAGGCGGGTGTCGACCGCGTGCTGCTCGATACCGACGGCACCGAGAACAAGTCGAAGATGGGCGCCAACGCTATTCTCGGTGTGTCGATGGCCGTCGCCCGTGCCGCAGCCGACACGGTCGGCTTGCCCCTTTGGCGGTACCTGGGCGGCACCGTTGCGCGCACGCTGCCCACGCCGATGTGCAACATCATCAACGGCGGCGTCCATGCCGACAGCGGCCTCGAGATCCAGGAGTTCATGATCGTTCCGATGGGGCTGGGCAGCTTCCCCGAGGCGATCCGTGCCGCTGCGGAGATCTTCCATGCGCTCAAGAGCCAGCTCAAGAAGGACGGACACACGGTGTCGGTCGGTGACGAAGGCGGCTTTGCGCCTCGCCTCGAGTCCAACGAAGAGGCCATCCAGCGCATCATGAAGGCCATCGAGGCGGCCGGCTACGAGCCCGGCAAGCAGATCGGCATCGGCGTCGACTGCGCCGCCAGCGAGTTCTTCGACAAGAGCACCGGCAAGTACACGTTCGACAAGAAGCCCGTTACGGGCTCCGAACTCGTCGCGATCTATGAGAACCTCTGCAACAAGTACCCGATCGTGTCCATCGAAGACGCCTTCGACCAGGATGACTGGACCAACTGGAAGGCCCTGACCGACAGGATGGGATCCAAGGTGCAGATCGTCGGCGACGACCTGTTCGTGACCAACCCCAAGCGCCTGGCCATGGGCATCGAGAAGGGTGTCGCCAACGCGATTCTCATCAAGCTCAACCAGATCGGGTCGGTCACCGAGACCCTCGACACGATCCGTATGGCGACGGCGCACGGCTACGCGAACGTCATCTCGCACCGCTCGGGCGAAACGGAAGACGCTTTCATCGCGGATCTGGCGGTGGCGACGAACGCAGGCCAGATCAAGACTGGGTCGCTGTCCCGGTCCGACCGCATCGCCAAGTACAACCAGCTCCTGCGCATCGGCTGGGAGCTCGACAAGGGCGCTCTCTACGCGGGTGGCCGCGCCTTCGGACGCTGCCGATAGCCCGACCACGCGGCGCTATCGCCGCTTCCCCCCTCGACGTCGCCCGCGCAACAACCACGCAGCGGCACCCATCCCCATCCACCAGGGCCAGCCTGGATTCGACGACCCTGCCCGGACCGCGCAAGGACCGACACCTGCCACGTCTCCCATCGCCGTTGCGTGCACCGGTGCACCGGCCTCCATGGTCCCGGCATCGGAATCCGTTTCGGCCACCACGCCAGCGTCTTCGACGCCAGCTTCGGTGACACCGCCGTCCCCCGGCTCGTCCGCCACGGCCACGTCAAGCACATAGATTTCGGGCCCCGTGCCCTGCATCAGAAACGGCTGCGGCACCCAATCCGGTCCCTGCGCGTAGGCACCAACTTCGGACGACGCCAGCGTCTCGACCTGCGTCATGTCGAATCGCCAAGCGGTCATGTCTCCCGGGCTCAGCACGTGCCTGCGCGTGTTCGCGTCGACGCACCACACCTCCGGCGAGCCATCGTCGGCACGGATCAGGCGGGGTGTGTCCGGCCAGTCCGGCCCCGCCGGGTACTGCAGCAGCACCGCGTCGGACACATGCGCAACATCGAGGAGCGACGAGAACTTCCAGCGAACGAACGACGCGGAGCCGGTGACACGGCGCCGAATACCATGCTGCGGGTCGATGGGGGCCGCAGGCGCAGGACACTGGAAGTTGCGGGGGCTCTGCTCGAGTTCTGCGCTCGAGCCCGACGTGTTCGAGTTGATGCCGTACGCATGAACGGTGTGCTGGGCTCCATCGAGCAGGGAACGCGGTATGGCCGTCTCGAAGCCGTGGTTGCACGATCCCAGCGTTGCGCACAGATCGGACCGGTCCTGGTTTGCGTGCAGCACGATCGTGGTCGGGCTCGGATCGCCCGGCACGGAGTCGAAGTACAGGTGCACATCGATGGCATCGGTCGGGGTGTCGGGGTCCTGGGCCCAGCCCCGCACGACACCGCAGTCGACCTGGTCGACCTCGCCCGAAGGCGCTTTGTCTGTCGGCACGACCCAGAAGTCCAGACCGGTCTCGTCGACGACCGTCTGCAAGCTGTCGTCGTAGTGGGCATATCTCTGCGACCAGCAGCTCCAGCTCGGTTGACATCCGTTGTAGTACCTCGTGACCGTCTTGATCCACTGATCGCGAAGCGTGGCATTGCCTATGTCGAAGTCGAGGATCCATTGCAACGCCTTGGCGTCCGTCTCGGCGTTCGTGGTGTAGGCCGATATCTTCACCATGTTGATGACGTAATCGATGGCATGGCTGACGTTGCCCGCCACGGTGAGCACATCGGCGCCATAGGTATTGATGGTGTCCGTGAACGTGCCGGCGTCGAACTGGAACATGCCGAGCCCCCCCTGCTGGGCCGAGCAGGGCCCGTCGGCCGCGCCGGCGATAACAGGTCCGCCGCCGCAATCCACCGAATCGGGGCCCTGACACGCCCAGGTCGCCTCCGACCAGCAGTGCGCCAACCCCGTCTCCGCGTATGCGATCCCCGCCAACAAGTACGCCGTACCGTTGATCCCTCGCCCGAAGGCCGCATCGCGGATCTGGGCGTAGCGTGCCATGCGCTCCGCCTGCGACAAGTCTGATTGCACCGACATCAACCCGCGCTCGGGGGGCAACCCCTGGTCCGAAGAGCACGACATCAGCAGTGCCAGGGGCAAAGCGGCCAGCAATCCTGCCGGATATCGGACAAGAAAACCACGGGAAGGATACCTGGACATGTTCGCGCCTCCGAGCGATGTCTATTTTATCAGACCTGCGGGGCGCAGAAAACGGCCTCGGGTTCCGAAAGGTCGGATGCGTCCAGGAGATGGCGCTTCCTTTCGGCACTTGCCAGACGGCGACATCAGACCCCACCCCGCTGCCGCCTGCCTCCTGTCCTTCTCTGCCGAGGTGTCGCGAGCCAGACCGTCGCGCGGTGATCCCTCTCGCCAGTCCTCCTTCCAGAACTCGTCCTGCAACGACACGGCAGGCAAGGACGACGCCCGCGGACACCCTGGCGGACGCGATCGCCGCGGACGCCCGACCAGATCACCGGCGATCCGAGAAAACAGCGAGCCTCCAAGTCACCTGAGCACTGGGCGTCGCTCGGGCAGAAGTAGCAATTCGCAATACACAGCACGGAAGCTCGAAACCGACATTCGCTTCCTGGGCAACACGAACGGCGATCCTGGCTTCCGTGTTCGCATTCGTGGCGCCATTCGTCGGGCGGCCTGGCGGGCCATTGTTTGCAACCGGTCCTGCCGGTCGGTCCCCTCTCCTCCCCCTTGGACGCGGTCTCCGCGCGGCGGGATGCCGGATGGCTGGCCGCCCGCCGAGCCTCAGACCACAGCCGACAACAACATGGCAAACAGCAGAGGGAAATCCATCGGTGGATCACCGGTGCCTCCTACCATGCAATCCGGACGCAAGACAGAATCCCTGCAATCGTCTCCTGCCACGCCGCGACACGTCAATGTGCCGCAGCGCCGTCCCCGTCGCAGCCCGCCGAAGGATGCGCCTCCAGGTACCGGTTCAGATCCCGCCAGATCGCATGCACGATCCTGCGTCCCATATAGGCTGCACCCTTGGGAGTCAGGTGGATTCCGTCGGCCTGGCCCATGCCCGTCGCCATGAACTTCACCATCGCGGCGTCGCCCCCCATCGCACCACGAAAGTCCCAGAAGGCAATGCGATTGTCGATGGCGATCTGCCGGTTCTGACGCGCCACCAGCGCGAGATTGGGCGCGGAACGGGTGGCCGTCGGCGACTCCACCTGGTCCACCGGGGTCATGATCAGCACAGCCGCGTGGGGCAACGCCTGCCGGAAGCGGTCCACCAGCTCGGCCATCCATCGCTCATACATCACCGGCCACACCTGATTGCTGCCCAGCAACAGAATCACCAGGTCGTAGCCGCGACGCTCCAGCGACGCCTTCATGACCGCCGGATCCTGACGCAGCAGCAACGGTCCGCTCACGGCCCCGACACCGAGCGAATCGATGACGACGCTCGGGGCGCTGCGCTCCAAGGTGATTCCGAACAGCACCACAGGCGACGGTGTCAGCGCGGTGATCTCGACCCGGTGCGGGCCGTCGGGCGCCGAGAAGGCGTGGAATCCGGCAGCCACGCCCGGATTGTCGGTCCGAACCGTCTCGACCGTGTGGCCGTCCAGGCGTATCTCAAAGTCGCCGCCACCCGGCTTGCGCAGATAGTACAGCTCGAATCTGCTGGCCCGGGTGCCCACCGGCGACGGCTCCTGCGCTGTTTCCACCCAGGTCGTGGCCCCCCGCCGCTCGCTCCGGGCGGCAATGCCCGCAAACCCGTAGCAATGGTCCTGCGCTGGATGCGTCGATACGGCGAACGCGGTCCAGTCCTTCTCGAACTGACCACTGCGGATATCCATGTGCCTGTACCACCGCCACGGACGCGCCAGCGCGATGTACCCGTGGCCACCGTCGCCGTATCGCTCCTGCAGCGTCCGGCGCATCTCCCCGCTGATCCAGTCCATCGTCATGTTCGAGTCACCGTACACCGCAATCCGAACATGGTCCTTTGCGGTTCCGCGGAGGAGGCGCGCCATTCGTTCGTAGAACGGGGCCATCGCGCCTCCGGGGTCGACAATCCCCGGAACCTCGGTGTCGATGGGGGACGTGATCAGCGGCGGCGGTTCCACGCGGAGCGGCTCGCACACGGGAGCCGTCGACACGGACGTTGACGGCCGGGAATACGCGCTCGTAGACACCGGAGACGGCGCCGCCGACCGATGCACCGACGCCCGATGCGCGTGAGGTGGCGCCGGTGCCATGCACGACACCGCCATCTCCATGACCAGGTATGCAGGCACTCCAAGGCAAGCGCGGCGGGGCGGCGATGACGACATGACGTGGGGCTGCATGATACGCCTGCAAGGCCGCTGCGTCAGCGGACGCGAGCGTTCGAGGGGGACGATACGGAGGTCGGAATGGTCGACCCGCTCGTGCGGTCGTGATACGGGGTCAAGGCATGCCACATGCGCGGACGCGTTGGGGAATTCGGATCTTCTACGAGGTCCACGAGCCGGACGCGCCGACCAGCGCAGACCCGCTCGTGCTCGTTCATGGCGTGGGGCTATCCGGCAGGTTCTGGTTCGACATCCCGAGAAGCATCGCTTGCGATGCAGCGACACGTCGGCGCGTGATCACGATCGACAACCGCGGAACGGGCCGAAGCGACAAGCCGTGGGGGCCGTACCGGATGCGCGACATGGCCGACGACGTTGCGGCCGTGCTCGACGCTTGCGAGATACGACGCGCAGTGGTCGCCGGGTTCTCTCTCGGTGGCATGGTCGCATTGAACTTCGCGGTCCGACACCCCGAGCGCCTCAGCGGCCTCGTGCTCCTCGCCACGACGCCGGGGTTCCCGGTCGGCCGGGTCCCAGGGCTCGGAGCGTTGGCGCGCCTATTCGCGCTACCCATTGCGGCAGGGCGCCGCATCCGATGGCTGGATCGTCTTCTCTTGTCCGATCAGGAGCTCGATCGCGCGCCCGAGATCTTCGCACGCTGGCCCGCAACCTTGCGGCAAGACCCGATGTACCTGCGGACGTTTGCCGCCCAGCTCGCCGCGGCTGCCGGTCACACGGCCGGTCTGCGTCTGTCGCGCATTCGCTGCCCGACCGTGGTGCTCGCAGGCGCCGACGACATCCTTCGTTCGTCGACCAACGCAGAACGCATCGCGCGCCGCATTCCCAACTCGTATGTCGAAGTCCTGCCCGGCGTGGCACACGGCATCCCGTGGTCGAATCCGCGGATCATCCACCACGCACTCGAGAAGCTGGCGAATGTGCCCCTCCGCGAGCCAGTTGCCGACAGATGACGCACGCCATGACGCGGCGCTGTTGGTGCGAGCCGACAGGACGGCGGAGGTTGGTGCCCCACGGTGTGCCTTTCCGGTCAATCCCGCTGGCGCGACAACGCGAGGCGCGCACCCAGGCGCATCGCTTCGATCATCGACGACACATCGGCCTGGCCCGTTCCTGCGATGTCGTACGCGGTGCCGTGGTCGACGCTCGTGCGCACAATGGGCAGCCCGGCCGTGTAGTTCACCGTGCGTCCGAAGTAACGCACTTTCATCGGGATGGTTGCCTGGTCGTGGTACATCGCAACCACGCCGTCATAGCCCCCGTCGAAGGCGAACCGGAAAGCCGCCTCCGCGGGCAGCGGCCCAGCAAGCACTGCGTCCATGCCCCGAGCGACCAGCTCGGCCCTCGCAGCTCGCACCGCGGGGGCGATGACTTCGTCGTCTTCGTGGCCCAGAAGCCCGTGCTCGCCAGCATGCGGATTCAGGGCTGCGACGACCACACGTGCGTTCCGTTTGCGCAAGGCGCATGCCGTCTCGACGCACGCCAGGGTCGCTGCGACCACCTTGTCCCGTGTGATCGCGGCAGCCACCCGGGACAGCGGCAGGTGGGTCGTGGCGAGCGCAACGGCCATGTCGTCAGCCACGAACACCATGATGGGACGCTGCGCACCGACCCTTCGCGCGATGTGCTCCGTGTGACCGCGAAAGAGTTCGGCACCGGGCGCACCCGACCGGGCGATCACGTCCTTGGCGACCGGGCCCGTCACGACCGCGTGCGCCACACCGCTCGTGACCAGGTCCGTGGCCTCGTCGATCCACCGGAGCTGGGCTCTGCCACCGGCCGGGCATGGTTTGCCGGGCTTGCGCTCCTCTTCAGCGAGATCGGCCAGCGGCGCGAGCACGCAGAAAGGCGCTGCGCACCGATCGACATCGCTTCGCGTGCGCAGCACCGGTACCTTGCTCCAGTCGATGCCCCGCAGCCGCGCCGCTTGCTCGAGCACCGAGGCGTCCCCCACGAGGATGGAACGCACGCCATCGCGCGCCACGACCGTCGTCGCCACCACGCTGATCTCCGGGCCGATGCCCGAAGGGCACCCGATCGACACGGCCAACCTGGCCGAATGCTCGTCGCCGCTTCTCATGTCACGCTTGTGTCGTCAACGTTGCGCGAGATGTTCATGGTGATCCGCCCCAGACGCCATCCGATGGTTTGTTGGAAATGCCGATCGGCCCACCCAAGTCTTGACGCAAAGGCCGCGCTGGATAGCGCTCCGCGAGCCTCCGTCTGGCATCACCGGCCCCTGCCAGCCGCGGTCCTCCAGACTGCGTCGGCCGAGGCCGCGCAGCGATACGAAGCATGAGCCAGCATGTCGTCCACCTGTCGCAACGGCGGCGGCAAGACGCCGACCGCAAAGCATCAGGTCGATACGGAGCGGACGGCCGACGGGAACTGGCGCGCGATAGCTGGCGGCGTGCGGCATCTACCAATCATCTAGCTCGAATGTGGCCGGAGAGAAACAACACGGGGCCCGCCGGTGCGGGGCCATCTCGAGGGAGCTGAAATGAGGGCGGATCTGGTGCTGGTCGCGCTGCATGTCGCAGCGAACATGGTGTGGGTGGGAGCGCTGTTGGCGTCGGTACTGGTCGTGGTGGACAACGGCGGCCCGGTCGCGGGGCAAGCCAGGCTTGCGCGCACGACATACGCGCGGCTTGCCGTGCCGGCGTTCCTGCTGTCGTTCGTGCTTGGCGCAGCGCGTCTTGGTATGGACTGGCGTTCCTACCTGGTCACGACGCACTTCATGCATGCCAAGCTCGCCCTGGCACTCGTGGCGATTGTGGCGCACCATTGGATAGGAGCCCTTCTCAAGAGGCTCACGGACGAGCCGGGCACCGCCGGACAGATGCTCAAAGCTTTGGCGTACGTTTTCGGGATCGCTTGCTTGGGTTCGGTCGTCTTGGTCGTGATGCGACCCTTCTGAATGGGTCGCAAGGGCAGGCCGACGCCTTCGGTGCTGGCGCTGCCAGCCTCGGTCGACCAGCCCCTGCACTTGGCTTGACGGGTCCCCTTGTGACCCCGTAGATTTCATGGACTTGGGCGACGATTGCCGGTCGCCCGGCAGTCCCCCGATTCGGAGTGCACACCACCGTGCCGATCGATCGAGAAAAGGTCCTCCAAGCCGCCCAGAAGTACGTCGAAAAGAGGCGGTTCGACAGGGCGATCATCGAGTACCAGAAGATCGTCCAGGAGGATCCGAATGACGCTCGCACCCTGCTCAAGATCGGAGACCTGCAGGCACGGTCGGAAGCCTTCGAGGCAGCCATCGCCACCTACGAGCAGGTCGGCCGCTACTACGCGTCGCAGGGGTTCTCGCTCAAGGCGATTGCGGTTTACAAGCAAATCCGCGAGATCATTCGCAAGCACGTCCCCAAGCTCGCCGATCAGTACGGCCACATCATTCCCAAGCTCGCGCAGCTCTACCAGGAGCTCGGCCTGACGGGAGACGCACTTGCGGCCTACGACGAGTACGCCACGCTGCTGCAACGGGGAGGGCGCGAGGCGGAAGCGACCGAGATCTTCCGCAAGATCGTGGAGATCAACGGGAGCAACCCGCTCGCACGTCTGCGGCTGGCAGAAGCGTTGTCGCGTCAGGGCGAGAACGAAGCGGCCTTCGAGCAATTCTCGGTGGCGGCCCAGACCCTGCTCGGGATGGGACGGACCGACGACGCGCTGAAGGTATATGAGCGGATGCTGTATCAGAAGCCGGACCCGGTGCTCGCCCGCCAGATGGCACAGATGTATCTGCAGCGGGGCCAGGCCGGCGACGGCGTGGCGGCGCTCGCGAAGCTGCAGATCTGCTTCCAGGCGGACAACCGGGATCTGGACACGCTCGGTCTCCTGGCCCGCGCGTTCCTCGTCATCGGCCAGCGTTCCAAGTCGATTGAGGTACGCAAGGAGATCGTGCGAATCGCCCGGGAGAAGGGCAATCTGACCGTCGCTCGCAAGACCATCGAGGAACTGGTCAGCGAAACACCGGACGACGATGCGGTGCGGGCGCTGGCGCGAAGCTTGTTCGCGCCCGCTTCGGAAAAGCCGCCGAGCAAGGCTGCACCTTCGATTGCGCCAGCCGCTCCCCCGACAGACGACGCGGTCATCGAGGTCGCCGAGCAGGACGTCGACATGCCGCCGAGCGCTGACTACGGGCTCGACGCGGAGCCGAGCCTCGAAGAGCTGGAAGTGCTGAGCGTGTCGGGGGTGGAGCAGCTCTCGGACGACGCGCCCCGGTCGGTCCGCCATGTGGTGGTCGACGATGCTCTTCAAGTCGCTGAAGATCTCGCCGCATCGGAGGCGGCCGAGGCACCGGTGGACACCCGGCAATTGTTGCTGGACGCCGAGGCGTTCAGACAGCATCGCCTATACGACAAGGCCATCGAAACCCTTCGAATCGGCCTGGAGATCGATCCTTCATCCATCGAGCTTCGCGAGAGCTTGAAGCACTCGCTCCTCGAAGCCGGGTATCGCGACGAGGCCGTGGCGGAGCTATTGACCATCGCGGCGATCCACGTCGACGCCTTGCGTGGACGGCAAGCTGCACAGGCGCTAGCCGAGGCTCTCGAGGTCGACCCGTCGAACCAGCAAGCCCGCAACCAGCTCGTCGAGCTCGGCTACCAGCCACCGCCGTCGCTCGACGACACGGCCCAGGTGCCGGCCTTCCGCATGCAGGAGATCGAGACGGAGGCGATGCGGGCGCCGATGCCTACCGTAACCGACGTCTACGACACGGACTTCACCGCGCTTGCGGTCCCGCCTCTGGATTCGGCTGCCGAACCGCTGCCGTCGTACGACCTCGAGGAGATGAACGCCTCCTACGCGATGACTTCCGTCCCCGCCACGGGTCGTCAGCAACTGCCAGCGTTGCTGACGACCGACGATCCTTTCGGGAGGTTGGATCCCAATGCGATCGACGAGCCGTTCCTCGAGGGGCCAGCGCGGGAGTCGCCGTTGCCGAGCTTCCCGTTGGTCGACGAGGAGCAGGCGGCGCCTCGACCCCTGCCGATGGCCGACGAGGCGGGGACGGACCAGTTCGATGGCTACGGTGGCCTGGAGGTCGTGGGACCTGCCGACGAAGGCACCGATGCCGATCGCACGCGTGCGGCCGGGCCTCTCGCTGGCACGCGAGGCTTCCAGGGCGGGGACAGTCTGGAGGACGCGCTCGACGAAGCCGAGTTTTTCACGTCGCGCGGCCTGTTCGACGATGCCCTCGCGATCATCCAGGAGCAGCTACAGCGATTCCCGAACCATCCCCTGCTTCTCGAACGCATCCGCGAGGTGCGCGAGGCGGCATCGGCTGCAGCAGGCAGCGGCGAGCTGGCGATGGCCGACGCCCGAGACTACTACGGCGAGGAAACCGAGGATCGTGCGTTCGACATCGCCGCCTCGCTCGAAGTGGTCGATGGTGGCGGCGCGGACATGGGGCAGGCGTATGCCGGAACAGTCGACGTCGAAGAGGTCTTTGCGAAGTTCAAAGAAGGCGTGAAGGCCCAGGTATCAGAGAGCGACAGCGCGACGCATTACGACTTGGGCGTGGCGTACAAGGAGATGGGTCTGCATCGCGACGCCATTGCGGAGTTCGAGATGGCATCGCGGGATCCAAAGCGTGCTTGCGTTGCGTGGTCGATGATCGGGATGGTGCATCTGGATCTGGGCGAACTGGATGCCGCGGTCGAGGCATTCATCCAGGGGCTCCACGCGGAAGAGAAGACCCCGGAGCAAGAGAACGCGCTGTACTATGAGCTGGGCAGCATCTACGACCAGCGCAGCAATGCACGCGAGGCCCTGTACTACTTCGAGAAGGTGGCTCGGCGCGACCCGACCTTCCGCGACGTGGCCCAGCGCATCCGCACCCTCAAGGGATCTATTGTCCGCCCGCGTCAGGACGTCGCGTCTGGCGACGACGACTTCGACCGCGCCTTCGACGACCTGTTCACCGGATCGAAGATGTAGCTCGCCGGTGGAGCTCGGGCACCGTGTCCTAGCCTCGGCCACAGAAGGCACAGCTCGCCCGAAGGCGTGCGTACCAGAAACGAATTGGCTACGCTGCCACGCGGAGCCTGGGTTGAACCCTTTGCTTCCAACGGCTCGACGGATGGTGATGTCGGTGGTGACGTTGGTCGGCATCTGCGCATGCCGGGGCGGCTACGTGGCGTGAACTCGCAACTCCTATCATGAGGATCGCCATGTCGACTCGGCCGAAGAGCTGACGCGACATGAGCGAAACCTGAGGCATGAGGGTGATCGGCGAAGAGCCGAGCACGCCACCTACCGCCTGCTATCCTTGCTGGCGACCGGCGCCTATCCCCACGCGCACTACGGGATGAGCTATGCGCACGCTGTCGAGCAAGTTGCGCCAGGATCGCTGCGACCGGAACATCGGACAGAGCTGGGCCTGGGCTGGAGGGAACTGACCGCCCAGTGGACATCGCCCATACCGGTGCCCTCGCCTTCGGCGCCTGTGAGCTGGCGACGCTGACCACGACGCTGGGTTTGGCGGGCATGCCGGTGGGCACCTGTCGGGAGCCGCACGAAACAACCCATTGCCCGCAACCTGCATGCTCGTCTGCTTGTGCCAAGGGCATCCATCGCGACGCATCACCGTAGTAGCAACACGCGTAACTGCCCAGTCGGGCTTCCCTCAAGCATTGGTGGCTGACTGGGTTCCACCGGGCGGTCGAGAAGGATCGCATGGGACGCGCCAGTCGTCTGCAAACGATGAAATGCCACCGACGGGTTGCACGGCAGGCGTGGGGCAGCGTGGCGCAGGGCCAGCACAGCGGTGAAGATCGGGTCATGGGTGAATCGGTACGAGAAGCCAGGGGAAGAACCCCGCCGTAGGTCGACGAGGTCCAGGACGATGCCGAACGGCTGCGTGCAGGGACCTTCCTGCCCGCTGGCTGCCTACCATCGTGAGCGCCGCCCCTGTGGGCACAACGCGGAGTCCGACCTGGCCATCCTGAGGGGTCGAAGGATCGCGGTGACAGCAAGCGACCACCGGGCGCAACACGTGACCATCACGAGCCGGTGCGACGGGTCGAGGCATCGACCCCCGCAGCCGACGTCATGTCGTGAAGCGGCGTTCCCACGGCATGAAGCTGCTCGTGCGCCTTCGCCTGAGGTTGCCCGCCCCCGTTCCGACCGAGGCTTGTTGTCCTTCCCACCGGCGCAGACTACACTGCAATGCTACCTGGCTTACCGATGAATGCGCCGCCGGAACAGCCTTGCCCATGGTGTGGTGGACGCCATCCTGAGGGCACCGAGGATGTCCCCGGACACGCTTGCGTCTTCCGTGTTCTCTGCCACCACCGTTGGAAGCCACGCCTGGGGGCAGCGAGCCCATCCCGGAACGCCTCGGCGATCGTTACCGGGTCGTTCGTCTGCTCGGCTGGGGAACGTGCGCGAGCGTCTACCAGTGTGTGCAGCTCGACAACCATCGCACGGTGGCGGTCAAGGTACTTTCCCGCGAAATGGCGACTAGCAAGCGCTGGGTGTCCCGCTTCCATCGCGAGATTCGAATGACCGCCAAGCTCTGCCATGTGAACATCTGCCAGGCGTACGATTGCGGCACGCTGCCCGACGGACGGCCCTACTACTCCATGGAGCTGCTGACCGGCGAACCGCTGTCTTCGCTGCTCTCTCGGCATGGCAGCCTGCCCGAGCGCGGGGCAGTCGCGGTCGCCAGGCAGGTCGCGGCCGGCTTGGGCGCGGCGCATCGGGCAGGGATCGTCCATCGCGACATCAAGCCCGGCAACATCTTCCTGCACCGGCGAGGCGATGGCCGTGTGGTCGTCAAGCTGCTCGACTTCGGGCTCTGCAAGCGCATCGCCGAGCAGGAACGGCTCCTCGGTGACAGCACGCAACTGACGCTGGCCGGGATGCTGGTGGGGACGCCGTTCTATCTCGCTCCGGAGCAGTTCAACGGGTCGGAGGTCGATACGCGCAGCGACCTGTGGGCGTTGGGCGTGGTGCTGTACGAGCTGCTGGCGGGCAAGCTGCCCTTCATGGCCTCGAACCTGCCGCTGCTGCTGCTCAAGATCGCGCATGAGGAGCCGGCCGCGCTGGGCACGATGCGCAATGACCTCAGCCCCGAGGTCATCGCCGTCGTCGAGAAGTCGCTGCGCAAGAATATCGAGCGTCGCTACGCCGACGCAGGCGAGCTGCTGGCAGACCTTTCGTCGATTAGCGCCCGATGGGGTGAGCTTTTCGACGACTGACTTGCCGCGTCTTGCTGCATCCCGGCGGAGGTAGGCCCTGCCGCCGCGGAGCGGCAACGTGGGTGCGCTCACGCCCCGGCCAAGGAGGCCGGCGTCGTGGATCGCATGGCGAGGGGAACGGGAACCGATCGCGGCAAAGGCGTCCGCCGATCGGCAACACGGTGGCGCGCGACGGCTCAATCCTTGGCGTCACCGCGAGCGAAGATCGACGCCACGTAGTTGAGCACGTCCGTGGCGCTGACCTCGTTGTAGCCATAATACTTGATGAGGCGAGCCTTGATCGTGTCGATCATCTCCTGCGTTTCCTTGTCGACCACGGCTGCTACCAGCGTCTTGAGCTTGATGGAGTCCTTCTGGTCGTCGAACAGTTTCTTCTCGAGGGCAGTGCGGAGCCGCTCGTTCATGTGCCATTCGAACTTCTTGCCCTCGACGGCGAGCGCACCGATGTAGTTCATGATCTCGCGGCGGAAGTCCTCCTTGCGGTTCTCGGGGATGTTGATCTTCTCCTCAATGCTCCGCATCAAGCGCTCGTCAGGCTCGTCATCCTGGCCGGTGTAGCGGTTCTTGACCTTCTCCTTGAGGGTGAAGGCCTTGACGTTGTCGATGTAGTTGGCGGCGAGGCGTGCGATGGCTTCCTCGTCGGCACTGATGGCACGCTGGACTTCGTTCTTGACGATGTCCTCGTACTCCTGCTTGACCAGCCCAATGCACTCCGTGTAGCGCTTGCGCTGCTCCTCGCTCGAGATCAGCGAGTGATGCCGCAGCCCCTTCTCGAGCTGGTTGAGCACCATGAACGGGTTGATGGTACCTTCGCCGGCGTCGTCGACCAGTGCATTGGAGATCTTGTCCTGCACGTAACGGGGGCTCATGCCCTCCATGCCCTCGCGTTTGGACTCCTTGCGCAGCTCCTTGACGTTGTCCTGCGTGTAACCTGGAAGCACCTTGCCGTCGTACAGCTTGAGCTTCTGCATGAGCGACAGCGAGTGCTTCTTGGGATCCTCAAGGCGCGTGAGCACCGCCCACATCGCTGCTACCTCGACGGTATGCGGCGCGATGTGCTTGCCACGCACCTTTTCGGGGCTGAAGTCCTTCTGGTAGATCTTGATCTCCTCGCTCAGCTTCGTGATGTAGGGGATGTCGATCTTGATCGTGCGGTCGCGAAGCGCCTCCATGAACTCGTTGTTCAGCAGCTTCTTGTACTCCGCTTCGTTCGTGTGACCGATGATCACTTCGTCGATGTCGGTCTGCGCAAACTTCTTCGGCTTGATCTTGTGCTCCTGCGACGCTCCCAGCAGGTCGTAGAGGAAGGCGACGTCGAGCTTGAGCACCTCGACGAACTCCACGATGCCGCGGTTGGCAATGTTGAACTCGCCGTCGAAGTTGAAGGCGCGAGGGTCGCTGTCCGATCCGTATTCGGCGATCTTTCGATAGTTGATGTCACCGGTGAGCTCCGTGGAGTCTTGGTTCTTCTCGTCCTTGGGCTGGAAGGTGCCGATGCCGATGCGGTCCTGCTCGCTGAGCACCAAGCGGTGAACGCGAACGTGGTTGGCGATCATCTTGGCCCAGTCGCCCTTGTAGTGCGCCAGAAGGTGGCGGAACACGAAGCGGCAGGCAGGATCGAGGTCGCCGTCGACACGGACATGGAACAAATCGTTGGATAGCTCGAGCTCGCGGATCGCGCGCTCGCGCCACTCCATGGGGATGAGGCGCAGCGGTTCCTCGTGCATGGGGCAAGCCATGGTGTCTTCTTGGCTCGAGAGCCCCACCTCGCGCAGATTGACCCAGCGGAAGGTGTAGAGCGCGCCTTCGGACGTTCGGCTGTAGCGCTCCAATCCCTTCTTGATCAAGCGCACGATTGTGGACTTGGACGAGCCTACCGGGCCGTGCAGCAAGATCACGCGCTTCTCCGGCCCGTAGCCTTCAGCCGCCGCCTTGAACACGTGCACGAGACGCATCAGCGGGATGTCGAGCCCGTAGATGGCGTCGGCCCCCTGGTTCGCTTCGTCACGGAAGAAGTTGTAGCGAACCAACTTCTTCTTGTTGTCGATGTACTCTTCGGTGCCGTGGCTGACAATCATATCGTAGACGCGCTGGAACGCGTTGCGCGTGACCTGGGGACGATTCCGGACCACCTGCAGGTAGTCTTCGAAGCTGCCTTCCCAAGACAGGTCGCGGTACAGGTCGTAGTCCTGCAACATCGCGATCCGCTCGACCATGTTCGTTGTTCGGGTTTCACCCATGGTTGTCCTCGCTCGTGGCTACCGGTCGCGCCCCGGCGATTGCTCGCAGCAGCACCGGGGCGCGCGCAAGCATAGCAGCATGCCGGCCCTCGCGCGGAGGTTCGTGACCCCGCAGCGTCCACGACCGGAGGTCTTCGACCAGTCCGACGTCGGATCCGCTGCCCCGCTTGCGCAAACGTGAGAGGTCTCGGGGTGCAAGAAGACGCATCGCGATCCGCTACAGAGACTGGCCGACACGGAGAGCGGGCGCCTAACCGCCAGAGGAGCCAGCTTCCGTCGCCACCGTCGCGGCCGGCGGCCCCCGTGTAGCAGGCAGACAGCGCGGCTCGGTCCGTAGCCGCTGGGGAACGAGTGGCCGGCGGTGACCCGCGCCAGGTCCGGAAAAGGCACGGCTGCCCTGGATGGGCCTGGCGAACCGCTCCCATCAGCGATGAAGAGGTGAGAGAGCGCCGTCAAGGACGATGCATGCAAGGACAGCTTGGCGCCCCGTTCAACCGGTCCCGAATCGCGAACAGGTCTTCGGAATCCCGGGCGAGCGCATCCGAACGGGACGCTGAGATGTCCGGAGCCAAGCGCAGATGGCTCTCTCGGCAGCCTCGGGAGGCTCCGAAACCACCGGTTCACGGGAACGGGGCGATTCGTTGAAATCGTTCTGTTCGCAAGCTCCAGGTGTGATGCTGAAAGCCTCGGGAGGGATGCAGAAGCGTTGGCCACGGGTCGGAACGGCCCTGGAATCTGGAAAAGGACCGGATTCTGTGCACAGCCGGGCTCGCCCGATGCGGAAGGGGTGGTCTTCCGACGAATCCAGGCAGGTCGGCCCGGCGGCCAGGTGGCGGCCGCCGCGCTTGCCCCGATTCTCGCCAGTTGCGGGTTTTCTCCAGGGGAATAGTGAGCGACGACGGGGCGGGGATGGGCGGTCCGGCTGGCGGGCCGCCACTTCGCCCCACGCGTGAAGTACGAGAAAACAAGGGCCGACGCGATGGCACAGATGCCGCCCAGGGGGACGGCAGCGGTGTTCGCGAAGCGGCAGCGTACGGGTCGTGGAGCGGGCATCGAGGAGGCTCGGGAAGCATTCCCTTGCGCGGCCTCCTGGGAACACTCGGACGGGACGGCAGGTAGGCCCCGAGTCTAAATAACCCCAGCGGGTACAGGAGCCCGAGCAACCTGACAA
>Ga0209018_1000873_pt1 | contig 26539 bp, 15 predicted proteins | sample YNPBryBLVA2012_FD_185814 | JGI IMG/M metagenome (GOLD analysis project Ga0209018, IMG submission 185814) | Anoxygenic and chlorotrophic microbial mat microbial communities from Yellowstone National Park, USA - YNP Bryant BLVA 2012 (SPAdes)... ...
CCACGAGTCCACATTGTTCGTGTAGGTGTCCGTCGCCGGGTTCAGCAGGCTGCCGTTGATCCCGCCGCCCACTGCCCACACCCCCACGCTGGGGCTGGTATAGGTGTAGGTCTCCGTGTTCCAGTAGAACTCTCCGTTCGGCGACCCGTTGTTGTCGAACGTGGTCCAGCCGCTCCCATAGCCGATCCCGCCGCTGAAGTCATACTGGAAGATCGTCTGCCAGCCGCCCGCCAGCGATTCGGACGAGCGGGCTGTACCTGGAAGCAGCGCCAACAGCAGCAATCCCGTGATCACCATCCCGACGGCAATGGCGATCCTGCCCGTGGATGCCGCCGACCGTGCTACACTCCTTTGCGTCACTTTTCCCTCCTCACACAGAATAGCATCTGCTGCTCTTCCTCTCCCCCATTCCCCAATCTACCATTCCCCAATCTACCATCTCCCATTCTACCATCCCCTGCCAGCGTGTCAAATCACACGAAAACGCTCCACCCCCACATCACCGTCGCCTGCCACGAAGGAACAACGCCACCACCAACACCACCGCCAGCCCGCCAACCCACAGCCCGGACGTGGCCCAGATGCGCTCCCAAACCGACGGAGAGGCGGAGACGCGGAAAGAGGAAGACGCGGAGAGGGAGGGGCGCGGGGAGGGGGAGATGGCGGGAGACGGGAAGGGGGTCACCGTAGGCGCGGGCGTGGATGTAGGAGTGGGGGTGGGGGTGGGAATGGGGGTAGATGTGGGCGTAGGAGGAACCGTGGGCGTGGGAGTGGGCACCGGCGACGCCTGCGCTGCCAGAACCACGGCTGGCGCGGTCGGCGCAACCTCCGCCGCAAGGGTCGGATTGACGATGATCGGCGCGGCGGGGATGTCCGGCGGCAGCGGCTCGCTGGCCCGGTAGCGGTCGGCCATCTCCCGCGTCAGATTGAGGTAGAAGTCGCCGTAGGCCACACTGGGCTCGATCTGCGACCCCTCCAGCCACTCGTTGAAACTGGTGATGACCACCCAGTCCGCTCCCGAGCGGATCGCCCCGTCCCAGCAGTTGCGGTAGTAGTCGCCGCCGGCGCGGTCGCGGACGAAGGCGTCGGCCCGGCCGGTGACGCGGTCATCGTAACCGGGCATCACAGTAGCCACCCAGTACTTCACCGCGTCGTGGCTGGCGTTGCGGTCGTGGATGCGCTCGCCCCAGCGCACCAGCGTCGCGCCGGGATCGGCGTCCCAGGCCACGCTGTAGAGATGGGTGCCATCGAAAGAGTCGAGGTAGTTCAGGTCAACCCCCTCCATGATCCAGATACTCCGCCGCTCGGGGTCCACCAGTTCGCGGGTCCTCTCCCACCACTCCACCGGGAAGCGGTTCTGCCGCCAGAAGAAGACCACCGGCCGGCCATTGACCCGCAAATAGGCCGGGTGACGGGCGTGCACGTTCAGGAGGTGCTCCAGGGCGTCCACCACCGCCTCTTCGGAGGTCAGGAAGGGACTGGTGACCTCGAAGTCCACCGCTGCGAAGAAGCCGTGCCGGGCAGCGATGTCGAGAAGCAGGGCGAAGTTGGTCTCGGTCTGGTTGTTCTCCACCTGCGGGCCATACCAGGACTGGACGAAGCCGTCAATACCGGCCCCCTGCGCCCACACGACGTGCCGCTCGATGGCCGCAGGGTCAGTCGAGACGTAGGGCTGCGCTGGCTGGTCGGACAGCGGCCGTTGCCAGGTGGTGTTGTCGAACCAGGCGTAGTAGAAGGCCAGCACCAGCCGCTCACCGAAGGCGTCGGCAGGAGCGGTTGGGCTGAGCGTCAGCAAGAGCAGCAACGCGACAGGCAGCAAGCGACGCATCACCGCCTCGCGCGCATCACCAACGGCAGATAGCAGCGGTGCTCCTGCGCGGTGAGGAAGAGGCCCTTGTTGCTGCTCACCGTCACGTTGCCGGCCCCATCCACGACCTGAACGAAGAAGGAAAGGCTACGGCTCTGAGCGACCAGTGTCCCGTACCAGTTGTTGTTGTCCTCGCCGCTGGCAGGGTAGAGGTCCATGCTGCGCCAGTAGCCGTCCCCCAGGTCGTAGGTGACCAGCACACGATGCACGCCGGACTCATCGAAGGCGCCTACCCAGAAGGTTATCACACCCTCAAACGCCTCCGCCGAGCCCGCGAACACAGTGGGGAGCATGTGATCATCACGGGCCGAGTAGAACGCCTGCACCTGCACCTCGTCGTAAAGCCGCTCCAGCCCCTGCTCCCCGTTGTACTGGCCAGGCACGACCACCAGCCGGTTTGCTCCGCCAAAGCGGTTGAACAGGGCCAGTCGGTCGGGGAACCAGCCAGGCATCTCGAAAGCCGGCTCGGGCTGCGCCGTGCCGGTCACCGGCCGGGAGACGAAGGGGTCGAAACCCGTCAGGTCACTGTAGTGGCCGCTCAAGAAGAGCGCGCCGTGGGCAACGAGACCTGAGGGAGACGGCAGCGTGATCGCCGCGCGAGGCTGCACCGGCTGACCGGGGCTGGCCTGCACCTCCCCGCCCACGCTGTAGTAGACCCCTTCCGGCTGCCCCCCCGCCGTCGCCTCGTGCTCCGTCAGGGTCAGGTGAAGCGTGGCTGTGATGGAGTACAGGCCATCGGCCGTCTCCGGGACAAGGCTGCCCACGTCGCTGCTGACTCCCTCCTGGGCGCCCGCCCCGCCCGAGACAGGCAGATGCACGCGCAACATGGGCAGGCCGTAGAGGGTGGCCTCCATCAGCACCTTCTCGTGATAGATACTCAGGCCGCCACCGGGCAACGAGCCCAGGTAGCGAAGTTTGGCGTTGCGCAGCGCCACACCCAGCGGCATGTTCTGGTGACGGCCCAACTCCTCGCTGAAGAGAAGCATCAGCCGCTCGGAGAGTTCTACCGCGTCGTCCATGCCGTAGCCGAAGCCCGTGTTGCCGACCCAGGCGGAGGCCCGCCGGGCCATCGCCTGGGGGAAATCCAGGCCGGTCTGCCAGTAGAGGGGGTTCACCTCCGCGTCGGCGGCGCTCAACCCGCTGTGACAACCCACGGAGAAGCCCAGGGTATCGGTGAAGGAAGCATTCGCCACCAGACTGCTGGAGAAGGGGGGCGAGGTGTTCACCGGCGGGTAGGCCTCGTAGTGGGCGAAGTGAGCGTTGACCGAAGCCACCTGCACCGGCGGGCTGGCGGAGGTCCAGGCCGTGTCCAGGTCGTCGCTGTCCCACGTCTCGCCGATGAGCGGGTCCACCGTCAGGCCATGGCTGCCCAAGGTGTCGCTGATCGCCTCGGCGCAATCGGTCAGGAAGTCATAGCCGGAGGCCATGGCCTGCGTGGCGGTGAGCACACCGTCGCTGGCCAGGAAAGCGGCAATCATGCCGCGAATCTCGGCCGGGGTCTCGACCAGGCGGCCCAACGGCCGGCGCTGCACCGACAGCCAGTGGTTGCGCCAGAAGAGCGGATGCGGGTCGGCGTAGAAGTCATCGGTCAGATAATAGCCCAACTCCAGCGCGGCGCGGGCTGCGCCCAGGCTGAGGTAGGACTGGTCGGCATAGAAGCGCTCGTTGGCGATCAGCGCCGCGTCAGGAACACGCAGGAAGGGAATCTGCTCGTCGCCGCCGACCACCACCAGGTACTCAAGGGCCGGATTGTTCTCCAGGTACGGGAGGATGACCTGCTGGCGGATGGTCCATGCGACGAGATTGGCGCTGTTCGGGGCACAGTAGTTGACGTTCCACAGCGTGTAAGCCTGCAAGACGTTGGCGTCGTTCTCCACCGGCACGACCACGCCACGCACGAGAGGGTGGTCGGCCAAGGCGTGAAGGTCGGTAATGAGGGCCATCGTCTCGGTGATGCCGTACCGGGCATCCATCCGTTGTTTGTTCACCAGGATCAGGCTGAGGGGCTGGGTCACCACACTGGTGCCGGTGTAGACACTGGCAGCGGGGCCAGTGAAATGGTTCGGAGTCCAGGTGCACCCAGGCACGTTGCCCAACCCGGTTACCTCCGCCTGCAGGTGGTAGGGCACGTAGACATTCACCGGGACCGCCGATCCGCTCGTGAAGGCCGGGTCGCCAGCGACCAGGATGTAGTACCAGCCGGGGTCGAGCGCCAGCGTGCTGACCTGCTCGGGTGTGTTGCCATAGTTGGTGGAGATGGCCTGCATCCGCCCGATGGCCTGCATCCGCCCGATGGCCTGCATCCGCCCGATCGCCTGCATCCGCCCGATCGCCTGCATCCGCCCGGCCGCATCCACCCCGCTGGCGTCCGCCAGGTCGCCGACCAGGCGGGACCCGTCAACGTCCCATGGCTGGCTCAGGTCGCCGAAAAGGAAAAGGTCGTAATCGGCGGGCAGATGGCTCAGCGTGACGGTGAGCACCGCTGGCTGGGTGACCGCCACCCGATACCAGTCCATATCCTCCACATGGCTGATGAAGGAAAGGTAGAGTTGGTCCGGAAGGATCGTCCAGGCCTGCGAGGGCAGGTCATTGGGCTCGTAAGTGTCCGCCGTCGGCTCTTGCCCCAGCAATTCCAACGCCACCACGGCGACCTGGCCGCCGCTGGCGACGACGGCCGAGCCCTCGAAGAAACCGCCCAGCACCGGCGCTGCTGCTGCGTCGAACATAAGGGTCGCATAACCCGGGACGTCCCGCGACAGTTCGTAGATCCGCGTGCCCGCGGCGTCATAGAAGGAGACGGAGATCGTCTTAGTCAACGGGTCCGCGTTCCAGGCGTAGACCACAGTGTTGCGTCCCACCGAGCGGCGGAAGTGCGGCAGGGCCACGACGTTGCTCACCACCGGCAGGCCACTGTAGCCCGCCGAGGTACGGCCGTCGTTGTTCATGACGAACGCCGCCACAGGGGTTGTGCTGCTGTAGACGAGCGAACCCTGCCAGGGAGGAGAGGGGAACACCGGCCACGTGTCCCACCCGTAAGTGGCCAGGGCAGGCAAGTCGTTCGATCCCTCACAATTCAGTGCGCCGCTCCCCTGCGTGTAGAACCGCAGGCTCACCGGGGTACTGGTGGCGTAGAAGTTGGAAATGTAGTAGGCGGTCCGCAGGGGGTCCTCTGCGCTGGCCGAATTGATCCAGGGCAACGCCCCGTAGTTCGTGTACTCGTGGTCAGGCTGTCCGGTCAGGGCGAAGGCCTCGCCAGTGGCGAGGTTGCGGTTGAGTACAATCGCTTCCACGCCCGTGGAGCCACTGATCTGAACGTAGCCATGCATCACCGGTAGACTCAGCATGCACAAGTTCACTATGCGAAAACCATGGGGAGGCAGAACGATGGATGTGTCGTAATAGACCTGATCGCCGAAGTTGTCATAGATAGCAACCTCCAGATTTGCCGCGACAGGGGCAGGGTTCTGGATATACACGAAAGAACACCAGTTATCCTTGCCCGCGAAGGCGGCCGGCAGGATGAGCATCGTGGAATACCCCTTGGAAGGGGTGTAGGCCATCCAGCGATCTTGGGCATCCGAACTGTAGTCCGTCATGTGCACCGTCAGGGCGACTGGCTGGGGTCCTGAATCGAGCAGGGCAGTGCCGAGGAAGGAGCCACCCAGATAGGGAGCGACGTCGCTCTGCGGCCAGATGACGCTACCGTAGGCGGGAATCACCGCGCTGAGCACGTGGGTGACCGTGGGGGTGTCGCCGCGGTAGAAGGTGATGGTAGTCGTGGCGGTAACGGGATTGGGGTTCTGCACGTAGACGGTCGTCTCCAGCCCGGCGGGGTCGTAGGCGACCAGCGGGATGGGATGGACACCGGGCGACGGCTCCACGCCCTCATAGGCTGCCGCGCCGAGAGGCAGTTCTGCTTCGGTGGTCACAACCGCAGCGGCGGCCTCCACCTCCCCTGGTGGGGCCGCGGGAGCCTCAGCCGCACCCAGCGCCCCCCACCCCACAACAAGCATGACGGCAGCCAGCCCCAACGCGAACGCACTCCTTATCACCGCTTTCATCTCTTTCCCCCTTCCCCGTGTTCCTGACTCCCCGCGCCCCCTCTCCCTAAAGACGCCTCTCTCGCTCCGCCAGTTCCCTCTCCACGCCGCAGGCCTCTTCCATGTCCAACCGGGCTCCCAGACGGCGGAAGGTCTCCACTGACCGGGCGACGGCGGCCTGCGCCTCCTCGCCCTGCCCCAGGTCGGCGTATAGACGGGCCAGCGAGAGCAGCGTGCGCGCCGTCTCGTAAGGCGCGTCCAGGGCCTCCAGCGTCGTCAGGCTATCCTGCAGTTCGCACAGCGCCGGTTCCCATTCCCCCAGGCGGTGGCGGACCTCGCCGACGACGCGGGCGGCAATTCCCTCCTCGAGTCGCATGCGGTGCCGGCGGGCCATTTCCACGGAAGCCGTAGCGTGGGTCAACGCCTCCTGCAACCGCGCCTCCCCCAGGTCCACCTCCGCCAGGCGGCGGTAGAGTTCGGGTAGAAAGTCCTCGGCACCGATCTCCTGAAACCGGGCCAGGCTCTCCTCGAGATGCGCGCGGGCCTCCGCCCATTTCCCCTGGCGGAAGAGCACGGCGGCCAGGTTGTTGTGCAGCAGGGCCACGCCATAGGGGACGTTGAGCCGCTGCCAGATCTCCAGGCTGCGCCGATAGGCCGTCATCGCCCCCGACAGATCGCCCTGGTAGAGAAGGACTTCGCCCAGGTTGTTGGCCACGCGCCCCTGGCCGTAGACATCCCCCACGCGCTCCTCGATGGCCAGGGCCTGACGGTAAGCCTCCGTCGCGGCGGGCCAGTCCCCCAGGTTGAAATAGACATTGGCCAGGTTATTGTAGGCCCGCGCTGCGCCTTCGACGTCACCCACCTGGTTGTAGAGAGACAGGCTCTCCTGGCAGTACTGGCGAGCCTGGAGGTTGTCACCCAGCCGCTCGGCAATGCCGCCCAACAGATAGAGCGCGTGGGCCTGCACCAACGTGGCCTCCTCGCCGCCCACAGCCTGAGCAATCGCCATCCCCCGCTGACACCAGCCCGCTGCCTCCTCATCACGCCCCTGGCGGCGGTAGAGGCCCGCGCCCAGCAGGTAGATACGGGCGGCGGAGAGGCTCTCGCGGCAACCCAGCACCTCCAGGCCCTGCCGCAGCCAGAGGAAGGCCGTGTCATATTCGCTCTTCTTCTCGTAGACCTCCGCTGTCTTGCGGCACAGGTCGGCGGGCAGGTTGCTCGCTGGCGGCTCCGCCTCCGCCAGGCGGCGAGCGATGGCATAGTGCTCCAGCGCCCGGTCGTACTCGCCGACCACGGCCAGAAGGTCGCCCAACGCCTCATGCGCCCGCAGGCGCGCGGCGGAACAATCCAGGCCGCAGCGATCCCCCTCCTCGGCCGCCTCCAGCGCGCGACGGAAGGCGGCCAGCGCCGCCTCGTTGGCGTACTCGCGGCGGGCGTGCTCCCCCGCCCGCAGAGCGTACTCCACCGCCTTGTCCCACACCTGGCCCCGGTAGAAGTGGTAGGCCAGGAGATCATAGGGCTTCGCCAGCCCCTCCGCCGTCTCCCGGTCAATGAAGTGGCCGATATTGCGGTGCAGTTCCCGGCGGCGGGCGTAGGCCAACCCCTCGTAGGCCACCTCCCGCGTGAGCGTGTGGCGGAAGGCGTAGGTGGGATTCGGCGCGCCGGCCTCCTGCAGGGTCAATCCCAACGAAGTCAGCCGCTCCAGACGTTGCGCGAGCGTGCCGTCGAGATCCCCGTAGGGATAGACGGCAGAGAGGATGCGCAGGGAGAAGGATTGGCCGATGCAGGCCGCCACCTGCAACACACGGCGATCGGTCTCGCCAAGGCCATCAATGCGGCTCTGCAACAGGCTGTGGATGGTGTCAGGAAACTGCTCAGCGGTCAGTTCGGCAGCCAACACCCAACGTTCGCCCTCGCGTCGCAGCGCATGGCTGGACAGGAGAGCACGTAACATCTCTTCCACAAACAGGGGATTCCCCTGGCTCCGCTCGGCGATGAGGCGGCACAGCGGCTCTGGCGCGGGAGGGGTCTTGAGCAGGTTGGAAGTCATCTCCTGCACGGCGGCATAGGGCAGTTCTCCCAGAGGGAGATCCACGCAGTGAGCAAGGCCCTGCCAGCGCCCGGTCAACCGTTCCTGAGGGCGGTGCGCGATGAAGAGGAGCAAGGGGACATCGCCCAGGTTCCGCACCGCGTAGTCCAGGAGCGCCAGCGAGGCAGCATCGGCCCAGTTGGCATCCTCGAAGACCAGCACCAGGCCGGCGCCCGCCGCGCGATGACGCAACAGGCTCAAGGTCAGATCGAAGAAGCGTTGCTGCCGCAGGCGCGGGGTCAGGGAAGAGGTCAGCGGGGTGTCGGCCACCGGCAGACCCAGCACGTGGCCCACGACGGGGGTCCACTCCCCCGCACCGACCCGTTCCATCCCGGCGCGCACCTTCTCGATTCGCGCTGCCGCCTCGTCCTCTTCGCCGATGTCGAAAAGGCCCCACAGGATCTCCGTCCAGGGCAGGTAGGGGATGTCCCGCCCATAGGAGAGCGCGGTGCCCATCAGGAGGGACATGCCCCGTTCCTGAGCCATCGCTGCGCCCTCAGCAATCAGGCGGGACTTGCCCACCCCGGCCTCGCCGTGGACGATGACCACCTGCAGGTGACCGGCAGAGGCTCGCTCCAACGCCGCCTGGAGTTGCGCCAGTTCGGGTTCGCGGTCGGCCAGAGGCTCGACCCGGTAATGGCTGAGGTCAACGGTGCGAGATGCACGGAGCGCCTGGGCCTGGTAAGCCACGACCGCCTCAGTCAGCCCCTTCAGACGCAACGGCGGGAGGGCGCGCAGGAGCACGCGCCGCTCCACGTGATGAGCCGTGGAATCGGCGACCAGCACCTGACCAGCCCAGGCAGCGCTCATCAGTCGCGCAGCCAGGTTGACCTCCGTGCCCATAACCGTGTACTCACGGCGGCTGGGCGAGCCAACGTTGCCGGCAAAGACGAAACCGGTCGTCACGCCGGTGCCCTGGCCCACCTCGAGCCCCTGTGGGATGTCAGCGCCCGCGGTCTGCAACGCCGCCTGGATCTCTAACGCCGCCAGCACCGCGCGCGTGGGATCGTCCTCGTGGGCCTGCGGCGCGCCGAAGAGCGCCAGAATGTGCGGGCCCGCCGGCCCCGCCCCCACTTTGTTCACCACCCCTTCATACCGCTCCACGCACCCGCGCATCGTCGTGAAAAGGCTATTCAGGCGCGCCGTCAGTTCGACAGAGCGGGTCGGCCCCAGTCGTTCCACCAGGCCGCTCATGCCGGGGATGGCGGCGAAGAGCACCGTCACCCAGCGGGTCTCATCCAGAGCGCCAGGGGAGACAGGGTCGGGGACGAGACGGCGGAGCAGGCCCGGCGGAAGGTAGGGCGACAGAGCGTCCAGACGGGCCAACAGCCAGGGAATGCAAGCCAGGTCGTCACCAGACGGGGGATGCACCTCTGCCGGAGCGGCGGTCAGTGCGCTCAGGTCCGCCCCACCCTCCCACCGCAGCAGATGGCAGTCCGTCCCGTCCAGGGGGACGGCGGCAAAGGGTCCCTCGATCGCGCGGCGAGTCTCCTCATCCAGAACCACCTGGCCGCCTTCGGCCAGGCTCTGGGCACGGCTCACCCGCTCCAACGCCTGCCCAAGGACGGCGAACTCCAGGCAGTCGGGAGTGCCGAGGGTGGCGGTAAAGAGCGATCCTGTCGCCAGGCCGATGGCAATGCTGAGGGAGAATTGCTGCTCGGCCAGCGCCGCCTGTGCCGCTCCGGCTGCTATGGCCGCCTGCATCTCGGCGGCGGCCCGACAGCCACGGGTCGCATGCCCCTCTCCCTCGAAGAGGAACAGGAGCGCGTCCCCGCCGAACTTGAGCAGGTCGCCGCCATGGTGCTGAGCGATGCTCATGAGCGCGGTGAAGCCGCGGTTCACCGTCGTCGTCACCACCTCAGCCCCCTCGCGGCCCAGCCGCGAGCGACGCAACCGCTCCGAGATGGTGGTGAAACCAGAGACATCGGCCAGCAGCAGCGTGCCATGGCGAAACGACCCCTGCAACGGGTCTGACGGCGGCTGAAGCAATGCTGGCTCTACCACGCAGCGCGGCAGGTAAGTGACCACGGCGCTGAGCAAGCCGGTCAGATGGTCACACACCCGCCGGGCATCGGCAGGGGTAAGCGGAAAAGAGAGGCGTTCAGCCCAGGCCGGCGGAAGGTACGCAGAAAGGTTGTCCCACGAGACGCGCATCCCCACAAGAGACATTATAACGGTTTGACGCCCGGTGGCAACTCAGCAGTGAGGCGGGGTCCCCGCATCACGGCCTGAACACTCCCTCCACCAGGGGGTCAATCTCCTCCCAGCGGGGCAGCAACACTGCGCCGCCGGTCGGAGTGGTCCACGGCGTGGTCATCTCGCGGTCAATGACGCGGTGTTCGATACCATCCGGCCCCACCCGGCAGGCGACCAACGCCAACACGAGCAGGTCGGTTGGCCCCAGGTCGGTGTTCAGGTGCTCCGTCATCGCCTGGCAGACGGCGGGAGCCTGCGGCCACACTTCCGGCTGAAGCAGACGGCGGGCCAAAGCGAGTAACACCTGCTGCTGGCGCGCCGCGCGGTCGAAGTCGGAGGAGCCGTGGCGGGAGCGGACATAACGCAACGCGGTCTCCCCGTCCATGTGCTGCTGGCCGGCGGGAATCTCGATGCGGATGGTGCCGTAGTCATCGGTAGGGTAGGCATTATCCACCACCGGCTCTTCGACGAGGACGTCCACCCCGCCGACCGCGTCAACGATGGCGCGGAAGCCGTCGAAATCCACACGGATGTAGTGCTGTACCGGCACGCCGAAGTCCTGCTCCACGGTGCGCATCGCCAGCGACGGTCCCCCACCCTCCTGTTCGTTCTCACCCCAGAAATGGGCCGTGTTAATGCGTTGAGTGCCGTAGCCGGGGACCTCCACGTACAGGTCGCGCGGGATGGAGAGCATAGCCAGGCGCGGGCCAGGCGGATAGGCGGTGAGGAGGATCATTGTGTCGGAACGGACCGTGTACCCCTGGTCGGGGCGGCGGTCAAGGCCCAGAAGCAGCACGGTGGTGCGCGGCAGGGTGTTGACCCAGACCCAGACCGTGTAACCGGTCAGGGCGACGAGGCCGCAAAAGGAGAAGAGGGTCAAAAGGACCAACAGCAGCGCCGGCGGCCAGAGGGGACGGGGAGACACAGAAGCGCGGGGAAAGGGAGGCGCAGGGACCGGAGGACGCGGAAACGGGGGAAAGGCAGGTTGGGTGTCGGCCAGGGGGCGACGACGCACCGGCACCGTGCTCTCCCCCGGCAGCGGCGGTATAAGCGGTCTTTCTCTAACCATGAGCAGATGCGTATTGTAACACCCCGCGCGGCGTTGTCAAAGCCCCCGCCACGTCTCGTCCCCTTCCGCTCCGCACCTCTCCGAAGTATAATCAGCACACCATGCCCGAACTGCCCGAAGTGGAGACCGTTGTCAGCGAACTGCGCGACGCGCTGATCGGACGCACCATCACCGCCGTGACCGTGCGCTGGGCGCGGACGGTCGCGATGCCCGACCCCACGACCTTCGCCGCGGCGTTGTGCGGACGAAGCATCGGCGGCGTGACGCGACGCGGCAAGTGGGTGGCACTGTCGCTGGAGCCCGCCGGCATCCTGCTGATCCACCTGCGGATGTCCGGACGGCTGCTGTTGGAGCCCGCGGACGGACCCGAGGAGCCCCACACGCGGGTCGTGTTGGGCCTCGACAACGGCCAGCGGCTGCTCTTCAGTGACCCGCGCAAGTTTGGGCGTATGGCGCTGGTGGACCAGCCGGAGTGTCTGCTGGGAGGTCTGGGGCCGGAGCCGCTGGCGGAGGATTTCACCGCCGAGCGACTGGCGCAGATGCTGGGGACGCGTCGCACGCGCATCAAGCCGCTGCTGCTCGACCAGCGCTTCCTGGCCGGCCTGGGCAACATCTACACCGACGAGGCGCTCTGGCAGGCCGGAATCCATCCACTGCGCCCGGCGAACAGCCTGAGCGCCGCCGAGGTCGCCTGCCTGCACCAGGCTATCCGCCAGGTGCTGACCGCTGCGGTGGCGGCGCGCGGCACGACGCTGGAGGACACACGCTACGTGGGGCCGAACGGCGTGCCCGGGGAGTTTGCCGCCCGGCTCGCCGTCTATGGGCACGCCGGGCAGCCCTGCCCCCGCTGTGGCACACCCATCACGCGCTGCGTCGTCGGCGGGCGCGGGACGTACATCTGCCCGCAGTGTCAGTCTGAAAAACCTTAAATCCGTCTGAGATTACAGATGTTCTATTGACATCGGTCCCAAAATCTGTATCATAGAAAGTGAAGAGGCAACCGTCCGTCCCCCTGGCGCTGAACATGGAGCGCCGACGTAGAACCGGTAGGCGGTGAGCGGGACTCTAGAGGCCGCTGGAACAGGGCGCTTCCTGCGCTGAGAGGTGGACGGTTTCTTCAGGGCGACGGTTCGACGCTGAGCCGTCGCCCGTTTTTTCGCTCAACCACCGGCTATCCACTCGTCGAAGATCGCCTGCTGCCGGTCCCCGCTGACCGTCTCCACTGCCTCCAACCAGTCCTCCGCTGTGGCAACGCCATACCGGTTGTGCTCGTAATAGGTCCGCAAGATGTCGAAGAAGGCCTCATCCCCCACCGCCTGCCGCAGGGCGTGGAAGTAGAGCGGGCCCTTGCTGTAGACGATGTCGGAATACCTGCCCGATTCGACATACGCAGCCACGGGCAGGTTGACCGGCATATCTTGACCTCGCTCCACCACCTGGTTATAGGTCTCAACGAACCACGACTGGAGGATGTTGTCCGCCATCTCCGCGCCGTGCTGCGTCTCAAAGTAGAGCAGCGCGCTGTACTGCGCCAACGCCTCGTCCAGCCAGGGCTCGTCCACCTGATCATTCCCCACCAGCGCATACCACCACTGATGGGCCACCTCGTGGGCTATCACCCATTCCGTGTAGGAAGGATCTCCGTGCCCGTAGAAGAAGTCCCCGATGACGACTAACCCCGGATACTCGATGCCGCCGGCCTCCGTCGGCGTCTCGACGACATCGAGTTCGGTGTACGGATAAGGGCCAAACGTGTCGCTGTAGAAAGCGACGGCATCGGCAGCCTGCTCGAGCGCCGCCAGCCCGCCTGACTCGTTCTCCGGGTAGTAATAACTATTGACCACGACCCCGTCAACGGTTTCGCTGGCGCTGCGGTACTCCCGCCCCAGGAAGAGGGCGAAGTCCCGCATCGGCGCAGCGGTGCAGACCCAGGCCCCCTCCCTCTGCTCCAGACACGAACCGGAAGCGACCACCGTCATCTCGGGCGGGGCAGTCACCTGCACAGCAAAGAGGGCGATGTCGGAATAGACCGCGTCCCCGTACTCCGGGGCCACCTCAACGTTCCAACCCTCGTCGTCGTAAGCCGGTATGAGCGGGTACGCGTTGGGGAGCGCCGTCACGCCGCGGATGACGGAGAACTGGGCATAGCCGGCCCGGTTGTCGGTCGGCACGGCGACCGAGAAGTCCATCGTCAACGTGATCGCCTGACCGACCGCCAGGGGTGGGTCCAGGGGCAGCCGCAGGGCCGAGCCGTCCAGTTCCTCGCTCGCCGTGACCGGCACGCCGCCCACCAGCAGGTGGGTCACCGTCATCGCCCCGCCATAGCCAGGAGTGTTGGGAAAAAGACGCAGGTAGAGGTCCGTCAGCGGCGCTTCTTCCGCGTTGACGTAGCGCACCTCCTGGTGGCCGCTCAGACGGGTCGCCGTCTCGTCCACAGCGATCTGAATCAGGTAGCGCGGCGCATCAGGGAAGGCCTCCAGGTCAGCGACGAACTCCGGCCGCAGCGGATCGGGTGGGGAGACGGGGGCAGGCATGGGCGTAGTTGGCGGTACAGAGGTGGCGGCTACCGTCGGTTGGGGTGACGGACGCGGCGTCCGGCTGCAGCAGACAACGACGAAAAGCCAGCACAGACATAGGAAAAGAAGACGGCAGTTCTTGAACATTGGTCCCCCCTGGTGGGGATGTAGCGGCGGCATCCCTATGCCGCCGCGCCCAGCAAGAGAGATCTCGTAGCGGCGGCATCCCTATGCCGCCGCGTCCCGCGCATCCCGTGCAGCCCCGCGCATCCCGTGCAGCAAACCGCGCCCAGCAAGAGAGATCTCGTAGCGGCGGCATCCCTATGCCGCCGCGTGCCGTGCCGCAGACCGCGCCCGGCAACGGCAGGTCATCCGCCACCCACGGGTGGGAAAATCCCCAGCTCGTCCCCATCGGAGAGCACGCGCTCTTCCGTGCTGGCGATGCCATTGACGAAGACCACCTTCACCTGGTCCGGCGGAAGGCGCAGGTGGCGCAGCATCTCCCTCACCGTCGCCCCGTCAGGCAATTCCACCTCCATCGCCTCACCGATGCCCAGCCCAGGAAAGTAGCGCCGCAGGCTGGCGAACAGTTTGACCCGCGTGCGGATCATCTCTCACCCTCCATCACGAACTCCATCACTATCCCAGGAGCAAAGCATTTGCAACGCCCGGCGCAACAGACGCTTCGCCCTACCCCGGCGACGTGGACACACTCCCCCAGCGCGGCCACGACAACCGTCTTCATCCCGCACCCCCGCACACCGTTATAACACATCACCCGGAGGTGTCAAACACAGGCTCCCCACAGACACCCTCAGGCGCCAAGAAACCTCACCTGTGCGGGCTGTCAGCCGCCCCACTGCTCACTTGGCAAAGAAACCGTTTCGGTGTATCCTGTGCGAACCCCGCAACCGCGAGGATGTGGGCCAATCAACAGCCCAGGAGGTGAGAGATGGAGCGCCCGTTCGTTCGTCGTCATCCGCTAATGACGCTCTGTATCCTCTCTGTCACGTTGGTCGCCCTCTTCGCCGTCCGCTTCCCCACCCAGGCCCAGACGGTGCGTATCATTTTCCTCCACCACTCCTGCGGCGAGAACCTCATCAACCAGGGCGGGGTGCGCGAGGGGCTCACCGCGCTGGGCTACGAGTTCTACGACCACGGTTACAACGGCGACGGCCTGCGCCTGGCCGACGGCTCCTACTCCGGCACGAACTTCGATGTGCCCGACGACAACACCGACCCCGATGGCCTGGCCGCCATCTTCTCTCAGCCATTGCACGACCCGCCCGACAACACCTTCAGCCATCTGATGCAGTATGACGTCATCGCCTTCAAGTCCTGCTTCCCCACCAGCAACATCGGCAGCGACGAACAACTGGCCGAGTACCAGTCCTACTACCTGACCATCCGCGACCGTGTTGACCAGTACCCCGAGAAGATCTTCATCATCGTCACCCAGCCGCCACAGGTGCCAGAGAGTTCAAACGCGGAGGAAGCAGCGCGGGCGCGCGCCTTCACGCGCTGGCTGCAGTCGGACGAGTACCTGGAGGGCCATCTCAACCTGTTCGTCTTCGACTTCTTCGGCTACCTGGCCGGTGACGACAACTTCCTCCGCCCCGAATACCGTGGCGACGAGTACGACGCGCACCCGAACGAACGGGCCAACCAAACCATCGGCCCGCTCTTCGTGGAATTCGTGAACCACGCCATCATCTGGTACTGGGGCATACAGGTGGTCGCCACACCCTCGGTTAGCGAAACCCCGCGAACCACCGTTGAACTCCCGGTCGTCGTGGCCGAGGGGGGAGAAGAGGAACCCGTCGAGGAGGAGCCGGGCCGCAGCCTCTGCCCCCTCTCGACGCTCGCCCTGCCGTTGGGAGCGTTGGTTGTCCTGCTGATGCGCCATCGCTGCTTCATCTGCTAAATCCGCGGACTCTTTCCGGCCATTTCGGACGCAGTCTTCGATCAACACGGCAGCAGGAGACGATCAGATTCGTGCAATTCGTGAAATTCGTGGCAAGTCAGGAGTATCAAGGAGTCCCATGTTCCACTCTCTGTGGCAGACGCTGAACAAGGAAATCTCTGGCGCCGCCGCCACCCACTCGGTGGCCGAGATCGCCCGTTACCACCGCATCCAGGCCAGCCCAGGCTACCGCCGCGCCGCCGAATGGGTCCACGAGCGACTGGCCCAGGCCGGCCTGGACGTGCGTATCCTCTCCTACCCCGCCGACCCCGCCGCCGCCAACTGGAGCGACTGCGGCTTTCAGGAATGGGAGGGGCGCGCAGCGACGCTCCATCTCATCGAACCGGCCGCCGAGGCGCGCAAACTCGCCGACATGCGCGACATCACCCTGCACCTCATCCCCCGCAGCCTGTCCTTCGACGGCGAAGCAGAGGTAGTGGTACTGGAGAAGGGGGAGAAACCCGAAGAGTACGAAGGGCGAGACGTGCGCGGCAAGGTCGTGCTGGCGCGCGGTCAGGTGCAGCGCGTCCACGACCTGGCGGTGGTGCGGCGCGGCGCGGTCGGGGTGATCTACGACGGAATGACGGAGAGTGATCCGGTCCGCCCCTTCTGGTCCCTCGCCGACGCCGTACAGTACACCTCGTTCTGGTGGCAGGGTCGCACGCCGCAGGGCTTCGGCTTCGCCCTCACCCCCCGCCAGGGGGAGCGGCTGCGGCGGCTGGCCTCCGAGCACACCCTGCGCGTGCGCGCCCACGTGGACGCCCGTCTCTACAACGGCGCCTTCGAGGTGGTCGAGGCGACCATCCCCGGCGCGACCGACGAGGAGATCGTGCTGGTCGCCCACCTCTGCCACCCCCAGCCCTCGGCCAACGACAACGCTTCTGGCGCGGCGGCGCTGCTGGAGATCGCCCGGGCGCTGCAGAGCCTCATCAGCCGTGGCGAACTGGCCCGCCCGAAGCGCACCCTGCGTTTCCTGTGGGTCCCGGAAATGACCGGCTCGTTCGCCTACCTGGCCAGCCACGCCGACCGCATCCCGCGCATGGTCGCCGGGCTGAACCTGGACATGGTCGGCCAGGACCAGGAGCAGTGCGGCAGTTCGCTCCTCCTGGAATCGCCGCCGGGCGCTCTGGCCAACTTCACCGCCGTCCTCCTCTCCGCCCTGCGCGAACGACTGTTGTCGGAGGTGAAGGGCCTGGGCAACTCCGGCGGCTACCCGCTCTTCCGCACTGCCGACGTCCCATTTGGCGCGGGGTCTGACCACTACATCTTCTCCGACCCCACCGTGGGTGTGCCGATGCCGATGCTCATCCAGTGGCCCGACCGCTTCTACCACACCAGCGCCGACACCCCTGACCGCACCGACCCGCGCATGATGGAGCGCGTGGGGCTGCTGGCGGCAGCCTACGCCTGCTGGCTGGCCCAGGCGGGCGAGAAAGAGGCCCACTGGCTGGCCCACGAGATGTCCGCCCACTTCCGCCGCGAGGCCATCGCTGTGGCGCAGGGGGCGGTCACCCGTGCGGATGAAGAGGGAGCCGAAGGCCGGGAGGGACTACGCGAACTGGTGGAGTACCACATCGCCCGCCAGCAGGCCGCCCTGCAGACGGTGCGCCGGCTGGCCGCAGTGGATGTGCAACCTATCGCCGCAAGGGACGCCGCCTTCGCCCGCGCGGAAGCCGCCAGTGCTGCCGAACTGCTGCCCGACGTCCCCCTGCCGCTGCCGCCAGAGGTGGAGGGAGCCAACCTCATCCCCGTGCGCCGCTTCCGCGGACCCACCCAGTACGGCGACAGCGTGGGCCGGCTGGATGAGGCCGGGCGGGATCGCTGGTGGGACCTGCAGCAGCGTATCGGCAAGGTCTCCTTCAACCTGCCGGTGCTGGCCGAGTACTGGGCCGACGGCCGACGCACCATCGCCGAGATCGCCGCCCTGGTGCGCCAGGAGACCGGCCATGAAGCCACCGCACTGCTGACCGAGTACTTCAGTAACCTGGCCGATCTGGGTCTGCTGGAGGTCAGGCAAGAGGCGGGAGAATGAAGTATCCTATTTGACCACGGACGACGGACGATAGACGACAGACCACAGACCACAGGCCACAGACCACAGACCACGGAGGTGGTCCGTGGTCCGTCGTCCGTGGTCCGTGGTCACAATTGCTCAGGAATGGCAGGTGAAACTGATGGAACAACAGACATCCCAGCGAACCTATCGTGGTGACATCAGCCCCGAGGACCTGGCACAAGCCCTGGTCCTTCGCTTCAACACCGGCGACCTCAAGGCCCAGATGGTCGGGCATGCCGACCACGTCCTGGTGCAGATCGCCTCGCGGGACTGGGGATGGGGCGGCCCACAGACAGCCCTGACGGTCGGCATCGCCCGGGTGGAGGGAGGCGTGCAGGTCTCGCTGGGCCAGCAGCGCTGGCTGGGCGCTGTCGCCGACCTGGCGCAGACAGGGCTGATGGCGTTAGTGAATCCCCTTTCTCTCATCACGCGCATCGACGACGTCGCGCGCAGCATTTCCGGCCTCACCCTACCCCAGCAGGTATGGGAGGCGGTGGAGCACTATTGCCAGAGCGTGGGGGCCAGCCTGGGAATGACCGCCGACGAACGGATGATCACCTGCCCCTACTGCGGCGTGGGCAACCCCATCGGCGCGCCGAAGTGCTCGGCCTGCGGCGCACCACTGGGTGAGGCGCAGCCCATTCCCTGCCCGCGCTGCGGGCTGCTGAACAATCCCGCCGGCAACTACTGCGTCCGCTGCGGCGCCGCGCTGCGCGGCGGTCCCCCTGCCCCGGCTGGACGTCCCTTCCAGCGAGGTCCACGCAACCCATAAGCAATGATCATAGGACTTGCGCAGTTGGCGGATAAACCTTTGAAATTCGCCACGAGTTTCACGAATGGACACGAATTTCGTTTCTCTCCATCCGTGAAATTCGCGCAATTCGTGGCAATAAAGATCAACTGCGTAACTTCTATGATCAATGAACAATGGCCAACGAGCCATAAGCAGCGACCCCAGACACAGACCACCACCCATCGGCCATTGGTCATGGGTCATTGACCAATTGGCCATTCTCCATTGACACCCTCCTCAAAGCAAGGTATACTCCCCTGCGATGCGCCTGAAACGACTCGAACTGCAGGGGTATAAGTCCTTCGCCAGCCGGACGGAGTTCGTCTTTCCCTCCGGCATCACCGCCATCGTCGGACCCAACGGCTCCGGCAAGTCCAACATCGCCGACGCCATCCGTTGGGCGCTGGGGGAGCAGAGCCTGCGCTCCCTGCGCGGCAAGACCGGCGAGGACATGATCTTCTCCGGCGGACAGCGCCGCGCCCGCGCCGGAATGGCCGAGGTGCTGTTGACGCTGGACAACAGCGACGGCGGCCTGCCTGTAGAGTATACTGAGGTCACCCTGGGCCGCCGCGCCTACCGCTCCGGCGAGAACGAGTACCTGATCAACGGCGCCCGCGTCCGCCTGCGCGACATCGTCCAGCTGCTGGCCGAAAGCGGCCTCAGCCAACGCACCTACGCCGTCATCGGCCAGGGGTTGGTGGACGCCGCCCTCTCCCTGCGCCCCCAGGAGCGGCGCGCGCTGTTCGAGGAAGCCGCCGGCATCTCCGTCTACCGCCAACAGCGGGAGGAGTCCCTGACGCGCCTGGAGGAGACAGCACGCAACCTGGACCGCGTGCGGGATATCCTCAGCGAGACCACCCCCCGGCTTCGGCGCCTGGAGGAACAGGTCGAACGACTGCAGGAGCACGAGCGGGTCTCCGCTCACCTCCTGCGCCTCCAGCGCACCTGGTACGGCTACCTCTGGGGCCAGGCACAGACAGAGGTCCGCGACGCCCAGGAGCGCGCCACGGCACTGGAGGAGCAACTGTCCACCTACCGCACCGCCGCGGAGGAGGCCTCCCGCCGCCTGGCAACGCTCCGTCAACAACAGGCGGAGTTGCGCGCCGCCCTGAGGGACGACTATCGCCTCACTGCTGACCTCCACGACCGCGCTAATGCGGCCCAACGAGAACAGGCCGCCCTCGCCGAACGGGTCCGCCTACTGACTGCCCAGGGGGAAGAGACCGCCCAGCAGATTGGGCCGTTGCATGCCCAGCAGCAGGCGCAGGCGGAACGCGTCCGCGCCGCGGAGGAACGGGCGGCGGCAGCACAGCAGCAGATGCAGGCGGAAGAGGTACACCTGGCCGCGTTGGAGCGAGAGACCCACCGGCTGCGCCTGCAGGCCCAGGAACAGGCCGCCCGTCAGGCGCAGGTGCAACACGAACTCGCCGCCACGCGCACCCGACGGGAGCAGGCGGAACGGAGCCTGGCGGATCTGCGCGCCGCCCGCGCCCGCCTGGAGGCGGAACAGGAATTGCTGGCCCGCCTGCGCCAGGAGCAGAGCGGCCTGAACGAAGGGATGCGCACACTTCTGCGTGCCGACCTGCCCGGCGCTCAGGGATTATTGAGTGGCCTGTTGCGCGTCCCAACAGAGTGGGAGAAAGCCGTGGAGGCGGCGCTCGGCGCACGCCTGCAGGCCCTGGTGGTCCATGGCTGGCCCGCTGTCGAGGCCGCCCGGACCCATCTCGAGCACGGGGCACGGGCGCTGCTGGTGCTGCGCGACACACCCCCTCCCCAACACTGGGACCCGCCCCCCGGCGCACTCCGCGCCGCCGACGTCGTCACCGCCGCGCCGGACCTGCGCCCCACGGTGGAGGCGCTTCTGGGCCGTACCCTGCTCGTCGAAGACCTGGAAGCCGCCCGCCGGCTACAGCCTGTACTTCCACCCGGCGGGCAGGTAGCCACCCGCGACGGGGAGGTATTCGCCGCCGACGGCACGGTCGCCCTGGGCAGCGGGGACGGAGGGGTGTTGGCCCAGGAACGGGCCTGGCAGACGCTCCCCCAGCGGCTGGAGGACCTCCGTCGCCAGCAGGAAGCGCTGGAAGCCGACCTGACCCACACGGCCGAGAGGGCCGCCGTGCTGGAGGCCGCCCTCCAGGAAGCCAGCCAGCAGGCCACGCAGACAGCCCAGGCGCTGACGCAGGCTGAAAGTGGGCCACTGGCCCAGGCACGCACACGCCTCGCCCTGGCCCGCCAGGAGGTAGAGAACCAGCGCACCCTCCTCCAAAAAGAAAAAGCAGCCCTCGAGCGGCTCAACAGCCAGATTGCCAGCCACCGGGCGCGCCTGGAAAGCCTGAAAGCAGAGCGCACCGCCGCTGAGCAGCGGCTTGCCCAATTGCAACAGGAGACGCAGCGTTCGGCGCGGGAACTGGCCGAGACCCGCAGCCGTATCGCGCCCGCCGAAGAGCGGCTCGGCGCACTGGGACGCGAGCAGGAGCAGGCCGAAGAGGCCGAACGTCAGGCTCAAGAACGGTTCCGCCGCGCCGAGGAGATGGCCGTCAGCGCCCGCCTGGAACTCGCCCGCAGCCAGGACCGCCTCACCCGCCTGCAGGAGCGCATCGAGGAGGACCTGGGACTGGTGGAACTGGAGGTCACCGATCAGGTCACCGCGCGGACGCCGCTGCCGCTGCACCCCTTCGTCTCCGCCCTCCCCACCGTCGAGGCGCTTCCGGAAGGACTGCAGGAGGAGATCGGCCGACTCAAGGCCCGCCTGCGCCAGATCGGCCCGGTCAACCCCAACGCGGTACAGGACTACGAGGAAAACGCCCAACGCCACCGCTTCCTCTCCGAACAACTGGCCGACCTGGAAGCAGCCTCGGCGCGGCTGCATGAGGTTGTGGCCGAACTCGACCGGATGATGGAACAGGCCTTCCGCGAGACCTTCGACGCCGTCGCCGCCGCCTTCGAGGAGACCTTCACCACGCTCTTCAACGGGGGAACCGCTCATCTGGAACTGACCGAGCCAGACGACCTGCTCAACTCCGGCGTGGACATCGTCGCGCGGCCGCCGGGGAAGCGGTTACAGAGCCTGGCGCTCCTGTCGGGCGGCGAGCGGGCGCTGACCGCAGCAGCGCTCATCTTCGCCATCCTCCGCGTCCGCCCCACCCCGCTCTGTGTGCTGGATGAGGTGGACGCGATGCTGGACGAGTCGAACGTGGCCCGCTTCCGCCGCATGCTGGAAGACCTGTCGCAGAAGACGCAGTTCATCGTCATCACCCACAACCGCGCCACCGTCGAGGCCGCCGCGACGGTCTACGGCGTCTCGATGGGCTCGGAGGGGGTATCACAGGTGGTGTCGCTGCGGATGGAAGAGGTGGTGGAATGAGCCGCGTCGCGGTATTGACCACCGGCGGCACGGTGGCGATGCGTCACGACCCACAGGCCGGCGGCGCGGTGCCCGCGCTCAGCCCCGACGACCTGGCCGCCGTCCTCCCCGCTGGCGCGCCACCCCTGGCCACGGAGGCGATCTGCAACCTGCCCAGTTCCCACTTCACGCTGGAGACCCTCTGGCACATCCGCGCGCGGGTCGCCGAATGGGCCGCCCGGCCGGACGTGGACGGGGTGGTGGTCACTCACGGAACCGATACGCTGGAGGAGACCGCCTACCTGCTCGACCTGACCGTGCCCGGCGAGAAGCCTTTGGTGGTGACCGGCGCGATGCGCGCTGCCTCCGACCCCGGCGCAGACGGCCCGGCCAACCTCTGGGCAGCGATACGGGTGGCCGCATCCCCTGCTGCACGCGGTCTGGGCGCGCTGGTGGTGCTCAACGATGAAGTCCATGCCGCCCGCTACGTCGCCAAGACCGACACCCACTCCACCGCAGCATTCCAATCCCCCGGTTGGGGCCCCCTGGGACGGGTCGAACCGGACGGCCTCCGCCTGGCCTGGCGGGTGGAGCGTCGGGTCATGGACTGCCCACGGCTGGAGGAGCGCGTCGCGCTGGTCACGCTGGCCGTCGGGATGGCGGCCCATCCGCTGGAAGATGCTGTGGCGCGCGGGGCGCGGGGCGTGGTGTTGGAGACGCTCGGTGGGGGACGGGTACCGCCGTGGTGGCTGCCCGTCATCGAGAGAGCGGTGCGCGAAGGCGTTGCCGTAGTCGTCACCAGCCGCTGCCCCGCCGGGGTTGTGGGGGACACCTATGGCTACGAAGGGGGGTACCAGACCCTGCGTCGCCTGGGCTGCCTCTTCTCTCCGGGGCTCAATGGCCCCAAAGCGCGCGTCCGGCTGATGGCTGTGCTGGGTGCAGCGGAAGGGCCCGCCGAGGTGGCGAGGCTCTGGAACGGCTGACGGACGATGGACGACAGATCACGGACCACGCAATACGTAACACGTAAAACGTAAAACGTAAAACGTAAAACGGGGGGACAATCTGGAACCGCTAGACCTGGCCCATAAGATTGTGGACATTGTCACGGAGAAGAAGGCGGAGAACATCCTGCTGTTAGATGTCCGCGAAGTGGCGGTGTTCACCGACTTTTTCATTATCTGCTCCGCGACGAGTGAGCGACAGGTGGAGGCGTTGCGCTCCGCCATCCGCGAGGAGACGAAAGCCGCCTTGCGTGTTGTCCCACTCAATGTGGAGGGGGAGGCCTCATCGGGCTGGGTGCTGATGGACTACGGCTCGGTGATCGTCCACCTGTTCAGCCCCGAAGTGCGCGCCTACTACAACCTGGAAGGGCTGTGGCGCGACGGACGGGTGATCGTGCGCATCCAATGAGAGGCAGGAACCTATGACACAGGACTTCAGTGAAGGGCCGCCGCTGACCGTTGGAGAGGTAGCCGCGCCACGCCCGGCCCAGGGGCTGCGGCGCCTCCCGGCATACCTCTCGCTGACCAAGCCGCGGCAGACGATGCTCCTGCTGCTGACCGGGGTCTGCGCCTACGCGCTCACCCTGCCCGGCGCGGTGCGGTGGACGGAACTGCTGCTGGGCGGGCTGGCGTTGTGGACGACCATCTCCGGCTGCACGGTGCTCAACATGTTGGCCGACCGCGACATTGACGCGCGGATGGGGCGAACGGCGCGTCGCCCCCTGCCCGCCCGCCAGGTCTCATCGAGCGCTGCGCTGCGCTTTGGGCTGGCCCTGTCGCTGCCCGGACTGGCGCTGGCCTGGCTCCTGCAGCCGCTGTTCGGGTTGCTGGTCAGCCTGGGCTTCGCGCTCGACCTGGGAGTGTATACGCTGTGGCTCAAGCGACGCACCCCGTTCTCCATCCTGCTGGGCGGCCTCTCTGGCGGGATGCCGGCGCTGGCTGGCCGTGCCCTGGCGCTGGGGCGCGTGGATACCGTGGGATTGCTGCTCGCCGCGGGGGTGTTGCTGTGGATTCCCGCCCACATCCTCACCCTGGCCAGCCGTTACGCTGCGGAGTATCGTCTGGCTGGCGTTCCCGTCTGGCCGGAGGTGTACGGGCCGCGGGCGACGCGACGGTTGGTGGCCGGGGCGACCTTCAGTATGGCCGTGGTGTTGTGTGTGGCAGGGTGGTTGCTTCACATCCACCCAGTGGCCCTGGTGACCCTGGGGTTGATGGGGGTTGGCCTTTCCGGCCTGGCGGTGGCGGTCCTGCTGCGCCCCGTGGAGCGGTTGAACTGGGCGCTGTTCAAGGCCGCCTCATTCTACATGCTGGGCTCGTTCCTGTGCCTGACGCTGGGGACCCTCGGCTGACCCGGTGTGGTCGCCGGCCTGCGCGTGCATCCGGCGGTTGAAGCCGCGGACAATGGCTGCAAAGGCCGCCAGCGCGGCCTATGAGCCGCCATTCGCAAACAGCCGCAGTACCTTCGCCGCTGCCGCCGAACCGTGACCGACCGCCTCCGGGATGTCCATCGGCCCAGTCACCGTCCCGGCCAGGAAAATCCCGGGGCGGTTCGTCTCCACCGGCAAGATGTTCCCGTCCGCCGGGACAAGCCAGCCCCGCTCGTCAATCTCCACGCCCAACATCTCCGCCAGTCGCCGCGTGGTGGGGCGCGGGATGAGCGCCGGGGCCAGCACCACCAGGTCGGCAGCGATGCGCACCTGTTGACCGCTCAGCGTGTCGGCCCCCCAGACCATCACCCGTTCCCCGTCGCGGAAGATGCGCGACACCTTGCCGCGCAGGTAGACCACCCGGTCTTCCTCCATCGCCCGCTGAGTGAACTCGTCATACCGCTTGCCGCCGGCGCGGATGTCAATGTAGAAGACGTAGGCCTGGCCATCATGGACGCGGTGCCGGTAAAGAATGGCCTGCTTGGCCGCGTACATGCAGCAGATTTTCGAGCAGTGCGGGTTGTGCCGCTCCGGCGCGCGGGAGCCGGCACATTGGACGAAGACTACCTCCATCGGCACCTTGCCATCCGACGGGCGGCGCACCTGGCCGGCGGTGGGGCCAGAGGCTGAAAGGAGCCGCTCGAAGCCCAGCGCGTCGATCACATCTGGCACCTGCCCCCCACCATACTCCGGCATGTTCTCCAGCCCATACAGGTCGTAGCCCGTCGCCAGGATGATCCCCCCCACCTCCGTCTCGATGAAGGTGTCCTCCTGGTCATAGGCCAGCGCGCCGGTGGGGCAGAACTTCTCGCAGATACGGCACTTGCCGCGCTCGAAATAGATGCAGGAAGCGCGGTCAATCACCGGCTTGTTCGGCACCGCCTGCGGCGAGAGGGTGTAGATGGCTTTCCGCTCTCCCAGGCCGCGCTGGAACTCCGCCGGCACCTTACGCGGGCATTTCTCCTGGCACAGGCCGCAACCGGTGCACTTCTCCCAGTCCACGTAGGCCGCGCGGCGACGGATGCGCACCTGGAAGTGGCCGGCCTCGCCGCTGACCGACTCGACGTCGGAGTAGGTCAGCAACTGGATGTTCTCGTGATGCCCCACCTCGACCGTGCGCGGGGTAAGGATGCACTGGGAGCAGTCCAACGTGGGGAAAGTCTCCGAGAGTTGGGCCATGCGCCCGCCGATGGAGGGGAGTTGTTCGACCAGGACAACCTGATGGCCGGCGTTGGCCACGTCGAGGGCGGCCTGCATGCCAGCGATGCCAGCGCCAACAATCAGCACGCGGGGGACAGGGGTCTGTTGTGCCATACGCTCCTCGTTCAGGGTGAAGGTTGAGCCATATTGTAGTGCAGGTGAAGGTTTATGGCAAGGGGCACACATCTCTCCCCCTTCTCCCCCGCTGAGGGGGGAGAAGGGGGAAGGGGGATGAGGGGGTCAATAGTTCCGCAGCACCAGCGGCAGGTGGATCCACGCCACGTATTCGTCCGCGCCGATGTCATAGCCAGCGCCGAAGGGGCGCGGGTCGTCATCCACATCCCACGTCGGCCAGGGGACGGCGATGCCGGCATTCACCGCCGGTGACCCGCCGCGCAGGTGATAGTCCCACCCCACGGTGTCCACAAAGAGCGGGTCGCGGCCGGTGATGGCGTGGGTGCTGGTGATGACGCTGCCATCCGTGTCCCTGGTGTTTCCGTAGAACAGCGTGTAATCCGCAACTACCGTGTTTGTGTTGCCGGGGATGGCGTAGATGCCGGTGGTATGACTGACAATGATGTTATTGGTGAAGGTAAGGGCTGAATTCTGGTAGAGAAGCACCCCAGAGGAACCATTCTGGACAATAGTGTTGTGGACCAGCAGCCCGCGGGAAGGGCCAGGGCTGGCCCACGTACGCACGCCATTTGAGGAGTTCTGGGCAAGGACGTTGTTCGTCATTGTGAAGAAAGCGCTGTTCTGGGTATCCGTGCCCCCCCCGCGGGTGGCGCGATTGCCGAGGATGAAATTGCTGTCCAATGTGGCATTGCTGTAGAAAAGATGCACGCCACCGCCGTAGCCCCGGCCATCGGCCACCGCCGAGTTCCCCCGGATGGTGTTGCCGACGATGTGGTAGTGAGGTCCGGTGTTGCTGTACTCCAGACAGAGGCCGCCGCCGCGGCTGTCAGGGCCAGCCCCG
>Ga0209018_1000874_pt1 | contig 26499 bp, 18 predicted proteins | sample YNPBryBLVA2012_FD_185814 | JGI IMG/M metagenome (GOLD analysis project Ga0209018, IMG submission 185814) | Anoxygenic and chlorotrophic microbial mat microbial communities from Yellowstone National Park, USA - YNP Bryant BLVA 2012 (SPAdes)... ...
CTTCGAACGTGTATGCCTCGTACTGCGCAAGCCCGGTCTTCTGCGCGCAGTTGTCCCAACGGATGAGCTCCCCGCCCACCGTGTACCAGCCCTCGGACCGCGTCCCCTTGTTGTTGCAGATCGCTGCGTCGTCCTGGCATTTCCCATACTTGATCGGGGTGCCCCAGCAGCCGTCATACCAACCCTCGGAAGATGTTCCGACATACGCGCACGTCGGCGTGCACCCCAGCGTGGCAACCTTGATCTCGCCGAAGGCAATCGGCTTCGCAATCGTCAGGGCGTCCTGCATCGACTGCTCGTCTTCCGACGGCGCGACAGGGTCCGAACCGCCCGCCGCAGAGCAGGCACCGAGCACGATACCCAACGACGCCACGGCCGCAGGAGTGAGAAGAAGAGAGAGAGTACGCATGGCTCGACCTTTCCAAACGCGCAGCCCTGCGGCTGCGCAGCAGAGCGACACGGCAACGTACGAAAGCTCACCTGCCGCGTCGCATGAACATTGTCTCTCGTCGGAATGCATCCGACATGGTGCGCCGCTATACCACCGCATCGGACACCTGGCAACCCCTAGAACAACCGGCCTCGCACCGAGAGGCTATCGGATTGCTGCGTCCGTTCGAGGCGGGACCGAAGGCGGCCCGACCCGTCAGGCCGGAGCTTCGTCGCCGTAGCGAATCGCCACGACCGTCACTTCCGTCGGCCCCTTCGGACGAAGCACCACGGCCTGCTCGCCTGTCCTCTTGCCGATCAGGGCACGCGCGACAGGCGAATCGATGCTGATCCACCGCCTGGACAGGTCGAATTCGTCCGACCCCACGATCCGATACGTGGTCTCACGCCCCTCGTCGTCTTCGATGGTGACCCAGGCGCCGAAGAAAACCTTGTCGCGGTCCTGCGGGGGCGCTTGCACGACCGTGACCGTGTCGAGCCTCCGGGTCAGGAACCGGATGCGGCGGTCGATTTCGCGGAGCTTCTTCTTGCCATAGATGTACTCGGCGTTCTCACTGCGATCGCCCTGCGCTGCCGCGGCAGCGACTTCCTCGGTCACGCGGGGGCGCTCCACCTTCCAGAGGTGGGCCAGCTCGGCTTGCAGTTTCCGGAACCCTTCCGGCGTGATGTAGGCAGGTCCACGACGCGGCGCCGACTCCGCCTCGGCAAGGTCATCGTCGTCCGTCTCTTGGTCTTCGTTGACGAAAGCTTTCGACATCGACGCCATCCTACCGCGCCTTCTGCGCCGACGGAACCTGCCACGGGCTCCACCCGCACAACGCCGCCCCTGACCTGCGAGCGCGAGTCGCCCCGGTTTTCGACACGCCCGACGCACAACATTGCAAAGCAGGGCACCGGGCAAACCGCCTCCGTTTGGAGGCCGATCCCATCGGGCACCGGTCTAGGCCGACGCAGACGAAGACGGCTCCGCCGCGGTTTGCGCCATGCGCGGCACGTCCACGAGCGCGTGCAGGATCTTGATCTGGATGTTGAGCTTGAGCGAGTCCGCACGCTGAGGGATGACCTCGAGCAGCTTGTTGTACATCAGCGACGAGTTCTCCTGCGCGTAGTACCCGGTTATCGCGCTGATCAGCCCGAGCACGTCGCTGCAGTACCGCAGGTAAGCGATGTCGTGCGCTTTCGACCTGGGGTCGCATCCGAGGACATCTTTCGACGCCTGGTGCATGCTCACCAGGCTGATGAGGGAGTTCAGCTCGTGAAAGCGAGACCGGTACAGCATCACGTCGACGCCGAGCAGCGCGATCACGGCCAGGCCGATGTACACGAGGATCCCGAGGAACGCCTCGACACCCTGCAACAGCTCGCTCGCCTCGTCGATCGTGGACAGGGTGCCCCTGGTATCCATCACGTTCGCCGACGGGTCCACCAGCCGCCTCGCAGCGGCGAACTGGCGCGGAGACAGATCGGTGCGCGCCGCAAGGTACGTCTTGACCGCGTAGGTGGACACAGGCTCCGGCGGAATGGCCGCCACCGGGTCGAAGTAGCCGGCCGCGAGACGCACCGGCGTGAGAGACGCGAGCCCAAACCCGACCGCGCCCAGGTCGGCCGACACCATCCGAAAACCATTCTCCAACAGCTTGTGGGCAGCAGCCACGATGCGACGATCCAGCGGATCCTTGACCACCAGTACGGCGTCGACGTCTTGCGGTATCTGCCACGCAGGATTGCCCACGAGAGACTTCCACTCGTGCACGTACCGGACGGCCCCTTCGATCCCCCAGTGCTTTGCGAAATGCTGCGCGACCGCATGGCTCCCCTGCCCCTCGCTCGACGTCAGCACGGTGCGGACGTCCCAGGGGCGCTCGATGCGGGAGCGAAAGAACAGCAGCAACACCTCCTGGTCGGGCAGCTCGATGCGCGGCAGCTCCGCAGGGATGGGGATGCCGCCTTGCACGAACGCCATGTCGACCTCGCGACGTTGGAGCCGGGCCAGGCTCTCGCGGGACCCCGGCGTCCTCACCTGCACGAACTGCACGCGCCGGTCGAGCTGCTGGCCGAGATCCACGGCGTCGGATTCCGAGATGGCGACCACCACGGTCGACGTGTGCAGGAAGTGCCAATAGCCCCAGAACAGGAGCACCACGGTGGCGAGCAGCAGGAACCCCGCTGGCAGCCGGTGCAACCCGACCAGTCGTTTCATACGCTTGTGCAGCGCCTCGGCATCGCGTGCAGCCTTCGCCGTCATGCGCACCGTGCCAAGGAGTCCAGGGTGCGTGGGCATCTCCGTCTCCACGCGCCTCGCAATCTCGTCCGCCTGTTGGATGATGGGTCCGATCTGCAACATCAGGACCGAACCATACCCTAGCCTCCAACGCTTCACGCCAGCTTTGTCGGGTTCCACCCGTCCTCCTTCGCGCTCCGCCTCGATGACCGTCAGCCGCCCAATCTCGTAGCGTCCACCTTCCCCCAGGAACGTCAGGCGCCCGTTCCATTCGGTCTTCCCATCCCGTCCTGCTGCCCAAGCAGACCGTTCGCGACCGTTGCTTGCTTCGCCCCCCAACACCCGATGGTTCAGCGCCCACGTGGGACCGTTCGGAACGAACGTCCGCAGCTTCTGGCCCCACCTCGGCGGCTCACCAAGCCCATGTCGGCGGCTCACCAGCCCAGGTCGCTGGCTCACCAAGCCCATGTCGGCGGCTCACCAGCCCAGGTCGCTGGCTCACCAAGCCCATGTCGGCGGCTCACCAGCCCAGGTCGCTGGCTCACCAAGCTCATGACGGCGGCTCACCAGCCCAAGTCGCTGGCTCACCAAGCCCATGACGGCGGCCCACCAGCCCAGGTCGCCGGCTCACCAGCCCAGGTCGCTGGCTCACCAAGCCCATGTAGGCGGCTCACCAGCCCATGTCAGCAGCTCACCAACGCACGTCCGCCGGTTCGCCAACCCACGTCGGCAATTCGCCAACCCCTATCCGCCGGTTCACGGACCCACGTCGGCAGCTTACCAACCCACGTCGGCAACTCGCCAACCCCTATCCGCCGGTTCACGGACCCACGTCGGCCGCTTACCAACCCGCGTCGGCGTCTCGCCAACCCCGATCCGCCGGTTCACCAACCCACGTCGGCAGCTCAGACGGGGGACGGTGACCGTCGGGAAAGGCCCGCGATGCACACCAGCCTCGTCCGGGACCAGCCCGTCACACTGTGCGCCGCGGAAGGAGCATCGACGCAACCTCACCCATGCAAGGGACACCGCGACCGGTTCGACGACGAACACCACACCCCGAAGCGAATCGGCGCCATGCCGATGGTCAGGCCATTCCCTTCGCCGACTCCGACCGCTAGGCTCTCGCACGGTCACCACGATGTCCACGCCGACGGACCTTACTTGGCCCTCCAGCCCAGCCGCCGAGGACTTCGTCGCCGCGGCGCTCGACAAGCTGCGCTTGCGCCTGCTCGACCTGACGCTCGCCAACCGCCTGCTGCACTTCAAGCATACGCGCAAGAGTTCCTTGCGCGTCGTCGACGAGCTGCCCGACGTGCTCTGGAACCGTCTGCAGGATGGCGACGAGCTGCTGTTCGTACCGGTCCCCGAGCCGCCGCCGGACTTCCTTGTCCGCGACGAAACGACGAAACAACGGCACGGTCCGGGACGGAAGCCGACCGCCCTGGAGTACGCGGACCACCTGGGACTCGCCACGAGTTTCGACCTGCCCCTGCCCCCTGCCGGTGAGGCCAAACCCAAGCCCGCTCATCGAGACAAGCTCATCCAGACCATGCACTTCCCCGACGAACTCGAGGCCATCCTGCGGTCGATCGCCAGTTCGTCACGCTCCGCCATCGAGGAGACGGGCAGCAACATGCTGTTTCTCATCTTCGGCTTTCTGGAGTGGCGCGAGTCGCCTACCTCCACGGCGCCCCTGCTCGCCCCGCTGCTCACCTTGCCGGTGTCGATACGCCGCGGTGACGTCGACCCGAAGACGCGCACGTTCCGGTACTTCATCACCTACTCCGGCGAGGATGCCGGACACAACGCTTCGCTGCACGAGAAGATGCGTCGGGACTTCGGCTTGCAGCTACCCATGCTCGAGGACGGCGAATCCCCCGAGCGCTACTTTGAGCGGGTCCAGGCAGCCATCGCGCAGGTCGAGGCGTGGCGAATTCGAAGGCAGATCACGCTTTCGTTGTTGTCGTTCGGCAAGCTGCTGATGTACCAGGATCTGGACCCGAACCGATGGCCCGCCGGACATGCGCCGTCGACCCACCCGCTGGTGCGCGAACTGCTCGCCGGAGCCGATCGACCGGTGGGCCAGACAGCGCGCGAGTACGATCTCGACGAAGAGGCCATTCGGGGGGATTTGCCACCGCTGGTGATGGACGCAGACAGCTCGCAGCACAGCGCGATCATCGACGCGGCGCGCGGGCGGAATCTGGTCATCCAGGGTCCGCCGGGAACAGGCAAGAGCCAGACGATCGCGAACCTGATTGCGGCGTCGATGCTCGCGGGCAAGACAGTCCTGTTCATGTCCGAGAAGCTCGCCGCGCTCGAGGTGGTCCGACGACGGCTGGACGCGGTGGGGCTCGGCGCTTTCTGCCTCGAGCTGCACAGCCACAAGACGCAGAAGCAAGAGTTTCTCAAGGATATCGCCAGGCGTCTGGAGCTCCGCGGGTCCTTTGCGGACCCTGTGGATCTCGAAGACAAGCAGCGGGTGCTCGACGACGCCCGCGACCAGCTCACGCGCCATGCCTACGCGTTGCATGCGCCATTCGACGCCTTGGTGCGATCCGCGTTCGACCTGGTGTGGAGGTCCGAGAGTCTCCGCGAATCCCTCGGTCCCCTGGCCGATCTTGCCCGCGACCGCGCGTTTCCCGACGCGTCCTCCTGGACGCTTGCCGACTTCGAACGATGCCGGACGATGGTGTCGGGCCTTGGCGTGCACGTCGAGGCTGCCCGTGGTGTGGCAGACGGCGGGGCGCATCCCTGGGCGGGTGTGACCCGGCCGGCGGACGACGCCGAGGCGGAGCGGGCCTACCTGCGCGCGGTACAGGACGTGGCACAGGCGGCAGGCGATGTCGCGGCCAGCGTGGCGTCGCTGCGCGCGCTTTCCCATCTGCCCCTGGACGATGCTCGACCGGTGCTCGAGCGGTTCGTCGGTGGCGTGCGATCGTTGCCTGCGATTTCCGATGTCCACGGCCCCGTATTGGTGCGCATGGCCGCCCCCGCTGCGCGGGATACGGTGCACGCCTTCGTCCAGACGCTCGACCGCTGGCTCGCGGCCAAGGCAGTGATCGCGGGACGGCTGGCGTCGGTTCCGTCGGACGCCGCCACGCTGCAGGCTTGCCGTCAGGCGGCTTCCTTGTTGGTCCAGGAGGCGAAGCAGGCCACGACACTTGGTGACGTGGATCGGATCGCCGCCGGCTTGGATGGCCTGCCGGCGCGGCTTGGGGCCTACGAGTCGCTCCGCGCCCAGCTCGCAGCCACGCTCGGCGCGGAGGTACCGTCGACGTTGCGGGGCGCCGCTGCCGCAGTCGAGTGCGTGGCTGCCGCGAAGGCCGCACCTTGGGCGTCTCTTCCGCTTCGCCACCCGACCGCGGACCCTGCGTCCAACGAGCATGTCTACCGTGCGGCGCTCGCTGAGGCCCAGGCTATCTGGGAGTCTGCGCAAGCGTTGTCGCAACACTACGAGCTTTCGCTTCTGCCCGATCCGGCGACGCTCGCGCGCCACCTGGGCGCTTGCGCCACGGCGGGCCCGTTCAAGTTCCTCGATGCGGGCTACCAGGCCGCCAGGCGCTGCCATGCGTCGCTGGCGAAGTCGCGAGCCGACGTTGGGCCGGCGGACATGGCGAGATCGTTCCAGATGCTGGCAAGCTACGCATCACGGCTCACCGCTTTCACCCAGAACACCGAATACCGTACAGCGATAGGCCCGGCGTTCCGGGGCATGGCGACGCCATTCCAGGACCTGAACGCCGTGCGAGGCTGGCAGACGCGCGTGATCGCATCGATCGGTGCGGCGTTTCCCGGCGCAAGCTCGCTGGCCCTCCAGCTCGCGATGGCGCCGCCCGAAGTGCTTCGCCAGGTCGCCGGGATGATACCGGACCCCGATGCCTGTCGCGCAGACCTGCGCGCGCTCACCGCCGCGATGGGCGGCGACGCGGCCGACGATTCTCTCACCAGGCTCGCCAGCGTCGCAGTCAGCCGCGTGGCGGCCCTGCGAACCGCGACCGCGACGCTCATCTCCGCCGGCATCGTCCCGGCCTGCGAGATTCATGGGCTGGAGAGCCTCGTCGATGCGGTGCATGCTTATGTCGACCTGCACCGGACGTTGCAGAGCAACGACGCCGCAAAGGAGATTCTCGGTCCGATCTTCGACGGTGCCGGGACCAGCGCCGAGACGGTGCATGGCCTGCTGGCTGCCGACACCTGCCTGCGCGCAGACGCCTTGCCGAACGAATGGGCCGCGTGGCTCCGCAGCGACGATGCGTCGACCAGGTGGCAGCACCTGCGGGACTTCGCCGGTCGCCTCGCGGCCCTCGTACCGCGGCTCGATGCGGCGCACGCTGCATGGCTGGACCGGGGAGGCGTGGACGTTCGGGCCTGGTACGCGGGGGGGCCCGGCTGGATCGACGGTGCGTCCGCCGGGCATGTGGCCGACCGCGCGCGTCGTGCCCTGGATGGCGCGGACCACCTGGCGTCGTGGTCTGCGCTGCTGCGTTCGCGGGCGCAGGTGGCAGGTGCAGGCCTGGGGTTTCTGGTGGAGCTGCTGGATACGGGCGAGCTGCCCTGCGACAAGCTCTGGAGCTTCTGCGAATACGGCCTGACGGCGCGCCTCGCACGGCAGGCCATCGAGGCGCAGCCGCCCCTGGCTTGTTTCGATGGGACGACCCACGACCAACTGTGCGAGCGATTTCGCCAGTATGATGCCGAGGTGATCGCGGCCTGGAGGGCGCGCGTGGCGAGCGTCGTGGACCGTCGCCCGGTGCCGGAGGGGGTTCGAACCGGGCCCGTATCGAACCATTCGGAGCTTGCGCTCCTGGAGCACGAGTGCCGCAAGCAGCGCCGGCACGTGCCGATCCGGCAGCTCCTTCGAAGAGCCGGCAAGGCCCTTCAAGCCCTCAAGCCGTGCTTCATGATGGGGCCTCGTTCCGTGGCGCAGTACCTCGAGCCGGGCGCGATCGAGTTCGACCTGCTGGTGACCGACGAAGCCTCGCAGCTCCGCCCGGAAGACGCCTTCGGGGCGATTTGCCGCGTGCGCCAGGCAGCGATCATCGGCGACCCGCTCCAGCTTCCACCCACCTCGTTCTTCGACCGCATGGCGGACGAAGAAGATGTCGACGAGTCGGAGGCAACACCCGTCGATGACTCGGAGAGCATCCTCGACGTGGCCGCTGCTGCCTGGTCGCCGATACGGCGGCTTCGCTGGCACTACCGGTCGAGGCACGAGAGCTTGATATCGTTCTCCAACGCCGAGTTTTACGAAGGTGATCTCGTCGTGTTCCCGTCGCCGGCGCCTCTGTCCGACGACCTGGGCGTCCGCTTCGAGCTGGTCGAAGACGGCGTCTACGCTGCCGGGCGCAACGAGGCCGAGGCTCGCCGCGTGGTCGACGCGATCGTGCGTCACCTCAAGGAACGGTCGCAGCTTTCGGTCGGTGTCGCGACGATGAATTTCAAGCAGCGCGACCTCATCGACGAGCAGCTGCAGCGCCGCGCCAAGGACGACGAAGACCTGCGCAAGGCGCTGGAAGCGTCGCTGTCGGGACACGAGCCGCTGTTCGTCAAGAACCTGGAGAACGTTCAGGGCGACGAGCGCGACGTCATCATCGTTTCCGTGACGTATGGCAAAGATGCCAACGGCAAGCTCTACCAGCGATTCGGCCCCATCAACGGCGCAGCCGGGCCGCGCCGATTGAACGTCCTGTTCACGCGGGCTCGACGCTGCATCGTGGTGTTCTGCTCGTTCACCCCCGACGAGCTCACAGGCGTGGATTCGGCGAGCCCCGATGGGGCGGGTGTGCTCAAGCGCTACCTCGCATTCGCCAGAGCCCGCGCATCGTCGCCGCACGCAGCGGCCGACGGCGTCTCGGACCTGGACATGGTGCTGAGCCCTGCGCTGCGCGAGCAGGGGCTGGTCACGCGCTCGCAGGTCGGCATGGCGGCCTCGCCGGTGGACCTCGCGGTTGCCCTCCCCGAATCACCCGATCGGTTCGTGCTCGGCATCGAGTCCGATGGCCCGCGATACCGGGCGGCGCACTCCGCACGCGATCGGGACCGGCTGCGACAGCAAGCGCTTGAATCCATGGGCTGGACCATGCACCGGCTATGGACGGCGGAGTGGTATCGAAACCGCGCGCGCGTGATCGAGGGGATCGTGCGACGCGCCAGGCCCAGGTAGGCGGATCGCACAGAACGTTGGACCCGCGACGGCACGATGGCAACCGGCTGGCCTGGCCCGTGTCCGTGGGAACGCGCTTGCCACAAGTTGGTGAATATGCCTATGGAGCACGTCTGTCACGAGGCAACCCGGGAGGTTATGTCATGACGACGAACATCGATCATCGTCGGCTGTACCGGCTTCCATGGAACCTGGCCGACAACCCCATCGTGTGGCTCGAACCCACGGACCACTGCAACCTGCATTGCGATGGCTGCTACCGGAAGAACAGGCCAATTCACAAGTCGCTGGAGGAGATCGACGCGGATCTGGACGTGTTCGAGCGGTTCCGCAAGTTCGACAGCGTGTCGATCGCGGGCGGCGATCCGCTGACGCATCCGCGGGTGGTGGACATCGTGCGGCGGATTCGGGAGCGTGGCGCGAAGCCGATCCTGAACACGAACGGGCACGCACTCACGCCCGAGATGCTGCGCGAGCTGAAGAAAGCGGGCGTCTATGGCTTCACCTTCCACGTGGACTCCAAGCAGGGGCGGCCCGGCTGGAAAGACGCCGACGAAGTCAAGATGAACGAATTGCGCAGCACCTACGCGGAGATGGTCGCCAGCGTAGGGGGCCTGTCCTGTTCCTTCAATTCCACCGTCTACCCCGACACGATCCACCAAGTGCCCGACATCGTCGACTGGGCCCAGCGCGAGATCGACAAGGTCCAGACCGTCGTATTCATCATCTTCCGGCATGCGGACCTGAGCGGCGGCGCATTCGACTACTGGGCGGGTGACCGCAAGGTCAAGATGGAACGGCTGGTGTACGCCGAGAAGGAGAAGCGACGCATCGACATCATGGCCGGCGACGTTGTCGAGACAATCCGCACGCGGCATCCGGACTTCCAGCCGTGCGCCTACCTCAACGGCACGGACAAGCCCGAGAGCTTCAAGTGGCTGCTGTCGCTGCGGATCGGCAACAAGCAGCGCATCTACGGATACGCCGGCGCGAAGTGGATGGAAGCCGTGCAAAGCGGCTATCACCTCCTCCACGATCGCTACTTCGCATACGCCAAGCCGACCGTCACCGCCCAGGGCAAGGGCGCCTTGCTGCTCGGATCGGCCTTCGATCGCCCGATGCGACAGTCCGCATTGCGGTTCGGCCGCGCCCTGCTGCGTCACCCGACGGACCTGCTGCGCAGATCATACGCCCAGTCGATTCTGATCATCCAGCCCATCGACATCCTCGAAAACGGCGTGCAGAGCATGTGCGACGGGTGCCCGGACGTGACGGTGCACGACGGGCGTCTCGTGTGGTCGTGCCGGCTGGAGGAGCTCCGGATGTTTGGCGAGTTCGTGCGCACCGTACCTCGCCGGGCCGACGCCCGGGTCCAGCTTCCGGTCATCGAGGCGGCTGACTGAACATCGCCCCGCGCACGTCCTGGCGGTAGGTGACCGTGTTCGTCGACCACGGGGACGAGGCGGCCCACGCTCTTGTCGCCCGGTGTTCGCGCGGCCGGCTACGGCCGTGACGCGCCCGCCATTCGCTCTGCCGACCGGCGACGCCACAGCACGGCCGCCAGCGTAGCAATCCATGCCATCGCGCCACGCGACCGCCCTCTGCCCTCCCCCGGCGTCGAGCAGCTACAGGGGCTCTCATCCGCCATCGACGCTTCGTACCGCTCCTGGTCCGCTGCGTCTGGCCCCATCGCGGCGTCGGGCTCACCAGCGCCGTCCTCTTGCGACGCCGCGTCCATCTGCGGGACGCTGTCGTCCGCCGCGTCGGGCGCCACCACCGCGGCGTCCGGCTCCTGCGCGTCGGCCGTGACCGCGGCGTCCGGCTCGCCCGCGTCGGGCTCACCCGCGTCCGGCTCGCCCGCGTCGGGCTGGGTCGTGCCGTGCTCGCTGTCCGCAATGAACTGCTGCAGGTCGTCGAGCGTTCCGTCGAATACGTCGCGGTCCACGTGGCCGCCGATGCCCGTGACCGACCCCGAATCCGTGTACTGCCAGAACGTCCACTTCGCCCAAGCGCTCGACGTCAGCGGGCAGGGGTTGCTCGTGTAGTGGGCAGTCCACAGAGGGTAGCTCGATAAGCTGTCGTCCAGACCGTGGTCGTCCCAGAAGTACGATCCTGTGTAGATGATGGGCCTTCGCTGCGTGGCTGATTCCACGTAGTCGATCCAGGCGTGGATGTTCGCCATGATCACCGACGCGCTCTGTCCGCCGGTAGTTTCCACGTCGATGACAGCCGGCAGGTCTCCGTGCTCGAAGCCGCCGGATGCCTGAACCATGTCGACGAGCACCTTGGCCTGTGCGACCGGATCCTGCCCGGGCTCAAAGTACTGGTACACGCCGCGGATGATGCCGTTGGCCTTGGTCCCCTTCCAGTTGGCGTCGAAGTACTCGTCGATCGTCCCCGTTCCATGGCTGGCCCGTACGATCGCGAACACCACGCCCGCCTGCTTCACGCCGGACCAGTCGATCGCGCCTTGCCACTTGGACACGTCGATTCCCTCGACGGTGTTGCCAGAGCCGCACACGGTGTGAACGGGCGCGGTGGTCGAACCAACCGCCTCGCCCGCGTGGAAGTCCTCGCCCGGACCACAGGCAGGCACAGCGAACACCAGCATGGCGGCGACAACCGTCACGCGCGCGCGGACCATCGACAGCAGGGGGCAGGCCATGATGCTTATCGAAGTCTGTCACCGGTGCGGGGAGCGTGTCGAGCGCCTTGTGACTCCAGGCCCCCTCGACGCGCCCGCATCCGTGCAGCGGCCGCGAGAAGCCGGATGGACGGGGTGCGCGCATACCACAACCAGTCCATCGAACGGATCCCCGCGCCCGGAAGGGTAACGGGCCCGACCACCTGCCCGGGGTTGGACTCTTTCTTCGTCGGGGAGGCTCGCTCGGAGTGTCGACTACCTCTTGGGATGCGACAGCAAGAAGGTAATGGCGGCTTCGATTGCACGGGCTTTCTGGCCGATGAAATGGTTGCCTCCTCGCACGGTCCACAGCTCGACCGCGGAGTCCTGACAGCCCTCAAAGTGCACGGTCACCGTCTCGGGTCCGTCGAGCTTGTCTTCCAGGTCGATCGACGTTCCCGGCAGCAACACGCCTGCGCAGCGGTTGCGCCGCGCCCAGCCGGCCACGGTTTCCCGCGCCCCTGGATGGGCCGGCATCTGCTGCTTGTCGAGCACGTGCCCGCCCTCGTAGCGCACGACCGGGTCCGCATCGCCGTGCATTTGCAACACCGTGACCGGGCTGGTCGGCGTGCATCGGGACGGGTCGTTCGGCGCGGCGCCCGCCACGCTCGCAATCCCCGCGATGCTCTCGCTCATCTCGCAAGCGAGACGATGAGCCATGAAGCCGCCGTTGGAGAACCCCACGACGAATACACGGTTGCGATCGATGCTCGCACGCGACACGGCGTCAGCGAGAACGGCCCGGAGGTAGGCGACGTCGTCGGGCTTGCTCCCGTCGAAGTCGCAGCACGCATCGGTCGCGTTCCAGAACCGCATCTTGTGCGAGTCGGTCGTGCCGTCGGGGATGGCATACACGAAGTGCAACGTCCTGGCGATGGCAGGCACGTCGAGCACGCGCTCGAAGACTTGGCCGGTGGCGCCATAGCCGTGGAGGAACAGCACGAGGGGCTGCGGCTTGCCGGCCTGCAAACCCGGAGGGATGCCGAGCTTGTAGGGTCTTGCCGCGATGATGTCGGGGTTCGGCAGGAGCGTCGCAGGCCCCGACGCCGGCGTGGTCGGCGCCGCAGCGGTCGCGGAAGGACGTGGCGCTGGCAGCGGCGAGTGGCTCGATACCGAGGACGTTGCAAGCTCCGCGGGACGTGCGGCAGGCGCCGACGACGTGTGGTCACAAGCGCCGATCGCCCCGAACACGACAAGCAGGCAGACGCGCCACTCGATCGCTGGGCATGGCTTGCTCATCGGCCTGTCGTGCCCGCGCCGCTGCATTGCAGGGTATCGTACTTGCGTCGAACGGCGTCGTTGTCGCGCGCTTCGAGGGAACGGCGCAGGTAGCTGCACGCGGCCTGGATGTCGCCGTCGGCTTCCTCCACGAGGCCGAAGTTGTAGAGCACGGCGCCCAGCACCTGGGGCTCTGGCGACATATCCAGGGCCTTTTGGCAGGCCGCTCTGGCGTTCGCCAGGCGCCGCGCCTTCAGGTGCTTGAAGCACCGGTTGCCCCATTCGAAGCCGCCGCGCGTGTCCACGAAGCTCTCGTCTTCCGGAGCGAGCTGCATCGGCTTGGATCCCGCCGGTCTGCACGCATCGCCCTGCCACGTCTGACCGGCCGGGCACTGCTTGCTCGCCGCGGCAGGGGGAGCCGCAACGGCAGGCCCCTGGCTCGACACCGCGGACGCGCTCGCCACCCCGGTTGGGAGCAGCGAGGCGTCGAGCGGAAGCACCTCGAGACGGAGCAGGGCGCCGCAGCTCGGCGGAGGCTCGGTGTCCCCGCGCTTGGCTTGCGCACATGATTCGCTATCCCCGTCGCGGGACAGGATCTCGCGGTGGGCCGACGATTTCGCGCCAGCGCCCGCCCCAAGCACCGAGGCTCCAGCCCCCGCATTGGCGTCGGCGCCAGCGAAAAACTCGAAGGATCCAACCGTCAGCGCAGTAACGAGATGGGTGGCGCCCTTGCAGTCGCCCTCGAGCTTGGCGTTGACACCTCCCGCAGCGCGCGCCTCGTACATGCCGACGATGGTCATGTTCACATTGAGCTGACCGGCGCGCTTGAGCTGCCCCTCGAACTTCGCCGCATGCACGGGAATGTTGGCGTACAGCTCATCTTCGTCGCGGATGACCACCCCCTCCTGCTTCGGCGTGAGCGACACGTAGGCATAGTCGCCGTCCGCCTTGCATTGACGCAGCACCTCGAGCTCGCACCCCTGGTAGCGCACGACCACCAGACCGCGCTTGGCCTGGGATTCGAGCGCCGCGCGGTCGGCGGCGGGCCACTCCACGATGAGCGGGCGCGCCTGGCTCTTCGCCACGCCGCACTTGGTCTGCCCTGCCGGATTGTACTCAGGCGGCCTCGCAACCTGTGACGCGGCTGTCCCTCCTCCACAGGAAATGCTGATCGCCGAAGCGCACATGCCCGAAATGGAAAGGGACAGCGCGCCAAGAAGGACAGATCGTCGTGCGAGCGATAGTGCAATCATGATGACCCCAATCCACGGAGGGTCCGGATGGTAGCGGTACTTCCCGGGCCCTTCAAGATCGCTTGCCCGGCAGGCCCGCCCGATTCATTCCACAACCTGCCCCTTCGGATACTCTCTCGGTCTGCCGGACGCCACGACAATCGTCGAAGTGGTCACGGCCGGTCAGCCCAGGGGCTCCAGCTCGTCGAACCAGGCCCGGGCCTTCGCCCACCCTTGCTCCCGGCCTCGAGACCACTGGGCCACCGCCGCCTGCACTTCGTCGTCGCGCGCATCGACAAGCTTGCCGCTGAGCGACCGTGGCGCCGCGAGAACCAGCCAGGCCAGCGCCACCGCCGCATCCGCCGGGTGCAGGAGTTGCCCCGTGTTCTTGAGCTCCACGAAGCGATCCACGTCGGCGAAGTGGGCCCTGTCCGTCCCGCGGATCGCGCGCTGCATCGCGGTCTCGATGATGCCCGGCGCCACGGCGATCACGCTCGTCTCGCCGTCGTCGTGCTCCCGCGCCGCAACCTGCGTGAGCATGTTCACCGCGGCCTTCGATGAGCAATAGGCAGCCCATCCCGAGAACGCCCGCGTCGACGCCCCCGACGAGACGTTGACCACCCGAAGCGGACGCCCGGCCTCTCGGCTGCGCAGCGCAAGCTGGATGCCTATCAGCACGCCCAGGACGTTCGTGCGAAAGTGCCTGTCGAAATCATCGGCGGCGATCGAGCCAATCGGCGCGACCGGACCGAGCACGCCCGCGTTGTTCACCACTGCCTCGATGACACCGAGCGCCCTCGCCTTGTCGAACGCACGCTGCATCTGATCCTGGTCGGCGACATCGCACGCATGCGTGCCGACGGCACACCCCGCAGCACGAAGCCGGTCGGCGATCCTGCCGAGCCTGTCACCTCGTCGCGCAGTCAGCAGCAATGCAGTGCCCGTTGTGGCAAGAGCACACGCGAGGGCAAGCCCGATGCCGCTGCTTGCACCCGTGATCACGACAACGCCGGGTTGGGAGACTTCAGGCACGCTCATGCCCGCTTCTGTACCGTCTGCGCTCGAGTGCGTCCACAACCAAGCGCGCGGTAAGCTCGGCGCTCGGATCTTCGGCCCGTACGCTTGCTCACGGCCTGGGTTCGTGCGTGCTCACCCAGCCAAGCCCGCCCGCCACGTACGACAACACGTCGTCGATCTCCCCCTCGGTCACGTCGAGCACCTCCATCGACCGGGTATCGATCATCGCGTTCCAGGGAACGCCCGAGATGTCCGCCACCGTCCCCAGACGCTTCGCCTCCACGTCTATCAGCACGGTGAACCGGGTACCCATGGAGGCCACCCAGTCGTCCACGTCGACCAGCGAAAGCGGCCTGTCCGGGTCCGCCCCCTCCATCATCGTCTGCACGATGACCACGCCCTCGGCGCGAAGCTTGTCGGTGTTCGCCACGATCCTGCGCGTCTCCGCCTGGCAATGCGGACACCAGCCCACCACCGCCACGAGGTACATCAACTTGTATCGGACCTGCTCCGGGTCATAGAAATCCGCGAAGCTCACGACCTGGAGCCCGTCTTCCCGCTTCGAGTCCGGATAGCCCTGAAAGCTGAAGTCCGGGATCCGCTGTCCAGGTCCGCTCGCCGACCTCGGGCGCGCCCCCCAGTCCTCCGTGGGATACGCAACGCCGTCCGGGTTCGCCGAGCGCCCCGCCACGTCCACATCGTCGAAAGGCGGCGGGTCGGCCTTGGTACTCGCGCAGGCCGCCAGCAGCATGAGCGAGCACGGCAACAGGAAAGAGGCAATCGACCGACGCATGGACCGCGGCGAAACGTCGTCCGCTCCGGCCGCCACGTCAAGACCGCCCTCCTGTCGCGACGCGGAGCCACGGGCCGTCAGGTCGCCCAGCGCAGCGGTCCCATGGCAAACGAGCGGCCGCAGTCCGGTTCCATCGCGGACCGTTGACGAAGACGCCGACGGACCATTCGCACCACCCTCTGGGTCACATCCCCCAGGCCACCGAAACCATGCTTGACACATAGCCGCCCCCCAACTCCACCGGCTCGTCCCCTGCCACCGTGCCGTCTGGCGCCCTGGCGAGCCATCCACCGCCTATCGCAAGCCCCAGCCGCAAGGGTCCCGCCTGCATCCTCGGTCCGGTGCGAAGCCAAACCTGGCCCGATACGGACGTCGCGCTCTTGCCGACGAACGCAGTGGAATTCGGACGGCCGTTGAGCTGCACGAACGCTGGCCCGGCAAGCGCGAAGAACTCCCAGTCCACATGCGGGCTCAACGACTCTCTCCACCCTGCCCCGACCCCGATCCAGCTCAGCCACATGCTCACGGAGCCCGTCTCGCGGGACGCCGTGCCGTGCTCGAACCCCGCCTCCAAGCTGGCCGACAAGCGTGGCAGCATCCAGAGCGCCGCGGACCCGCCCAGGCCGAACAACACGCTCGGCCGCCGCAGTTGCCGGACCGTCGTCCCGGCATCCAGTCCCAACCGGGCGTCCGTCTGCGCCTTGGGCACCGCGATACGCTGCCTCGCCACGCGCCGCGCCACCGGAGACGGTCGAGGTGGCGGCAACGACGCGGGCACCTCGGGATCCGGCGGGCTGGCGACGAGCTCGAGCCAGGAGGCCACCAGGAGTTGCGACGCCGCGAGAGCCACCACACGCTCCGCTCCCGGCGCCGGAGAAGGCATGGGCATGCTCCGCTCCAGACGCTTGCTCGTCGTCGGATCGACCAGCGCCATCCGCATCGTTCCGCCTGCGCAGGTCAGCTCCAGGTCGAAGGACGGGGCAGGATCGCCGCCTTGGTGCATCGTGGAGATCTCGAGGTCCAGCAGGCGCGCCACCTCGCGGGCGTCCAGTCCGAAGCAACGTGTTGTATCCACCGTTGGGGACGCTCCTGTTGCCGGCGAGGCGGTCAGGATGGCTCCGCAGATCATCCAGGCGGCGGACCGAGGTCGCTGCATCCGAGGCAGCATACGACAGAACCGGGCTTCCGTGGTCATCGGGGTCGCGAAGCCGTCTCGGGCGTTGCGTCGAGGGCAGGAACCTCTTTCGAGCGCATGGTTGCAACGAAGCGGATCGTGCGACGGCCCGTCGCGCCGCCGAGGGGGCACGCCCGGCGGAACCGACAACCATGGTGGAGCCAAGCCGCTGGTGCGGCCTTGCCGGATCGAGTAGGCTCGGCGCCTCGACTTGCCCCTGGGCGCCGGAGCGAGATGCACCCCTTACCAGCCTTATCGAACCGCAGAGGTCCTCAGCTCCGCCCGGGCCCGCATCCTGGCTCGAACAAGAAGGAACATCGATGACCGACTCAATCCGCAAGTCCCTGCGTGACTCCGCCGCCGCCCGCTGGACCGCGATGGCCGTCGTCTCGTTCACCATGCTCTGCGGGTACTTCGTGGCGGACGTGGCCTCGCCGCTCAAGCCGCTCATCGAGCAGCAACTGCACTGGAACAGCGCGGAATACGGCCTGTACACGAGCGCGTACGGCTGGTTCAACGTGTTCCTCGCGATGCTCGTCATCGGCGGGATCATCCTCGACAAGATGGGTCCGCGGTTTACCGGCGTGCTCGCGGCGGTGCTGATGCTCACCGGCTGCACCCTGAACTGGTGGCCGATGGCGACCGCGGGGTGGACCGGGCATCTGTCCCTGCCGGTGCTCGGCGACACGCGAACGCCGGTTCTGATCGCCGCCCTCGGCTACGCGCTCTTCGGCGTGGGGCTCGAGATCTCCGGCATCACTGCCACCAAGGTCATCGCCAAGTGGTTCAAGGGTTACGAGATGGCGCTCGCGATGGGGCTCCAGGTCGCCATTGCAAGGATCGGGACCGGGCTCGCTCTCGGTGTGAGCGGGACCATCGCCACCCGCTTCCGGGTTTCCACGCCCGTGCTCGTGGGCGTGTTTCTCCTGGGCGTGGGCCTGGTGGCCTACCTGTTCTACTGCTCGATGGACCGCAAGCTCGACGCGTCCCTGCCGGAAGCCACGGCCGAGGCAAGCGCGGACGAAGCATTCCGCCTGTCCGACCTTGGTCAAATCCTGTCCAACCGAGGGTTCTGGTACATCGCGACGCTTTGCGCGTTGTTCTACTCCGCCGTGTTCCCGTTCCTGAAATACGCGACGGACCTGATGGTGCAGAAGTTCCACGTAGCCGAGTCGCTCGCCGGACTGATCCCCGCCATGCTGCCCTTCGGGACGATGCTGCTGACCCCGGTATTCGGGCGCGTGTACGACAAGAAGGGCAAGGGCGCGACCATCATGCTCCTCGGCTCGGGGCTCATCATCCTCGTGCACGTGGTGCTGGCCGTCCCCTTCCTCGATAGCTGGCTCGTCGCCGTCGCCGCGATGCTGGTGCTCGGCGTCGGCTTCTCCCTCGTGCCTTCGGCCATGTGGCCATCCGTTCCCAAGCTCATTCCCGATCGGCAGCTCGGCACCGCATACGCGCTCATCTTCTGGCTCCAGAACCTCATCGCGCTCCTGCTCGCCCCGCTGATCATCGGCTGGCTGCTGGACCGCTTCTGCATCACGGGCAAGACCGTTGAGATGCAATCGGTCGAGGGCGTGATGCAGGAGGTGACGGTGGTGCACTACGACTACACGTTGCCGATGGTGGTATTCGTGGGATTCGGGCTGTGCGCAGCCGTTTTCGCCCTGCTGCTCAAGGCGGAAGACAAGAAGAAAGGCTATGGGTTGGAGTTGCCCAACCAGCCCTCGGCGCCCGCCAGCGACGAGCAAGCCGCCCCGGCATCCTGAGGTGACGGCGGTGCGGCCGGCTTCGTGCTCGCGATTCGAGCCGGCAGCGTGTCGTCAAGCAAGCAATACTCGGCATGAGCATGTCGAGAATAGGAACAGGACACACGCGCCGTTCGTGTTGCTATTTGCGACATCGATCTTCGATAGTTTCTGGATTGCCGATTCGACTCGCGGATCTACGCTCCCGGTGCACCCGGACCTGGAGACCACCATGCAGATGACCATTCGAAACGAGCAAGGTACCCTGGACCCGACGACCCGGACTCGCGCCGAACGCCGCCTGGGCTTTGCGCTTGGCCGTTTCGCGAACCGCATCCGATCCGTTCGCCTCGTCTTGACCGACCAGAACGGACCACGAGGCGGTGTCGACAAGCTGTGCAGGGTCGAAGTCCGCGGCACTGGCTGGTCGGTTCATATCGAAGACATCGACGCCGACGCCGGCGTCGTGGTGGACCGGGCGGCGGACCGCGCGGGCAGATCCGTTGCCCGCAAGCTCGACCGTCTGCGCGATCCGATCGGTTGATCGGCCCGTCGGATGTCGAACCGCGGCGCCGTGCGCCGCACCCGGAGGATTGGCACCATGATAAACCAGATCAAGACCATCTTGCTGATGGGCGCCCTCGGCGCCCTGGTGGTAGGCGCGGGCGCCGCGCTGTCCCCTCGCCACATGACCTTGTTCGCGGTTCTTGCCATCGCGATGAACCTGGGAGCCTACTTCTTCTCGGACAAGATCGTGCTGCGGATGCACGGCGCGCAGGACATATCCCCAGGCGAGATGCCGGCGTTGCACGCCATGGTCGAGGAGTTGGCCGCACGGGCGGGGATCCCGAAACCTCGCGTCGTGCTCATCCCGGAGATGCAACCCAATGCGTTTGCGACCGGGCGCAACCCCCGACATGCCGTGGTAGCCGTCACCGAAGGGATCCTGCAGCTCCTTGACCATCGACAGCTTCGCGGCGTGCTCGCCCACGAGCTGGCGCACATCAAGAACCGGGACGTCCTGCTATCGACCATGGCGGCCGCTATCGCGTCGCTCGTCACCTGGGTTGCCCACGCGCTGAGCTTCGCGACGTTCTTCGGCGGTTCCGACGACGAAGACGAGGGCGCCGGCGGCCTTGGCGGCTTGCTGTTCATCCTCGCAGCGCCAGTCGCGGCCACCCTGATCCAGCTCGGCATCTCGCGCTCCCGCGAGTATCTGGCGGACCAGACCGGCGCGGAGATCTCGGGTGATCCCGAAGCGCTGGCCAGCGCGTTGGTCGAGCTCGACCGCACGGCGCACAGGGTGCCCGCCAACGTCTCACCCGCGACCGCGAGCCTGTTCATCGTCAACCCCCTTTCCGGCGGCGCAGGCGCCTTGCTCACCCTGTTCTCGACGCACCCTGCCACCAGCGAGCGGGTCCGCAGGCTCATGCAGATGGCCGACCGTCGCGCGCGAACGTCGGCCCCGGTTCTGTACGCCCACCAAATCTGGTGAAGCGAGCATCTCTGCACGTTACACCCCCCCACGTCCAGGCACCCTGTCAGCGGCTCCGGCCTTCGGCATCCTCCCGCCCCGGAGCCGCTCGCGTGGTCACCCGGCGTCGCTACTCCACCATCCGGCGCATCCGCGCGACATGCGGCCCGTCCGGGAACCGTTGCAAGTAGCGTCGCGCGGCATCTGCCGCGTTGCCCGTCTGCCCCGCAGCCATCCACGCGCTCGCCTCTTCCGCGAGCGCGTCCTCTGCCAGCGGCCCGCGGCTGCACGCCCGAAAGTGCGCGGCAGCCACAGCAGGATTGCCTCGCGCCCGCTCGACCTTGCCCAACGTGAACAGCACCGCCCCCGCCCGCTTGTCCTTCGGATGCAGCACCAAGATCTGCTGCAACAGCATCGCCGCCTCGTCGAGTCGTCCCGACGCTCGCGCCTGGTCCGCCCGACGCAGCAGATCCTCCACCGATGCAACCGCCTCCGCAGACGCGCGCGGCGCCACGATAGACGACGCCGCCTCCGGCTCCGAGGGAGCCAGCGCCGCCGATTCCAGCTTGAGGGAACGCTTGAGCTCCTCTCCCGCGCCCAGCTCGGTCGTGCCCGTCGCATCGTCGACCGCCACGCGCCCGCGTTGCACCGTGACGTGGACCGAGTCTTTGTCCATGTGGATGCCGAACGCGGTGCCCACGACCCGGACCCGCACCGTGGCAGCCCTGACTTCGAACGACCGCGCCGGATTGGGCGTGACGTCGTAGTGCACCTCGCCCGCCCGCTGCACCAGCTTCACCGCGCCGGGCGCTTGCAGCTCGACCTGCACGTCTGCGCTCGGCCCGATGGCGAGCCTCGAGCCGTCCATCAGCTCCATCACCGATCCCGCGGGTGCAACCGACGCCGACACCGCCGCGGGAGCCACGGTCGACCGCGCGGGCATCCGCACGACGAACACCGCCGCCACGACCGCCGCGGCCGCGAGGCAAGCCCCTCCGGCCCACATCCTGCGGCGGACGAGACGCCTGCTCGCCCGCCCGGTCCGGGCTGCCCGGAGCACACGCTGCGCCCGCAAGTCGTCCCACGGGGGATCCATCGCGTCGCGAACCGCCCGAAGGTCATCCCGTTGCATGCATCCTCCTGTTCAGGCGCTCGTCAGCCGCTGCGATTCGCCGCTTGGCGGTCGCCAGCGACACGCCGCACGCCGCCGCCACGTCCGCCAGCCCCTGGTCCTCGATCCGGTGCAGCACCCAGGGGATGCGCATATCCGGCGAAAGCCGGTCCAACTGCTCGTACAGCTCATCGATCCGCTGCCGGAGCTTCGGGTCCGCGCACCGCGGGCTGATCTCCGCCACACGCAGGCCGAACCACTTGCGCCGCCGCCGCGCGCCGAGCGCCCGATGCGCGCGACGCACCACGATCGTCACCAGCCAGCTCCGGATCTGGGACGGCTCCCGGAGCTGCCCAATCTGCAACGCCGCATCGACGAACGTCTCCTGCAGGATGTCGTCGGTCTCTGCGTCATGCCCCATGATACGGTACAGCACGCCGGCCAGGTAGCGGGCATGCCTCTCGTAAAGCGCCGAGAAGGCAGACTCGTCACCACGGCGCACCCTCTCCACCAGGGTGGCGTCATCGGCGGGAACCGCTTGGAGGGCGCGGACGGTCATGGCTGTCTCCAGGTGCTATCGTGGATCGGAGCGTGCTCGATCAGCTCGAAAATCTTTCTGCCCGCGAATCGAATTCGCCTCCCAAGAAACTTGAGCCGATCCGGACCCGCAGGCGCCCCCATACCGGGCGCACGGAGGAGAAGATGCGAAACATGCTGCAGTCGATATTCATGCTTGGCGCCCTGGTGGTGCTCGTAGGCGCGTGCAGCGCGAACGGCTCCGAAGTCATCGCCCCGGCAAGCGGCGGCGCGGGCGGAAACCAGGTCGATGGCTCTGCCGGTGCCTTCACCGGCGGCACTGGCGGCACCGGCGGTGTCCTCAACACTGACAGCGGCATCGAGACCGGCACCCCACCGACCATCGCCCATCTCCAGGGCCAGGTTCTGGCCCCCGAAGGCACCATCCCGATCTCGGGCGCGCTCGTGTACCTGACCACCACGGTTCCTCCGAGCATCCCGGAGCATGTGTTCTGTGACAAGTGCGTGCAGATCGCGCTCGGCGAGGACTACACGTTCACCCACCCCGACGGCACCTTCAACCTGCCCGCCTCCAGCACCGGCAGCCAGTTCCTCGTGGTACAGAAAGGGCAATTCCGAAAGGTACGCACGATCAACGTGGTGCCCGGCGACCAGCACGTCGACCCCGAATTCACGCGACTGCCCGGCCGCATGAACAAGGCCAACGGCGAAGACATCCCGAAGATGGCGGTCATCGTGGGCCAGTGGGACGCCATCGAGGTGTCTCTCGCCAAGCTGGGCCTGGCCGATATCATTCCCAGCGCGCTCGGCGGCAAGGTCGACCGCTCCACGGCGGGCTTCGACATGATCGAGAACACCTGGCCGCCCGATCTCCAGGACCCGATGAAGAACCCCTCCAAGTTCCTCAAGTCCTGGGACTACCTCAGCCGCTATCACATCCTCTTCATCCCCTGCTCCGGCAGCGACGGCACCACCTGCAACGATTACCTGCCCGACGACTCCACCGTCCAGCAGAACCTCCAGCGTTTCGTAAGCGAGGGTGGCAAGCTCTACGTCACCGACTACTCCTACGAGTATGTCCGGCGCCCCTGGCCGGGATACGTCACGTGGGACACCGAAACCAGCAGCACCGGCTCTGCCTGCCTGACGGGAGATTACAACGCCCCCGCCGCCGTGCAGGACCAGGACATGAAAGACTGGCTCGCTGCCCAGGGGATCAACAACTTTGACGTCGAGGCGAACTGGACGCGCATCGACTCCCTCCACACCCAGCCTGGATTCGACGCCGACGGCCCCGCCGACATCACCCCGAAGGCGTGGGTGCTCGGCGGGTCGAACCCGGCCACGATCAGCTTCGAAGACCACTGCGGTCGTGTGCTGTTCTCGACCTACCACACGGAGGGGAACGCCGACGATCATACCCTGCTCCCCCAGGAGAGAGCGCTGCTGTACGTTCTGCTCGAAGTAGGCGTGTGCGTGGGCACGCCTCTGCCGCCGAAGTGACCACCGTACGCCGCCGTGCGACGCACGCCAGGAGCACCAGGATGTCACGCACCCGCCGAGCTCGCCGTTGTTCTGTCCTGCACCGCCCTGCTCACCGCCTGCGCAAAGGGGGACCAAACCCTGCCAGGGCCAGCCGATTCGCCGGACGCCGACGCCGTTGCTGCCCCCGACTCCGCGGGCGATGCCGAGACGCCGGAGGCTACCCCGGACGGCGAAACCAACCCCTGCGAGGGCGTCACGTGCGTCGATCCGCCGCCCAATACCTGCGCAAACAGCCAGCAACTCGTCGTCTACGACCCCGTAGGGAGCTGCGACAACGGCTCGTGCCACTACGCCTCCCACCAGGAAACGTGCCCGCAAGGCTGCGACCAGGGGGCTTGCATCGGCGACCCCTGCGTGGGTGTCTCCTGCAATTCCCCTCCTGCCGCCTACTGCGCCGACGACGCTCACCTCGTCGTGTATGACGTGCCCGGCACGTGCGACGGCGGCACATGCGTCTACGTCACGCACACCGAGTACTGCAGCTACGGGTGCGCAAACAGTGTCTGCAACGGCAACCCATGCGCCGGCGTGTCGTGCAGCACGGCTCCGGCAAACTACTGCACCGACGAAGACCACCTCGAGGTATTCTCCGCTCCCGGAGCGTGCCAGAACGGCACGTGCGAGTACCCCCACCACAATGAGTTCTGCACCCACGGATGCTCGCAAGGAGTCTGCGAGGGCGACCCGTGCCAGGGCGTTTCGTGCACCACCCCCCCGGCCAACTCCTGCGCCGCCAGCGACACCCTCCTGAAGTACTCGTCCCCCGGCACATGCTCGAACGGTAGCTGCCAGTACGCGAGCAGCACCGTGTTCTGCCAGTACGGCTGCGCAAACGGTGTGTGCAAGGAGTGCCAGACGCAAGCAGACTGCGCGGGCGGCGCCTGGTGCAACGCGGGCGTCTGCGAGCTCTGCAACACGAACCAGCACTGCGGCACGAACTGCACGGACTGCACGTCGCTTTCACCAGCAAAGATCTGCGACGCCTCGGGTAGCACCTGCATCGAGTGCAACGTCGACAGCGATTGCGGAAGCGGCAAGTGGTGCAGCAATCATGGCTGCGTGGCCTGCGATACCGCGACGCACTGCGGGCCCACGTGCATGGCATGCGGCGGAGCCACGCCGGACTGCAACGGTTCCACTTGCGTGTGCCTGTCCGGCCATTGCGGCACACCGTGCCCGACGGCCCTGTCCCTGGCGACCTGGGATGCCGGCGATGACGGCTGGACGTGGGACGGCCTGTGGGAACGCCACGCGGGCGGCTACATGACTGCCGGGTCCACCACCAGCTACAGTTCGCCGTACACCCAGAACCTGACCAGCGGGACCCCTGTCGACCTGTCGGGATGCAGCTCCGCAGTCCTGGGCTTCCAAGTGCGTCTGGACGACGACCCCGACTACGACGGATCGGTGGACAAGTCGGAGCGGCTGTACGTGCAGTGCTCGGGCGATGGCGGCGGGGTCTGGACCAACCTCACGCCCAACCCCTGGCCTCCCAACCAGAGCGCATGCGCGACCAGCTACTGTAGCGGAGGGAAGAATGCCTCGCGAGCGTTCCCATGGACCAGCCAAAGCATCACGCTGCCCGCCTCCTGCCTGACCGCCAACGCGCGATTCCGCTTCCAGGCCAAGGGCCAGAACGTCTGGCGCCTGCTCGACCCGGGGTGGTATGTCGACAGCGTGACCATCGATTGAGTCCAGCAGCGCGCAGGCGGTCCGGCTCGCGCGAACCGATCGTGCGTGGGCGTCGATAGCGAGAAGCACAGGTTTGCCGGGAGGCCGTTCTCGTTGGCGGCGGAACCGTGGCATGACCAGGCCATGCTCGATAGACCACGCTCGCGCAGCGCAAGCAGCCGGATACGCCTCTACTCGTGGAACGTCAATGGCATCCGTGCTGCTGCCGCGAAGGGCTTCCTCTCCTGGTTGTCGTCTTGCCAGGGCGACATCGTCTGCTTGCAGGAAACTCGTGTCCTGCCGGAACAGCTCGACGCTTCCCTGCGTTCGCCGGCGGGGTGGCACGCGCACTTCGTCGCTGCGAAGCGCCCAGGCTACAGCGGCGTCGGGCTGCTGGCACGCATGCCATGGGCCACCTTGGTCACGAGCCTCGGTGTCCGTGCCTTCGACATCGAAGGGCGCCTGCAACTCGCACGGTTCGGGGACCTGTGGGTCGCGAATGTCTACTTCCCGAACGGCAGCGGAAAGGACCGGGACAACAGCCGCGTCCCGTACAAGCTCCGGTTCTACAGGCGTCTGTTCCGAACGCTCGATCGGCTGGTGACCGAAGGAGGTCGCGTGCTGGTCGCGGGCGATTTCAACACAGCGCACCGCGACATCGACCTGGCCAGACCCCGTCAGAACGACAAGACGAGCGGATTCCTTCCGGAGGAGCGGGCCGAGTTGGACCGCTGGCTGTGCGCCGGCTGGGTCGACACGTTCCGGCATTTCGAGCCAGGCCCCGGACACTACACCTGGTGGGCCCAGCGACCGGGCGTGCGTGAGCGCAACGTCGGGTGGCGCATCGACTATGTGCTGGCGTCGCCTGCCGCGCTGCCGTTCGTCAGGCGAGCGGGGATTTGCTCCGACGTAAAAGGAAGCGACCACTGTCCCGTGTTCGTGGAGCTCGATCGTGGCGTCCTCTGAGGTGCGGGGCAGACCTGGGGCGGAAGACGCTGCGTGAACCGAGCATGTCGGCATCCGGCATGCGGATGGCCCCCAGGGGTTCGGGTTGTTGGTGCCAGCAGCTTTTCGCGCTGAGCTGTTGGGTTCTTGTCGTTCGGCGATGGGCGCACGGTGCGCGTTCCGCGGTGGTCTGCGGGGGGCACAGGAGCAGAACGGACGGCGAGGTGGCGGCCGCCACTTTTGCGCGGATTCCCGCCAATTGCTTGTTTTTGTCCGGGGAACAACGGGCGACGAAGGGGCGGGGATGGGTGGTCCGGCTGGCGGGGCACCACGTCGTCTCGAACGCAAGACACGAAAAAACAAGGGGTGACGCGATGGCGCGGATGCTGCTTACGGGAACGGCAGCGGTGTCTGCGAAGCGGCAGCGTACGGGCCGTGGAGCGGGCATCGAGGAGGCTCGGGAAGCATTCCCTTGCGTGGCCTCCTGGGAACACTCGGACGGGACGGCAGG
>Ga0209018_1000878_pt1 | contig 26442 bp, 26 predicted proteins | sample YNPBryBLVA2012_FD_185814 | JGI IMG/M metagenome (GOLD analysis project Ga0209018, IMG submission 185814) | Anoxygenic and chlorotrophic microbial mat microbial communities from Yellowstone National Park, USA - YNP Bryant BLVA 2012 (SPAdes)... ...
CAGACGAATCACCCGTTCGTCGGCCAGTTGATAGTAGATGTTGTTCCCCTCCCGGCGATCGGTGACCACGCCCGCATTGCGAAGCACCCGCAACTGCTGAGAGATGTACGGCTGGGGCTGCCCAAGCACGGCCTGCAGGTGACAGACGCAGGCCTCGCCTCGTCGCAGCTCGTCCAGGATGCGCAGGCGGGCAGGGTGGGAGAGCAGGGAGCAAAGCCCGGCCACCGTGCGGTACAGATCGTCACTCATTGCCGTTCCTCGCTACATTCGACGAACTGAATATGCAACACAATGCATATCTTACACCTGTTCGAGCATCTTGTCAAGGCCCATTCGGCGGGCGAACGACTCGCGCCGCTACTGGCCGACCCGCAGGGGTTTCCGCGCAAGCACCGTTGGGAACAACGCCGCGAACCGCGTGATCCCTGGGAGCAGGCGTCTTGGGTCCGCGCGGTCGCTTTCTTCGCCGGAGAGCCCCACGAATGGGTGAGCGAGGCGGTCTGTCGGGCGCGTTGGCACGCTCTGGCGACGTACCACGACCGCCCTGAGTGGACGATAGCACCGGGTGAAGATGATGACTGATCCTGATGGCCGCCCGGCGCCCGACGACCGGGAACTGAACCGCTATCAGCGTACTGCGCTGACGGTAACCCTGGAACAACTGGAACAATCAGTGGGCGAGATCGAGCGTCTGCTGGATGGGCCCCCCGCCGGCGCCACTTACGAGATGACCCTGGACCTGCCGCCGGCCGCTGTTTGGCAGCTCCGCGACCATTGCCAGGCCTGCCGTCGTCAGGGTGCGGAGATGGCGGCGGCCTTCGACCTGCCGCGGCGCCGATCGAGTGTCCGGTGGATGATCGCTGCCGAGATGAGCGGTGCCTGGGCACATCTGGAGGACCTGCGTCCACCCAGGTCGCGGCGATACGGCCACGTGGACCCGGTCCGGGATGAGACGTTGATACCTCGCCTGGAGCAGCTCGTTCGCCTGGTGTTGGCCGTGGGTAACAGCTTACCCTCCCGCAGGTTCGGAAGTGACCAGGCAACGAATCGGAGTGGCCATTGAAATGCGATTCGGGCTGCCAATTGCGCTTAAACCTGCGAGAGGGGGAGCAGTTACGATGACGGCCTGGCCCGCCAGGTCGAGCGGCTGCTGGCCGAGCGTGGCTGGGAGCGCGACGAGGGCTGGTGATTGCTGCTGGACTGTGGGCTGTACTACTCGGCGGGCGCGATCGAGACGGAATGGCAGGCCCTGCCCCGCGAAGCCCGGCGACGAGACGAGGAACTGGCTGCCCTGCGCGCCGAAGTGGAACGGTTGCGAGCCAGGTGGTCGGCGTGACGCGTGGCACGGATCGGGTGCAAAACAGGGAGCGCCCCGCCCGCCCCGTTCGTAGGACAACTGCGAGCAGTTGTCCTACTGGATCCGCCAGCCTTTGCGCCCGCTCCGCGAACGTGATACAATAGCCACACGCGACGAAGGTTCCCCCTGTCCTTGCCTTCAGCGGAGGCGTGAGCGTGCTGGATATTATCGAAGCCCGAGGAGTCACCGACAAGCGGGTGCTGGCCGCGATGCGTTCCGTCCCCCGCCATCTCTTCGTCCCGGAAACCGACCGGGATCGCGCCTACGGCGATTACCCGCTGCCCATCGGCTGGGGACAGACGATCTCCCAGCCCTACATCGTCGCTCTGATGACGGAGCTGCTGGATCTCGCGCCAGGCGATCGGGTGCTGGAAGTGGGCACCGGGTCGGGCTACCAGGCCGCCGTTCTGGCCTCCATCCCTGACGTCGAGGTCTACTCCATCGAGATTGTCCCCGAACTGGCCGCACAAGCCCGTGAGCGACTGGAACGGCTGGGCTATGCGGTGCATTGCAAGCAAGGGGATGGATACTACGGCTGGCCGGAGCACGCGCCCTACCAGGCGATCATCCTCACCGCCGCTGCCCAGGAGGTCCCGCCGCCGCTGGTGGAACAGTTGGCCTGCGGCGGGCGACTGGTGGCTCCGCTCGGCCCGCCGGGCGGCTTCCAAATCCTGTGGAAGTTCGTCAAGCAGCCCGATGGGGAGTTGAAGGCCACCGACATGGGCGGTGTGGCCTTCGTCCCGCTCACTGGTGCCGGGGAGCGGGAACGTCGGGCGGGACGGGAGCGGCGGACGCACGGGTAGGCCGGCGCCCGCTCATAGCTCCGCTGGCTGGCGCAGCAACGCGCTTTCGCGGGCGTAGAACAGGGCCAGGGAGTCGGTCACGCCGTTGGTAATGCGCCGTCCGATCTGGTCGGCCACCTCGACGTGGCGCACGCCGCCGGTCTCCGTCGGACAGAGCACGGCCAGCCGTTTCCCGTCCTCCTGATGGGTGATCCATTCCCCGCCGAGTCGGCGGCGGAACATCTCGCCGAGGAAAGCGGTCCACAGCACGCGCAGCGCCGGCGAGGGAGCGGGGGTGCGCTCGACCCACTCATCGAGCAACTGCAGGGCCGTCGCATCGTAGCCGACGGGGTGTCCGGCGAAGCGGCTCAGCTCCGCCCGCGCCCGCTCCGCCATCTCGACCAGTTGTCGTGCCTGATCAGGACTGAGAAACGTCACTGGATTGCCCGTCATGGCCAGTCCTCCTTGCCCGGTCGTATCTACCTACCCTACCCTCCCGCAGGTTAGAAAGTGGCTGGCGAGAGGGTAAACAGATCATTGCGGCGCACTCCAGTGCGGAGATGGCGCCCAAACCTGCGGGAGGGTAGTAGTTACGCCCAGTCAGTATAGCACGCCCTGGCGGGAAGGTCAACCCGGTTGCGTCGGCTGCCCCTTCGGAGTATAATGCAGCCCGTAGCGCGTTCTTCTGCGCTCGCCACATTCGACCACGACGGATTCCAGCTTTCTTTAAGGAGGGAGAGCCATGCCGGACTTGGGAGGGGCGATTACTGCTATCGGGTGCGTCGTTGGGGTTGTTGTTCTCTTCCTGCTCGTCGTCGCCAGCGCGGCGATCCGCATCGTCCAGGAGTACGAGCGCGGGGTGATCTTCCGCCTGGGCCGCCTGATCGGGGCGAAAGGCCCGGGCTTCTTCTTGATCATCCCCTTCATTGACCGCATGGTCAAGGTGGACTTGCGCGTGGTCACCCTCGACATCCCGGCCCAGGAGTGTATCACCCACGATAACGTCACACTGAAGGTGAACGCCGTGGCCTACTTCCGGGTCATCCAGCCGGCCGACGCGATCGTCCAGGTGGAGGACTTCCGCCGGGCGACCTTCCAGATCGCCCAGACCTCGCTGCGCAACGTCATCGGCCAGTGCGAGTTGGATGAGCTGCTGGCCCATCGGGAGAAGATCAACGCGCGACTCCAGCAGATCATTGATGAGCAGACCGAGCCGTGGGGCGTGAAGGTGAGCATTGTCGAGGTGAAGGACGTCGAGCTGCCGCAGACGATGCAGCGGGCCATGGCCAAGCAGGCGGAGGCCGAGCGCGAGAAGCGGGCCAAGATCATCCACGCCGAGGGCGAGTCCCTGGCCGCCAAGACCCTGGCCGAAGCGGCGCAGACGATCGGCCGGGTGCCGTCGGCGATCCAACTGCGCTACCTGCAGACGCTGACCGAGATCGCCACGGAGAAGAACTCCACGATCATCTTCCCGGTGCCGGTCGAGTTCCTGCGCGGGCTGGCCGGGCTGCTGGAGCGGATGGAGAAGGTCGAGGGCGAGCAAGGGTAGATGACGCAGGCGCTCTATCGGAAGTGGCGGCCGCGGACGTTCGACGAGGTCGTCGGCCAGGAGCACGTCGTGCGCACCCTGCGCAACGCGCTCGCCTCCGGCCGCGTCCATCACGCCTACCTGTTCACCGGCCCGCGTGGCACCGGCAAGACGACCACCGCTCGGCTGCTGGCGAAGGCAGTCAACTGCCTGGATCCCGACCTGGCCCGGCGCCCCTGTAACACCTGCGCCATCTGTCAGGCCGTCAACGAGGGGCGGTTGATGGACCTGATCGAGATTGACGCGGCCTCCAACACCGGCGTGGACGACGTGCGCGAGCTGCGCGAGCGGGTCGGCTACCGACCGACCGAGGCGCGCTACAAGGTCTACGTCATTGACGAGGTGCACATGCTCTCCACGGCGGCCTTCAACGCGCTGTTGAAGACGTTGGAAGAGCCGCCGCCGCACGTGATCTTCGTCCTGGCGACCACCGAACCGCACAAGATCCCGGTCACTGTGCTCTCGCGCTGTCAGCGGCTTGACTTCCGCCGTGTGCCGCTGGCCGATATGGTCGGTCGGCTGCGGCAGGTGGCCGGGCAGGAGTCCTTTGCCGCCGACGATGCGGCGCTGGAGCTGATCGCCCGCCAGGCGACCGGCAGCATGCGCGATGCCGAGAGCCTGCTCGACCAGTTGGCCGCCTACAGCGACGGCGGGATCACGGTCGAGGTGGTGCGGGCGGCGCTGGGCACGGGCGAGGAGCAGACGGTGCTGTCCCTGGCCGACGCGCTGGCCGCCGGCGACGTGGGGGCGGGCCTGGGGCTGATCAACGCGGCAGTGGATCGCGGCAGCGACCCGCGTCAACTGGCTCGTCAGATGGTTGAGCACCTGCGCGGCCTGTTATTGACCCGCCTGGGCGCGACGAACGCTCTCCTTCACCTGCCCGACGGGTTGCGCGAACCGTTCCAGGCCCAGGCTGGGCGCTTTGCGCCCAGGCAACTGGCCCGCGCGGTGCGGCTGTTCCAGCAGGCGGCTGTCGAGGCCCGCGCCGCATGGCAACCGCAGTTGCCGCTGGAGCTGGCTTTCGTCGAGGCGGCATTGCCGCCGGAGGAGGCCCCGCCAGCCCGCGATGCGCCTCCGCGCCCGGCGCCGGCCTCGCTGCGCTCCACGACGTCCGCCCCGCCGCCCCCCGCCGCGCCCCCGCCCGCTGCCCACCAGCCGGCCACCGCTCGACCTGCCGCGCCAGCTCCGGAGACCCCGAGGTCGGCCAATGGCCCGGCCCTGGAAGACGTGCGCCGGCGCTGGGCAGACTTCCTCAGCGCTATCCGCCCACGCGACCTTCGCCTCGAAGCCCTGTTGCGCTCCGGTCAGCCGGTCGGCGTGGAGGAGGGGGTGGTGTTGATCGGCTTCGCCCATCCGTTTCATAAGGGCAAGGCCGAGGAGGAAGCCAACCGGCGACTGTTGGAGGAATCGCTGGGGCAGGTGTTCGGCTGCCCATTGCAGGTGCGCTGTGTCGTCGCCCGCGCCGACCCTGCCGCGCCCCCGCCCGAGCCCGCCGCCGAGGATGAGGTCGTTCAGGCAGCAGTGCAGAAGCTCGGCGCGCGGGTCGTCGAGCGCTGACCGGTGAATCCAGAACAGTGGAGGGATCCGTGGCGAAGAGAATGGGTGGCATGATGGGTCAGCCGGGCATGCTGCGCCGGCTGCAGACCCTGCAGGAGGACCTGTTGAAAGCGCAGGAGGAGATCGCCGCGATGACTGTCACCGGCACCGCCGGCGGCGGCGCGGTCTCGGCGGTCATTTCCGGCAACCGGCGCGTCCAGTCGCTCACCATCCGGCCGGACGTGGTGGATGCGGACGATGTGGAAATGCTGCAGGACATGATCGTCGCCGCGATCAACCAGGGCTTCGAGCAACTGGAGAAAGAATCGGCGGAGCGGATGAACGCGGTCACCGGTGGCCTGGGAGGTTTGGGCGACCTGGGCCTGGGACTGGGATAGGGATGAATACATCTGGCGTACCGCCGTCGGTGACGCGGCTGGTCGAGACGCTGACCGAACTGCCCGGCATCGGCCCGAAGACCGCCTCGCGGCTGACCTATTTCCTGTTGCGCAATCCGTCCGACCTGCCGCTGCGGCTCTCCGAAGCGCTGCGCGACCTGAAGGAGCGTACCCGCCTGTGCTCGGTCTGCCAGAACATCACCGAGGCTGACCCCTGCGCGATCTGCAGCGACCCGGCCCGCGACCGGACGACGATCTGCGTGGTGGAGGAGCCGCTCGACTTGCTGGCGATCGAGCGGACGGAGACCTACGGCGGGCTGTACCACGTCCTGCACGGCGCGCTCTCGCCGATGGACGGGGTGTTTGCCGAGAACCTGCGCGTCGCCGAATTGCTGCAGCGGGTGCAGGCGGGCGGGGTGCGGGAGGTGATCCTGGCGACCAACCCGACCGGCGAGGGGGACTACACGGCGGCCTACCTGGTCTCCAGGCTCCGTCCCCTGGGCGTGCGAGTGACCCGCCTGGGGCGGGGGCTGCCGGTGGGCGGCGATCTGGAGTACGCCGATCAGGTCACGTTGGCCAACGCGCTGGAGGCGCGGCGCGAGGTATAGGAGGAGAGATGAATGCCGACGAACTGGTCAGCAAGCTGAACTGGCTGGGACACGATAGTTTTCGCCTGGACGGGCCGCCGGTGATCTACTTCGACCCGCGCGACCTGCGCGGGGACCTGCCGGTGGGCGACCTGGTGCTGGTAAGCCACGGCCACTTCGACCATTGCTCACCCGACGATGTGCAGAAGGTCAGCGGGCCGCACACGGTGGTGCTGGCCAGCGCCGACGCGGCAGCCAAATTGCCCGGCGCGCGAGCTGTCCGCCCCGGCGACCGGCTGACCGTGGCCGGGATTGACGTGGAGATGGTGCCGGCCTACAACCTGAACAAGTTCCGCTCGCCGGGGAACCCCTTCCATCCCCGCGACGCCGGGCACGTGGGCTACATCGTCACCGTGGACGGCGCGCGGCTCTACTTCGCCGGCGACACCGACGCGATCCCGGAGATGGCCGGCTTCGCATGCGACGTGGCGCTGTTACCGGTCAGTGGCATCTACGTGATGACGGCCGAAGAGGCGGTGGAGGCGGCGCGCATGCTCCATCCGCAGATCGTCGTCCCGATGCACTACGGCTCCGACATCGGCACCCCCGACGACGGCCGCCGTTTCGCCGCGCTGTATGAGGGGCGGGTGGTCTTGAGGTGACGCGGTGACGCGGAGACGCGGAGACGCGGAGACGCGGTGACGCGGTGACGGGGTGACACGGTGACACGGTGACACGGTGACACGGAGACGCGGTGACACGGAGACGCGGTGACGGGGTGACGCGGTGACACGGTGACGCGGTGACACGGTGACACGGTGACACGGTGACGCAGGGTCTCCGTGTCTCCGTGTCACCGTATCTCCGTGTCACCGTGTCACCGTGTCTCCGCGTCACCCCGTCACCCCGTCACCCCGTCACCGCCTCCTGCCGCAGCACCTGGTCAATGATCCCGTACTCCGCCGCCTGCTCCGCCGTCATGTAGAAGTCGCGGTCGGTGAAGCGGTCGATCTGCTCATCGGTCAGGCCGGTGTGTTTCTTGAGCAGTTCGTTGAGCAGCGAGCGCATGCGCAGGATCTCACGGGCGGCGATCTCGATATCCACTGCCTGTCCCTGCGCCCCGCCCATCGGCTGGTGCAGGTGGATGGTGGCGTGGGGGAGGGCGAAGCGCCGCCCCTTCGTGCCGGCGGTCAGCAGCACCGTGGCCATGCTGGCGGCCATCCCGACGGCGTAGGTGGCGATCGGGGCGCGGGTAAGCTGCATGGTGTCGTAAATGGCCAGCCCGGCCAGGATCTCCCCGCCGGGGCTGTTGATGTAGAGGGCGATCTCCCGTTCCGGGTCCTCGCGGTCGAGGAACAGTAACTGGGCCACGGTCAGATTGGCGATCTGTCCGGTGATCGGCGTGCCCAGGAAAATGATCCGCTCCCGTAGCAACAGCGAGAAGATGTCGTAGGCCCGTTCCCCGCGCCCGGTGGACTCGATGACCATCGGGACCAGATCGTGTGCGTTCACCCTACTCCTCCTTCGGTTCTGACCGGTCAGCCTCGCCGCGGGCGATGGTGACCAGGTGAGTGATGGCCTTCTCGAACAGGATGTCGTCGCGCAGGCTCTCTCGGCTGGCCGCTTTTCCCAATCGGGCGCGCACTTTCCCAGCCTGGTCGCCCCATGGCGCGCTGAGTGTCGCGATGCGCTGCTCGACCTCCTCATCGCTGACATCCATTTTCTCTTCAATGATGACCTGGCGCAGCATCAGAGTGCGCCGCAGTTGCTCCTCGGCCCGCGGGCGCATGGAATCCCGCCACTCCTCCACGCTCTTGCCGACCAGTTTCAGGAAATCTGTCAGGTTCATCCGTCGCTCGCGCTCGACCTGCTGGGCAAAGCGCTCCTGGAGCCTGTCCAGGTTGCGCTCGACCAGGTCGGGCGGGTACTCGATCCGCGCCTGCTGGGCGACGGCGTCAACGACCTGCCAGCGGTAGTCTTCATCGGCCTCTTGCCGTCTCTGCGCGCGGATCTTCTCCTCGATATCCTGTTTCAGCGCCTCCAGGCTGTCGAAGTTGCCGACCGTCCGCGCCAGGTCGTCGTCTATGTTGGGCAGGGTGCGGTCGAAGAGGGCCAACAGCGTGACAGTGAACTCGGCCTCGTCCACCGGGCGTCCGGCGGGCATCTTCAGGCGGAAGGAGCGCTGCTGCCCGATTTCCATACCTTCGATGGCCTGGTAGAAACCGGGGGCCGGGTATCCGTCCTGCGGATCGAGCACCACCTCGGCGTCCTCGTCCTGCAGGAAGAGCTGGCCGTCGCTACCGCGTCCCTCGACGGAGAGGCGCAGCATGTCCCCGGCCCGCGCCGGACGTCCCTCCGCCGGCTGCAGGATCGCGTTCTCTGCCTGCAATTCCGCCAGCACAGTGGCCACCTCGTCGGGGGAGGCCTCGACGGCCGGCGGCGGCAGGCGCACGGCCCGGTAGTCGCCCAGTTCGACCAGCGGCGGCAGGGGGACGGTGAAGGTGAAGCGTAGCGGGTCGAGCTGGATGTCTTCCAGGCTGGCGGTGCTGAAGGGGATGATGGATTCCTGTTCCAGCGCCTCTTGGTAGACGGCATCGGTCAGGTCGTCGGCGGCCTTCTGGCGGATCACTGCCTCGCCGAAACGCTGCAGGATGATGGCGTAGGGCGCCTTGCCCTTGCGGAAGCCGGGGATGTTGGCCCGCTGGGCGATCTCTCGCGCCGTGCGATGCATTTGCTGCTGCACCCGCTCCTCGGGCACCTCGACAGTCAGGCGGACGACGCGGGTGCCGGCCGGCTCACTGCTGGTCTTTATTTTGGGTTGTTCGACAGAATCCACACTGTACTCCTTATCCACGATAGAATCGAAACCCGGTTTCCTGGCGAAACCGGGTTCCTGTCCCGGCGAATGGGGAAGGCGGGACTCGAACCCGCACGGGTGACCCCACGTGAGCCTAAGTCACGCTCGTCTGCCAGTTCCGACACTTCCCCGCGTGCGGCCCATTATACGCCGGGGTGGCTGTTCTGGCAACCTATGACGGTCCTGGCGCGGCGGTCTCCGCCGCTGCCTGTTCGGACTGGATCTTGCGCAGGCCGTTCTCGACCACGCGCAGCGTGCGCCGCAGTTCCTCCTCCAACTGACAGAGGGCGTTGAAGACATAGTGATCGGCCTCGGCGCGGAGGGCATTCGCCTCACGCTCCCCCTTCTCGCGGAGGGCAGCGGCGCGGGCCTCGGCGGCGCGGACGACGCTGTGCTCGCTGACCAGCTCCTCCGCCCGCTCCTCCGCGCGCCGCACCAACTGCTCGGCCTCCCGGCGCGCCGCGGCCAGGATTTGATCCCGTTCCTGGTTGACCCGCTGGGCGTTGCGTACCTCCTCCGGTATCGTGGTGCGCATTTGCTCGATGAGGGTCTCCACGCGGCGCTCGTCCAGCAGGTGGAGTGGGCTGAACGGGAAGCGCGGGCTCCTCTTGATCGTCTCTTCCAGGCGGTCTACCAGATGCAGGATATCCATCGCTTGCCTCCCGATGAGGGTCAGGCCCTCCAAATCAATCGCGCAGCGAGACGAACGGCACTGCTCCCTGCCGTTGTTCCAGTTCCTTTCGCTTCTCGGCCAGCGCGGCGATGACATTGGGCGGAGCCATGCGGGTGACATCGCCATCCAGCAGGGCGATCTCCTTGAGGATGCTGGAGCTGAGGAACGCGTGTTCCTGGCGGGTCATCAGGCAGACGAACTCGATCTCCGGGGCCAGTTCGCGGTTGGTAAGGGCCATCTGGTATTCCCACTCGAAGTCGCTGATCACCCGCAGGCCGCGGACGATGGCCCGTGCGTTCAGGCGGCGGGCGAAGTCTGCCGTCAGTCCACCGTAGGCAGTCACCTGCACGTTGTCCAGCTCGCGCAGGGCCTCGCGGGCCAGGGCGACGCGCTCCTCGGTGGTGAACAGCAGGTTCTTGCTCGGACGGTCGTAGATGCCCACCACCAGTTCGTCGAAGATCGCGGCAGAGCGGGCGGCGATATCCACGTGGCCTAGATGGATCGGATCGAAGGTGCCGGGATAGAACGCGCGTCGTGTCAACTGACCTCTCCTTTTTCCTTCCACATCTCCGCTACCTGGCGGGCCAGCAGCCGGCTCTCCGGGCTGTCGAGCTGCGGATCGCTCTCGAAGTACCGCCGGGCGGCCTGCTGGACCGTCTCCAGGAGCTGGAGGTCGGCCAGGGAAGCGATTTTCAGGTCGAGCAGGCCGGCCTGGCGAGTGCCCAGGAACTCGCCCGGTCCACGCATCTCCAGGTCCTTCTGGGCCAGGTCAAACCCGTCGCTGGTCGCCTCGACCGCGCGCAGCCGTTTCTCCGCCTCCGGCGAGGCCGAATCGGCGACCAGCAGACAGTAGGAGGGGTGCTCGCCGCGCCCGACCCGCCCGCGGAACTGGTGGAGCTGCGCCAGGCCAAACCGTTCGGCGCCTTCGATGAGCATCACCGTGGCGTTGGGCACGTCAATGCCCACCTCGACCACTGCCGTCGCCACCAGGATGTCCATCTCGCCGCGGACGAAAGCAGCCATCACCGCTTCCTTTTCGCCCGCCTTCATCCGCCCGTGCAGCAGGCCCAGGCGTAGGTCGGGGAAGATGACCTTCTGCAGGCGCTGGTGTTCCTCGACGGCGGCCTTTGCCTCGATCTTCTCCGACTCCTCGACCAACGGGCAGATGATGAACGCTTGGCGGCCCTTCTGCACCTGGCTGCGGACGAAGGCGTAGGCCCGTTCCCGTTCGCGGGGCAGGATGACGCGGGTGGTTACCGGCTGACGGCCGGGCGGCATCTCGTCAATGATGGATACGTCCAGATGACCCCAGAGGGTCAATTGCAGCGAGCGGGGGATCGGGGTGGCGGTCATCACCAGCAGGTGAGGCTGGCCGGTCGTCGGCTCCTGTCCTTTCTGCCGCAGCGCGGCGCGCTGACGCACGCCGAAGCGGTGCTGCTCGTCAATCACCGCCAGGGCCAGGTCGCGGAACGTCACGCCCTTCTGGATCACCGCGTGCGTGCCGACGACGATGTCCACCGAACCGTCGGCCAGCCCCTGGTAGATCGCCTCCCGCTCCGCGCCGCTGACGCCGCCGGTGAGCAGGCGGACGACGGGGGGACGGACGGGCCAGGCGGCGAAGAGCCGGTTCAGGGTCTCGTAGTGCTGGCCGGCCAGGATCTCGGTGGGGGCCATCATCGTTGCCTGGGCGCCGGCGGCGACCACTAGGGCCATCGCAGCGGCGGCCACCGCCGTCTTGCCCGACCCCACGTCGCCCTGCAGCAGCCGGTTCATTGGATACGGGGCGCGCAGGTCGGCCACGATGTGTCCCAGCGCCCGTTGCTGGGCGCCGGTGAGGGCGAAGGGCAGGCTGAGGACGAAGGACTGCAGCGCCTGGTCGTCGATCGGCAGCGGACGGCCGGGGGCAGAGCGCCAGATGTGCCGCTGGCGCAGCAGGGCGATCTGGAAGATGAACAACTCGTCGAAGGCCAGCCGTCGGCGGGCCGCAGCCAGCTTCTCCGGGGAGTCCGGGAAGTGCGCCTGGCGCAGGGCGGTGGCCAGGTCGAGCAACTGGTGCGCCTCGCGGACGGACGGCGGCAGGGGGTCGGGCAGGCGCGGCGCCCAGTAATCCACCGCCCGTTTGATGGTCTGGCGCAACCAGCGTCCGTTGACCCCCTCGGTGAGGGCGTAGATGGGCACCAGGCGGCCGGTATGGAGCTGTTCCTGCTGCAACGGCTCCCATTCGGGGGAGGCCAGTTGCAACCGGCCCATGTACTCATCCACCCGCCCGCTGACGACGATCATCATGCCGGGCTTGATCCGCTGGGCCAGGTAGGGCTGGTTGAACCAGACCACCTCGATGAAGCCGGTCTCGTCGGAGAGGGTGGCGGTGAACACGGAGGCGCCGCCGCGCGTCTGGCGCGCCCCGGCGTCCCACACGCGGGCGATGACCGTGACCTCCTCGCCGTAGTCCAGGCGGTTGATCGGCTTGAGGGTGGAGAAATCGTCGTAACGGCGGGGGAGGAAGAACAGGAAATCGCGGATGGTGTGCAGGCCCAGGCGAGCCAACCGTTTGGCCTGGCTGGGGCCGATGCCGCGCACGGCGGTGAGCGGCGCGCTCAGGCCGGGCGGTTCGTCTGTGGGCGGTGTCGCCGGCGGCGGTGCCGGTGGGCGAGCGGGTGGGGGGGTCTTCGGCGGCGCTGCCGCCGGGGCGCGGGCCGGCGCCGCCGGTTCCTGATCCAGCAGTGCCAGCAGTTCGCGCAGCGCCGGCGCCCGTTCGGCGGGGGTGGCTAGCTGGCTGTAGCGGCGCAGGCGTTCGTCCACGGCGGCCACCCATGCGGCGGCCTCCGGCCCGAACGTCCCCTGCGCCTCGGCGCGCCAGGTGTCGGCGAAGCGGGCCAGGCCGCCCAGCACGGCGCGGTCCTCGTGCCGCTCCGCTTCCAGGCGCAGGATCTTGCGCAGTTTCTCGACCGGTATGCTCATGGCAGTCTCCTATGCAGCGGTGATGGCAGCGATGCCCAGCGCGGCGGGGCCGAGGTGGGTGCCCACCGCCGGCCCGACCTGGCTGGTCAGGATTTGTTCGAGCGGAAAGAGCGCGCCCAACCGGGCGCGGAACGCTTCGACATCGGGGGAACTGGTGTGCAGCACCGCCAGCCGTTCCAGTCGGCCCAGGCCGGCGGTCAGCTCCAGGATCCGTTCGATCCCCTTGTGGCGGGTGCGCACCTGACCGATCAACGTCGCCTGGCCCTGGCGAAACTCGATCAGCGGCTTGATGTGCAGCAAACGGCCGGCGACGGCGCGCACCCAGGCCACCCGTCCGCTGCGCTGGAGGTTATCCAGCGTGTCCAGCAGCCCCAGGATGCGGATGCGCGGCTGGATCTCGCGGAGGTGGCCGAGGATCTCCCGCACTCCCCGGTTGGCGGCGGCAGCCTCGGCGGCGAGGATTGCCTGCCAGCCCAGGCCCATCATGAGCTGCCGCGAGTCCACCAGGTGCACCCTGGGCCTCTCCACCTCCCGCAGGGCGAGCGAGAGCATGTTGTAGACGCCGCTGAGGTTGGCGGAGACCACCACAGCGATCACCTCGTCGGCCACGTCGGCCAGGTTGCGCAAGGCCGTGACGAAATCAATCAAAGGGGGGGTGGCCGTGGTGGGCGATTGGGTGAGCGCGGGCAGCCGGCGGTAGAATTCCTCGCGGGTGAGCTGTTCGCCGTCGCGCAGGCTGCGCCCCTCCATCTGGACATAGACCGGCACCACGGTGATGCCCAGACGCCGGGCGACCTCGGGCGGGATGTCGCTTGTGCTATCGGTCAGGATACGGACGCCAGCCATCTCAGCCCCCCAGCCCTTCGTAGGTCACCAACCCCAACCCATCGGGGCCTAGGTGGGAGGCCAGCACCGGACCGTAGACCATCAGCGGGAAGGATTGCTGGGGGAAGAAGATGGCTAACCGTTCGCGCAACAGCAGCGTCTCGTCGGTAGGGTAGGATGTGCTCTGCAGGATGGCCATTTCCTCGATGGACGTGAACTCGCCGGCGAACTCGGCCAGCTTGTCCAATCCTTTCTCGCGGCTGCGCACTTTTTCCATCGGGATGATCTCGCCTTCCTCGATGGCCAGGAAGGGCTTGATGTCCAACATGGTGCCCAGGATGCACTGCGAGCGGCTGATGTGCCCGCTCCGTTCCAGGTAGTCCAGCGAGTCGGTGAACATCGCCACGTAGATGCGCGGGATCAGGCCGCGGACATGGCGGACGATCTCGCCCAGTGCGCAGCCGGCCTGGGCCTTGATCGCCGCCTCGCGGGCCAGGATACCCAGGCCCAGGGAGGTGCTCTGCGAGTCAATCACGATGATGTCGCAACGGCCCAGGAAAGCCTCGGCAGCGGCGCGGGCGTGGCGGTAGATGGGGCTGAGGCGGGCCGAGGAATGGATCGAGAAGACGCAACCGGTCGTCCGCGTCAGTTGTTGGTAGATGCGCTGGAAATCGGCCACCGTGGGCCCGATGATCGCCGGACGCACGCGGTCCGCCGCCATGCGGAGCAGGAGCTGCTCGTTGTGTGTCCCATCCTCGTTGGGAAAGACCTGGTTTCCCAGTTGTACTGTGAGGGGCACGACGGTGATATCCAGTTTGCGGATCAGATCGGGTTCCAGTTGAGCGTCGCCGTCGGTGACGATGCGTACCTGAGACACGAAACCTCCTCGCCAGAAGGGCGGCGGCCTACTCGGCCGAGATGATGTAGAAATAGTGGGGCTGTCCCCCCTCGACCACTTCGAACTCCTGGTCGGGGTAGCGCTCCCGCAGCGTGGCGGCCAGTTCGTCTGCCTCCTCCGGCGTGACATCGGCGCCGTAGTAGAGGGTGACGATCTCCCGCTCGGCGACGCCCAAGTGCTCTGCCAGCGCCTCGACCACCTGACGGCAGGTCGGGCCGGAGACGACCAGTTGGCCGTCGCAGAGGCCGATGACCTCTCCCTGGCGAACGGAGACCCCCTTGAGGGTAGTCGAGCGGACGGCGGTGGTCACTTCGCCGGTGCGCACGTCGCCGATGACCTCTTCCATCTCCTGGGCGTTCTCCTCCAGCCCGGCCTGGTAGTTGAGGGCCAGGAGGGCGGCCACGCCCTGGGGGATGGTGCGGGTGGGGACGACGGCCACCGGTTTGCTGCTCAGTCCGGCGGCCTGTTGGGCGGCCAGGATGATGTTTTTGTTGTTGGGGAGGACGATCAACTGGCGGGCGGGCGCGCTCTCGATCGCGCGCAGGATCTCCTCCGTGCTGGGGTTCATGGTCTGCCCACCGCTGACGACGGCCACCGCCCCCAGGCTGCTGAAGACGCGGGCCAGGCCGTCGCCGGCGGCGACGGCGATGACGCCCAGTTCGCTGGTGACCGGCGGTGCGCCCGCCGCCGCTTCCTTGCCGCGCACGAACTGCTGGTACTGGGCCTGCATGTCCTCGACCACCACGTCCCGCAGCGATCCCAGGCGGACCGCGTAGCTGATCGGCACCCCGGGGTCGGGCACGTGGACGTGCACCTTGACCGCCGTGGGATCGCCCACCACCAGGGTGGAATTGCCCATCGCGTCAATATCGCGGCGGATTGCCTCCACGTCCAGGCCCTGTCCGCAGATGATGAATTGTACGTCGTAGCCGTAGCCTTCCTCTTCGGGGACAGGGGCGGAGAAGGCGGGGGTGGTCTCTGTCCGTGTCGGTCGTGGCTCTTCCATCCGCTCTCCGCGCAGGTGGTGCAACATGCCCTCCAGAATGACGTAGAAACCCTGTCCGCCGGCGTCTACCACGCCGGCCTCGGCCAGCACCGGCAGCAGGGTGGGGGTGCGGGCCACGGCTTCGCGGGCCTGGGCGACCATGCGCTCCAGGACGGTGATCAGGTCGCTCGTATCGGCGGCGGCGCGGGCAGCCTCCTCGGCGGCCTCGCGGACCACGGTGAGGATGGTGCCCTCGACCGGGTGCATGACCCCTTTGTACGCGGTCCGCGCGCCCTCTTCGGCGGCGGCGGCCAGGTCGGCGCTGGTCAGCACGGCCTTGCCGTCCAGGCGGCGGGCCATGCCGCGCCAGATTTGCGAGAGGATCACCCCGGAATTGCCGCGCGCGCCCATCAATGCGCCGTGGGCCACGCCATGCGCCACCGGACTCACGGCGCTCTCCGTGGAGTCGGCGATCTCCCCCCAGGCCGATTGCATCGTCAGCACCATGTTGGTGCCGGTGTCCCCGTCCGGGACGGGGAAGACGTTGAGGGCGTTGATCGCTTCCTGATGGCGCCGCAGCCAGCTCAGCGCGGCGCCGACCAGCCCCTTGAATTCCTGACCGTCAATTGTGAAGTGCGGCCCGCCTGAATCGGTCACTTGCCCCCCTATTCCTCAATCCGGATCGGAAATGTGTACGTCGGCGATATGGACATTCACCTCGGTGACCGGAACGCCGAGAGCCTTTTCCACCGTGTACTTGACCAGATTCATCGCGCTGCGGGCAACCGAGGCGATGCGCGTCCCGTATTCGACAACGATGTACAGGTCAATGATGATCTCGTGATCGCGCACCTGGACGATCACGCCCTGCTGGCTGTCGCGGGAAAGGATGTTGGCGATGCCGGCGGCCAGGTTTGGGGGCACCGTTCCGACGACGCCGTAGGAACGCAGCACGGCCTCGCGCGCCAGGCTGGCGACCGCCGTCGGGGAGACCTCGATCCGCCCCTGCGATTCGTTCTGTTCGTTCATCTCAGCTCCTGATCCCTGTTTGCGGAAAAACGACTCCTGTGGTATGATGCCGCCGTTACTGAGACTGAGGGGGTGAGGAAATGGCCAAGTGCGAAATATGCGGCAAGAGTCCCCAGTTCGGGCATAACGTGAGCCACTCCAAACGGGCGACCAACCGTCGGTTCGATCCGAATATCCAACGGGTGCATGTGATGGTGAACGGCAAAGTGCGCCGCATGCGCCTGTGCAGCCGCTGCCTGCGGACGCTGAACAAGACGGTCTAGCCCGATCCGCTTCGTTCCGTCTGCTTGACGCCGGTCCCGCAAGGGGTCGGCGTTTTGTTAAGGGCAGGTGAACAACGATGGCGCATGATACAACGGAACGGGCAGAAAATCAAGGGTGGATGTTCACCGACGAGGAGCGCGAACGATTTGCGCGCAACCTGGTGTTGGCCGGGGTGGGCGAGGCCGGACAGGCGCGGCTGCGCGCTGCCCGCGTGTTGGTGGTCGGCGCGGGAGGGCTGGGGTCGCCAGCCTGTCTGTACCTGGCGGCGGCCGGGGTCGGCACCCTGGGCATCGTGGACTTCGACCGGGTGGGCCTGTCCAACCTCAACCGGCAGATCCTGCACACCAGCGCCGACCTGGGGCGGTTGAAGACCGACTCGGCGGCGCAGCGGTTGACCGCCCTCGACCCGGCGCTGCAGGTGCAGCCGTACCCCGAATCGCTCACGCTGGAGCGGGCGCTCGAACTGCTGCCGGCTTACGACCTGGTGGTCGAGTGTTCGGACACGTTCGAGACGAAGTTCCTGGTCAACCAGGCCTGCGTGCGCACCGGCACGCCGCTGGTGTGGGGTTCGGTGCTGGCCTGGGAAGGGCAGATGTCGGTGGTGTTGCCGGGGCAGGGGCCCTGTTACCGCTGCCTGTTCCCGCCGGCGCCCCGCCTGGAGCACGCCCCGACGTCCCGTCAGGTGGGCATCCTGGGCGCCGTGGCCGGCACGATCGGGGCGCTGGAAGCGGTCGAGGCGGTCAAACTGCTCCTGGGCGTGGGCCGGCCGCCGGTCGGACGGTTGCGGGTCTGGGATGCGCTGCAGGGCGTTTTCGAGGAGGTCGCCTTCGCCCGCCAGCCGGGCTGTCCGGTGTGTGGATAGCGTCCGAGGGCAGCAGTCAGCTACTCTCCTGCAGGGTTAGCGGGGAACGAGAACAGGCAGGCGGGCGGGCAGAATATCGTAGGCGATGCGGGTAGCGGCGAGTTCGAAAAGCTCCCCGTCCGCGTGGATGGGCGTGGGTGGGTCACAGGTGATGGTCAGGCGGGTGGTCCGTCCGTAGCGGATCCCTGGCTGGAGGATATAGCTGCCGTTGAAGGTGGCCGGCAGCAGGCGCAGCAACTTCAGCCGTCCCAATCCTGTGGCAAACACGAAGTCCAGCCGCCCATCGTCGGGCAGAGCGCGGGGGGTCATGTAGAACGCGCCGCCAGTGCGGCGGGTGTTGCCCACGGAGACCAGCGTCGCGGCGCCCACGTACTCGCCGTCGTCCCACTCCAGGCGCATCTGCCAGGGACGGTGAGCCAGGATGGTGCGTAAGGTGGCCAGGACGTAGCGCGGAGTGCCCTGGATGCGCTGCATCTTCTGCTGGGTGAGCGTGACCATCGGTTCCAGGCCGATGGCAGAGTTGTTGACGAAGTAGCGCCCGTTGACCCGGCCCACGTCCAGGAGGCGCTCGTGGCCGGCGACAATGACGCGACAGGCGGCGGTGATGTCCTTGGGCAGCCTCAGTTCATCGGCGAAGTCGTTGGCGGAGCCGAGGGGGATGATGCCCAGGGGGATGTACTGGGGCGTTCCGCCGCTGGCCTGCATCATCCCGTTGACCACCTCGCCGATGGTGCCGTCACCGCCGGCGACGATGATCGGATGGCGGCCGGCCAGCGCCGCCTTCCGCGCCAGCGCGATCGCGTGGTCGCGCCCTTCGGTCAGCACCGGTTCGTAGTTCAGCCCGACCTCGGCGCAGGCCCGTTCGACCTCTGGGATGGCCCGCCGGGCCTTCCAGCGGCCGGAATAGGGGTTGAGGATCACTTGCGCCGTCATGTCTTTTCGGGCAGGGACGATTGCCTGCCTGCCCTACGCTCCCAGCACAGCCCGCAACCGGTCGGGGTAGTTGGTGATGATGGCGTCCACACCCCAGCCGGTCAGCCGGCGCATCGTGTCCGGCTCGTCCACCGTCCAGGTCACCACGCGGCGGCCGCGCCGGTGGGCGCGGTGGACGACGGATGGCCGGACCATCGTCCAGTGCGGGTGGATGGCGTCGGGGTGCAGGCCGGGCATCAGGGCGGCCAACAGGCGGGCCAGCCGGGAGAGGGGGGCGGTCTCATAGAGGAAGCCGATCGGCAGGTGGGGAGCCAGTCGCCGGGCGCGGCGGATGGCGGCGGGGGGGAAGGACGAGAGCAGCACCCATTCGGCCAGGCCGTGGCGCTCCACCAGCTCGACGACCCGCCGTTCCAGTCCGCTGTCCTGGAACGACATCGTCTTCAGCTCGACGTTGATCAGCAACTGCCGCCCCACGGCAGCGAACACTTCCTCCAGGGTGGGGATGCGCTCGCCGGCAAAGGCCGGATCGAAGCGGGCGCCGGCGTCCAGCTCCTTGAGCGCGGCGAGGGTCATCCCGGCCACCCGCCCGCTTCCGTCGGTCGTGCTGTCCACGGTGAAGTCGTGGATCACCACCACGGCTCCGTCGGCGGAGAGGTGGGCGTCCAGCTCGATCCCGTCGGCGCCCAGTTCGGCGGCGCGGCGGAAGGCGGCGAGGGTGTTCGGCGGTGCAGCGGCGCTGGCCCCCCGATGGGCGATGTTCAACGGGCGCCCGGCAGTCAGCCACCGTGAGCGGGTCATAGTTCGACGAAGTACGCCGTGCAGGCGCGATCGATCAAATCCCGCGTCAGGGCGGGCTGGACGTTCATGTAGCGGGCGATGTCGAGGACCTGATCGGCCAGGTCGCGCGGGTGACAGGAACGCAGGGGACGGCGCGGTTTGATGTAGTACTCCTGCAACAGGTAGCGCAATCCTTCTTCACTGAAGGGGATGCCTTTATCGGTGCAGACGCGCTGGAAGATCTCGCGGAATTCCTCGAACGTGGGATTCTTGATCTCGATCTTGTGCCGGATGCGGCGCAGGAAGGCCTCGTCCACCAGGTCGCGCGGGGCCAGGTTAGTCGAGAAGACGATCAGCACGTCGAAGGGCACCTCGATCTTGCGCCCCGTGTGCAGGGTCAGGAAGTCCACCCGCTTCTCCAGCGGCACGATCCAGCGGTTCAACAGATCGCGCGGGCGCACCTGCTGGCGACCAAAGTCGTCAATCAACAGCATCCCGCCGTTCGCCTTCATCTGGAAGGGGGCCTCGTAGAACTTGTTCGTTTCGTCGTAGACCAGGTCGAGGGTTTCCAGCGTCAGTTCGCCGCCGGTGACGATCAACGGCCGGCGGATGAGCACCCAGCGCGGATCCACCGCCTTCCCGCCGTCCAGTTGCGTCACCGGGATGTGGTTGACGTAGTCGAAGACCTTGATCACCTGCCCGGCGATCTCGACGGCATAGGGGATGTAGACGGCAGTGTTGAAGAGCATCCGTCCGATGGACTCGGCGATGGCGGTCTTGCCGTTGCCGGGCGGACCGAAGAGGAAGATGGATTTGCCGGAGTTGACCGCCGGACCGAGCTGGCCGAAGGTAGTCTCGTTGATGACCAGGTGGGAGAGGGACTGGCGGACAGTACGCGGATGGACGGCGACCTGGCTGAGCGGTTGGGCACGGATAGCCTTGTTGTAGGTGTCCAGCGGGACGGGCGCGGCGCCGGCGTAGTTGCTGCGCTCCAACGCTTCCCGCGCCATCGCCCGGCCCTTCTCGGCGATGGCGTACTGGTAGGAGGCCTGGCTGAACGTGCCGCCGGTGCCAGCTCCTTTGACCTCGCATAGCTTCTCCCGCTTGAGAAACTCGACGACCTGCTCGACCACGCCCGGATAGGGCAGGCTCATCCGTTCCGCCAGGTCCAGGCCGCTGAGGTTGCCCTCGAAGTACATGATCTTCAGCGCCAGGTCGGTCAGGAAGCCCATGCTCAGCCCGGTCTCCTGGACCGTGCGCGGGAGTGGGGGGATAAACCCGGCGGGGGGGATGGTGGGTTCTTTGGGTGTTTCTGGAGCTTTGGCCATGCTTGTTCTCCATGGGCGACCACGGAGGGCCGCCCCTACGATGGCGACCACGGAGGGTCGCCCTACCATGCGTCGCCCAGCACCTGGCCGACGCGGGCGACCTCCTCCTCGACATTGTAGCCGTGCGGGCTGACGCGGATGAAGCCCTCGCGCAACGAGACGATCACGCCGGCCTGCTTCAGCCGGGCGTGTGCCTGGAGCGGGTCGCCCGGCACGGCGAAGGTGACGATGGCCGAACGGCGCTCCGGCGCCAGGTTGCTGATGATCCGGTAGCCGCGCTGTGTCAGGTCGGCGATCAACCGATCGGTCAGGTGCAGGGTGTGGGTGTGGATCGCCGCGATGTCCGTTTCCATCAGCAGTTCGATGGAGGCCAGCAGGCCGATGATCCCATCGAAGTTCATGCCGCCCAGGTGGAAGCGGCTGGCGTCGGGCAGGAAAGTCAGGTGGTAGTCGCGCCAGTTCTCGTAGTCCACCACGCTGATGCAGCCGGCCATCGGTGGGGCGATCCGGTCGAGCAGCTCGCGGCGCACGTAGAGAAAACCCACGCCGACCGGTCCCATCAGCCACTTCGCGCCGCCGGCGGCCAGGAAATCAATCGCGCACTCGCGCACGTCCAGCGGCGCCGCGCCGAGCGACTGGATGCCATCCACTACAAAGAAGACGCCGTGCTGGCGGCACCACTGCCCCAGCGCCGGCAGGTCGGTGCGGAAGCCGGTGAGGAACTCCACCGAGCTGACGGCCACGACGCGGGTGCGCTCGTCGGCGTGGGCCTCCAGCGCCTCCAGTGTCAGCCCGCCGCCGTCGTGGGGGATGCAGCGGGCCTCGACCCTGCGCTGTCGTTCCAGCAGCATCCACGGGTAGACGTTGGAGGGGAACTCCATGTCGCAGAAGATGACATTGTCGCCGGGCCGGAGGGGCAGCGATTGGGCGACGAGGTTGAGGCCGTGGCTGGTGTTCTGGACGATGGCGATTTCCTCGGTCGTTGCCCCGATGAGCCGGGCGGCGGCGGCCCGCAGCCGTTCGCCGATGGTCATGTAGTCGGTCAGGCGCTCATCGTTGCTGCCCCGGCAGTCCAGGAAACGGGCCATCGCCTCGCGCACCCGTCGGGAGAGGGGGGCGATGGCAGCATGGTCGAGAAAGGCGCAGCGGCGGGTGGCCGCGTCCATCTCGGCGCGGAAAGCGGCCAGGTTGGGGCTGAGTCCCATGTTCCCTCCTGAAAAGGGATTGCCCGTAACGGCCTACCCTCCCGCAGGTTCGGGCGCCATCTCCGCACTGGAGTGTGCCGCAATGAGCTGCTTGCCCTCTCGCCAGCCACTTTCTAACCTGCGGGAGGGTAGGGGGCAGGTAGATACGATTGCCCCATCATTATACTACCGCTTGGCGGAGAAAGCCAACCCCTCCGCGCCGCGCTCGACCCGGATGGTATCTCCCTCCTGGAACTCGCCGGCCAGGATCTTCAACGCCAGCGGGTCCTGCAGCTCGCGCTGGATAGCGCGCTTGAGCGGGCGCGCCCCGAAGTCGGGATCGTAGCCCACCTCGGCCAGGTACTCGCGGGCGGAGTCGCCCACTTCCAGGCGGTAACCCTTCTCGGCCAGCAACGCCGCCACGCGCCGTACCTGAATGTCCACGATGCCGCGCAGGTGGTCGCGGCCCAGTGGGTGGAAGACGACGATCTCGTCAATCCGGTTGAGGAACTCCGGTCGGAAATGGGCCTGCAGGATGCGCGTCATCTCCTCCCGCGTGACCGTGCGACCGCCCTCCCAGAGCTGGTTGCCCAGGTTGGAGGTCATGATCACCACCACGTTGCGGAAGTCCACTGTGCGTCCGTGGCCATCGGTCAACCGGCCGTCGTCCAGCAGTTGGAGCAGGACGTTGAAGACCTCGGCGTGGGCCTTTTCGATCTCGTCGAACAGCACCACGCTGTAGGGACGGCGGCGGACGGCCTCGGTCAGTTGGCCGCCCTCGTCGTAGCCCACGTAGCCGGGCGGCGCGCCGATGAGCCGGCTGACGGTGTGCTTCTCCTGGTACTCGCTCATGTCCACGCGGATCATCGCCCGCTCGTCGTCGAACATGAACTCCGCCAGGGCGCGCGCCAGCTCGGTCTTGCCCACGCCCGTCGGGCCGAGGAAGATGAACGAGCCGATCGGGCGGTTGGGGTCCTGCAGGCCGGCGCGGGCGCGGCGGACGGCGTTGGCGACCGTGCGCACGGCCTCGTCCTGCCCGACGACGCGCTCGTGGAGGGCCTGTTCCATGCGCAGCAGCTTTTGCGTCTCGCCCTCCAGCAGGCGCGAGATCGGGATGCCCGTCCAGCGGGCCACGACCGCAGCGATCTCCTCGGCGTCCACTTCCTCCTTCAGCAAGGCGCCCTCGGCCTGGATGGCCTTCAAGCGGCTCTCGATCTCGGCCCGTCGCGCCTCCAGTTCGCGCAGCGTGCCGTAGCGCAGCCGCGCCGCTTGCTCCAGGTCCGAGCGCCGCTCGGCGCGCTCGATCTCGGTGCGGGTCTGCTCGATCTGCTCCTTCACGTCGCGCAGTTCGGCGATGACCTGCTTCTCGGTCTGCCAGCGGGCGCTGATGTGCTGCGAACGCTCCTTCAGGTCGGCTAGCTCTTGCTCCAGCTTCTCCAGCCGCTCCTTCGATGCGCGGTCCTTCTCCTTCCGCAGCGCCTCGCGCTCGATCTCCAGTTGCATGATCTGCCGATCCACCTCGTCCAGCTCCTGCGGCTTGGAGTCTATCTCCGTGCGCAGGCGGGCGGCGGCCTCGTCAATCAGGTCAATGGCCTTGTCCGGCAGGTGGCGGTCGGAGATGTAGCGATGGCTGAGGGTGGCGGCGGCGATCACCGCCGGATCGGTGATGCGCACGCCGTGATGGACCTCGTAGCGCTCCTTCAGGCCGCGCAGGATGCTGATCGTGTCCTCCACGCTCGGCTCTTCGACCAGCACGGGTTGGAAGCGGCGTTCCAGGGCGGGGTCCTTCTCGACGTGCTGGCGGTACTCGTCCAGCGTGGTCGCGCCGATCATGTGCAGCTCGCCGCGCGCCAGCATGGGTTTGAGCATATTGCCGGCGTCCATCGCCCCCTCGGCCTTCCCCGCGCCGACTACCGTGTGCATCTCGTCAATGAACAGGATGATCTCGCCCTCGGCCTCGGCGATCTCCTTGAGGACAGCCTTGAGCCGTTCCTCGAACTCGCCGCGGTACTTGGCCCCGGCGACCAACGCGCCCATGTCCAGTTGGACCAGCCGCTTTTTCTTCAGGCCTTCGGGCACATCGCCGTTGACGATGCGTTGAGCCAGTCCCTCGACGATGGCGGTCTTGCCGACGCCCGGTTCGCCGATGAGGGCGGGGTTGTTCTTGGTGCGACGGCTGAGGATCTGCACCACGCGGCGGATCTCCTCGTCGCGCCCGATGACGGGGTCGAGTTTGCCCTTGCGGGCCATGTCGGTCAGGTCGCGCCCGTACTTCTCCAGCGACTGGTAGGTGGATTCGGGTTCCGGCGAGGTGACGCGCTGCGTGCCGCGCACCGAACGAAGGGCGTTGAGGATCGCGTCCTTGGTCAGTCCGTGGGCGGCCAACCGCCGGCCCTCGATCGAATCGGTCAGCGCGAGCAGGATGTGTTCGGTCGAGACGTAGTCATCCTGCATGCCCTTCGCGTAGCGCTCGGCGGCGGTCAGCACGTCGGCGGTCGCCTGGGCCAGGCCGACGTCCATTGTCGCGCCGTGCACCTTGGGCCGCCGCTCCAGGTCGCGCTGCAACTCATCGCGCAGCGCCGCCACGCTGCCGGCTACCCGCGTCACCACGGCAGGGACGACGCCCTCTTCCTGGCGCACCAACGCCAGCAACAGGTGCGCCGGATCGATGGCCTGATGGTGCAGGTCGCGGGCGATCTCCTGCGCCCCCAGGATCGCTTCCTGTGATTTCTGAGTAAACTTATCGAGTTTCATATTCCCTGTCCAGCGGATGGGGAATAACGCTGTAAGTCCATCCGTACAGCCCGTGACCATACCACGTCAACGTCGGAAATGGATTAGAGCGACGTAAGAAGAAGGTTAGACACGCGGGTGCCGAACATAGCCTCCTTGACAGGGGTAGGGGCCTCTGTTATACTCCCGTCCACGGCTGGATGGCCGGCGCACGGCCAGGGCCACGGACGAGAGGGTAGACGATGCAGAATGACGCTGTCGGCGCCGGGCGGAGCCGGGTTTCCTATGGCAACCTCCTCCGCAACCGCCACTTCATGGCTCTGTGGGTCGGACAGACGATCTCCTTCGTCGGCGACTATTTCTACTGGCTGGCGATCCCGATCATGGTCGAGCGGCTGACCGGCTCGGCGCTGATGGTCGGCCTGTCCATCATCTCCGAAGCCCTCCCGTCGCTGCTGCTGGGCCCGGTGGCCGGCGTGTTCGTGGATCGTTGGGACCGCAAGCGGACGATGATCGCCGCCGACCTGCTGCGGGCGTTGCTGGTGCTGCTGTGCCTGCTAGTGCGGACGGCGGATCAGGTCTGGATTTTCTATCTCGCCGGTTTTCTGCTTTCCTCCGTCAGCCGCTTCTTCTATCCGGCGCGCACCGCCGCGCTGCCGCTCATCGTTACCGATCCCGACGACCTGCTGGCGGCCAACGGGCTGATGCAGGCAGTCGAGACGGTGGGTATGGTGGTCGGGCCGGCGCTGGCCGGCTTCTCCATCGGCCTGTGGGGCGAGTGGGTCGCTTTCCTCTTCGACTCGGCTTCCTTCTTCGTCTCGGCCGGGGCGGTTGCGCTGATCGTCGTCCCGCACACGACCGTGGGTCAGCAGTCGGAGGGAGGGCGCTTCGCCGCGCTGTGGGCCGAGATGCGCGATGGGGTGAAGTACCTGTTTGCCAACCGGACAATGGTGGGGGTGCTGCTCTGCCTGGCGATGGTCCAGTTGGGCGTGGGGGCGATCACCGTGTTGTGGGTGCCCTACCTGCAGCGCACCTTCAGCGTGGGACCGGAGGGATTGGGGATCGTGGATTCGGCGCAGGGACTGGGGATGATCATCGGCGGTGTGCTGTTGGGCTTCCTGGTTGCCCGGCTGAGCAAGGTTGCCCTTGCCGGCTGGGGGATCGCCATCATCGGCCTGTTGCTGGCGCTGATGGGGCTGGCGCCGACGTTCCTCCTGGTGATCGGGATCAGCTTTGTCATCGGGCTGGCGTTGGTGCCGGTGCTGTCGGTGCTGACGACGATGATGCAGTTGGCCGTGCCGGACCTGAAGCGGGGGCGGGTCAGCAGCGTGCTGAACGCGCTGGTGACGGTCGCGACGCTGCTCTCGATGGCCGCGGCGTCGGGCTTTGGGGAGATGATCGGCCTGCGGACGGTTTACGTGATCTGCGGCCTGATCAACGTGGGCGCGGGCGTCCTGGGCCTGTTCGTGCTGCGGGAGCCGGCGGCTGTCGAGTAGGGGCGAAGCGTTTGCGGCCCTCCGGCGACGTACTCACCATCACCGCGCCAACCTTTCCCGCCTGGCTGACGCCGACTGACCACGGCGACGGCGTGGGTGCGGGACGTCCAAAAGCAGGTGCGGCGCACGGGGTGGCGTGCGCCGCACCAACGTTTCGGGTGGGTAACTGCTCAGCTCACCCTCCCGCAGGTTCGGAAGTGACCGGGCAACGAATCGAAGTGGCTATGGAAGTGCGATGTGGGCTGCAACTTGCGCCCAAACCTGCGGGAGGGTTAGCAGTTACTCGGGTAGGAAGGTGGTCCCGTCGGGCGTTGTGGGCGGCGATGGGGACCACCTTCCGCCCCCCTGGCGGGGGAGGTCACCGGCAGCGGGCCCGTCTCGGGGCACCA
>Ga0209018_1000879_pt1 | contig 26432 bp, 26 predicted proteins | sample YNPBryBLVA2012_FD_185814 | JGI IMG/M metagenome (GOLD analysis project Ga0209018, IMG submission 185814) | Anoxygenic and chlorotrophic microbial mat microbial communities from Yellowstone National Park, USA - YNP Bryant BLVA 2012 (SPAdes)... ...
TAGCGTGCGGCGAGCAGAGCGCGCAGGTGGCGCGCCCGCTCGGGAGAGCGGAGCTGCCGAAGCGCCTTGGCCTCGATCTGGCGAATGCGCTCGCGCGTGACGTCGAACTGCTGCCCGATCTCTTCGAGCGTGTGTTCGCGCTCGCAGCCGATGCCGAACCGGAGCCGGATGACCTTCTCTTCTTTGGGCGAGAGGGTCTTCAGGATGGCGGCGGTTTCCTCGCGGATATTGGAGTCGATCACGGTGTCGACGGGCGAACCCACCCAGCGGTCCTCGATCAGGTCGCCAAGCGCGCTCTCGCCGTCGCGCCCGACGGGCGTTTCCAGCGAAACCGGGTCGCGGGAGATGGTTTTCAGCTTCTGGACCTTCTCCACCGGGATGTCCATGCGCCGGCTGATCTCCTCGTTGGTGGGCGCGCGGCCGAGTTCCTTCTCCAGTTCGCGCGTGGCGCGCAGGAACTTGTTCATCGACTCGTTCATGTGCACCGGAATGCGGATGGTGCGCGACTGGTCGGCGATGGCGCGCGTGATGGCCTGGCGGATCCACCACGTGGCATAGGTCGAGAACTTGTAGCCGCGCCGGTACTCGAACTTGTCGGCGGCGCGCATCAGTCCGATGTTGCCTTCCTGGATCAGGTCCAGAAGGTGCAGGCCGCGGTTGACGTACTTCTTGGCCACGGAGACCACCAGGCGAAGGTTGGCCTCCACCAGGTCCTTCTTGGCCCTTTCGGCCTCCAGCTCGCCCTGCCGGATGTCGGCGAGCGATTTCTTCAGTTCGGCGTGCGTCGCGCCGGCGAGAGTCTCGCGGCGCTTGATCTCCCGCTTGATCTCGCGGATGCGCGCCTGGTTCTCCGAGCGGTTCTCTTCCAGGCCGGCCAGCTCCGCTTCCAACTGATTCATCTCGTCCACCGCCTGCTCAATGGCCGTGGAGAACTGGCGCCACTTGGAGGGCAGCCACGGGAAGTTCCGGATAGCCCGGGACGTTTCCACCCGGGCGCGGTAGAACTTCCACAGCGCCTTTTTCTGCGCCTTCTTGTTGCCGGCGGAGCCGGCGGAAAGCTTCTCCCTCAGCTGCTCCTGCTTGTTGAACAGCGTGATGAAGTTCTCGAAATCCTGCCGGATCTCCCGCAGGCGCTTCTCGTAGGCGGGCGTCCCCTCCTCGACCTCGCCGAGGTCGACCAGGGACTCCACGTTCAGTTCGCCCGAGCGGACCCGCTCGGCCAGTTCATAGACCTGATGCTGGACAAGGATGGAGCGGCTGGCGGCTTTCTGCATCCGCAGCTTGCCCTGCTCCATGCGCCGGGCCAAAGTGACCTCGCCCTCGCGCGTCAGCAGCGGAACGGCGCCCATCTCGCGCAGGTACACGCGGACGGGGTCGTCCGTGTAGACGGATTCCTCGGCAGGCTGTGCGGCGGCGAACTCGTCCTCCTGCACATCCTCGGGATGAAAATAGTTGGCATCCTCGTCGAACGGCAGACCGAGCGCCTCGGTCGCGTCCGGCAGGAACGGCTCTTCAAAGTGATCCACTGGCGACAAACCTCCAGGTCCGGACAGAATTTCCACGCAAAGCGGTCACTGCACGGATCCGAACAAAGCCTCTGAAATGGCTGGTGCTCCGCCTGTCCAGAACGCATCGTCGCGCCGCAACCCGTAGACTCGCGGGTCTGCGGCGCCACAGACATCGCTGGCAGGCCGACTTTTGGTCAGAACGTCTGCAAAGCTCCGCCCTTTTGTTTCGTTCGGGGGGGCGCAAACAACCCCAACCCGTTCTGGCTGGTTACACCGGCGACGGATGGAAAGACGCTCCGACCAAGTATAACACAGCTTTGCGATTGCGTTAAGCTCCCATTTTCTTGGATGCTTGGGAACGCAATCCGTTACACCAAGACTGAACTGTTCCTCCCGGCGCCTTCTCTCGTGGCGATTCAGACACGCTTCTTGCGAATCAAGTCCTTCAATTCACTGAGGAAAGCTTCGACGTCCTGGAAATCCCTGTAGACGGAGGCGAACCGCACATAAGCGATCTTGTCCAGCGCCAACAGCCGCTTCGTCAAGTGCTCTCCTATTTCTGAAGTAGAAATCTCGCGGTCCGGCTTCTCGATCAGCAGACCCTCTACCTCATCGACAAGATTCGCCAGGGTTGACATCGGAATCGGTCGCTTCTCGCATGCCTTCAGGAGCCCGTTGAGAACCTTCTGCCGGTCGAACTTCTCCCGCCTGCCGTCTTTCTTGACGACCATGTACGGGACCTCATCAATTCTTTCGTATGTAGTAAAGCGCCTTCCGCATTGAAGGCACTCCCGGCGGCGGCGGATCACGTCGCCCTCTTTGCTCTCGCGGGAATCGATGACGCGGTCCTCCTTGAAGCCGCAGAACGGACAGTTCATGGAATGGCCTCGCTCTCAATTTCGGACAACTGGCGCCAGCGGAGCCCCTCGCGAATGGCGAGCAGCATCCCAAAGGGCGCGGCGCTGGCCACGGCGATCACCCAGTTCAGCAGCGCCAGGCTGGCGGCGGTTTCCAGCGGAACGCGGAACAGTTCCGTGGTGACGAGCACAGACGCCACCTGGAAGCCTCCGCCGACCCCGGGGATCTGGATCACGCTGCCAATGGCGACAAACCCGATGTAGGCCAACACCTGGCTGGCAGCCAGCCCGGCGGTTTCCGGGAACGCGTTGAACATCAGGCGGAAGCAGGCGAAGATGATGGCCCACTCCACCGCGCTCCAGAACAGGAGCCGCGCCACCGCCGGTGCGGAGCCGGTCACCCGGAGTCCCTCCAGCGCCGACCGGACCAGCATGGCGGCCTTTTCGTGATGGTGGCTGCGCAGAAAGCCGAGCGCGTCGATGATCCGGTGTTCGAACCTCGGCGCCCAATGCTGGAGCATGACAAGCGTCGCCAGGCAGAGCGAGCCCGTGATGCCGATGATCCAGCCCCCCTTGCCCACCAGCCAGCGGATCTCCGGTCCGGCCGAGGGATGCAGCTGGATGGTGGAGGCCAGCGCGTATCCGAAAAAGGCGAGAATCAAGAGGGTGTCGTAGACGCGCTCGAGCAGAAGCGCCGCAAACTGAGAGGGCAGGGAAGCGCCCGTAGAACGGGCGATCAGCCAAGGCCGGACCAGTTCGCCCGGGCGCCCGAGCAGATAAATGGCAGTGAAGCCGATCAGAGTGGCGGAGAGCACGTCCCGGTGGCGGGCGGCAGGCGCCAGGGGGCGGAGCATGACCATCCAGCGGACGGTTCGCCCGGCGTAGGACAGCAACCCCACGACCCACGCGGCCAGAAGCCACCCCCAATGGACTGCGCGGAACGCCTGGAAGAATTCTGCCGGGTCGAAGCCTGTTTGCCGGGCCCGCCAGACCAGGAAGGCGAGCGCCGCCAGAAGGATCAGGCCGGGAGCCCAGAGCCCCCGGGCGAGGCGCCGGCGGGCTTTTCTTCCGGAATTCAGCAGCGTCTCCTGCACAAAGGGGCCGGGCCGGGCCGGGCGAACCCGGTGTCCGATTCGACTAAAATGGGAGCCGGTTCCGTTCGCCCTCGCTCAGGCTGAACTTTTCATGATAAACCCTCGTTGTACAGTTAGGAAGCCGGAGACAAGGAGATCCGGTCCGGGGCTGGCTGGCAGCCCTGGGAGAGGGAAGCACAGCGATGGCAGCGGGCACGCAGGTCTGGGGCAGAATTGGCGGCGCAGCCGTCGCCATGAATCCTCTGTCCTTTGTGGACCGGAACGGGAGCGGGTCCCGCGTGCTTGACGTGGACGCCGAGAGCGAACTGGTGGCTCGCTGCCTGGACGGCGACGAGAGCGCGTGGGAGGATCTCGTCCGCACCTACACGCGGCGCGTGTACTCCATCTGCTACCGCTTCACCGGGCGCGAGAGCGAGGCGCAGGACCTGACGCAGGAAGTCTTCCTGAAGGTTTTCCGCAATGTGCGGAGCTTCCGCGCCGGGGAGGGGTCGTTCGGAGTCTGGCTGGCGCGGTTGACCCGGAATCTGCTGATCGACCACTACCGGCGTTCGAAGATGGAGCGCGCCACGGCGTCGATCGAAGAGCAGCTTCCGGTGCTTGAGGAGAAGGCGGCGATCGAGGGCAGAACGGAAGCCGCCCTGGCAGGCAGGGAGGCGAGCGAAGCGCTTCAGAAGGCTCTGGCGAAGCTCTCGCCGGACCTGCGGGAGACGGTGATCCTGCGCGACATCGAAGGCCTGGAGTACCGTGAGATCGCGCAGGTGCTGGGGGTGCCGGAAGGCACGGTGAAATCGCGGCTCAACCGGGGCCGCAGCGAACTGGCGAGGGTCTTGCGCCAGATGAGGGTCGTGCCATGAGGTGCAGCGATCTCGAGGCCCTGATCTGCGACTACGTCGACGGCACGCTGACCGCGGCCGAGAAGGCGACGGTCGAGCTGCATCTGGCCTCCTGCGCCTCTTGCCGCACGCTGGTGGAGGACGCCCGCGCTGCGGTCGAGTTCATGGGAAGGGCGCCCGATGTGGAGCCGCCGCCGGCGCTGGTGAACCATCTGTTGTTCGAGGCGAGGCAAGGGGCGGCGCGCCCGGTGCGGGATCGCGGCGGATGGCTCCGGCGGCTGCTGGAACCGGTGCTCCAGCCGCGGTTCGCCATGGGCATGGCGATGACGGTTCTCAGCTTCGCCATGCTGGCTCGCTTCGCTGGTGTGCCGGTCCGGCAGTTGAGGCTGGCGGACCTGGAGCCAGCCAAGGTCTGGATGGCAGCGGAGGACCGGGCCTGGCGGGCCTGGGACCGCGCGAAGAAGTATTACGAAAGTCTGCGGCTCGTGTATGAGATCCAGCAGACATTAAAGGAATGGAGCGAGGAGCCGGCGGCGCCGGCCACGGCTCCACCGGCCGAGGCCGAGCCCCGCAAGCAGCGTCCTTCCGGGGCTGCTGCCTCGCCCAAGGCGGGGGATGGAATCGACTGGAGCGTGCCGGCGCAGATCGAGCCGCCCGGGAAGGGGAAGAAACGATGACGGAAAACACCCAACAGAAACCGGTTGCCGCCTACTGCCGCGTTTGCGGCAAGGCGCTGGCGGAAGACGAAGTGCGGCTGGCGAAAGGGACTATCTTCTGCAGCGAACACGTGCCGGCAGAGCCCGCCGGCGCGCCTCTGCCGCCGCCGAATCCCGGCGTCTCGCCCGGCCTGGCGTTCGTGCTCGGCATGATCCCCGGCGTCGGCGCCATCTATAACGGCCAGTATGCCAAGGGCATCGTGCATGTGCTGGTTCTCGGGCTGCTGATCAGCATCTCATCGAGCGACGCCGCGGGCGGATTGGAGCCGCTGTTCGGCCTGCTGACGGCCGTCTTCTGGTTCTACATGGCTTTCGAGGCGTACCATACGGCCCGGCGCAGGGTGATGGGCGAACCGGTGGACGAATTCTCCTCGCTCGTCGATTTGCGCGGCGGCAGGCGGACTCCGTTGATGCCCGTTCTGTTGATCCTGCTGGGGGCGCTGTTCCTGCTGAACAATCTGGAGATCGTCCGTCTGCGGGATGTGCTGCGCTACTGGCCGGTCGCGCTGATCGCGGCGGGCGCGTGGATGCTGTACGAGCAGGTGGGCGGCGGGCGCAAGGACGGGGCGGCGCCGGCGGAACCCCGGCAGGAGGAGGGAGGCGGACAATGAACCGCGCTGCGGAACTGATGCGGGCCATCCGGGGCCCTGTCTTGCTGATCACGCTGGGCGCCTTGCTCGCCGTGGACCGGCTCTCGGGGGTGGCGTTCACGAAGACATGGCCCGTGCTGCTGATCGTGTTCGGGCTGATGAAGCTGCTGGAGCGCACGGCGGCCGCGCCGGGCGCCGGCGGCGAAACCCGGTTCCAGGGCTGAGGAGCGAGCCATGAGAAGAGGATCCCTGGTCGGCCCCCTGCTGTTGATCGTGATCGGCGTGGTGTTCCTGCTGCGGAACATCCGCCCGGATCTGCCGCTGCTGGAACTGTTCGTCAACTGGTGGCCCGCGTTGCTGATCGCCTGGGGTGCGCTGCGCATCGTGGAGATCGTGGTGAGCTACACGCGCGGCAAGCCCCTGCCGCGCAGCGGCGTGAGTGGCGGCGAGTGGGCCCTGATCATTCTGGTCACCATCGCCGGGATGTCCGTCTGGAGCGCGAAGCGGTGGAGCCAGGAGTTGCCGGGCAAGATCCGCATCGGCGGCGTGGAGATGTTCGGCGAGGCCTTCGACTACCCGGTAGCGGACCAGACGGTCGCCGCCGCGGAAAAAGGTCGTCTCGTGATCGAAAACGCCCGCGGCAACACGCGGGTCACTGGAGTCGTTGGCAGTGAAGTCAAGGTGGCCGCCCGCAAGACGGTGCGCGCGCTGGATCGCGAGTCGGCCGACCGTGCCGCCGCGGCCGCGGACGTACTGGTGAAGCGCGACGGTGATACGGTGCAAGTGCTGCACGGCGGCGACGCGCCCGACGGCGCGCGCGTCAGCGTGGACCTGGAGATCACGGCGCCCCGCGGCTTGAGCATCGAGTTCCGCGGCAAGTACGGGGACCTGGAGGTGAAGGACATCGACGGCGAGGTGGTCTGCGATTCCGACAACGCGGGCGTCCGGCTGGAGTCGATCGGCGGCCGCGCCCGCGTGGACCTGCGGCGCAGCGACATCATCCGCGCCCTGAAGGTGAAGGGCGACGTCGAGATCAAGGGCCGCGGGCGCGACATCGAGGTGGAGGACGCCGCCGGAGGCGTGTCGATTGAAGGCTCCTACTCGGGGGAGACCATTCTGCGGCGCGTGGCGCGCGCCGTGCGTTTCACGAGCAGCCGGACCGAAGTCCGCGCCGGCGCCGTCCCCGGCGAGATGCGGCTCACGCTCAGCCAGTTGACCATGACGCGCGTGGCCGGGCCGGTGACGGTTCGGGGCGAGACCAAGGACATCCAGGTGGCCGACGTGACCGATGCGGTGACGGTGGACGTGGACCGGGGCGATATCGAAATCCGGCAGCCGCGCTCCGACTTCGGGCGGGTCGAGGCCAAGAGCGGCAGCGGGGATGTGGAGCTGGCGCTGCCTCCGGCGGCACGCTTCACGCTGCGGGCTGTGACCGAACGGGGCGAGGCGATCAACGACTTCGATCCGCGGCTGCGCCTGGAGCAGGATGAACGGGAAGGCGTGATCACGGGCAGCACCGGCGCAGGTCCGGAGATCCGGCTGGAGACGCGGCGCGGACGCGTCATCATCCGCAAGCTGACCCCGGCGGAAATCTCCGGCCTGTTGGGCCGGCCGCCGCAGGCGCCCCCGCCGCCGGAGCCGCCAAAGGCCCTGAACCAGTAACCATCAGGCCCGGCGCTGCCGGCCTTCCGTCCGCACCAGCACCAGGCGGACGTCCATGACGTTGGTGCCCGTGGGCCCGGTCATGACCAGATCGCCCAGCGGCTCGAAGAAGTGGTAGGAATCATTTCCGGCGAGCATCCGGCGGGCGTCGAGGCCCAGGGAGGCGGCGCGGGCGGTGGTGGCGCCGTCGCACATGGCGCCGGCAGCGGGCGTGGGGCCGTCCGTGCCGTCGGTGCCCGCGCTGAAGGCCAGTACGCCCGGCAGCCCTTCGAGCGCGATGGCCGCGGCAAGGGCGAATTCCTGGTTGCGTCCGCCCAGCCCCTGGCCGCGCAGCGTGACCGTGGTCTCGCCGCCGCTGATGACGCACACGGGCGGCCGCGCCGGACGCCCGGTGGACAGGATCTCCCTCGCGATGGCGGCGTGCATGAGGGCGATGTCGCGCGTTTCGCCTTCGATCGTTGTCGACAGCACCAGCGGGCGGTAGCCCAACTCGCGCGCCTTGCGCGCGGCCGCGTCCACGGCCATCCGGTTCGAGCCGACGATGCGGTTCCGCGTGCGCTCGAAGCAGGCGTCGCCCGGCTTGGGCGTCTCCTCGACCCTGCCGGCCAGCCCGTCTTCCAGCAGGCGGCGCGCACGGGCGGGGATCCTGTCCTGCAACCCGTACTTCTCGATCACCGCCCATGCGGTGGCGAACGTCGACGTGTCGGGCGCGGTGGGGCCGGAGCCGATGACGTCCAAAGGGTCGCCGATCACGTCGGATAGCAGCAGCGCCAGCACGTGCGCGGGCTGCGCAAGCCGCGCGAGCCGCCCGCCCTTGATGGCCGAAAGGTGTTTGCGCACGGCGTTGATTTCATGAATGGTGGCGCCGCAGGCCAGCAGCAGGCGCGTGGTCTCCTGCTTCTCCTCGAGCGTCACCGGATCGAGCGGCAGAGGCAGCAGCGCCGAGCCGCCCCCGCTGATCAGGCAAAGGAGGAGATCGCCTTCGCCCGCCTGTGCCGCGATCTTGGCGATGCGCCGCGCGCCCTCCACGCCGCGCGCGTCCGGGACCGGGTGGCTGGCCTCGTGCAGCGTAATGCGGCGCAGCGGCGCCAGATGGCCGTCCTTGGTGTTGATCCAGCCGCCGTGGATGCGTCGCCCCAGCACCTGTTCGGCGGCCTGCGCCATCGCCGCGGACGCCTTGCCCGCGCCCACGACGAAAATGCGGCGATAGCGGGAAAGATCGAGGTTTGCCAGCGCCCCGCGCACGGCGCGGCGGGGATCGGCAGCCGCAACAGCGGCGCGGAAGATGGACAGCGCATGCCGTCTCAGCAGTTTCTCTCTCTGCATGGCCCCCTCGCTTCAGAAGATGGGAAGTTGCAGGATCTTCTCCACCGCCTCGGACGAGCCTCCGGAGGCGATCTCGATGCGGTAGTCGGCCTTCTCATACGCCGGGCGGCGCGCGCGGTACAGCTCTTCGAGCTTCGCCGGGTCCCGCGCCAGAGGACGCGTGCCGGAACCGGCGATGCGCGCACGGATCATCTCCAGCGGCGCGTCAAGCCAGATGGAGATGCCGTTGTTTGAGATCAGTTCGTAGTTGCGCGGTTGCGCGAAGCAGCCGCCGCCGACCGCGAGCACCCAGGGCACGCCGCTGGCGATGTCGGCGATCCGCTTCTTCAGGGCTTCGTGCTCGAGCCGGCGGAACTCGTCTTCGCCCAGCCGGTCGAAGATCTCGTTGATGGTCATCTGCTGGCGCGACTCGATGTCGTCGTCGAGATCCGCGAAGCGCCAGCCGAGGCGGCGCGCGAGCATTCTTCCGACAGTCGTCTTGCCGCAGCCCATGAAGCCCACCAGGTAGATGCCGGGCGTGCGTTTCAGTTTGAGGATCATCCGGCGGCGTTCCTTCCCCGCCCGCAGGGCGGGCCCGCCGCCGCGCGGCGCCGCGTCTCGCCATCTGGTGCCGTTCGCATGAAGGGGCTCAACCGTCCGTATGAGCCATAATACAAGCATGCCGGAGGAGTTGCTGCCGCTGTTCCCGCTGGAGACGGTGCTTCTCCCGCACTGCGAGCTGCGGCTCCACATCTTCGAGGAGCGCTACAAGGAGATGATCGGCGAGTGCCTGGAACGCGGCGAGGAGTTCGGCGTCGTGCAGGCGCGCGGCGGCGGGCTGATGCGCATCGGCTGCACCGCCTCGATCGAGGAGGTCCTCAGAAAGTACGAGGACGGGCGCATGGACATCGTCACCGTCGGGCGGCGCCGGTTCGCCTTGCAGGAAGTGACGGGCGGGCGGAGCTTTCTGCGGGGCACGGCGGTGTTCTTCACGGACCTGGACGAGACGCCTCCCGAGAGCAGCCTGGTGATCGAAGCTGTGGAGGCATGGCTGGAGCTGGCCCGGGTGAAGGGGCTCGAAGCCGAAGCGCCTGAGGCCGGCCATCCGCAGCTCAGCTTCCTGCTGGCCGACATCTCCGGGGATCTGCACTTCCGCCAGCGGCTGCTCGAGATGCAAAGCGAGCGCGAGCGGCTGGCGGCCGCGCGCGACCACTTCCGGCGGCAGGTGGAGAAGGAAAAGATCCGCGCCGCAATGGAAAAAGTGGTGCGCTCCAACGGGCACGGGCGGCATCTTTATGCTCCGCCGGAGTAGCCGGCACGCCCCATGCACGGCCCGCAGCACCTTTTGATCGACGCCGACGACACACTCTGGGAGAACAACGTCTACTTCGAGCAGGCGTTCGACGAGTTCGTCGATTTCCTCTCCCACTCGAGCCTGGACGCTGCCGGAATCCGCGCCGTTCTGGATGAAATCGAGCTCGCCAACAGCCGCATCCACGGCTACGGCTCGCTGAACTTCGGCCGGAATCTCCAGCAGTGCTACCAGCGGCTGGCCGAGCGCGAAATCCGCCCGGAGGATCTGGAGACGGTGAAGGGCTTTGCGCTGCGGATCCTCGAGCAGCCGCTCGAACTGATCGAAGGCGTCGAAGAGACGCTCGCGGAGCTGTCCAGCCGCCACGAGCTGACGCTGTTCACCAAGGGCCACCCGGACGAGCAGCGGATGAAGATCGACCGCTCCGGGCTGGGCCGCTACTTCCGCCACACGGCCATCGTGAAGGAAAAAGACCGCGCCTCCTACCAGGAGCTGGTGCGCGGGCGGGGTCTGGACCCGGCGCGCACCTGGATGATCGGCAACTCGCCGAAATCTGACATCAACCCCGCGCTGGATGCGGGGCTGAACGCGGTCTTCGTGCCCCATGCGCGCACCTGGACGCTCGAGCGGACGCAGTTAAGGAGACCGGGGCCGGGCCGCCTTGTGGTGGTGGAGCGCTTCTCCGACCTGCGCGAGCTGTTCTGACGCGTGCGGCGGGCGGATCAGCTGCCGGAGCGGGCCGAGGCGCTCTCGTTCGGGGACCACAGCACCTCCGCCACGCCCAGCTGGACGTTGGCCCACCGGCTCCACACGAACAGCGCGTCGCTGAGGCGGTTGAGATATCGCAGGTTTACAGGGTCGATCGCCTCCTGCCGGGACGCGGCCACCAGCAGGCGCTCCGTCCGGCGGCACACCGTGCGGCAGATGTGCAGCTCCACGCACAGGCGGGAACCGCCGGGCAGCACGAAGCTGCGCAGCGGCGGCAGCGAGGCGTTGAAGGTGTCGATCTCGCGCTCGAGCGCCGCCACGTCTTCCTCCGTGATGCGCGCCTGCCGAGGGTGGACGTGATCCGGGGTGGTGGCGAGAATCGAGCCGAGATTGAACAGCTCATGCTGCACGCGCAGCAGGATGCGGGAGAGCGAGGCGAGCGCCGGCACACGGGCGGCGGCTTCCGACGCTGACAGCGCCGCCGCCCCGAGAAACGCGTTCAGCTCGTCCACCGTGCCATAGCACTCGATGCGCGGAGCGTCCTTGGGGACGCGCTCTCCGCTGGCGAGCAGCGTCTCGCCGGAGTCGCCGGTCTTCGTGTAGATGCGGTTCAGGGCCAGGCGCGGCTGTTCAAACGGGGGCTTCTCTGCCATTCTTCGGGCCTTTCCTTGCGGGTGCCTTCCGCTACTTCTCGAGCAGCGGCTCCAGATGGCGGAACGCGAGTTCCGCCACTTTGCGGCAGCCGGCGGCGTTCGGGTGAAGAGCGTCGGGCTGCATCAGTTCCGGATTCATGGCGACGCCTTCCAGGAAGAAAGGAATCAGCACGGCGCCGCGCTGCTTCGCCAGGTCGCGAAAGACCTTCTCGAAGTCCCGCACGTAGGCGGCGCCGTAGTTGCGGGGCAGCGTCATGCCCGCCAGCACCACTCTGGCGCCATCGCCCTGGAAGGCGTTGATCATCAGATCCAGGTTGGCGCGCGTGCGCTCCAGCGGCAGCCCGCGCAGTCCGTCGTTGGCGCCGAGTTCGAGGATCACGACTCTCGGCTTCAGCAGCAGGGCGGCGTCCAGCCGGGCGGCGCCTCCGTCGGTGGTGTCGCCGGAAATGCCGAGGTTCACGACGCGGTAGGAGTAGCCGGCGGCGTCGAGCATCCGTTGCAGGTGATCCGGGTAGCTTTCGCCGGCCTCCACGCCGTAGCCTGCCGTGAGGCTGTCGCCGAAGGCCAGGATCACCGGGCGCGGATCCGCTGCCTGCTGCTGCGGTGCGGGTTGCGCCGGCGCTGGGCGGGGCTCGGGCTTCGGCTCCGGGCGGCTGCATCCGGCCAGCAACAGAATGGCGAAAAGCCAACAGCGGCGGGGCATCTCTTGCCATCATAAAGGACAGAGTTGAACGAGGAATGACAGCTCCTGTACTTTCCCTCCGCGATGTGACGAAGACGATCGACACGGGCACGCACCGCGTCGAGATCCTCAAGGGCATCAGTTTCGACGTCCACAGCGGGGAATTCGTCGCCGTCATGGGCGCCTCCGGTTCCGGCAAATCCACCCTGCTCGGGCTGGTCGCGGGGCTCGATACGCCTACCTCCGGCTCGATCCGCATCGAGGACGAGGAGATCTCCCGGTTGGACGAGGACGCGCTCGCCCGGCTGCGCGGGCGCAAGATCGGTTTTGTGTTCCAGAGCTACCAGCTGATCCCTACGCTGACAGCGGAGGAGAATGTGCTGCTCCCGGCGGAACTGGCCGGGGAGGATCTGGCCACCGCGGCGCAGCGGGCGCAGGCGTTGCTGCGTACGGTGGGTCTGGAGCACCGCCGCGACCATTACCCCGTGCAACTGTCCGGCGGCGAGCAGCAGCGCGTGGCGCTGGCGCGCGCCTTCATCCGCAAGCCGCCCCTGCTGCTGGCCGACGAGCCCACAGGCAACCTGGATTCGGTGAACGGCCGGCAGGTGCTCGAGTTGCTGCTGGCCATGAACCGCAGCGAGGGCGCCACGCTGATGCTGGTGACGCACGACCGCGAACTGGCCGCGCACGCCTCCCGCATCATCACGCTGCGCGACGGCGAGGTGCTGAGCGACGAGCGGAGGGCGGCCGCATGAGGCTGTTGCGCACGCCCGCGTGGCGCATGGCCTGGCGCGAAGCGCGCGCCGCCGCGCCCAAGTTCCTCTTTGTGATCTTCGGCGTCGCCGCCGGCGTGGGCGCGCTGACCGGAGTGCGCGGTTTTTCCTCGGCGTTTCATGATTCGCTCAAGAAAGAAGCGCGCACGCTGATGGCGGCGGACCTGCTGATCCGGCAGTTCGCCGCGCCCACGGAGGAGCAGGAAAAGGTCATCGCGCAATGGGAACAGCGCGGCGCGCGGGTGTCGCGGATCACGGAAACCGTCTCCATGCTCTCCGCCGGAGAACAGGACCCGCCGGTGCTGGTCAGCGTCAAGGCAGTGGATCCCTCCACCTATCCCTGGTACGGGCGCGTGCGGCTGGAACCGGATGCGCCGCTGTCCGAGGCCCTCACCGCGGAAACAATCGCCGTGAGCGACGACCTGATGCTGCGATTGAACCTTGAGCCGGGCTCGCGCGTGCGTCTGGGCGACGCGGAGTTCCGCGTCTGCGGTGTCGTGCGGCTGGAACCGGACCGCATGACCGGCTCTCTGAACGTCGGTCCGCGCGCCATGATCACGCGCGAGGGGCTGCAGCGCACCGGGCTGATGGTGTTCGGCTCGCGCGCCTCCCAGCGGCTGTTGTGGAAGCTGCCCGCGCAGGGCGTGCGCATCGAGGAGCTGCGCGAATCGATGCGAAAGAGCTTCCGCGAGGCGCTGATCACCGATTACCGCGAAACGCACCCGTTCATCACGCGGGCGCTGGACCGCGCCACTACCTTCCTGAGCCTTGTGTCGATGATCGCGCTCATCGTCGGCGCGCTGGGCGTGGCCATGGCCATCCACTCCCACATCCAGCAGCGGCTGGACACGATCGCCATCATGAAGTGCATCGGGGCGCGCTCGGCGCAGATCATGCGGATCTACACGCTCCAGGCGGCGCTGCTGGGCCTGGCCGGCGGCGTGGCGGGGCTGGCCGTGGGCGCCGCCGTGCAGTGGGTGTTTCCGCTTCTGCTGCGGCGCTACTTCCAGTTTGAAAGCATCTCGTGGAGCGGTTCGTTCGCGCTGGAAGGGATCGGCGCCGGGCTGCTGGTGGCGATGCTGTTCACCGTGCCCCCGCTGCTTGCGGTGCGCGACGTGAAGCCCGCGTTGATCTTCCGGCGCGAGATGCCGGAGATGAAGCCGCCCTTGCGCGCGCGGCTGCGGAAGCTGGCGCCCGCGGCGGGCGCGGGGGCGTTGATCCTGGCCGGGTTGGGCGCCATGGCGGCCTGGTTGGCGGGTTCGCCGAAGACCGGCGCGTGGTTCGCCGGCGGGCTGGCCGTGGCGCTCGCGCTGCTGGGCGGAGTGGCGTGGCTGCTGCTGCGGGCGCTGCGGTTGGCGCTCAGCCATGCTCCCGTGCGGCTGCCGCTGTGGCTGCGGCACGGCGTGGCCAATTTGTACCGTCCGGGCAACCATGCGGCGAGCATCCTGGTGGCGTTGGGCGTGGGCGTGATGTTCACGCTCACCGTGTATCTGGTGCAGAACTCGCTGCTCAAGGAAGTGATGGTGGCGATGCCCAAGGGCGCGCCCAACGTGTTCCTGATCAACATTACGTCGCGCGACGCCGCGGCGGTGCGCGAGTTCCTGGCATCGCGCGGCGAGATCGAGGGACGGGCGGATCTGGTGCCCACCGTGGCGGCGCGGCTCGAAAGAGTCGGCGGGACTCCCTTGGATGAATTGCCGCCCCCGCCGGGCGAGGAGAGAAACCGGCGCCGCAATTTCACGCGGCAGGTCACCTGGATGCAGAAGATGCCTGAGGATATGCGCATCGTTCGCGGCGCCTGGTGGAAGGACGGGGCGGCCGAGGCGTTGTTGAGCGTGGACGAGGGCACGGCGCGGCGGTGGGGCATCGAGCCTGGGGCGGTGCTGGAATGGAGCGCTTCCGGGCGGCTGTTTCAGGCGCGCGTGGCCGCCATTCACCGTTTCGAGAGTGTGCGCCGCGGCGCGAGCGACGAATTCGTGTTCACCGAGAAGGCGCTCGCCGGCCTGCCCGTGCAGTATTACGCCACGGCTCGCATCCGCCCGGAGAAGGTGGCGCTGTTTATGCGCGACAGTTTCCGGCGCTTTCCCTCGGTGACGGTGATCAACGCCGCCGACGTGGTGAGCATCGTGCAGGAGGTGGTGGATCAGGTGTCGCTCGTGATCCGCTTTATCGCGGGCTTTGCAATCCTCGCCGGGGCCATTATTCTCGCCTCCACGGTGGCAGGAACCCGCCTGCGGCGCGTGCGCGAGTCGGCTGTGCTGAAGACACTCGGCGCGCGGCGGCGCACGCTCGTGTCGATCTTCTCGGTCGAATTCGCGATTCTTGGCGCCGCCGCGGGCTTCCTGGGCGGCGCGCTGGCCACGGGCTTCTCTCGCCTGCTGATGACACGCCTGCTCGATGCGCGCTTCGATCCCGAATGGCGCGCCAACCTGTTTGCCACGCTGTTCACCATGGCGCTGGCCATCGCCGCCGGATGGCTGGCGTCGCTGCGCGTACTCTCGCACCGCCCGCTGGAAGTGCTGCGCGACGAATAGCGCCCGCCTGCGCCTCGCGCGCTGCCCGCCAAGCTGGTTTACTGGAAGAAGTTCCGTTCCCAGGAGAACGTATGGACATACCCACGACCATGAAGGCTCTCGTGAAAAAGAAGGCCGAGCCCGGCCTGTGGCTGGATGAAGTGCCCGTGCCGGAGATCGGCATCAACGACGTCCTGATCCGCGTCGACAAGACGTCCATTTGCGGCACCGACGTCCACATCTGGAATTGGGACGATTGGGCGCAAAAGACCATTCCCGTGCCGATGGTGGTCGGCCATGAATTCGTCGGCCGCATCGTGAAGACCGGCGCCAACGTCAACGATTTCTTTCCGGGGGACATCGTCAGCGCGGAAGGGCACGTCGTCTGCGGGCGCTGCCGCAACTGTCTGGCCGGGCGGCGCCACCTGTGCGCGCACACGCAGGGCGTGGGCGTGAACCGCCCCGGCTGCTTCGCCGAATACATCTCGGTGCCGATGTCGAACATCTGGAAGCACGCCCCGGGCATCCCGCTGGACATCGCTTCGATCTTCGATCCGTTTGGAAACGCCGTCCACACGGCGCTCAGCTTCCCCGTGCTGGGCGAGGACGTCCTGATCACCGGCGCCGGGCCCATCGGGCTGATGGCGGCGGCTGTGGTGCGCCACGCGGGCGCGCGCTACGTCGTCATCACGGATCTGAACCCGAAGCGGCTAGAACTGGCGAAGCAGTTCGGCGTTACGCGCGCCGTCGATCCGCGCCAGACGAGTCTGAAAGAAGTCATGCACGAACTCGGAATGAAAGAGGGCTTCGACGTCGGACTCGAGATGTCCGGCAGCCCGCAAGCGTTCCGCGACATGGTGGCGCACATGTGCCACGGCGGCAGGATCGCCCTGCTCGGCATTCAGCCCGGCGAAGCCGCCATCGACTGGAACACGGTCATTTTCTCGATGCTCACCATCAAAGGCATCTACGGGCGCGAGATGTACGAGACCTGGTACATGATGACGGTGATGCTGCAGTCGGGCCTGGACATTTCGCCTGTCATCACGCACCGCCTCCATTACACCGAGTTCGAGAAGGGCTTCGAGGCCATGCGGTCCGGCGAAGCCGCCAAGGTCGTGCTGGACTGGTCGTCGAACTGAAGTGCCGGCTCAGAACCGGTAGCCCACGCCAGCCCGCACGCCAATGTCGGGCAGGACATAGCGGAAGGCGAGAAACGCATCGGCGCGGATCAGCCAGCGCTCGCTGACGGCGGCGACAAATCCTGTGCGCGCGTGCAGGGTGAGTCCAGTGTCACGGTACGAGTAGCGCGCCGCGCCCGTCTCCGTCCATGCTTCCGAAGCCGCCACGCCTGCACCGAAGGCCGCAAATCCGTATGAGCGCCCTCCGCCGCCCCGGTATTGCAGCGCGGGAGCGAAGTGGGTGCGGTTGCCGCCGTAGCTCAAGCCGCTCTCATCGCGGCTGGAGCGAAAGTGCGTCAGTTCGAGATCCACTGCCCAACGTCTGGCGAATGGCAGGGTGAGCGCGCCGCCAAAGACCGGACCAGTGCCCAGCGAGCCCTCGTCCTCGCTGAGGCGGGCGCCGCCAACCATGCCGAACACCTCGGGCTTCCGGGGTTGAGCGGACACGGCAAGGCAGGCGGAACTCACCAGGAGGAGGAGCAGGGACAGGCGCACATCAGCGCCAGTGGCGCTTGGGCGGCCTGAAAGCGTGCCGGTGGTGCTTCGGGTGCGGCCTGTCATAGGCCGAGTAAACCACAACGGGCGGCGCCGCCGGGGCGGGTGCGAACAGAAGGTGCCGCGGCACGCGATAACGCGCGCAGACGTGATCCCAGCCGCCGTACCGGTAAGCCTCCACAATCACTACTGGTCGCACGCGCGCATGACGCGCCGCAACAAACACGAGCGGGACCTCATAGGCGGGCACATACCGCTCGGCGTAAACCACCTCGGCGGGCGGATAGCCGTAGTAGGACGGCGCGCCGATGTTGACCTGAACGTTCCAGTCCGCCAGGAGCGGGAGCCCGAATGCTGCCAGCGCGGCTGCCATTGCTGTTTTCTTCATGGCCCTGACTCCTGCACGGGAGACGCGGCCGGGCGCGCATCCGGTTGCACAAAATTCGCCCGAGCCGCCTCTCAGGCGTTTGCCGGGCCGTCTTGTCGCTCTTCCGCCGCCCTGCGGCGGTATGCGTCGAGCAGATCCTGAAGCGTCAGCTCGCCCAGCAGGACGCGCGATTGCATCCGGTCCGTCACCGGAAGCACGGTGGAGCCGGTGGCGCCGAAGACGTGCAGCGCGTAATCCAGCGGATGGTCGGGATGCATGTGGGGCAGGACCGACGAGGGCGGCGAGGGCGCCTCCTCGGGCAGCGGTGCGATGAGTTCGCGCAAGCGGGCATGCCCCGGCGCGCGGAAGAGTTCGTCGGAAGAGACGATGCCCCAGAGGATGCCGTCTCTTCCGGCGAAGAGGTGCCGGTCGGGATACAGCGCCGCCTCGGCGACTTCGGTGTCCGGATCCAGCAGAAGATGCACGGGGCGCATGGCGTCCCGCACCGTCAACTCGTACTCGGCCCGCTCGCCCGGCGGCCTGGGCAGATGGATGCCGTCCTGCGACGCCAGTTGCTCATAAATGGGCGTGCGGATGAGGCGGCGCGCGAGCCAGAAGCTCAGCAGGTTCGAGATCATCAGCGGCACGATGATCGAGTAGTCGCGCGTCAGCTCGAAGATCATCAGCACGGAGGTCATCGGCGTGCGGATGATCCCGGCAAACGCGGTGCCCATGCCGACGAGCGCATAGGCGCCCGGGGAGCCCGTGAAAGCCGGGAACAGGGAGTGGCTCAGCGACCCGATGCTGCCGCCGAGCATCGCGCCGAGGAAGAGGCTCGGGCCGAAGATGCCGCCCGGGTTGCCCGATGCGTAACAGACCGCCGTCGCCGGCAGCTTCAGCAACAGCAACAGGAGCATCGTGTGCCAGACCATGCGCCCGTTCAGCGCCTGATCCACCGCGCCGTATCCGACGCCCAGCAGCCCCGGAATCCACCACGCCAGCAGTCCCACAAACAGTCCTCCTGTCACGGGCTGCCACGGGACGGAAGATTTCGGAAGCCGCAGGAACCATCCTCTCAGCCGGACCAGCGACCATTGGAACAGAGCGGAAACGAGCCCTCCGGCAACGCCGAGCAGCACGTACACAACGAGCTCGGCGGGATGCCCCAGCCGGTAGGCCGGGACATGGAACAGCGGCGCGTCGCCCAGCAGCAGATGCAGCACGAGCCAGGAAGACGCCGAGGCCAGCACCACGCCGCCCAGGATGCGCGCGTGCATGTCCCCAAGGACTTCCTCCAGCGTGAACAGAACGCCCGCGATGGGCGTGTTGAAGGCGGCTGCCAGCGCCGCCGCCGTGCCCATGGGAATCAGCGCGGAGATCTCCCGCTGTTTCAGGCCCAGTCTGCGCCCGGCTTCGCTGGCGACGCCGGCGCCGATCTGCACCGACGGACCCTCGCGCCCGAGGGAAATGCCGCTTCCCAGCGAAACCGAGCAGCACAGGAACTTGCCGGCAGTTGTGCGCAGGCTCACCGTCCTGCCGGTGAACAGCGCCGCCTTCGTCTGCGGAATGCCGCTGCCGCGGGCGTTGGGGAAAAAGTGGTACAGCAATAACCCGGAAAGCAGGGCGCCCGCGGCGGGAAACACCAGGCGCATCCAGGCGGGGCTTTCCGACGTGTAAAGCCGTGCGCCCACCAGTTCTGTCGCCCAGATGAACGCGACGATCACGAGGCTGGTAGCCGTTCCGATCAGGATTGCCAGCGGCGCCTCGCGGTTTGCCGAGAGAAACTGCGCGAGGAGGCGCACGCGCGGGAGTGCCTGCATCCAATTTCAGTCTACGAAGGGACGGCGCGGCGGCGCTGCCCGCGCCATCTCACGAGGGGCGAAGCGCGCGGACTTTCCGCAGCTCCGGCAGCACGTCGCCGATGGCCACTGGCTCCGAGCCGGGGCGGCCGAGTCCGAAGTAAAGCTTGCGGTAGAGCGGGTAAAGTCGCTCGTAGACGGCGGCTTCCCGGGGATCCGGTTCCACGATGCGGTAAGAGGGGCAGAGCTGCTGCTGAGCCTCCTCGATGGTCTGGAAAGCACCCGCGGCAAGAAAAGCGAAGATCGCCGAGCCGAGGCTGGTGACCTCCTCGGCAGGGACGAGCACAGGCATGTTGAAGACGTTGGCGTAAACGCGGTTCAGAACTTCATTCTTTTGCGGCACGCCGCCGCCGTTGATGACGCGCCGGATGGGCACGCCGTGTTCGGCCATGCGCTCGAGGATGATGCGCGTGTGGAAGGCGGTGCCCTCGATGGCGGCGAACAGCTCGTCGGCAGGGGTTGAAGTCAGCGTCCAGCCGAGCGTGACGCCGCCCAGTTCGGCGTTCACCAGCACGGTGCGGTCGCCGTTGTCCCAGCTCATCCGCAGCAGCCCGGTGGAGCCGGCTTTGAACTGTTCCAGCCCGCGGGAGAGTTCAGCCACGGTGGTTCCGGTGCGCCGCGCAATGGCTTCGAAGATGTCGCCCACGGCGGACAGCCCGGCTTCGATCCCGAAATAATCCGGATGGATCGAGCCCTTTACCACGCCGCACACGCCGGGAATCAGGCCCACCTGCTTCGCGATCGCCATCATGCACGTGGATGTGCCCACCACGTTGACCACGTCGCCCTCGCGGATCCCCGCGCCGATGGCGTCCCAGTGCGCGTCAAAGGCGCCGGCGGGGATCGGGATACCCGCCCGCAGCCCCAGTTTCGTCGCCCACTCCTCGCACAGCCGCCCGGCAATCTTGTCCGAAGTCTCGTAGCGCCCGCGCAGCTTGCCGCGAATGCCGGCCAACAATGGATCCACACTGGTCAGGAATTCCTCCGGCGGCAGGCCGCCCAGCGCCGCGTTCCACATCCACTTGTGGCCCATGGCGCACACCGAGCGCGGAAGCTCGTCGAGCGCGCGGATGCCGCAGAGCACGGCGGCGACGTAATCGCAGTGCTCGATGGCGGTGGAGAAACGCACCCGCTTTTCGGGGTTGTTGCGGAGCCAGTGGAGGAGCTTGGAGAAACCCCATTCGGAGGAGTAGACTCCGCCGCACCATTCGATCGCCTCAAGCCTTTGCTCGTGCGCCTTGGCAGTGATCTCCGCCGCTTCTCCTTTGGCGCGGTGGTCGCACCACAGATAGTAGTCGTCCAGCGGCTCGAGATTCGCGTCCAGCACCAGCACAGTGGAACCGGTGGTGTCGAGCGCGATGGCGTCGACCTGCGATCCGTCGATTCCCGCCGACTGCAGCGCCGCGCGGGTGGCTACGGCCAGCGCCTGCATATGATCGGCGTGGCTCTGCGTAGCGTGATCGGGATCCTCGCGCTTGCGATGGACCGGATACTCCGCCACGGCGGCGCCGATCCTGCCGCGCCCGCTGTCGAAAAGAGAAACTCGAACGCTCTGTGTTCCGAAATCCACGCCTGCGACGATGGCCATGATGGCAAGAACCTCCGTGCGAGACTTGCCATGATATCGCATACACTCGGAGAAAGAGGCAACGCCATCCCGATGCGAATCCCCGCTCTGCGCGAAGAAGTTCTGGAAGCCAATCTCGAGATCGTCCGCCGCGGTCTGGTGCTCTACACGTTCGGCAACGCCAGCGGCTACGATCCCTCCGAAGGGCTGGTGGCCATCAAGCCGAGCGGCGTGCCGTTCGAAAAGCTCCGCCCGGAGGACATGGTGGTGACGGATCTCTCCGGCGCCATTGTGGAGGGCGCGCTGCGGCCGTCTTCGGATCTCGACACGCACCTCGAGATCTACCGCAACTTCCGCGGCGTGCGGGGCGTTGTGCACACGCATTCGACTCACGCCACCGCCTTCGCGCAGGCGCGGCGCGAGGTTCCCTGCCTAGGCACCACGCACGCCGACTACTTTCACGGCCCGGTGCCGGTGACCGAGCCGCTCGCAGAGGCCGAGATTCAGTCCGAATACGAGCTGAACACGGGCCGCGCCATCGTGCGCCGGTTTCGCAATCTCGATCCCCTGACGCACCCGGGCGTGCTCGTGGCCTCGCACGGGCCCTTCGCCTGGGGCCGCAGCCCCTCGCAAGCGGCAATGCATGCCGTGCTCCTCGAGGAAATCGCCCGCATCGCATCGCTGACGCTGGCGTTGCGCCCGGATGCCGCCCCGATTCCGCAGGCGCTGCACGACGAGCACTTCCTGCGCAAGCACGGGCCGCAGGCGCGCTACGGGCAGGGCTGAAACAGAACTACCAGAAAATGATCTGAAGCAGCAGGAACACGCCGCCCACCACGCCGGCCCAGAAGATGGGCCGCTGCCACAGCGGCATGTCGCGCTCGTGCGGAACCTCCGTGCAGCCGTAGACGAGTCCGCGCAGCGCGCTCTCCGGCAGCGGCTTCGTCATGTAGCTGACCGCGACGGTGACCGCCACGCAGATGATCCAGCTCCACAGGGCGCGGTACATGTTCTCGGCCATGTCCCTGGCGTGCGGCGAAAGCGCGATGTAGCGCAGCGCCGACGGATCCAGCTTCACCCACGCCCACATGGCGACGCTTGACACCGTGCCCGCCAGCAGCCCCCAGAAGCCGCCAGCCGGCGTGGCGCGCTTCCACAACATGCCCAGCAGGACGGTGCCGAACAGCGGGGCGATGAAGAAGCTGAACAGCGCCTGCACGTAGTCCATGATCGACTTGAACTGCATCACCAGATATGCGGTGCCGATCGATACCAGCACGCCGAGGATCGTGCACCACCGCCCCATCGAGACGTAGTGGGCGTCGGGGGCTTCCTTGCGCATGAAGGCGCGGTAGATGTCGTAGGTCCAGACCGTGGCGAAGGCGCTCACGTTGCCCGCCATGCCGCTCATGAAGCCGGCGATCAGCGCCGTGATGCCCAGCCCCAGCAGCCCGGGGCCCGCATAGCGCGCCAGCATCAGCGGCAGAACTTCGTTGTAGCTGTGGCCGCCGCTGGCCACCGCCACGTCCTCCGGCTGGAGCCGCACAGGCAGGACCGCCAGCGCCAGCAGCCCGGGCAGAATGACGATGAAGGGCACCATCATCTTGAACGCCGCTCCGATGATGGGCGCCATCTTCGCCGCCCGCAGGTCCTTGGCGGCGAGCACGCGCTGCACCACCAGGAAGTCCGTCGTCCAGTAACCGAAGCTGATCACCCAGCCGAGCCCCAGCACGATGCCCGTCCAGTGGATGCCCATCGGGTTGTCGGTGAAGCTTCCCATCGTGCTCCACAGGTGCGTATAGTCCTGCCCGGCGAAGTTGGCCTGGATCTTCGCTACCATCCCGTCCCAGCCTCCGGCCTCGATCAGCCCGACGATGGGGATCACCAGCGCGCCCGCCCAGATCAGGATGAATTGCAGCACTTCGTTGAAAATGGCCGAGCGCAATCCGCCGAGGGCGACGTAGATGGCCACGGTGAGGGAGCTGACCCAGATGGAGAAGTTGATGTCCCACCCAAGCACCACCTTCATCACCAGCGCCATCGAGTACATGTTGATGCCGCTCATCAGCACAGTCATCACGCCGAAAGTGACCGCCGAGAGCGCCCGCGCGGGTTCGCCGAAGCGCAGCTGCAGGTAGCCGGGCACCGAATGCGTCTTCGAAATGTAATAGAAGGGCATCATCACGACGCCGAGGAACAGCATCGCGGGGATCGCCCCCACCCAATACCAGTGCGTGGCCAGGATGCCGTATTGATATGCGGCGGCCGCCCAGCCCATCAGCTCCAGCGATCCCAGGTTGGCGGCGAGGAAGCTCAGGCCCGCGATCCACGCCGTCATTTCACGCCCGGCCAGGAAGAAGTCCTCGCCCGTGCCGGACCGGCCCTTCAGGTAGAAGCCGATGGCCAGCACCATGGCGAAGTAGATCACAATGATGGCGACGTCGACGCCGCCAAGGCTGATGAGTTTGGTGGCTGCCTGTTGCATGGCTGACTCAAGATCGTATCGTATGCGCGTACATGCGCGCCAGCACGGGTCTGCGCCGTCATTGCGCCGCGGCGAGGAACTCGCGCACCGCGGCGGCGATGCGCGCGTCCTCGCAACGGGTGGCCAGATGGCCGCAGTTGGACTTCAGCCTCAGCACTTCGAAGCCCGCGACGGAAGCCATTTCCAGCGCCGGCAGCGGATTCACCATGTGGTCCTGTTCGGCGGCGACCACCAGCACGCGCGCGCGCACCGCGGCGCCGGCTTTTTCGTACGATCCGCCGAAACGGCGCGTGACGTCGTGGCCGAGCATCGCCCGCAACTGAGCCGCGTAATCGCGCGGATCCATCCCTTTGCGCGCGTCGGCGTCGAGTTGACGCAGGTAGTCCGCCAGGCCGGCCGCAGGTCGGTTCTGATGGATCCACCCCGGCGAGGTCAGCGCGAACTCGTGCATCCTCCGCACAGCGGGCATGATGGCGCGCGGGTCTGCGCCGGCCTGCTGCGCCGCCTCGATGGCCCCCAGTTCGGCGCCCCACAGCAGAACGTCGGACGGGCTTAACCGGGGCGAACCGACGATCGGAACGGCCAGCCGGACCATCTCCGGGTGGGACGTCATCCACTCGAAGGTTTGCATCCCGCCCATCGAGATTCCCATCACCGCATGCATCCGCCGGATGCCCAGGACCTCGGTGACCAGGCGGTGCTGGGAGGCGACCATGTCGGCGATGGAGAGCGAGTCCAGTGGACCGCCCGTGTTCGACGGCGAACAGCTGACGCCGTTGCCAAGAGCGTCCACCGTGATCACGAAGTGCCGCGACGGGTCAACAAGCCGCCCCGGGCCCACCACTCCGTCGAGCTGGGCGCTGGTTCCGGTGAACCATGTCGGGATCAGGACTGCGTTCGATTTCTCCGCGTTCAGGGCGCCGTAGGTCCGGTAGCCGATCTTGCAGGAGGGAATCTCGTGGCCGCTTGCCAGCCGGAAGTTGCGCAACTCGGCAAATTGAAGCGGCGGCTGGCCCAGCAACGGCGCAGCCGCCAGGATGAGAAACCAAGCCTTCATGCAGCCGAGCTTACAACGGCTGCGACCGGATGTGTGCAGGCGAGACCGGACCGGCCACCAAACGGGGCAGGACTTTCTGCCCGGGGATCCACGGCTCGGTCTCCGGCAGGGGCGGCGCCGCCGGTGACTGCACCAGCAGGCCGAGGGCGGAGCCTGCCAGCATCAGCATGAGTCCGATCAGGAACATGGCGGCCACATGCAGGCGGTCAGCCCTGGCCACAAGGTCGAACGGGAGCGATTCGCCCCTGGCGCGCCGGCCGACCTGCGGGGCGGCGGGGATCAGGCCGCTCCCGGCCAGATCTCCCCGCGCCGAAGCCAGCATCCACCGCGAAGGCTCCGGCAACAGCATGCGGGCGGCTGCCACGGGGAGGTGGGAGCGCAACGGAACCGCCAGCGGCGGCGGCAACGGACTGCGCGGAAGCTCCACTACACAGCCTCCGTCGTGCGCGCAGCTCTCCATGCGGGCGTCGAGGAAGACCAGCCGGACTGGTGGCGCGACCAGAGGCTCGGGCGCGGGCCGCTGTTCCAGGGGGGCCGCCGCCACGCGCCCGGCAGCCGGGAACGTCACGAACAGAACGACTATCAGAATTGTAATGACGCCACAGCGGGACGCTGACCCGAATAGCCCCGGCAGCCGCGCGGGGATGGGCCGAAAGCCTTGGGAGTGCACGTCTTTCAACTCCGAATCCTTCGACCAGCAGAGGATGTTTTGGTGAATCCAACGAAGAGTCTCCGGCGGGAGGGGAAATTCTCAGGGAAAGTTTTAGTACCCCTGGTACTCGTTGCGGGAGTGGTGAAGATTCAGAAAAGACAGCTCGCAAAAAAGTGGAAAGGCGTCATGCCAGGGCGGGAATCCCGGAGTTGACGGCAGCACGCCGGAGCGAGTTGACAACTTTCGCGGCGGTCGGCTACGCTGGAAGAGTTTGAGGAGTTCTCTGTTCCGCTCCTGGTAACCCTTTCCGTGGCCGGATGTCCGGCGAGGCGGAAAGCCGACCGGGGGCCCGCCCCGAGGTTCCCTCAGACCTTGAGCTGAGTGGAGCATGGGCGTGTCCGACGAAGATCCTCTTGTTTCGAGCACAGGCAAAGCGCTTGCTTGCCTCGTGCCGGGTGATTCAAACGGGTTCTGAGATTTGCCGCCGGGGTTTGGCTCGGAGGCGCGCGGAGCTGGAAACGGCCATGAGTGCGCCCCTCCGGCGGCTGGCTGGAGTTGGAGAAAAGGTTTTCCGAGGGACGTACGTGCCGACATTCAATCAGCTCGTTCGCAAGGGAAGGAAGCCGCCGCGTTACAAGACGGCGAGCCCGGCGTTGCAGGCGTGCCCGCAGAAGCGTGGCGTCTGCACCCGCGTCTACACCACCACGCCCAAGAAGCCGAATTCGGCCTTGCGGAAGGTGGCCCGCGTGCGCCTGACCAACGGGATTGAAGTGACGACCTACATTCCGGGCGTCGGCCACAACCTGCAGGAGCACTCCATCGTGCTCATCCGCGGGGGACGCGTGAAAGATCTGCCCGGCGTGCGCTACCACGTCATCCGTGGCGCGCTCGACGCCGCCGGCGTCAGCGGGCGCATGCAGGGACGTTCCAAGTATGGCGCGAAGCGGCCCAAGGCCGGCGCGCCTGGCAAGAAGTAGTGGAAGGAGTTTGAGAGGATGGCCCGCAGACGACGCGCGGAAGTTCGCCAGATCCCGCCCGACAGCGTTTACAACTCGACGCTGGCGGAGAAGTTCATCAACTCCATGATGTGGGACGGGAAGAAGACCGTCTCGCAGCGCATCTTTTATTCCGCGATGGATACCATCCGCGAGCGCACCGGCGACGATCCGCTGAAGCTGTTCAAGAAAGCGGTGGAGAACTGCAAGCCGCTCGTGGAGGTCAAGACCCGCCGCGTGGGCGGCGCCAACTATCAGGTGCCTATCGAGGTGCCGACCAACCGGCGCACTTCGCTCGCCATCCGGTGGATTCTCACCGGCGCCCGCGCCCGCGCCGAAAAGAGCATGGCCGAGAAGCTGGCCAACGAACTGATGGACGCCGCCAACCTTCGTGGCGCCGCCATCAAGAAAAAGGACGACGTGCACCGCATGGCGGAGGCCAACAAGGCCTTCGCGCACTACCGCTGGTAAAGGAGAAACCGAGCTGAGCCGCCGCGCCTGCGACGACTGATATGCCCCGCACCATTCCAATCGAGAAGATGAGGAACATCGGCATCATGGCCCACAT
>Ga0209018_1000880_pt1 | contig 26423 bp, 23 predicted proteins | sample YNPBryBLVA2012_FD_185814 | JGI IMG/M metagenome (GOLD analysis project Ga0209018, IMG submission 185814) | Anoxygenic and chlorotrophic microbial mat microbial communities from Yellowstone National Park, USA - YNP Bryant BLVA 2012 (SPAdes)... ...
GAAGGCGCCGCCGCCGCCGCCGATCAATCCGACGTTGAGTGGTCTCTGTGCCATGGCCTTCTTCCTCTGTCGCAGGAACCCGCAGTTGTTGCACGTCGCGCGGAGCTGACCCCGCCGACCTCTTGCCGACCGGGATTCTCAGCGGGGACGGGCCGATTCTCAAGCACGCCGCGGCTTTGGCGCTGGTCAATGACGGCGACACTCAACCGGCAGACGGGAAAGTCTGATGAGTCCGACGACGACGCCGGCCGCGCCGAGTCCCGACACGGTGGCCGCAGTTGACGGGCTGCTCCCCAGGAAGAACAGCCCGACGGGCATCGCGATCGCGCAGAAGATGATCAACCGCTTGAGGCAGCATTTTCGCCAGCGCCGGAACTCGGGTTCGACAGTAAGCCCGGCGTTGACCGCCAGTCCGCAGCACGGGCAGGAGCTGGCGCGTTCAGGCAGCCGTCTGGCGCAGCGTCAACAGGTCGATGGCATGCCCGGGTCTGCGCCGGCCGGTTTCAGGCGGGGTGCCACGGCGCGGACTAGGCGGACTCCTTGCGGGCCTGCTTCGGCCGCAGCAGGTCCTCCTCGCCGCGCACCACCTCGGGCGTGACCACATACGTGCCGCCGGGCGGAAGCTCCGGCAGCTCGTACATGTAGTCGAGCATGATCTCTTCGATGACGGCGCGCAGGGCGCGGGCGCCGGTGTCGCGCTCCACGGCCCGCGCCGCGATCTCCTCCAGCGCCTGGGGGGTGAACTCCAGCCGGGCCGCCTCCATCTCGAAGAACTTCTGATACTGGCGGACCAGGGCGTTGCGCGGCTCGACCAGAATCCGCACCAGCGCCTGCTTGTCCAGCGGCGACAGCGCGCAGATGACCGGCAGGCGCCCGACGAACTCCGGGATCATGCCGAACTCGATCAGGTCGTCGGGGGTGACCTGGTTGAGCAGTTCGCCCAGCTCGTGCAGGTCGTCGGCCGGCGAGGGCTCGGCGCTGAAGCCGATCATCTTGCGCCCCATCCGCTTGCGGATGATTTTCTCCAGGCCGACAAACGTGCCGCCGCAGATGAACAGGATGTTGGTGGTGTCCATCTGGATGTACTGCTGCTCGGGGTGCTTGCGGCCGCCCTGCGGCGGGACGTTGCTGATCGTGCCTTCGAGCATCTTGAGCAGCGCCTGCTGCACGCCTTCGCCGCTCACGTCGCGCGTGATGGAGATGTTGTTCCAGGTCTTGCCGATCTTGTCGATCTCGTCGATGTAGACGATGCCGCGCTGCGCGCTCTCCAGGTCGTAGTCGGCGTTCTGGAGCAGGCGCAGGAGGATGTTCTCCACGTCTTCGCCGACGTAGCCGGCTTCCGTGAGCGTGGTGGCGTCGCCGATGGCGAAGGGGACGTTGAGCAGCCGGGCCAGCGAGCGGGCCAGCAGCGTCTTGCCGCAGCCGGTCGGCCCGATCAGCAGGATGTTGCTCTTGTCGATCTCGACGTCGTCCTCGGTGGCCGCGTCGCAGTGCGCCAGGCGCTTGTAGTGGTTGTGGACAGCGACCGCCAGCGTGCGCTTGGCCACGTCCTGCCCGACCACGTACTGGTCGAGAAACTCGAATATCTCACGCGGTTTGGGGATGGCCTTCAGCAGGCTCCGGCCGCGCGCCGTCCGCCGCCGCTCCTCTTTCACCAGGTTGTGGCACAGATCAATGCACGAAGCGCAGATGAAAACGTCGTTGGCGCCTTCCACCATCGGGCCGGCGTCACGCGAACCCTTCCCGCAGAAGCTGCAGGTGCTGATCCGGCGGTTCCGCCCGCCGGTCGTCCCTCGGCTGTTGCTCATCCGTTTTCCTCTGTATCCGGAGCGGGCTCAGCGGCCGCCCGCATACTTTTTCGACCCGGGCTGCCCGTCGGCTGAACCGATTCTGCGGCCCGGCCGCGGTTCAGGCATTATACTGCCGGCCCTCATCCTGCTCAGCGTCGCCGGCCGCGCCGCGGCGCGCTTTTCCCGCGCCGTCGTCCGCGACCGGTCCGCGCGGCGCGCCCCGTCCGGCAGCCGGCGCCGCGGCGCCGGTCGCGCCGCGAGCCACGATGGCCGCCCGTACGGCTTCGTACTCCTGGGCCGTGATGGCCGCGCGGTCGCGCATCTCGCGCAGCTCCTGGAGGGTGAACGCTTCGGTCGGCCCCGGGTTGTGCAAACGCCTGCGGATCAGGCGTGCCGCGAGCACGGCGACCAGGCTCGCCCCGACGCCGGCGATGCCGACCCACAGCACGTACCACAGCAGTCGGGTCGTGTCATGCATGCGGGCACGAAAACGGGCGGCCGCGGTTGCGGGGCGCAACCCGGCCGCTCGTGAAGCATTCGGTCATCGGGCGGATCAGTCAGCCTCTTCGACGTAGCCACCCAGCGCCTGGTGCACGAGGATGTTGTTGCGCACCACCAGCAGGTTGCGGAACGCCTGAATCGTCCCCAGGCCGCCGTTCAGCGCCCAACTGTTCGGCTCGACCGTCGTGACGATCAGGTCGATCAGCTCCTGGATGCCCGTGTCTTCCTCTTCGCGGCCGCGCCCGCCGCGCTCATCGTCGTCGCGCGAACCGCCGCTGCCCGTACCGCCGAAGATGTTTCCGGTGCCGCCGCCCTGGCTGCCCAGGTTCTGACTGTTCTGCAAATCCATGTGCGGGGCGCCGTAGAATTTCTCGGCCCGGACCAGCAGATCGCTGACGTCGTACACGCGGACGACCATCTCCTTGCCCAGGTCATCCGCGGTGGAGATGATCAGCAGCTCGCCGCTGGCGCGATAAGCGAGCTTCACGTCGGACCCGCCGGCCTCCTGCATCAGCAGCCACAGCACCTGCGAGAAGCGCAGATTGCGCACCTGCATGCTGATCGGCTTGTCCTTGTCCACGCCGTTCTCTTCCAGGATGTCCCAGCGCACGACGACGTTCATCGGCGTGAAGTCCTCGAGCCAGTTGATCACCTGGTCCAGCGGCGCGCTATCGAACGACACCTCGTCGATCCGCTCGTTCAGATACTTCAACGTGGTCGGCACGCGGGCCCGCACCGCACCGGCATCGCGCACCGGCTCCGTCTGGGCGGCCGCAATAACGGCGGATGCCGCCAGCACCAGTGCCGTTGTAACAACCCTTCTCATGGTTATCGCTCCGGAGATGGTCATCGTGCCAGCCTGCTTCGCTTTCCAGTGGGCCTCAGCCACCGGCCCTAACTATTCTAACTCATCGGGCGGCGCGTGGTTCCAGAGAAATCCGCAAAATCGCCGGCGCCCGCCGCCGGCTGGCCCGGCCGTCCGCTCCGCCGCGACGCCCCGGCGGCTAACCATTGGCATTATACGAGGTTACTGTCGCATGGCAACCGGCCCCGCCCGGGGTTCGCACGCCCACCCACGCCGCACCCCGCCTTTCCGCCTTCACTCCCGAGCGGCACCCGTCCGTTCCTCACTCACGCCGCCAAGCTGCTGATGAACGCGCAGACTGTTGCGCACCACCAGCACGTGGCCATACGCGCGGATCGTCCCCAGACCGCCGTGCTCCGCCCAGCTCCACGGCTCGACCGTGTCGATCACCACCTGCCTCAGCTCCTCAGAACTGGTCCCCGGCTTGTTTTCGTAGCCCTCGCTCCCCGCAGCGCCGGGCGTGGCGAAGCAGCCGCGCGTCTCGCCGGCCCATTGCGCCGGGTCGATGCGCGGCGCCGCGCCGAAATCGGGGACGCGCCCCAGCAGGTCCGCAACGTCGTAGACCTTCGTCACCATCTGGCGCTCCAGATCCTCCGCCGTCGAGATCACCAGCAGACCGTCGCCGGCCAGGTAAGCCAGCTTCAGATCCGGCCCACCGGCCTCGTTCAGGATCAGCCACAGCACCTGCGACAGGCGCAGATGCCGGACGTGCAGGCAGATCGGCCGCTCGCGCTCCAGTCCCGCCTCCTCCAGCGCCTGCCAGCGGACGACGACGTCCAGTTCCGTCTGCTGGGCGAGCCACTCGACGACCTGCTCCAGCGGCGCGGCGGTAAAGGTCACTTGCGGGAGCCGCTGGTTCAGGTGCCTGAGTACGGAATGGCCCGATGTACCGACCACCTCGCGCCCCCGCTCCTCCACCACGACCTGGCCCAGCGACGCGCCCGTCGCCACGGCCCACCCGGCGACGATCAGCAGACTTCTCATGGTGCTGCTCCTGGGCGGCGGCGCCGGAGGCATGCGAACCGGTTGCAGTCTCGCCCCGGCCGCCCCGCAAAGGATTGGTCACGCCCGGAGCGTTGCGGTTCCCGGAAATCGACGTGGCCAGCAGATAGGCGGTGCTGCGGGCGCTGCGCCTGGGCCTCAGTTCAGCGATGCCATGAGGGCCTCGAGGTGCGACAGCCGCTCCCGCATGAGAAAGTCGCGCCCCGCCTCCGGGCGGCGCCGCAGAAAGGTCGCCAGATGCGCCAGCGCCCCGCGGATGTCACCCTGTCGGTATAAGAGGGCCGCCAGCTCATGCAGGTGACGGACGTTGGTCGGCTCGACAGCCGCAAGCCGGCACAGCACCTGGCCGACCCGCCGCCAGTCCCGCTGGGCCACGTAGATGCTGCGCAGGTTGTTCAGCAGACGGGCAAGGATGTAGCGGACATCCACGGGTTCCAGGAACCGCGGCGAAAACTCGATCGCCCCTTCGAAGTGGTGCTCCAGAATCCGCCGGCAATCATCAATGGACAGCGTTCGCCCGCCCCGGAACGGATCCACCAGAACGAAGCGCTCCTCGTCGTCAAAGCGGATGATGAAGTGGCCGGGCAGCCCCGCTCCAGCCACCGGCCATTTCAACCGCCGTGCCACTTCCAGCCAGACGATCGACAGCGTGATCGGGATCCCCAGACGCCGTTCCAGCACGCGGTTCAGATAACTGTTCTGCGGGTCGTAGTAATCATCCTCATTGCCGCGCAGCTCGTACTGTTCCGTCAGTACGCGGCGCATCGCCTCGTAGCGCAGGCTGGCCGACAGGCCCGGGCGCCGGGCGGCGACCTCTTCGGCCATCTCGTCCAGCCGGCTCAGGTAGGGCGCCAGGGCCAGCCCGGGATAGACGTCACGCGCCAGGTGCAGCGCGGCACAGTCCAGGCGGATGTACCGCGTGTCCAGCTCCATCAGCATGTCGAACGGGTGGCTGATCATCGGCTCGCGCTACCGGCACATGCCACCGGTGCCTTCCAATCCTAGGCTGCCCGGGCGCGGATTTCCCGGCCGGCTGCCGGTTCGCACGCCCGCAGCCCCGGCCCGGCGTAAGATGTCCGTCATGGACGGACAGGCACTGTGCCGCCGGGTGTGTCGAGCCGCTTATCGGCCCGCAGGCCTGGCCCTGGCCGTCACACTGCTCGCCTGTGTGGGCGCCCTGCTGTTCCGCACCCCGTTGCGCTCCCGCTACTGGGCCTGGCAGGTGGCCCGCTCCGCCAGCCCCGACGGGCGCGCCGCCGCCCTGACGCTGCTGTGCAACGCCGGTGACGCCGGCCGCTGGGGCACCGCTACCCTGCTGGCCAGCAGCGACCCCGAGCTGCGGCAGTACGGCGTGGTGGTTCTGCATCACGTTCGCTCGGACTGGTCGCGGCGCCGGCTGCTGGACCGGCTGACAGACCCCGACGCGGATGTGCGCGAGCTGGCCGCCCTCGGTCTGGCCATCCACCGTGATCCGGCCGCCCTGCCGGAGCTGCGGCGACTGTACTGCGCGGGTGACAGCGCCGCGGCCGGGGCGGCGTGTCTGGCGCTGGAACGGATGGGTACTCCGGAGGCGGAAGCGGCGCTGGCGGAGCTGGCCGGGCAGTGGGTGGAGGCGGCGTCGCGCGCCGCTCTGATTGACGCGCTGGAGAGCGTCGGGTCGGTCAGATGCGCCGCGGCGCTGCTGAAGCTGCTCGACGATCACCGGCCCTGTACCGTCGCCATGCGTGCCGAACGCTTTCTGGAGCGCTTCGCGCCGCTGGCAGCCGCGCACGGGCTGGTAGACGGCGCCATGCTGCAAGCGGCCACCCGTCCATCAGCGCCGCGCCGCCCGGGAACGATCGCCGAGCGCGCTGCGGCGGCGCTGGCCGGCCTCACCGGTCTGGGCCCGTCCTTCGCCTCGGACATGTCGGAGGAAGAGAGAGAAACCGCGGCAAGTGTCTGGCGCGCGTGGCTCGAGGCGCGGCTCGGCGCTCCGTGACAAGGGCCGTCGGCCCGCCGCCCAGCGAACGGGCTGCTCCTACGCCTGCGGGTGCGTCGGCCGGCCCCAGATCAGTTCGCGCAGCCTCCGCCCGACCTGCTCCAGCGGGTGGTCGCGGTCGCGGTCGACGAGCTGGCGCGTTCGCGACTGTCCGCGGCGGCTGTCCTCCAGCAGCTCGCGGGCGAACTGCCCGGACCGGATCTCGGCCAGCAGCTCGCGCATCGCGCGGCGCGCCTCCTCCCCGACCACCCGCGGCCCGCGGGTCACGTCGCCGAAGCGCGCCGTGCTCGATACCCGCTCACGCATGTAGCTGATACCGCCGGCGTGAATCAGATCCGCCAGCAGCTTCACCTCGTGGCAGCACTCGAAATACGCCAGCTCCGGCGGATAGCCCGCTTCCACCAGCGTCTCGAAGGCCGCCTTGATCAGCGCCGTCAGCCCGCCGCAGAGCACCGCCTGTTCGCCGAACAGGTCGGTCTCCGTCTCGTCGGCAAAAGTCGTTTCCAGGATGCCGGCGCGGTGGGCGCCGATGCCTGCGGCCCAGCCCAGGGCCGTCTCCCGGGCCTGTCCCGTCGCGTCCTGATGCACCGCCAGCAGCACCGGTACGCCGCGCCCGGCGACGAATTCGTCGCGCACGCCGCGCCCCTGCGCCTTGGGCGCCACCATGACGACATCTACGTCCGGCGGGGGCCGGATCAGTCCGTAGTGGATCACGAAACCGTGGAGGAAGCCCAGGGTCTGACCGCGGCGCAGATGCGGCCCGATCGCAGCGTCATATACCCGTGGGGCCGCGTCGTCCGGCAGACCGAAAATCAGCAGGTCGGCGCGCTTCACCGCCTCGGCAAGCTCCAGCGGCTGGAAGCCGGCGCTTACGGCGGCGGCGAAGCGCGGGCTGTCGGCGCGCTGCGCCACCAGCACGCGACAGCCGGAATCCCGCAGGTTCAGCGCATGAGCCTGCCCTTGCGACCCGTATCCGAGGACCGCGACGCACCGGTCGCGCAGCAGCTCGACCCTGGCGGATGCTCCCGGTACGAAGACCACCCGGCCTGCCATCCGATTCCCGACTCCTTGCGCCCGCCGCTGCGCCCCGGGTCGGCCGGTCCGGCCCCGACCCGACCGTCGGGTCGTGACGACCGCTCCCCGGCGCTTCGCGGCGCGCCCCGGATGTTCGTCCCGGGCTGCAACGGCGTCAACGCGCGCCCGGTCGCGCAGGCCGCCGCCGGCACCGGACGCCGCACGACAGCGGTCAGCCTGCCGGTTGCGCTTCTTTTCGCGGCTTGCGGCGGGCGAAGAACAGGCCCACCTCGAACAGGGCGTACATGGACCCGGAAAGCAGCACGTGGCTGAGCAGGTCGGCGGGCGCGATGATTCCGGCGATGACCACGATGATCAGGATCACGACCTTGCGGTAGCTGCTGAGGGTCTTGTAGGCGACGATGCCGCTGCGCACCAGAAAGACGACCACCAGCGGCATCTGGAACGCCAGCCCGAACGCGATCGTCAGCACCAGCACGAACGTCAGGTAGTCGCCGATCTTGAAGTGCGTGGTAACCAGGGAGCGGTGCCGGTCGCGCTGGAGCTGCACGGAAAAGGTCTCGTCCCCGCTGCGCAGCTTCAGCCGGCGGTCGCGCAGGTTGAACCACAGGGCGTCGGCGGGGGCGTCTTCCGGGTCCTTCAGCAGCGCCGGAATCCGCGGGGCGCTGGAGGCGTCCCGGGCGGCAGCCGGGCGGCTGGCAGTGCCGCCGCCCAGGATCATTTCTTCCAGCGCCGTCGGCTCGGGCTGCGGCAGCGGCAGCCAGTTGCTGAAACCGACGAGGAACTTCAGTGCCAGCAGCAGCACGAACAGATACATGAACACGACGCCGGCGATGAACAGCGCCACACTGACCGGCAGCAGGCGGTAGACCCACTTCTTCTCGTGCCGGTACAGGCCGACGGCAATGAAGCTCCAGATCTGGTGAATGACGTACGGCCCCGAGACCACCAGCCCGGCGAAAATCACCACCTTGATGTAGATCAGGATCACCTCGGTCGGACTGGTCTGGAGGAAGCTGGTCGCCTGCTCGTGACGGTGCAGGGCGAGCACGTACGGGCGGGCGATCAGTTCCAGCAGATACTTCGCCGGCCAGATGCACACCAGGCAGGCCAGCACGAAGGCCACCAGGCTGCGCAGCAGGCACCCGCGCAGCTCTTCCAGGTGCTCGCCGATGGTCATCCGCCGGTCGCCTTCCGGACCGTGCTCTTCGACGGCTGCGGACATGCCGGAAATCATAGCCCGCGACTGCGGAGCGTGCAGCCGGGCGGCACCCCGGCGCCGCGGCGCAGTGCGCCTCCCGGGTCGACGCCCGGGCGCGCGGTGCTGCGCGCCCGGCGCCCCCGGGGACGGCTCCGCACCAGGGGCTGCTACGACGCTGCCGGCTCGACGACCGCCTGGTGCGGTGCCCCACCGCAGCGCATCTGGCGCAGCAGGTTGGCACAGTCTTCGCGGGGAAACTCCAGCTCCGAGTGCTGCCCCGGGGCCAGGTGGGAGCGAAACCCCAGACGCACTCCCAGCCCCCGCAGAATCGCCAGCGTTTCCTCCGTGCAGGCGTTGCACGGGTGGGCGACGGTCGTCGGCGGCTCGCCGAGCAGCGCCAGCAGGGACATGTAGTTGTCGCGGTATTCGCGGAGCTGCTCGGCCGCGGGCAGCTCGGTCAGACGCGTCGGGTGCGTGTGCGTGTGCAGCCCGAGCACGTGGCCCTCCGCCTGGAGCCGACACAGGTGCTGCCGCTCCATCCACACGTCGCGGGCCAGCTCCCTCAGCTCGATCCCCATCGACTGGATCAGCGTGTCCATCACATGCTGGTAGCACCGCGGCCCCAGCACCTCGTCCCGCACGAAGCGAAAACGCCGGTCGGGCTCGCTGTAAAAACGAAACTGCGCCAGGTAGCTGCCGGCGTCGAAGTCGCGCAGGGCGCGCTCGACGCGCTCCGCATAGACCGAGGTCGCCAGCGTGCGGAAAAACGCTTCGTAGAACAGGTCGATGTCGTCGAAGCACCTGACGCGAAACTGCCAGTACAGCTCCAGCCGCTCCACCCCGCCGTCCAGCGTCGCCGTGGGGACGAACCAGAATGCGGTCAGGCCCGCTTCGGCCAGCACCGGCAGCGCCACGTCGTACTGGCAGCGCAGGTTATCGTCGAACGTAAGGCAGACCTGGCCGGGCTCCAGCCTCCCGGCCACGGCGCGCTCCAGCCACTCCCGCGCGCCCAGAATCCGCCCCCGGCCGACGAAGCGCAGCAGCGCCCGCAGGTCATCCGCCGACAGCGACCCCTGCCCCGCCGGGTGGTGCCCGTCGTGGAAGTGATGGAACATGATGCCGTGCGGAATCACGCCCTGGTCTCCCGGACGGCGGGCAGCGCGCGGCCGGTGCCGCGTCGGGTGATGGTTGGTATCGGTCGAATCGCCGGCCGCGCCGACCAGCGGGGGCACGTTCTGCTCGCCTGGGCTGCGAAAACCGCACTCATGCGGCATCGGGTACATGGGGCGGGGCGGGCGCAACTCGTGCGCCAGCAGCCACCGGGCGGCCCTGGAGCCTTCAGTTGAGCCGGCCGGCGGCTGTCCCCGGATTCCGTTCCCCGTACTGACAGCAAGCACCCCGCCTGACACCCCTCCGGGCGGTACCGTTCACGCACCGCCGCGCTACTGGTCGCCTGCGCCGCCGCGCCCCAGGTCGAACAAGCTCGCTCGGTCGGATCAGTCCGCACCCTCGCCCGCCGTCGTCGTGCCGGACACGCGCCGCGCGCAACCTGTCCGCGGACGGCATATCCAGTTGCAGGGGGCGCCCACATGCCGACTTGCGGGAGGCCGGCGAATCCGCGATAAGTGGCGGCATGCCGCAGCCGGCACCACCGCCGCCGCAGAACGCACATGTGACCGAGGTGTCCGGCCAGATACGAAGCGAAGCCACCTGGCGCCTGACTGTGCGCTTGCCCGATGGCCAGGAGTGCGCGACCGCGCTGGTGTGCCCGGCAGGTGCGCCCCTGCTCCAGATCGACGCCGGGCTGCTGCGCTTCCAGGTCCCGGAGGGCCGGCACCTCTATCTCAGCTCGACCGGGAGCACGAACTTCGCCGCCGCCCCTCCCCAGTCGGCCCTTCCGCTGCAAGCCGGCCGCGAATACCGGCTGCGGGCCGCCTGTGTGCTGGAAGGCGGACGGGCGTCGTTGTGGCTGATCGAGTACGACGAAGGGCAGCGGCTGACGCACTGGGTCCGCCCCCTGAGCACGGGCCCGGTGAACGTGCAGTGGGCTACGCATGCGCGCTGCTGCTCCTGCTGTCTGGCAATACGCCTCAGCGGCGCCGGTGCGCTGCGCCTGTCAGGTCTGGAGCTGACGACGCCGGGCGCGCGACCCGCCGTACGGGTAGGGCCGCGCGGCGCGTTCGCGGCGTACTCGCTTTTCTACGATCCGGCCGGCTACAAGCCGTATGTGGAGCGCCACCACCGCTACTACGACGAGCCGCGCCGTGACTGGTATGAGCGGATGGCGCAGCCGTTCGCGCACTGCGGCCGGGTGCTGGAGCTCGGGTGCGGGCCGGGGCTGCTGCTGGAGGCGCTGGGACAGGTCGGCGTGGGCCAGGCCGTCGGCCTGGAGCGCGACGCGGTGTACCTGGAAGGCTGCCGGGCGCGGGGGGTGACGGCGATCGCCCACGATCTGAACGAGCCGTTTCCGTTCGTGCCCAGCAGCAGCGTGGACGGGGTGGTCGCGCACAGTTGCTTCGACTATCTGGCGCCGATCGCGCTGCGCACGACGCTGCGCGAATGTCTGCGCGTGCTGAAACCAGGCGGCCGGCTGCGTTTTGCGGCGCGGCACGACGGCCAGGCCTCGGGCGACGAGGCGCGCTGCTCCGTCCCGCTGCTTCCGGAGCTGGCCTGTCAACTGCTGCGCGAGGCGGGTTTCGAGCAGGTCGAAGTCGAGGTGCGCCAGCGCGTGGTCGAGGTTGCGGCCCGCAAGCCGGCCGCGCAGCGCCACTGGCCGACGCGCAGCGTCGTCCTCAACGGGGGCTACCAGGTCCATCCCTGGGGCGAGCGCAGGACGGTCCTGTCCCCCGAGCCCGACGCCTGGGACAACGCCAGCAGCCGCGATTTCACCATCCTCACCGACGCGCAAAAAAATGAGTTCCGCGTCGACGGCATGCTGGTCGCCTACTACACCGGCTACCGCAAGACCGACAGCGCCACGCTGCGCGCCGTCTGCCGCTGCGTCAGTCAGGACGGTCTCCTCTGGCAGCGCAGGCCGGAAGTCCCCGTGCTGGAGGCCGGCGCGCCCGGGTCCTGGGACGCCGGCGGCGTCGCGGCCGGCTCGGTGATCGCGACTCCCGACGCGCACAACGCAGGCTTCGTCATGTATTACAGCGGGCGCACGCCGCAGGGCCTGTGGCCGGGGATCGGCCTGGCGCGCAGCGCGGATGGCATCCGCTGGGAGAAGCAGGCGGGGCGCGTGCTGGAGGTCGAGGCTTATCCGGGGCTCACGCATCTGGCCCTGGCCGATGTGATCCGCGCGTCCGACGGGCGCTGGCTGATGCACTGCGAGGGCTGGATCAGAGGCCGGGGCTGGGCCGTCTTCCAGGCCGAGTCGGAGGACGGCGTCGCGTGGCGCCCGACACAGACCGAACCGGTGCTGGATCCGCGAAGCGTGCCCTGGGGCGGACAGCACGCCGCCAATCCCAAATGTCTGGAGGTCGAACCCGGTCGCTTCGTTCTGGGTTTCAACGCCGCCGACGCCACCGGCGCCTTCCAGTTGGCGCTGGCCGAAAGCACCGACGCGCGCCACTGGTGCCTGATCGACGTCAATCCGGCGCTGTGCACCGGCGCCGGCGACTTCCGCATCGAATCCCTGTTCATGACGCGCGACGCCTGGCGCCGCGGGGACCGGCGCGTGTACTTTTTCAGCGCCGCGACCAGCCAGACGCACCTGTCAAGCCGCGTCCTGGCCAGCGACGCCGACCCCACCGCCGAATGGGTCGGAGCGCCCTGGCGGACGCAGCGCTGCGGGCTGTACCGGGTGCGCGTCGACCGCCTGGTCGCCGAGCCGGGCGCGACGGGAGAGCCGCACGCGCTGACGCGCAGCGTCCGGCTGGAGCGCGAGACGCAATGCACGCTGCGGCTGGCACCTGAGCGGCCCGGACGCGGGGCCGTGGTCCTGGCGCTGGAAGGGACCGCCGGGATGTGCGAAATCCGCATCCACGGCGACGGGCACTGCACACGGGACGGCACGACGCTGGTGGGCAGCGCCGCGGCGGGGCTGGCGACCGCCGCCTGCCTGCGCGTGCTGTTGCCGCCCGGCGCAGGCCCCGAACTGCGGCTGCTGATCTGGCACGGCCAGCAGCAGGTCGTCGACCTGCATGAGGCGCTGGGCGTCGGCCCCGTGACGCTGCACGCGCGCGTCATGGTTCCGCCCGGAGAGCCCGCGCTGCTGGTGGATCATCTGGACATCTGGCAGCCGGAGCCGATGCAGGTGGAGGCGTGCGGGGACGCGCACATGTACATGGGGGTGTGCCGCTCCTGGGAGGCGCTGCTGCCCGACATCGACCGCGACGCATTCCGCGGCGTGCTGCGGAAGCATCAGATCGGGCGGGCGCTCGTGGCCCCCTATGGATCGACCGCGCAACTCGACACGTTCGACCAGATCAGCCCGCTGGTGGGCCAGGAGCGCGGCCGGGTGTACGCTCTGCTGCGCGTGCGGTCGCAGGCGACCGCACGCCCGGAAGACCACCAGTTCCGCATCCACCAGCTCGAACTGCTGTGGCAGAAGGGACTGCTGACCGGGCTGAAGGTGAAGCTGAACGCGCCCGAGCGGCCCGCCCCGGAGGTGCTGGCGTGGGTCGAGCGGCGTCAGCTTCTGACTATGTGGCACGTCAGCTCGCCCGGGGACCTGGACTGGCTGCGCCACAACGTGCTGGAGCGTTTCACGTTTCCCGTGCTGCTCTCCCACTTCGGCGGCTATCCGCTGGACGGGAAGCGCTATCGCGCGTGCATCGAACTGCTGGAGCACTACCCCCATCTGTACCTGGTCACCAGCGCCGTCTGCTCCGTCGGCTACCTGGAGGAGGCGCTCCGGCAGCACCCGCACCAGATTCTGCTCGGGTCGGACTTCCCCGCCGTCGACCCGACCGTGGCGCGGGAAGCCGTGATGCGCCTGGACATTCCCGAGGCGACCAGGGTGCTGGTGCTGGGAGAGAACCTGCGGTTCCTGACCGAGCGCGTCGCCTGGCGCCGCTGGAACGTGCTCCGCCAGCGCGAAGACCTGCTCTTTCCGCCGCCGCCGGAAACGCCCGAGGAGGTCGCCGCCCAGGGCTTCGAGATCGTGCCGCCGGAAAAGCTGCCCGCCGATGAGGCCGTACAGGCCCGCGACCACTGGAGCAGCCAGGAGGTTTCGTCCTTCTACCTGGAATACAAGCCGTGGGCGGCGGTCGTCGCCGGCCTGGCACGCGACCTGGGGGCGCGCAGCGTGCTGGAGTTCGGCTGCAACGTCGGCCGCAATCTGGTCGCCGTGCGCGAGGCCAACCCCGGCGTCCGGCTCGTGGGGCTGGACATCAACCCCCAGGCCGTGCAGGCGGGCCGCGAGCGCAGCGGGCTCGATCTGCGGGTCGGGGACCAGGCGGCGCTGGCGGCGTTCGGGGACGGCGAGTTCGACCTGGTGTTCACCGTGTCGGTCCTGGATCACATCCCGGCCGTTGCCGACGTCTGTCGCGAGCTGGTCCGCGTCGCGGCGCGGAACGCCCTGTTTCTGGAGGTGCGGCTCCCGGTCGAAGGGAAGGTCGTGCGCCATTTCGACCATCGGCACGCCACCGTGTACCCGTCGACCGAGGCCTCCTACAGTTGGTTCCTGGAGCGCTACCTGGCGGATAATCCGCGCCTCTGGCGGCTGGACTGCCGGCCGTGCTACCTGCATTCCTCGCGACTCGGCCCGTACTACTGCTCCTACCTGGCGTTCCTCGAACCGCCGCAGCAGCCCCCGCGCAAGACCGCGACCGTCCGCGGCGATAGCGGCCCGCCACCCGCCCCGCCGGACGCCTGATGGACTGTCCGACTTCCGCGCACGGCAGGCGCGCTGTCGCTTCCGGCTCCCGGGAGCCATTGCGTCCGCAAGCTGTCCCGCGAGGGATTCAGAGGCGCGGCCGTGAGGAAGCGGCCGCAACGACCGCTTGCCTGCGCGGCTCTGTCTCGACGATGGTTGCGGGACAGGCGGCGGCCACACCTGCCTGATCCACCCGTCACCAATCGGGCGGTTGCTTGCGCTGCCGACCGAAAAGCAGACCGGCCAGCCCGTCGCGGGCACGCGTCAGCCGGCCGACATTCCGTTGCACGCGGGCCGCTGTCGCCGCGTGCTGTCGCGCATCGTCCGCCAGCTCCTGGAGGGCCAGTCCGGCACAGCGCCTCTCGATCTCAGCGATCAGTCCGGTCGGCCACTCCCGCCCTTCGCGCACATCGGCCTCCAGCGGCCAGCGCCCCACCGCCTCCAGCAGCGGCCGCAGCCACTTGAACAGCGCGCGGCAGGCGACCTGGCGCTGCGCGGCGTCGCCGCGGCGGGCCCAGTCGAGCAGTTCCCCGACGCCGCTCATCTGGCCCAGATACAGTTCGGCTTGCAGCAGCCCGATGCGATCCCACGCGCTGTGCGCCGGGCGCGTCGCGGCCAAGGTGCGGAAGTGGTGCGGGTCGAGGCGGGCGGCAGCCAGCCACGCGGCGGCCCGCACGTAGCCGCTGGGGTCGAGGTCGATGGCGGACTCGATGGCGGCGAAATACTGCGGGTCGCCGACGCGCCCCAGCGTGTAGACGTAGGCCTCACGTACGTTCGGATCGCGCTCCGCTCCCAGAATGCCGGCAGTCAGCGATCGCAGCAGTGACGGATCGGGATGTTCGATCAGTTCCCAGGCCCCCTGCTTGCGCACCTGCGGATCGGGGTCCCGCAGCGCCCGCTCGATCCCGGCCCGCCAGCGCGCCGCTGAGGCGGCCCGGCCGAGCCAGACCGCTGCTGCGGCCAGACAGACCGCCGCCAGCACAATCACCTTCGCAGACCACCGCATGTTGCCGGGCTGCCGACTGTGGACGCCGGACACGGCGCGCCGGCACGCGCTTTGCCCGTGCCGCCAGTCGGGGCTAAACTATCGCCCGACTGTTGGTTTGGCAAACGGATCAGCGCCATGGCCCGCGTGATTTCCGCCAGGCTGGACGCCGCACCGCACCGCTTCGCGCTGGTGGTGGCCCGCTACAACGAGTTCATTACCAGCAAGCTGCTGGACGGCGCGATGGACGCCCTCATACGCCACGGTGCCCAGGACGAGAACATCACGCAGGTCTGGGTGCCCGGAGCCTTCGAACTGCCGCTGGTCGCCCGCAAGCTGGCCCGCTCCGGCAGCTACGCGGCGGTAGTCTGCCTCGGCTGCCTGATCCGCGGGCAGACGCCGCACTTCGAATACATCGCCGCCGAGTGCGCCAAGGGCATCGCCCAGGTGGCGCTGGAGACGGGGGTGCCGGTGACGTTCGGGGTGGTGACGGCGGATTCGCTGGAACAGGCGATCGATCGTGCGGGAACGAAGGCGGGGAACAAGGGCGCCGAAGCGGCGCTGGCGGCGGTCGAGATGGTGAACGTGCTGGCGCTGTTGTGACGCCTGTCGGGCGGCCGGGCGCCTGGGCCGGCCTGGCCGGGTGCCGAACGCGCCGGCGCGCCACCGGGGCGCAGCGCAGGCGGGGGCCGGTCGGTTGCGGGCGTGGGCGCTGGGCGGATGCGGCTGACCGCGGCGGGCGTTGCGAAGCGGACGCGACCTTGAAGCCACGACGTCAGGTGATGCCGGTCAGGAAGCGCTCGCAGGCGCGGATGCTCGCCCTCCAGGCGCTGTGCGCGTTCGAGGCGGTCGGCGATGCTTTCAGCGCCCAGGTCGACGAGTTCCTGCACGACGAACAGGTGCTGGCCGATCTGGGCCTGCGGGCGCCGCCGCCTCCGGAGGTCGCGGGCTTCGCCGGCGAGCTGGCCCGCGGCGCGTGGGCCCGGCGCCGGGTGCTGGACGAGAAGCTGGCGCAGACCGCCGCCCACTGGAGCGTGGGGCGCATGACGCCGGTGGACCGCAACATCCTGCGCCTCGGACTGCACGAGCTGCTGAGCAGCCCCGACAACCCGCCGCAGGTGGTCATCAACGAAGCGATCGAGCTGGCGCGCCTGTTCGGGGACACCGACTCGCCGGCATTTGTCAACGGCGTGCTGGATGCCGTCTGGCACGCCCTGGGCAGCGAATGCAGGACCGCAGACGTGCGGGATCAGGAAACGAGCGGATCGCGCCCCGAGCGCGGCGCTGAATCCGGCGCGGATGCTGAGCATGGGACTGTTTGACCGCTTCAAGCAGGGGCTGAGCAAGACGCGCAACAGGCTCATCGCCGGCCTGCGCAGCGTGCTGGCCTTCGGCCGCCCGATCGACGAGGGGCTGCTGGAGGAGCTGGGCCGCGCCATGCTGGCCGCCGACATGGGACCGCGGGCCGTTCAGGCGTTGCAGGCCGAGGTGCGGCAGGCGTGGAAGAGCGGCACCCTCCGGGATGCCCATGAAATCCTGCCCTTCCTCAAGCAGCGCATCGCCAACACGTGGAGCGCCGGCGACCGGCACATCCGGCTGGCAGCTTCCGGCCCGACGGTCATTCTGGTGGTCGGCGTGAACGGTTCGGGAAAAACGACCAGCGTCGCCAAGCTCGCCAACTACCTCAGGCGGCAGGGCCGGTCGGTGCTGCTGGGCGCCTGCGACACGTTCCGCGCCGCGGCCATCGAGCAGCTCACCATCTGGGCCGAGCGCTGCGGGGTGGACCTGGTCAAGCACCAGCCGGGCAGCGACCCGGCCGCGGTGGCATTCGACGCGATCGAGGCCGGCCTGGCCCGCAAGGTGGATGCCATCGTGCTGGACAGCGCCGGACGGCTGCACACGCAGGAGCACCTGATGCGCGAGCTGGGCAAGCTCCAGCGTGTGGTGCGCAAACGCATTCCCGAAGCGCCCCACGAGGTCATGCTGGTGCTGGACGCGACGATCGGGCAGAACGCCCTGCAACAGGCCAAGGTCTTCTCCGCCGTCGTGGACGTGACCGGGCTGTTCCTGGCCAAGCTCGACGGCTCCGCCAAAGGCGGTATCGTCGTCGGCATCCGCGACCAGTTTGATATCCCGGTCAAGTTCGTCGGCGTCGGCGAGTCTATCGACGACATCGAGCCTTTCGATCCCGAGGCGTTCGTCGACGCCCTGTTTGCCGACCTGTAGCGGGCCGCAGAAAGGTCGCAACATGCCCGAGTGACAGGGCTGCGCCAACCGCCCGCAGCGGCCACCGGCTTGCGCCGCCGCGGCCGGCCTTTCCACCCGCTCCAGCTCGGGCAGGCCCGCGTGGAGACCTTCTGATGCATGCGTTGCTCAGCGAATTCGAGCACGTAGTCGCCCGCCAGCCGGACCGCTTCGCAGCCTGCGACCAGAGCCTGGTCCTCGACTACCGTGCGCTGCGCGCGGCGGCGGCCGCCCTGGCCGAACGGATTCAGCAGGCGACGCGCCAGCCGCATGTGGGGATCATGGCGCCCGCGTCGTCCGCCGGCGCGGCGGCAATCTTTGCCTGCTGGTACGCGGGCAGGATTCCGGTGCCGCTCAACTTTCTGCTCAGCCCGGACGAGCTGGCACAGGTGATCCGCGACGCGGGCCTGGACTGCGTGCTGACTATCGAGCGCTTCGCCGCGCAATTGGCCCCGACCGGCGTCAGGCCGCTCGTGCTCGATGCCCGGACGCTGGCACCGACTCAGACCGGCAGCGCCGCCGCGCGGGAGCGGGCCGCTGCCGGGCCTCCGCCGGCAGACGCCCGCGACGTCGGCGCCATCATCTACACCTCCGGGACTTCCGGCGCCCCCAAGGGCGTCTGCCTGAGTTTCGACAACCTGGTCCAGAACGCCAGGGCCTGCATCGCCCACGCGCGGATCTCGCCCGACCAGGTCTTCCTCAGCGTCGTGCCGCAGTTCCATTCGTTCGGCTTCACCACCATGACGGTGACGCCGCTCGTGCTCGGGGCCACGGTCTGGTACCTGCCCCGCTTCAGCCCGGTGGCCGTCGTCGGCACGATCGCCGAGAAGAAGGTCACCGTCTTCCTGGCTGTCGCCAGCATGTACGCCGCCCTGGCGCGGATGAAGGACGCCGACCCGGCGGCGCTGGCTTCGCTGCGGCTGGCGATCAGCGGCGGCGAGCCGCTGGCGCCCGGCGTCGCGCAGACGTTCCGGGAGCGTTTCGGCGTGGAGATTCTCGACGGGTACGGGCTGACGGAAGCCGCGCCGGTGGTCTCGGTCAACATGCCCTGGGCGCAGCGGCCGGGTTCGGTCGGTCGGCCGCTGCCGGGAGTCACGGTGGTGGCCGCGGACCAGGCCGGTCGTGTCCTGCCGCCCGGACAGGAGGGAGAGCTGCTCGTCTCCGGGCACGGCGTGATGCGCGGCTATCACAATCAGCCCCAGGCCACGGCGCTGGCGATCCGCGACGGCCGGCTGCACACCGGCGACGTGGGGCGGGTGGACGCCGACGGCTTTGTCTACATCACCGGCCGGCTGAAGGAGATGATGATTGTCGGGGGCGAAAACGTCTTCCCGATCGAGATCGAGAACGTCCTGCTTGCCCACCCCGACGTGCTCGAGGCCGCCGTCATCGGCGTCCCGGACAAAGTTCGCGGCCAGGTGCCGGCGGCGTTCGTCATCCTGCACGAGGGGGCGACCGCCGACGAGGTGGCGCTGCGCGCCTTCTGCCGGCAGCACCTGGCTGGATACAAGGTTCCGCGCGAGATCCGCATCGAGCGCGAGCTGCCGCGGGGGCCGACCGGGAAGATTCTCAAGCGGGCGCTGAAGTCCGCGCTGGCCCCGTCGTCCAGTCGTCCTCCGCGCTGAGCACCGCGGACCGCGCCGCCGCCAGCTCCACCCCCACCTCCACGTCGTACTCGTCGTCCGCCGCCACGATCCGCGTGCGCACCACGCGCGCCCGGCGGCTGACCATCAGGCCCAGCCCTGGCGGGGAGCTTTGCCCCGGCAGATGCGAAGTCAGCTCGTAGATCTGTCCCTCCCGCACGCCGTAGCCGACCGGCACACGCAGGCGCATGCCGTCGCGTGAGACATCGGCACAGCGGCAGCGCAGGACCGTGGCCGTACGGGAATCGATCATCCACAGGCAACCGAAAACCGGCTCGCGTGGCGCGCGGCGGCGCTCGGTGAACGGTGCGGACGCCTGAGTTGTGAAGCCGGTGGTAGAGCGAGGGAGCATGATCCTGCCTCCGTCAACAAGAATTGTCGTCCCGCTCCGCAGCTACTCCCCATCCGCTTCTTCCCCAGCCGGATCCCTCTCCAACCCCATTTCACGCAGCCAGCGCTCGACCTGGCCGCTGTCCAGTCCGCGGCGCTTGGCCTCGGGCTCCCGCGCGGCTGGCGCCCGGCGCGAGAGCTGGCGCAGCAGCAGGCGCCAGAAGGCGTCGGAGCGCACCGTGCGGGCTCTTCGCCGGCGGGCGGCGCGCCCCACCTCGCGGTCCGATGACACCACCAGCAGGCGCCGCGCTGCCGAGTCGCTTTCGAGAATGTGCGCCAACAGCTCGTCGGCGCTGCGCCCCGGGCCGCTGTAGCACACCGCCACCGGGCCGCTGCCGATCTGCCGGGCCAGCCCTCCGCCGGGCGCCGGTCCGTCGAAAACGACGGTTATTTTCTCGCCGGTTCGCCGAGCCCACTCCGCCAGTCGCAGACACAGCGTTGAGCGGCTCGGGGGGCGCTCAGGGTCTGCATCTCGGGCGGCAAAGAGAAGGTTGTTGCCGTCGATGAGAACGGGCATCTCCCGTCCTTCTGAAAGATACTACCAAACGTGCCGTGCGTCAAATGGAAAACGCCGCGGGAACGGTTCAGCCATTACAATACGCCGCCTTCGCCCCGGCAGCTCCGGGGGTTTCGCCGCGCCGCCTCAGCCCAGACCGGCAAAGCGCGCCAGCTCCAGCTCGCGCCCCAGGACCATCAGCACATCGCCGGGCTTGATGATCGTGTCGGCGTGCGGCAGGAAGCGGAACTCCTCATCCCCTTCGGAGCGTACCGCCAGCACCAGCAGATCGAATTCCTTGCGGAAGTCCGTCTCAGCCAGTGACTTGCGGTGCAGGCGCGGGGGGGCGACGATCTCCATGATCCGGTAGTCCCCGGCCAGGGGGAACATGTCCCGCAGCTCCGGGTTGGCTACCTGGCGCGCGACGCGTTCGGCGGTGTCCCGTTCCGGGAAGATGATATGCGTGGCACCGATGGCGCGCAGAATCTGCGCGTGGTCGTCGTTGCGGGCCGTGGAGAGGATGCGCGAGACCCCGATCTGCTTCAGATGCAGGACGCACAGGATGCTCGGCTCGATGTTCGACTCGCCCAGCGAGATGACGGCTTCGTCCACCGTGTCCGCCACCACGCTTTCCAGCAGCTCGTAGCTGCGTGCGTCGCCGACCAGCGCCCGATGCACGTCGTCGCGAATCTCGTTCACCCGCTGCTCATTGCTGTCGATGACCAGTACCTGGCAGCCCATCTTGACCAGTTGTCGGGCCAGATGACTCCCGAACTGACTGAGGCCGATCACGCACACCTGTTTCATCTCTGCCTCCTCAGCCGATCATCACCCGCTCTTCAGGATAGCTGTAGCACGGCGCCCCCACCGGCGGAAGCACGGCCAACGCCATGGTCAACGGCCCCAGCCGCCCCACGAACATCGTCGCAATGATCCAGAGCTTGCCCATATTCGACAGGTGCGGCGTCAGCCCGGTCGAAAGCCCGACCGTGGCGAACGCCGACACCTGCTCGAAGATCACCTGTTCCAGGCGCGTCTCCTGTCCGACGTCTTCCGTGATCGTCAGCAGCACCACGCCGCCCATGTTCCATAAGGCCGCCAGCGCCAGCACCAGTGCGGCGCGCCGCACCACCTCGTGCGGGATGCGCCGGCCGCCCAGCGTGACGTCCTGGCGTCCGGCCAGCCGGGCGCGAACCCGGGCCAGCCAGACACTTGCCGAGGTGATCTTGATGCCGCCGGCACACGAGCCCGGCGCGCCGCCGATGAACATCAACCCGACGAGGATGAGCAGCGAAGCGACCGGCAGGGCGCCGATGTCTACCGTGTTGAATCCCGCGGTCCGCGCCGTGACCGACTGGAACAAGGCGTTGAGCAGGTAGCTTCCCGGCGTGCTCTCGTCCGGCGTCAGGCCGACGAGCATCAGGGCGCATGCTCCGCCGACCACCAGAATGGCGCTGCTGCGGAGCACGACCCGCGAGTTGAGACTCCAGACGACCGGCGACTGCTGCTGCCGCCGGACCCAGCGCCACCAGCGCCGCACGACCTCCAGTACCACCATGTAGCCCAGGCCGCCGACGGTGATCAGCCCCATCAGCGTCAGCAGGATCAGCGGCGAGCCGCGCAGGCCCATGACGTTGTCGCTGAAGACGGAGAAGCCGGCGTTGCAGAAGGCGGCGACGGCCAGAAAGCAGGCGGCGAACCAGCCGCCGCGCGGCTGCGGGTAGCTCTGGAGCCCGAGGTAGAGCAGCAGCGCGCCGAGCGTCTCGACGACGAAGGTGATGAGCAGAATGTGGCGCAGGGCCGAACGCAGGCGCGTCCGGAAATCCGCGCAGGAGAGCGTATCTTGCAGGGCGGCGTGCGTCTGGAACGAGAACCGGCGGCCGACGAGCTGGTACGCCAGGGCCCCGAACGTCAGCACGCCCAGGCCTCCGAGCTGGATCAGAATCATGATCACCGTCTGCCCCGTGCGCGAGTACTCGGTGGCCGTGTCGCGGGTGATCAGTCCGGTGACGCAGACGGCCGAGGTGGCGGTGAACAGGGTGTCGAGAAACCCGATGTCGTCGTGCGCCTGCGAGACGGGCAGCCGCAAGACGATCGCGCCCGCCAGGATCAACCCGGCAAACGCCCCCACCATCAGGTGCTCCGGGCGGCGCAGCAGACGGGTCAGCAACCCAGTGCCTCTCCTGGCCAGCACGGCACGCCGGACGACCAGCTCCCCGGCGCCCAGATGCAGGCGCCGCATAGGTTAGCCGCTCGGACCGCTTTTGGCACGGACGCCGACCGCCGGCAGCATGCGCGCCGGCACGGGCCGGCGGCGGCCGTTCCGTCCGGGCGCAGAATCGGTTATAAAGCGGGGCGTTCCGCCCCGGGTGGCCCGGAAGGGTGGCGGTTTGCACATGCAAGGAGACGGCCGTGCGAAGAACGTTGATCGGTTGCGTGGTGGCACTGACGCTGACGCCCGTCGCCTGGGGGCAGCGCAAGCCCTCGGTCCCGCCGGAAGCGGTCAGCGAGTCGGCCAAGCTCACCGGGGAGCGCCGGATCCGCTACCTGCTGCGGCAGATCGACCTGACCGAAGAGCAGCGCGCACAGGCCCAGGCGCTGATCGCTTCCCTCCTGGATCAGGAAGCCGGCCCCCAGATCGCGATCGAGGAGGTCTACAGCCTGATGGCCGAAGCCGAGCAGGCCAAGAAGGACGGCGACAAGGAGCGCGAGCAGCAGATCGCCGAACAGCTCCGCGCCCTGGGCCGCGGGGCCGACAAGGAAAGCGAATTCTTCCTGAACATGGAGCCGCTGCTGACGCCCGGGCAGAAGGCCGCGCTCCAGGCCGCACGCGAGCGGCTGAAACGCAACCCCAGCGGCGCGCTGCGACCGGTGGACGTCATTCGCACAGTGCTGGCTCTGGACCTGACGCGCGAGCAGCAGGCGCGGATCGCCGAGGTGAGCAGGAAGCTCCGCGAGGACATGCGGCGGACGCGGTCCCTGAACGACGAGCAGCGCTTCCAGATCATGAACGGCCTGCTGGAATCCGTCCGCGCCGTGCTCAACCCCGAGCAGCTCAGGCGCTTCAATGTCGCCGTCCGCCGCCTGCGCCCCGACCTCACCCGCCTGCGGGTGGGCCAGGCCGAAACCCAGCCCGCCGACGAGGAGACCGCCCCGGAGGAGGAAGCGTCGGAGCAGCCGTCCGGGGAGTGAACGCGTCGCGGTCGGCGGAGACGGTCGCGCCGGCGTGCCGCGGGCGGCCGGGCGGCAGCCGCCGCGCCGGGGCGCCGGCAGCGGGAACCGGAGCGGCGGGGCAATAGCCCCCGCGCGAGGAGATCGGCATGCGTCGCATATCAACCTGCGTAGTGTCGGCGCTGGCGCTGGGCGCGGCGCTGTCCGCCCCGGGCGGCCCGCTCCCGGCCCAGGCCATCCGTGAGAAACCCCGGCTGGTCGGGGAAGAGAAGATCCGCTACCTGCTGCGGCAGCTTGAGCTGACCGAGCAGCAGGCCGCGCTGGCCGAAGAGCTCCTGGCGGCGCTGCATCCCGACCAGGCCCCGGAGCGCGGGCAGCCGGCCGTGGAAGAGGTCCGCAAGCTGTACCGCGAGCTGGAGCAGGCCAAGCAGGCCGGCGACCAGCAGCGCGTCGACGCGCTGCTGCGCCGCTTCGAGGAGCTCGGGGAACGCGTCGCCACCGACGACGAGTTCTTCGCCAGCATGGACGCGCACCTCACCGACGCGCAGAAGGCCCGACTCGCCGCCGCCCGGGCGCGCCTGGCGCGCAACGGCAGCGGCGGCCTGCGGCCCATCGACCTGCTGCGCGCGGCCAGCGACCTGGTCGCGACCCCGGAGCAGGCCGCCGCACTGCGCCAGGCGCGGCAGGCGGCGCGCGAGCGCCTGGGGCCGATCCTGCGGCCCAGCGACAGCCTCAAGCTTGAAATGGTCAACATGATCGTCGAGCGCGTCACGGCCGCGCTCACGCCCGAGCAGTGCACGCAGTACGAGCTGCGCATCCGCGCTCTGCGGCCCGATCTGATCCACGAGGGACTGCGCGTCACGCTCCCGCCGGAGCGGCCGGCCGGGCAATCCGCCCCGCAGGCCCAGACCGCACCGGGCCGGTGAGGGCCGGCTCCGCGCCGGAGACGTTCGCCTGGTCGCCGGGCGGCTGCGCGCCCAGCGCGAAAAACGCGGCGCCGGCCTGGTTGACCGACGCCGTGTTCGCCGGGCTCCCCAATCCGCGGCCGCTTGGCGCGGGCGGCCGCGACAGTCCGTGGCTGCCGGCCCGCCTACGTTTCCACGAAGCGGTCCATGAAATTCCGATACGCCTCGCACAGCTCCGGGTTGGTGCAGCACACGTCGCGGATGTGCTCGTAAAAGACGGTCGGGTTCAGGCCGATGTCGCGCCGCAGCGGACAGCGCAGCGCGATCCGCGGCTCGGTGGTGCCGTTGCCGGTCAGCAGCGAGCGGAGGAACACCTGGTTCTTGCCGGCATGACACTTCATCTCGGCGTTCAGCTTCTGCTCCAGTTCCGAGAGATTGGCGCGCTGCTCTTCGGGTGAGATCGGCGGGCCGAACTCTTCTTCAATCCGCGAGCGTGCTTTCTTTCCGGTCCGCACTTCCGACTTCACGTTTGCCTTCCGCAGGGGCGCTGCAAACATCAGGTTACCATCCTCGCCGGTGCCGGAACAAGCGGCACCACGGCTGCCGACGCCACGTGCGCAGCGGATCCGGTCGCAGTCACGCGGGGATTGCCGCCGCTGGCGAACGCGGGCCGCACGCCGCCGGCCACGGTCGGGCCTCCGGCGCCGGGCGGCTGCCGTACAGCTCTCCAGCCGCCTCCGGTCCCGTGTCGTCGCGGCTGTTCGGGAGCGAGCAACAGCCGGCGGCTTCGTCGATGATCACTTAGGATAGCGACGAGTCCGGATCGCTGCCGGCTGAGCCGCTCGTCCTCCTATCAGCGTAGCACGTTCCAACTGTCGATTGTAGCGCTTTTTCGGGCCGCGACCTCAATAGCCGCCCGGATGGGCCTGGTGCCAGTTCCAGGCCGTCGCGATGATCCTCTCAATATCGGTGTAGCGCGGCTCCCAGCCGAACCGTCGGCGCAGCTTATCGGAATTGGCGTACAGCGCCGGAGGATCGCCCGGCCGCCGCTGCCCGACCTCGATGGGAATGGCACGCCCCGTCACACGCCGCGCCGCCGCGATCACCTCCAGCACACTGTGTCCCCGACCGGTGCCGACGTTGAACACCTCCGCCTCCCCCTCCTTCAGGCGCTCGACGGCCAGCAGGTGCGCTTCGGCCAGGTCCTCGACGTGCACGAAGTCGCGCACGCAGCTCCCATCAGGCGTAGGGTAGTCCGCGCCGTAGACCTGGATCGCCTTCCGCTGCCCCAGCGCGACCTGGAGGGTGAGCGGAATCAGGTGAATCTCCGGCCGGTGATCCTCCCCCAGCGTGCCGTCCGCAGCCGCTCCCGCCGCGTTGAAATAACGCAGCGACACCGACCCCAACCCCCAGGCAACCGCGCAGTCGCTCAGCAGCCACTCGACCGCCAGCTTGGTCTGCCCGTAGGGGTTGATCGGGTTCCCCGGCTGGTCCTCGGTGATCGGCAGGTCATCGGGAATGCCGTAGACGGCGCAGGTGCTGCTGAACACCAGGCGGCGGATGCCGGCCGCCTGCATCGCCTCCAGGAGGTTGACCGTGTTCACCACGTTGTTGCGGTAGTACAGCAGCGGGCGACGTACCGATTCGCTGACGTCCAGGAAAGCGGCGAAGTGCATGACGGCGTCGAAGCGGCCGGGCTGAAGCAGCTCAGCCAGCCCGGCCACGTCCGCCAGATCGCCCTCCACGAACCGCGCCGCCCGGTCCACCGCGCGCCGGTGACCGTAAACCAGATTGTCCAGCACGGTGACGTCGTGGCCGGCCGCCACCAGACGTTTGACGCAATGGCTGCCGACGTATCCCGCGCCGCCTGGTACGAAGATTCTCATGCTCGATCCTTCCCCGCGCCGCAGCGTGCGGGCGGTCCGCTGGTCGACGGTGCATCATCGGCATTTGCCCGCCGGCGTCAATCGGCGGCGCGACCTGCCGCTGCGACCCGACGTTGAGCGGGTGCCGCGCCGCGGCTACCATTGGGCGGCGTGACGCACTGGGAGGCAGCCAACCCGCAGCTTGATTACGGATCAGCCGCACCATCAACAGAGAGCGCCGGGCACCGGGCGGCGTCCCCCGCGGACGACCGGCTCACGCCGGCGATGCGCCAGTATTGGGAGCAGAAGCGGCAGGTGCCCGACGCCCTGCTCCTGTTCCGCATGGGGGACTTCTACGAGCTGTTCTACGAAGACGCCGAGCGCGGCGCGCGGCTGCTGGGTCTCACGCTGACCAGCCGCGACGGCGGCAGGACGCCGCTGGCCGGCATCCCGCACCACGCCCTGGAGAGCTACCTGAGCAAGCTGGTGGCCGCCGGGTGCAAGGTGGCCATCAGCGAGCAGCTCGAGGACCCG
>Ga0209018_1000882_pt1 | contig 26364 bp, 17 predicted proteins | sample YNPBryBLVA2012_FD_185814 | JGI IMG/M metagenome (GOLD analysis project Ga0209018, IMG submission 185814) | Anoxygenic and chlorotrophic microbial mat microbial communities from Yellowstone National Park, USA - YNP Bryant BLVA 2012 (SPAdes)... ...
CCGCCCGTCGCCGCGCCGCCCATCCTGGCGGAAGGCGTCAACGGCAGCGACGGCTTACCCGTCTATACTTGCGCAGCAGACGCCTTCGGCAGCTACTTTGTGCTCCAGCAGATGGTGATGGCCGGGATCGATGTGCAGAACGGCTTTCATCTCGCCATTGTGCCGTTCGGGCTGGACGGCATGGCAGAGTATGACGTATCCGAGGACGCCCGCGCTGCCGCCCTGCGCTCCGGTCAGTGGGACTGCCTGCTGACCACCATGAACAACTTCGCGCTCTACAGTCCCGGCGTCATCACCGCCATTGTAGACGAGAGCGCCGGGGCCGACCAGCTCTGGGCGCGCGACGTGCCGACCATCAACGACCTGCGCGGCAGGCGTATCGCCTATTCGCGTGGCAGCGTGGGCGAATACTTTGTGCTGTTCGCGCTCAACGTGGCCCGGCTGAACCCCCGCTTCGACGTGACGCTCGTCCCGGCGGACTCGGTCGGCGACGCGGTGGACCTGTTCAACCGGGGGCAGGCGGACGTGGTTTCCGGCTGGGAACCGGACATCTATGACGCCGAGGAAAGCGGCGGCACGCCGCTGCTCAGTTCCGAGCAACTACGCATCATCATCGATGTGATCGTGACCTCGAATCAGGCCGTTCAGAATAAAGCCGACCAGGTGCAGGCGTTCCACAACGCCTGGTTCCAGACGCTCAAGGCGCAGGTAGAGGACTATGCCCAGGCCGCTGCCCAGATCGCCGCGTGGGGGCATAACGACTGGACTTTCGTCTATCCCGATTCCGCCGAAAGCGATCTGCGAACTTGGCTGGGCACCATTGCCCAGGCCGACCTGAGCGCCAATGCAGCCGTGATGCGCGACCCCGACGCTCTGATCCAGCGGTTGGAGACGGCCCGGCGCGTGTGGGCAGCCTCCGGCGTGACCGTGCCGGACGACCCGGTGGAAAATCTGATCGATCCGCGCTTCGTGCTGGAATCTGCCGCACGCTCGGAACTTCAGACAAGCGCCCAGCCGACCAACGCTACCTTTTCCCTGTCCGCGCGGCCCGATCTTTCGGCCCTGGCTCCCGGCGAAGGAGAAACGCTGGGCATTCTGCCCTGCCGCCGCTTCACCTTTTTGCCGGAGTCGGCGGAAATGACGCTCGAATCGCGCCGCATCCTGGATGACTGCGTGGTGCCGATCATGAGCAGCAGCGTGGGCATCTACTTGCGCGTGGTCGGGTCGGCGGCATGGCCGGCCAGCGGCCCCGGCGCGCCCTACACCGAACAGGAGATTTATGAATTCGGGCTGGCGCGCGCGCAGGCAGTGGTCGATTACCTGGTAAGCCAGGGGCTTGACCCGGTGCGCTTCGTGATCGAAGGCACCCTGCCGCCGGAGGAGCGCCGCAACACCGATGACCCGGCGTTGCAGGAGCAGGATCGCTACGTCGAAATGTCGCTGATCACAGTCGGACGCTAGGCGGAGGCAATCCATGAACACAACGACCTTCTTCCGCCGGACAGGCGCGCTGCTCCTGATCGCCGCCCTGCTACTGGCGGGCTGTGCAGGCAACACGGACAGGCCGGCAGCCAACGCGCTGATCCTGCGCTGGACCTACAGCACCGGACTAACCGATTGGGCAACCGCCAGCGCGGCGGACTTCAACAGCCAAAACTTCAAGACCGGCAGTGGGCGGATCATCTGGATCGAGGCCGTCGCCGCCGATGCCGGTCAGGCCGTCGCCGCCATGATCGGCGGTGGGGAACTGCCCGCCCTGTGGACGCCTGCCGACCCGTCGTGGGTGGCCGTGTTGCACCAGCAGGCGGGGAGCGCCGTCTTTGTGGAAAACTGCATCAGCATCGCGGAAAGCCCACTGGTGATCGCGCTGTGGGAGCCGGTGGCGCGCGCGCTGGGCTGGCCGGGCCGCACGCTCGGCTGGCTAGATGTGGCAAGCCTGGCCGCCGATTCTTCCGCCTGGGCCTACTACAGCGGCGGGCAATGGGGTTCGACGCTGCGCATGGGCCACACTCACCCCGGCCTGTCGGACAGCGGCACGCAAACACTGCTGGCACTGGTTCACGCGGCGGAATCCGCCACCGAAACGGTGACGGTCGCGGACGTGGAAAATCCGGTCGTGCGGGCTTCGGTCGGCGCGTTCGAGAGCGCCGTGTCGTGGTTCGCGCCCACCACACGCCAGTTGACCATTACCATGCTGGATCGGGGCATCAGCTACCTGAACGCAGCGGTGCTGTATGAAAACGCCGTCGTCACGCAGGGCCAGCGCGACCCACGTCTGGTCGCCGTCTACCCCTTCGAGGGCACGTTCATGGCAACCTACCCCACCTGCGTGCGCGCCAACATGGACGCGGAGACGACCGGCGCGGCAGAAACCTTCTTGGCCTACCTGAGCGACGTTCCCGCGCAGCAGCGCGCCCTGGCGAACGGCCTCCGCCCGGTGAACGACGCCGTGCCACTCGGCCCGCCCATCGCGCCAGAGTACGGCGCCGATCCTGCACAACCACAACAGGTCTTCCCTATACCGGATGCGGAGACCGTGTTCGCCGTGCAAGGCCTATGGCAGGATCAACGCCGTAACGTCAACCTAGCGCTGCTGCTGGACGTTTCCGGCAGCATGGAAGGGACCAAGATCGAGCAGGTGCGCCTGTCGGCGATGGAGTTCGTGCGGCAGATGGGCGACGATGACCGCCTGACGGTGATCGTCTTCAGCGACTCGGCCGGCACTCTGGTGGACAATCAGGTCGTCGGGCCCAACCGCGAGGCGATCATCGCCGCTGTGAACAGCATCCAGGCAGGCGGCGGCACGTCGCTCTATGACAGCATCGCTTTCGCGGCGCAGGCCCTCGCCCAGACGCGGCGGCCTGATGAGGTCAACGCAATGGTCGTGCTCAGCGATGGGCAAGACACCGTAAGCGCGCGCTTCACCAGCGCGGATGCGACGTTCACACAGGTGGTGGCGAGTTCCGGCGCGGCAGTGTACACCATCGCCTACGGGTCGGATGCCGATCAGGGGGTGCTGCGCTCTATCGCCCTGGCGACGGACGGGATCGCCTACGTCGGCGATGTGGCGACCATCGGGGACATTTACGCAGAGATTTCCGCCGCGTTCGGCGGCAGCCTGGGGATCGGGCGGTAAGCGCGCAATGGGCAGGGACAGGACATGTCGTGTCCCTGCCTTTCCCCGCCGTCGAGTGAATTTCCAGCGTTGCGCTGTAGCCCGCCCCGGTCGAAGTCGCCCAGCCGAGTCCGGGGCGGACGCGCTCGTTGCTGACTCACAGCCGCACGGGCGGCAGTTCCCTGCTGTCAGGGCAACGCAGGATATTCGTACCTTTTTCAAACCCTTTTCCAAAAGCCGGAGCAAATGCTTGACAGCGCGGCGCTTCACCGTTATCCTGTTTTCAATGTCGATATGTTGAATGACTGCGAACCGGTGGAGTAGACGCCGTCGCCCGCCCAGAGAGCCAGGACCCATAGGCTGCGAGGTCCGGCGCGAGAGCAGGCGTTGAATGGACCGGGGAGTCGCGTGGGGGATAATCCCGCGCCGGGTTTGCCGCCGTTATCCGGCCAGAGTGGATCGCAGCCGGTCGGTTGTGATCAAGCGGGGTGGCACCACGGGCCAGCAAGCGCCCGTCCTCTGACAGGGGACGGGCTTTTTTATTGGCGCTTGCGTAAGTGCTCGTCCTCGCGTGGTTCTATGTTCCCGTCCTGTTCACCAACGAGGAGCACATGTCATGCCCGACCAGAAGCACATTAAGTACCTGTTGAGCGAAGACCGGCTGCCCCAGGCGTGGTATAACATTATGCCGGACCTGCCTGTGCCGCCTGCGCCGGTGCTCCATCCCGCTACCATGCGGCCCGTCGGCCCGGACGACCTGGCACCGCTGTTCCCGATGGCGCTGATCATGCAGGAGGTCAGCACCGAGCGGTACATCGAAATCCCCGGCCCGGTGCGTGAAATCTATCAGCAGTGGCGGCCCTCGCCGCTGTACCGCGCCCGCCGTCTGGAAAAAGCCCTGGACACCCCCGCCCGCATTTACTACAAGTACGAGGGCGTCAGCCCGGTCGGCAGCCACAAGCCCAACACCGCCGTTGCCCAGGCGTACTACAACAAGCAGGAGGGCGTCAAGAAACTGACCACCGAGACCGGCGCAGGCCAGTGGGGCAGCGCCCTGGCAATGGCCGGCGCGATGATGGGTGTCGAAGTCGAAGTTTACATGGTGAAGGTCAGCTATGAGCAGAAGCCCTACCGCCGCCACCTGATGGAATCCTTCGGCGCAACAGTCCATGCCAGCCCGACCGACCTCACCCAGGCGGGCCGCAAGGTGCTGGCCGAACATCCAGACAGTCCCGGCAGCCTGGGAATCGCCATCAGTGAGGCGGTAGAGGCAGCGGTCACACAGCCGAACACCAGGTACAGCCTGGGCAGCGTGCTGAACCACGTGCTGATGCACCAGACCATCATCGGCGAAGAGGCGCTGCTGCAAATGGAACTGGCCGATGACTATCCTGACGTGCTGATCGGCTGTGTGGGCGGCGGCAGCAACATGGCCGGCCTGCTGTTCCCCTTCATCCGGGAACATCTTAAGAACGGCAGGAAGGCGCGCTTCGTCGCCGTCGAACCGACGGCCTGCCCCAGCCTGACCAAAGGCATCTACACCTACGATTTCGGCGACACGGTGCAGATGACGCCGCTGGTCAAGATGCATACCCTCGGCCACGACTTCGTCCCGGCGGGTATCCACGCAGGCGGACTGCGCTATCATGGCATGGCCCCGCTGGTTAGCCTGCTTTATGATTGTGGGATCATCGAGGCGGTCGCCTATCCACAGAACCCGATCTTCGAGGCGGCCATGACCTTCGTCCGCAGTGAGGGAATCACCCCCGCCCCGGAGAGCGCCCACGCCATCCGCGCCGCCATCGATGAGGCACTGGCCGCGAAAGAGGCCGGCGAAGAGCGCGTGATCCTGTTCAACCTGAGCGGACACGGCTTCTTCGACATGAGCGCTTACCGCGCCTACCTGGCCGGGGAATTGGTCGATTACGCCTATCCCGCCGAAGCCATTCAAGCAGCCATGACACGCATCCCGCAGATTCCGCAAATGGCACAGGCTTGACGCAATAAAACACACGGGCGACCTCCAGCCGTCGCCCCGGTCTTTACGCCCTTTTCCTCTCCAATCCCCGCCTCGCCCACTTTACCAGGAAGAGGCGGGGAAAAATCACTCTGCGGCGTGTCCCTGAGAACGCACCTCCGGCACGGCAGAAGCCAGCGGCACAGTCACGTGGAATGTGGTGCCCTCGCCGAGCTTGCTCTCCACCCAGATTTGCCCGCCGTGTTGCTCCACAATGCCGTGCACAATCACCAGGCCTAGGCCCGTGCCGGGCTGCTCGCGGGCCAGCGGGTTATCGCTGCGGAAGTAGGGCGTGAACAAGCGGGCCTGGTCCTCCTCGCTCATACCGATGCCGGTGTCACGCACATAGAAGTGCAGCACATCCGACGGCCCCTGCGAATCCCAGATATTCGGGACGGCCTCGGCCATGATGGTGATCTTGCCGCCGAACGGGGTGTACTTGTGCGCGTTGCTGACCAGGTTGGTGAGCACCTGGATCATGCGGTTCTGATCGGCGTAGATCAGCGGCAGGTCTTCGGAGACCTGCACCACCAACGTCTGCCCCTTATCCTCGATCTGGCGCTGAAGCGGGCGCAACGTTTCCACCATCACGTTATAAAAGGCAATGGCGGACTTCTCCATGTGCATACGGTTGGTTTGCAGCTTGGTCACGTCGTTCAGGTCGCTGACCAGGGTGTTCATGCGCTCGACGTTGGAGCGAATGGTATTGAGGAAGTTGCGCTGCTGTTCATTCAGCGGCCCCACCACACCGCCCAGCAGCAGGTCGGCAAAGCCCTTGATGCTGGTCATCGGCGTCTTGAGTTCGTGCGCCACGAAGCCCACGAACTCGCTGCGCGCCTCGTTAGCCCGCTGCAACTGCGCGAACAGGCCCGCGTTGGCGAGCGCCGGGCTGGCATGTTCGGCCAGGCGCGTTACGAAGTCCTGGTCGAGCAGGGAAAAGGCGTTTTCCTGGTCGCTCTCCAGCAGGATCACCCCATTGGTCTTGCCACCGGTGATCAGCGGGACGGCAATCTGGGAATGGGCGCGCGGGAGCATCTCGACATAATCGCCATCCAGCCGCACATCACTGACCAGCTCCGGTTTGCCGGTGCGCGCCACACGCCCGATCAGGCCCTCTTCCAACGACCAGCTGCCGTTAAAGCGTCCAGCAACGACCTCTTCAGGGTAGCCGTAGTGAGCTACGATCTCCAGGCCGGGCGGGTCGTCGCGGATCATCCCCAGCACCCCGGCGGTGGCGCGGCTCTCCCGCAGTGCCCATTCCATCGTGATGTCGATCACACGCCGCAGGTTGAGCGTCTTGTTCAACTCGCGGTCGATCTTCTGCATGGTGTCCAGTTCTTCCACACGCGCCGCAAGTTGCTGGTCCGTCATCTGGAACAGACGCGCGTTCTCGATGGCGATGGCCGCCTGCCCGGCGAACGTCACCAGCAGGCGCTTGTCCTCATCGACAAAGATGCCGCCATCGCGCTTGTTGATGATCTCCAACACGCCGATCACTCCCGTCGAGGCAATCAGAGGTACGGCGATCAGCGTGTTTGTGCGGAACTCCACATCGGCGTCCACGCCTGCGAACCAGCGTGGGTCGCGCGTCGTATCGTTCACCACCACCGGCTCGCCCCGGTCGGCCACCGCACCGACAATGCCCGTCCCGGCAGGCAGGCGCGTGCCGAGCAGTTCGCCTGCCTCGCTGCCCGTCACCACCTTAAATTCCAGTTCACCCGTGCGGGGATCGACCATCAACAGCGACCCGGCCTCGGCTTCCAGGATGTTCACGGCGCTCACGGTGATCAGTTCCAACAGGCGGTCCGGGTCCTGGAAAACCGTCGCTAACTGCGTACTGATCTCGTTGAGGGCAGTCAACTGGCGGGCGCGGTTCTGCGCCTCGCGGAACAGGCGGGCCTTGTCGATGGCGGTCGCCGCCTGGTCGGCGATCTGCCACAGGATTTTCAACTGTTCATCGTTGTAGGTGATATTCGCGTCGGTGCTGGCGACCGCCATCACGCCGAGGGTACTGGTCTGCGCGTTCAACGGCACCCCCATCCAGGCTTTGAGGTGGGGATTTTCCAGCCAGGGGTGGACGCCGCGCCGGGCCGACTCGACCCCGTAATTCTCCACGCGCATCGGCTGCCCGCTGCGCACGATCTCGCTCATCAAGTCGTGGCCCATCCGCCAGCGCACGCCTTCGCGCTCAGGAATGCGCTCGTCATCCTGGGTGTAGAAGGCGTAATACAGTTCGACGGTGTTGGGGTCGCGCAGGGCGATGAAGAAGTTCGGCGCGTGGATCACGCGATTGGCCTGGGCGTAGATCAGTTCCAACAGGTCATCGAACTCAATGGTAAAGTTGACCGCCTGGGCCACCTGTCCCAGCACATTCAACTCACGGAGGCGCTGTTCCAGGTTGGCGATCACCTGGGCGCGCTCGACCGCCAGCGCCGTCTGGTCCGACAGACTTTGCAAAAAGCGCAGGTCGTCGAAGGAATAACGCTCGCCGGAGCGACGCGGGCCAACCATGAGGATGCCACTCAGTTCTTCTTGCCCACGCAGCGGGATCAGCACCGCCACATTGAGGATCGCCAGCCGCGCCCGTTCGGTCGCCAGTTCCGGCGGGAAAAGCTGACCAGACTGCAAGTACAGCGGTTGATCCTGCCGGGCAAGCATCTGCACCAGGTGGCTTTTGCGGTCGAAGCGCACATCGGTTTCGGGCCGGGGGATGCCATGCGCAACGTAGTCTCCCGTCTCCGGGTTGGGGAAAAACAGAAATGAGTGCGTCGGGGCCAGTGTTTCGGCCAGCTGGGTGCGCAGCGCATCGACAATACCGCCCAGCGTGGAAATGGTGGTCAACTGCTGCGCCAGGGTCGTCACCCGCTGCTGATAGCCCTGGCGCGTGTGAAAATAGGCGGCGTTGATCCGCCGCTCAAGCGTGTTTCGCACCGGGGCAAACAGCAGCGCCAGCAAAAAGACGATCATGGTGATCAGCAGCGGGTTGTTCGCCGGGATAAACGTGGCCGTCAGAACGCTGAAGCCGGTCACCAGCAACCCATAGCCCACGCTCAGGCCCAGCGCCATGATGCCGTAGATCAGCCCCTGCGTGAGCAGGTTGTCGCCATCAGGCAGACGTTCCTGAAGCAGGGCATAGGCCAGTCCCAGTGGAAACAGTAACGCGAACGGCGAGACCAGCCCGAAGGGAAACGCCACATCGGATAAGTTCAGGCTGACCGCGAGATAGTCGCTCAACATCCAGACCACCAGCGGCACAAGCGACAGCACAGCGCTGAGCAACGCAATGGCGCACTGATTGCGCACCGCCGGGGAAATGGCCCGCCTGAGGCGGTAGAACAGGCTCAGCGACAGAACCACCGCCCCGACCAGCAACAGCAGATAAGCCAGATACCAGGGCAGCAAAAAGGCTTTTGGATCGGCAGGATAAACAGACTGCGCCAGGAAAAACATCAGCGGCACAGACAGCGCAGGCAGCGCAAAACGCAGCCAGGGATAGCGTCGCACGATGACCAGTTCCGTCGGAAAGGTCAGGGTCAACACACCCAGCATAGCCGCCGTCAGCACGACCATCGCCAGCCAGGCCTGGCTGAACTGGCGGGTTGTGGAAGCGTCAAATAACCCGGCCAGGACGATCACGATGGCGGCGCTGAGGGCCGCCACCTGCCGGGCAACCGGCAGCCACCAGCGGGTGCGCAGCAAGATCAAAGCCACGATCAAAAACAACAGGCTGGTGACATAGCCGATGCCGAACTGGGTGATCAGGTCGATCACGGGGAAGGAGGCCAGCCGCAGGCTGATGGTGCACAGCGCCGACGAGTCTCCCGACGACAGCGTGACCCGAAAACAGCCGCGTAAATCCTGAATTGGGTTCTCATCCGGGCCATAGGTGCGCCGGACCGTCAACATTACCCGGTCGCCGGGCTGATAGGCGGCCAGGGCGTCCTGCAACTGGCGCAGGGCCACCTGCGGATTCGAGTCGAACACCTGCCCGGCAATGCCAACGATCTGATCGCCGGGACGCACCCCGGCCATGTAGCCGGGCCATTCGCTCCGCACCAGCGTGGCGGGGCGCTCCACAACCAGCGTGTGTGAATAGGACAGCCCCAGAAACGCCTGCGACTGCCAGCGCAGCGCCAGCCATCCATAAGCCAGCAACGCCAGCAGCGCCAGTGCCAGCAGCGCCATGACCAGGATCAGGCCGAGCCTGTCCAGCAGGCGCTCACCTGCCCGGCCTGTTGCTACTGCGAAAAACCTGCCTGCTTCTACCTGGCGGGGCGCTGCGTCCATGAATGGAGCATTCTCTCCTGGCGAAAAAACATTCTCAACGCCACACTGATTTTATCATAGGCTGGCAAAAATCGGCCATTTTACGGTGGTGTAGGTTTTGTTTCAGTCATGGGAGAATCTCGATATAATCATGGGTTGCCAAACATCTTGTCCATCGGCTTCAAAGGACGATTGATGACTGACCGAAAATTGCGTGTCCTCATTGCCAAGCCCGGCCTGGACGGCCACGACCGGGGAGCCAAAGTGATCGCGCGTGCGCTGCGTGACGCCGGGATGGAGGTCATTTATACGGGTCTGCGCCAGACGCCGGAAATGATCGCCGAGGCCGCTTTGCAGGAAGATGTCGATGTCGTCGGCCTCAGTATTCTCAGCGGTGCACACATGGCCCTGGCGCCGCGCGTGTTGGAACTGCTGCGCGCCAATGATATGGGCGACGTGAAGGTAATCGTCGGTGGCATCATCCCCGACGAGGACATCCCTCTCCTCCAGGCGATGGGAATCTCCGCCGTGTTCGGCCCCGGCACAAGCACCGAAACCATCGTGAACCACATCCGCCAGGTGGTCGGAGACACGGCGAGCTGACCATGTCGGTACTTGTGACGGACCTGCTGGCGGGCAGTCAACGGGCGCTGGCCCGCCTGCTCACCTACATCGAAAACGAACATCCTCAGGCGCAGGCCGCCCTGGCCGCCCTCTATCCCCACACCGGCAAGGCGCACCTGGTCGGCGTGACGGGCGCGCCCGGCACCGGCAAAAGCTCGCTGGTCAACAGCCTCGCCAAAGCCTATCGCGCCGCCGGGCAGACGGTCGGCATCATCGCCGTAGACCCGACCAGCCCTTTTTCCGGCGGGGCGATTTTGGGAGATCGCATTCGGATGCGCGACCTGACGGGCGACCGGGGGGTGTTCATCCGCAGCATGGCGACGCGCGGCAGTCTGGGCGGCCTGGCCCGCGCCACCGGTGATGCCGTCCGTGCACTGGACGCCGCCGGCTTCGACGTGATCCTGATCGAAACGGTTGGCGCCGGGCAGAGCGAGATCGACATTGCTCGCCAGGCGCACACCACCCTCGTCGTCGAAGCGCCCGGCCTGGGCGACGAGGTGCAGGCCATCAAAGCGGGCATCCTGGAAATCGCCGACGTCCTGGTTGTGAACAAGGCCGATCAGCCCGGGGTGCAGAGCACGGTGCGCGCCCTGCGCACGCTGTTGGACCTGGGTTCCAACCGCCCCCCCTCCGGACTGCATCACGGCCTGCCGGCACAGGATTCCCGCCAGCCCGCCGCCGACCATCGTCCCGATGAGTGGCAGACGCCCATCGTGGAAACGGTCGCTACCGAAGGACGGGGCATCGACGTGCTGCAACGGGCCATCCAGGCGCATCGGGCTTACCTGCGCGAGAGCGGCCAGTTGCGCCTGCGAGAACGGCAGCGCCAGGAAATTGAGCTACAATCGCGGTTGCAAGAAGTGTTGTTCCGGCAGGTTGCGGAACGGATCGATCCGGCGTTATGGCAGGCGGTGCTGGACCAGGTCGCCGCCCGCGAACTGGCCCCCGCCGATGCCGTCGAACGCCTTCTACAGACGGTTGGTCTGGCAGACTGAACACCAGACCAGTTCAGGAGCAATAATGAGCGCATGACCCCGACGCCGCACAAAGTCCCCGGCACCCGTTTCACCCGCTTCGATGATCACCCGGCGGCTGAACGGAACCTGTATGGAGAGATCAAGATTTTCTGCGGCTCCGGCAGCCAGGAGCTTGGCCACGAAATCTGCCACTACCTGGACCTGGAGCCGGGTCGCTACGAGCGGACGCAGTTCTCCAACGAAAACATCTTTATTCGCCTCGAAGAGAGTGTGCGCGGGCAAGATGTCTACCTGATCCAGTCGCTGACATCCCCCGTCAGCGACAACATCATGGAACTGCTGATCATGCTGGATACGCTCAAGCGGGACTCCGCCGCGCGCATCACCGCAGTGATCCCCTACCTGAGCTATGCCCGCTCGGACAAGAAGGATCAGCCGCGCGTCCCGATCACGGCCCGCCTGATCGCCGACATGATCCAGGTCGCCGGGGCGGACCGCTACATCACCATTGACCTGCATTCCGGCCAGATTCAGGGCTTCTTCAGCATCCCCGGCGATGTGCTGACGGCCTACTTCCTGCTCAGCGACTACATCGCCGACCTGCGCATCGAAAACCTGGTGGTGGTCACGACCGACCTGGGCTTCGCCAAACGTGGGCGCGACTACGCCAATCGCCTCAACTGCCCGCTGGCCTTCATCGAAAAGCGCCGCACCGATAACGCCGAACAGCCCAAAACCCTGGCTTTGATCGGGGAGGTGCGCGATAAAAACGTGCTGCTGGTCGATGACGAAGTGCTGACGGGCAAGAGCGTCGAGAACGCCATCCAACTGCTCCAAAAGAACGGGGCGCGCAGCTTCTACGTGGCCTTCACACACGGTATCCTCAGCGGCGGCGGCATCGAACGGCTAGCGCGGTTGCCCATTAAGGAGATCATCACCACCAACACGCTGCCCATTCCACCGGAAAAACGCCTGCCTAATATGACGGTGCTATCCGTCGCGCCATTGCTGAGCGAGGTCATCATCCGCGCTCACGAAGGGCGCAGCGTCGGAGCTTTGTTCGACGAATGAGCGGGCTGCTGGCGCAACGTTACGCCGTTGAACGGCGGCGCGGGGCCGGACCGGTCGGCGCGGTCTATCGGGCCATCGATCAGTGGACCGGGCAGACCGTCGCCGTCAAGGTGCTCCATCCCCAGGCCGCCGGAAACGCGCGGCTGCGCGCGGCTTTCAGCGCACGGATAGCAGGTGCGTCTTCGGCGTTGCTGCCCGTGTTCGACAGCGGCGAGGCCGACGGGCGCCTGTACCGCGTGACGCCCTACGTCGAAGGACCAAACCTGGCGGAATGGCTGGCAGCCCGCCGCGAACCGCCCGGCAAGGAGCACCTCGCCGCGCTGGTGAGCCAGATCGCCGCGACAATGGACGGAAGCGTGCACGGCAACCTCAAACCGACCAACATCCTGTTGGAACGGGGTGGGCGTGTCTGCCTGAGCGACGTCGGGCTACCCGCCACGCCCGGCCCCTACACTGCGCCGGAAGTCGCCGCCGGGGGAGCGCCCACGCCTCAAGCCGACGTGTACAGTCTGGCGATCATACTGCGCGCGATCGCGCGCGGCGACCTGCCGCCGGGCGTCCAAAAGGCGCTGTCTCACGCTGCCCAGCCGGACCCGCAGCGCCGCTACCCCACGCTGAGCGCCTTTGCGGCGGCATGGCAGGCCGCGCTCAAAGGCCAGCCGGTACCGTCCCCCGCACGCCCGGTGACGGCGCCGGACAGCGGCAGGCTGCTCGTCTCCGCTGCGATCTTTGCCGCCGTCGTCGTGTTTGTGCTGGTGCTCGGCGCAATCCTGCTGCTGGCATCATCCGGTGGCGTGCCAGTCACCGGCAGCCAGTTGCAGGCTGCCACCGCGACGGCCACATCCTTAAATGTCCTGCTCCCGACGCCGACGCCCTACCAGCGTCCCACCATGCCCCCCACCTGGACGCCCATCCCGGTCGAGGTCGCCACCAAGACGCCCGCGCCGACGGCCACACTCGCGCCGACGCTGTTCCCCACCTTCTCCCCGGCGCAGTTGGCGCTGACCTACTGGGAAGGCGACGGCTACGATTATACGATGTGGGACGCGCAGCTTGCCGAAAACGCCTACGGGCGCTTTGACCTCTTCCCGATTAACGTGTGGATGGGCGGCTACAACGGCGTGGTTCCAACAGAAGAGCAGGAGTGGGCCTTGCAGAACGCGCTGGACCAGATCAACCAAGTCGTGCCGATCACGCGCGTACAGCAGCGCCTGTTTGCCCACCTGACCATCTGGCTGATGAACAACGCGGATTTCCGCGCCAACGCTGCCTGCGGCGCAGACCACGACTACGCCGCCGCGTGTGCCCTACCGACCTATACCGAGGCGGGCATCCTGCTGGTGACGATCTGGCTGGATGCGGCGGACGGCTGCTTTACAGAGACGCTGCTGCACGAGATGACACACGGCCTGGGGATCGTCGTGCACAGCCCTTACCCGGAAGACATCATGTACTATGCGCAGACGTGCGACAAAACCAACTACACCGAGCGCGACCTCGCCACGCTGCGCCTGCTTTACAGCGCACCCGCTTTCCATCCGGCAGTCGATTGAGGGACAGAGTCTATCCTGTGCCCGCATCCAGCGCGCGGCCCGAGGCCCACACCGTACCGGTCTTTTCCGCCTCGACCGCGCGGACGCGGCCCTGCCCTTCCAACGTCTTGAGCGCCCGTTCGATTTCGCGCGGTGTCGGCTCGAAGACGTGGAACAACTGCCCGATCTGCTTCTCCGTCACGGCGATGGCATTCTCAACATACTGCCCGATCAGCATCTCCCACGCTTGCGCCGTGCCGATCTCACGCGCCTGCAAGGGCAGTTCCGGGTAGTGACGCATCGTGAGGTCGTAGGCAAAGCTGTAGTTCCACGCGCCTGCCTCGGCCACACCGACCGGCAGGATTTTCATCCACACCTGAAGTTCGGTCAGGCCGCGCTCGAAGCGGGTCTTGCTGCCCTCGGCAATCATGCCGGACTGCCGCCGCAGTTCGACCGTGTTCAGCGCTCCGTGTTCCAATAACGCCTCGTAGATCAGGCGCGCCTCGTGAGTCATTGTCCCATCCTGGACCATCTCCTGGTAATCGTACAGGTCGCCGTAGTTGGGCGTAAGGGCATAAAACGCGGCCCACAGACGCGGCGCGATCAGTGTAGCGCGGCGACGTAGCAGCTTGGCATAGTACCAGCGCGTGCCGCCGAGCGATTGGTCCTTCCAGCTCCAACTGGTGCTGATGTCGGGATCGTCGTGCTCACTGGAAAGTGCCCGCACGCGCCCGGCAATGGCGTCGAACAGGCTGGGCGCCTCGATGCCCTTAATCGGCCAGAAGAAGGCAAAGCCTACGTCGTCGATAAACCGTTCTGCCTGATCGATCTCGGTCAGGCGGAGGTCCATACGACGGCGATAACGTTCGTTTCGTCGTGCGGCGATCCAGTCCTGGGTCAGCGTGACGGTCACGGCACATTCCCCCACAAAAACAGGCGGTCTAAAAAATCAGCGGCGGATTGGCTCCGCCGCTTCAGTATAGCCCATTTAGAACGTTCGTGCGAAAATCACTCCCGCTCAAACTGTGCGCCTAAGGCGGCAGGCGGCTTGGAACGCAGCACATTGCGCAACGCGCCTTGTAGTCTTTTCGGCGTCACACGCAACAGGCGCTCCACCGTGCCACTGGACACCATCAGCAGGGTCAAGATCATCAACACCCAGGGCACGGCGTTCACCAGCACCAGCGGCAGGTCGGTGCTCTGTTGAATAACACTCGCCAGAGCGCGCAGACCTGTGAACAGATACGCGCCAAAGGCCACGCGAAACGGATGCCAGCCGCCGAAGATGACAATCGCCAGGGCGATCCAGCCGTCGCCACGCATCACGGGCGGGTTGGCCCAGCCAGGCTTGATTGCCAGGGCATAGCTCGCCCCGGCCAGCCCGATCAGCAGGCCGCCCACAGCGGTATACAGATAGCGCACCCGGCTGACATTTGCGCCGCGCGCAAAGGCCGTCGCGGGCCGCTCGCCCACCGCGCGGAGTTCCAGGCCGTAGCGCGTGCGGTACATCAAGAACCACATGCCGAAGATCAGGAAAAAGCTCAGGTAGACCAGCAGGTTGTGGTTAAACAACATCTGGCCGAGCAACGGCAGGTCTGCCAACACCGGAATACGCACCGTCGGCACGGTCGGGCCGGGAACGCGGGTGTATCCCTGGCCCAGAAACTGCGCCAGGTCTGCCGCCAGCAACGTGAGCACAAACCCCACCGCCACCTGATCCTGCTTCAAGCGGATATTGGCAACTGCGATCAGCAACGCGATCAACATGGCTGCGATCATGCCTGCCAGAATGCCCAGTACCGCGCTGCCGGAGGCATACGCCGTCACAAAGCCGACCATCGCCGCCAGGGCAATACTGCCATCCAACGACAGATTGACCACCCCCACACGCTCGGTGATCGTCTCGCCGATACTGGCGATGACCAACGGCGTCGCATTGGAGACAATCGATCCCAGGACGTTTGCCAGTTCATCCATGCGCCACCTCCTCGGCAGAGGGCTGCGGGGCCGGTGATGCTCCGGCTGAACGGGCAGGTGGAACCGCTACACTGCGCAGCCGACCGCGCACACCGTTGGAGAGAATCACCAGCAGCACCAGAATCCCCTGCACCACCCCGGCCAGGCTTTGATCCAGTTGCAGCGCGATCTTCAGACGGGTGCTGCCTGCCAGGATCGCGGCGAAGAAGAACGACACCGGCGGCACCCAGACCGCGCGTGTACCCGTCAGCAACACCACCAACAGCCCCAGAAAACCGATCCCGCCGCTGACCAGCGGGCGCAGGCTGGCATAGGTAAACAGCACACGGAAGCCGCCCGCCAGTCCTGCCAGCGCGCCGCAGGCTGCCAGCGCCAGCACGGCGTTCCGGTGGGTCGCCACACCGAGCAGTAGTGCGGAGCGGTCGCTCTTGCCGATGGCCTTCAGTTCCAGCCCCCAGCGTGTACCGCGCAATGCGATGGCGACCACCAAAAAGCCGACCACAACCAGCGCTAAGGCCGCCAGACTCACCGGAAACCCTTCCATCGGCACGAGCAAGGCTTCTGACCGGAAAGGCGGTGTCGAATGGGCACTGCCACCCTCCGGCGGCTGCCAGGGGGCAGAGATGAGATAAATGGCGAAGATGTTCGCCAGGTTATTCAGCGCCACGCCGCCGAAAATCTCGTGCACGCCGCCTCTGGTTTTAAGCAGCCCCACCAACGCCGCCCACAACGCCCCACCGAACGCCGCCGCGATCAGTTCCACCGTCACCAACAACGGCCCCGGCAGCATGACCTCACGCGCAATCCAACTGGCGAACACCGCGCCGAACATCATCTGCCCCTCAACGCCGATATTCCACAGCCCTGCCGTGAAGGTGATCAGCAGCCCCGTGCTCACCAGCGCCAGCGGAATCCAGAAGTTCACCACGCCGGCAAAACGGCCCGCATCCAGGCCACCCTGGGGCAGAAAGCCGATCCCCTCCCAGACCTTCTGAAAGACCTCACCCGGCGACGCGCCAACGGCCAGGATGACCAAGGCCGTGAGTAACAGCGACACGATTACCGCGCCGAGCGCCAGCGCCACGCCCATGAAGCGGCGCAAGGCGAACGGGCCAGGAGCATTCATGCGTGTGTCTCCCTTTCCAGGCGGTGACCGCCGATGAGGTGGCCGAGTTCGTCCACCGTCGTTGTCCGGGAATCGGGCACTTCAGTGACCTGCCCGGCATAAAAGACCAGGATGCGGTCGCTGTAGGTCACGATCTCCTCCAAGTCTGCCGAGGTGAACAGGATGGCCGTCCCCTCCTGGCGGCGAGCCAGGAGTTGCTCCCATATCCAACGCGCCGACTCCACGTCTAGGCCGCGCGTGGGATGCTCCAACACCAACAGGCAGGGATGGTCCGGCATCAGCGCCATCAACACGCGCTGCTGGTTGCCGCCGGAGAGGGTTTCGACCGGACTGTCTGGACGGCCATAGATGTTGTAGTGCCGGATACGCTCCTCGGTCAGACGGCGGGCACGCTCCCAATCGATCCAGCCGCCCTGGGTCGGATCGGTCAGGGCAAAATGCTCCATCAACGTCAGCCCGCTGACCAGTCCCTCTTCCAATCGGCCCGCCGCACCAAACCCCACGTTCTGAGCCAGAAAAGCGCGATAGGGCAGTCCTTCACACGGTGTCCCCTTGATGATGATCTGACCGCCCTGCGGCCTGAGCAGCCCCACGCAGGCGCGCATTAGGAGTTCCTGACCGCTGCCGTCCAACCCGGCCAGCCCTACCACCTCCCCGGCACGCAGTTGAAAGTCCAGGTTCTGTACGGTTACTCGCGGCCCCACCAGGGTCAGGCGGCGCGTTTCCAGCACCACCTGGCCCAATGGCGCATCCACCCGCGCTGCCGGAGAAAGCTCCTGCCCGAACATCATCGCCACCAACTGCCCCGTTGTCACGGGCAAGTCCACCGTCCCGATCAGTTTTCCCTGCCGCAGCACGGCTGCCGCGTCGCACAGGTCGAGCACGTCCTCCAGTTTGTGTGAGACAAACAGTACCGTCAGGCCATCCTGATGCGCCAGTCGCTTGAGCGCGTTGAACAGCACCTCTTTCTGTTCGGCAGAAATGCCCGTCGTCGGCTCGTCCAGAATCAGCACGCGCACACCCAATGCGATCAGGCGCAGGATTTCCAACTGCTGCCGCTGACCAATGGTCAACTGTTCCACGTAGGCGTCAGGGTTAAGACCAAAGCTGAACCGTTCGTCCAATTCGCGGAAGCGCGCACGGGCAGCAGACCAGTCTGGCAGTGCACCGCCCGGATAACCATAGACGAAGTTCTCCAACACCGAAAACGGTGCCACATCCAACGGGTCCTGCTGCAACATGCCAATCCCGGCCCGGATGGCGCCCAGCGGCGTGTCATAGTGCGTCACCCGGCCATCAATCACGATCTGCCCGGCGTCGGCCAGATAGAAGCCAGAAAGAATCTTCATCAGCGTGGACTTGCCCGCGCCGTTTTCGCCGAGGATGCCGTAGATGCGCCCATCCTCTAACCGCAGTGAAATGCCATCATTGGCGTGGACGGGGCCGAAGGTCTTGTGAATTTCACGTAGTTCAACGCTCATGGGAAGGTCCGTGCACTGCCGTGTGGCAGGTAGGTGTTCCGGGTTGGAACAAGGGGAGACCAGCAGCCATAATTGTAGCGGCGGACTCGGTCCGCCGCTATCCTGTGATCCAGTCTGACCTACAAACCGGTCTTTACTGCGCTTCGCTGGCGCCGGTCATGCCTTCCAACAGTTGCGGCAGATACCACACCTGGCGCGGCGGGACCAGCTCGCCCTCTTCTGCCAGTACGGTGCCATCTTGCAGATTCAGCGGACCGACCCACAGGCCCAGGCTAAGACCTTCATCGTCGATGTTCTCGGCGGTGATGTCGCCGGTACCCTGCTCAGCCAGGAAGGCAATGAACTCATCCAGTTGCGCGGCCTGTTCGTCGGTCAATCCCTCGCCGTTGACCCAACCGACGGCGGTCCGGGTGTTGTCGGTCAAGTCTTCCCAGTAAGGGGCATTCCACTCCCAGGCGGGTGTCCAGGTGCCGTCCATCACGGCCTGGACGATTTCGGCATAATCAGGTCCCCAATTGAAATACGGCACCCCCAGGCAGACTTCCGGCGCTTCGGCGCAGGCGCCCTCGAAGTCGTAAGGGATGGCCCACACCGTTTCGCCCTGGGCAGCCCGCTGCCCGGCGACAACGATGGCTTCGGTGGTGTCGATACCGCTGACAACCACATCGGCGCCATTGTCGAAGAAACGCTGCGTTTCCTCGGTCGGATCGAGGGTAACACCGGGGATGTTGAACCAGAAACCGATCCAGGTAACGGTGAAGGTCAGGTCATCCGGGTCACCGCCACGATAGGTTTCGTAGCAATACCGCGCACCCAGGTAGACGCTGGCAGCCAGGCGGCGCGTCTCAAAGTTGATCAGCGGCCCCAGGTAGCCGATGCTGCCCGTTTCGGTTGCCAGCCCGGCGGCGCAGCCAGCAATCTGCTTGCCCCATTCCATCGCGCCCATCAAATTGCCCAGGTTAGCAGGCGCCTCGCCGGTCAGCACATCATCGCCGGAGACATTGATAAAAATAACATCCGGATTCGCCTCGGCAACTCCCAGTGTATCTTCCTCAAAAGCGTCCGAGGTCGTAAAGATCAGCTGCGCGCCCTCGGCCTTCATCTCCTCAACCACCTGCGCCAAAGTCGTTTCAGGAGCGTCCGCGGCGTTGAGACTTTCAAAAAAGAGCATCCGTGTGCCCGGAACATTCTCCTCAACGTACTGGCCCGCCGTATAGTGCGCCTGGCTCCAGCCGTGGTCGTTGCGCGGCCCGACCAGGACCAGACCGAAAACAAACTCGTTTTGCGCGATCACACTGCCGCCCGCCGTCAAGATCAGGGCGACCACCATCACCAGAACGGCCAGGGATCTGCGGTTCATGGTACGTGATTCTCCTCCTAGAAATGAGCGGACAAACTTAGTGGGGTATCTCTTGCCAGACGGTGGTATGCCTGACATGCTCAGTGTACAAGATTACCGCGCAAAATTCCAGCAAAAGCAGGCTGCTGGGATGCCGAAAACCGCGCGTCGGGGACTGTTCACCTTGCACAAGCAACCACATCGCCCCTTAAGGCAGAGACGCGGCGCCCCGCTGCCCGATGGCCGAGCGCCGCGTCCGACGGCGTGGAAATACCGTGAGCAAAATCAGCCCAGGTGCGGAGCAATTTTGCTGGCGATGCGTTCCTTCGGCATATAACCGGTCAACCGCTCGACCGGCTGCCCATCCTTAAACAGAATCAGGGTGGGAATGCCCATGATGCCGTACTCCAGAAGCAACTCCTGGTTAGCGTCGGCGTCCACACGGCCCACGCGCAGCCTGCCGTCGTATTCAACCGACAAGTCCACGACGTGCGGCTCCACCATCTTGCACGGCCCACACCACTCCGCCCAAAAGTCGATCAAAATGGGCAGCGGCGATTCGAGCACTTCTCGCTGAAAGGTGTCTTGTGTTACATCAAACGTTTTGCCTGCTCCGGCCATCAGATTCATCCTCTCCTGAATACAACTGCCTCAGACTCGATACAGCCTATCTTAGAAGTGAGGCCCACTTTGTCAAGGCTTTGACGCTCCCGCCCGCACATGGTATGATGAAAGTCAACCTGTGGTAGCACTCTTGCCTGTTGAGTGCTAAAGTCTTGCTGGTGAGGCTGCATCTATGTTTTCAGACACCGCCAACGGCGCCAATCTTACCCAAAACCCCGATCCCGTTGCCGCCGGGCAGGAGCAAACGCCTGCGCCTGAACTCAGCGAGCGTCAGGAGCGTATCCTGGAACTGGTCGTGCGCCGCTTTATGCAGGACGGCACTCCCATCAGCTCCAAGTCCCTGGTCGAGCAATTGGGCGTCAGTTCGGCCACCATCCGCAACGAGATGGGGCTGCTGGAAGAAAAAGGCTTTCTCAATTCGCCGCACACGTCGGCAGGACGTGTACCGACGGAGGCAGGCTACCGCTATTTCGTGCAGCGGTTGTTGGGCGAAAGCGAACTCTCGCTGGCCGAACGACGCATGATCGCCCATCAGTTCCACCAGGCCCCTATGGACCTGGACCAATGGATGCGTCTGGCGGCCGCCGTCCTGGCCCGGACCGCGCATGGTGCCTCGCTGGTGACACCTCCGCGCAGCCCGATTAACTATTTCAAACACCTGGAACTCATCGCCACCCAGGGGCGGCTGGTGCTCATGGTACTTGTGCTGCAAAGCGGCGATGTGCGCCAACGGATGCTCACCCTGGCCGAAGCGGTGTCGCAGGAGCAGTTGAGCCGAACCGCTGCCCTGCTGACCGGCCTATCGGTCGGCCTGACCGCCGGGCAACTGCGCGACAAAGTCCTGGACCTGTCGGCACTTGACCGCGAAATTATGGAACTGGTCATCGATCTGATGGACCAGGCCGACAAGACCCAGCCGCATATCGCCTACCGCGATGGGCTGAGCGGCCTGCTCGCCAGCTTTAAAGAAAGCCAGGGGGCCGAGCAGGCACTGCGCGTATTTGAAGAACAGATTCCTCTCGAAGACCTGCTCACCGAAACCGTCAGTCCGGCGATGGGCAGTGTCCGTGTCGTCATCGCCGGAGAAGGCCGCCGGGATGACATCAGTCTGCTAAGCATCGTCCTGGGACGCTACGGCGTCGAAGGGCTGGCAACCGGCACGTTGGGCGTGCTCGGCCCGACCCACATGCGCTATGGGCGCGCCGTCAGCGCCGTCCGCTACGTGGCCGACCTGATGAGCAACCTGCTCGTTGGAGTCTATGGCGAGGAGCCACATTCTCCCCTGCTGCCCTGAACGCCCTGCCGAAAGGAAAACCAACTTTTGTACTTTTCTGACGCTTTGCTAACGCAATTCTATGACAGCCTGACTACACTATGAACGTCGAAAACCCCGCGCCTTGCGGCGCGTTTTTGGAGAGGTAACGTTGAGCGAAGAATGGCAGACCCAAGACCAACAGCAGCCCTCTGCAGAGGCCGCCGGGCCGCAGCCAGACACTGAAGCGGAGGAAACGACGGCGCAGCCTACCGGGAACGGCGAAATCGACCTGCACGCGGAACTGCAAAAGGCCCAGGCCGCGGCTGCCGAATACCTGGATGGCTGGCAACGCGCCCGCGCCGAGTTCGCTAATTACCGTAAGCGCATGGACCGCGAGCGGGAAGAACACACGCAGGTCGCTACCTTTGAGGTGTTGCGCAAGCTCCTGCCGGTCGTGGACGATTTTGAACGGGCGCTGAATAACCTGCCGCCGGAACTGGCCGATCACGGCTGGGTCAAGGGCGTTGTGCTGATCCGGGACAAGTTCCAGGGTGTGCTGCAAAGCTACCAGGTAACCGAGATCAACCCGCTGGGCGAGCCGTTCGATCCAAGCCGCCATGAGGCTATCGGCGCAGACAACAACGCCGAGGTCGAGAGCGGGCACATTACAGCGGTACTGCAAAAGGGTTACATCTGCGGCGACCGGGTGCTGCGCCCGGCATTGGTCCGGGTAGCTAACTGAGGGCAACCTGTTCAGGACTTATTGACACCAGACAAATCAGGAGACAAAACACACTATGGGCAAAACAATTGGCATCGACCTGGGCACGACGAACTCCGTCGTCGCCGTCATGGAGGGCGGCGAGCCGGTCGTGATTCCTTCGGCAGAGGGTGGCAATCTGATCCCTTCTGTCGTGGCGATCAACTCAAAAGGCGAGCGGCTGGTCGGCAAGATCGCTCGCAATCAGGCGGTGGTTAACCCAGAGAACACCATCTTTTCGATCAAGCGCTTCATGGGTCGCAAGTTCACCGATCCCGAAGTGCAGCGGGCACTCAGCCGCGTGCCGTACAAGGTTTCTGCCGCGCCAAACGGCGACGTGCGTGTACACATGGGCGGCAAAGCCTATAGCCCGCCGGAAATCTCGGCTATGATCCTGCAAAAGATCAAGGCCGACGCCGAAGCGTACCTGGGCGAGACTGTCACTGAGGCCGTCATCACGGTTCCGGCGTATTTCAACGACGCCCAGCGTAACGCTACCAAAGATGCCGGGCGCATCGCCGGCCTGGATGTGAAGCGCATCATCAACGAGCCGACCGCTTCCAGCCTGGCTTACGGCCTGGACAAGCGCAAGGACGAAACCATCGCCGTATATGACCTGGGCGGCGGCACGTTCGACATCTCGATCCTGGACGTGGGCGACGGCGTGTTCGAGGTCCGCAGCACTAACGGCGATACCTTCCTGGGCGGCGACGACTTCGATCAGCGCATCATCGATTGGGTCGCAGACGAGTTCAAGAAGGACCAGGGCATCGACCTGCGTCAAGACCGCCAGGCGCTCCAACGCCTCAAGGAAGCCGCCGAGCGCGCCAAGATCGAACTCAGCAGCACGCTCAGCGCCGAGATCAACCTGCCGTTTATCACGGCGGATGCCAGCGGCCCCAAGCACCTCAACATGACGCTGTCGCGGGCCAAGCTGGAACAGTTGGTAGAAGACCTGATCCAGCGTTCGATCCGTCCGTGCGAGCAGGCGCTGTCGGATGCGGGCCTCAAGACCGGCCAAGTCGATCAGGTCGTGCTGGTCGGCGGCATGACCCGGATGCCCGCCGTGCAGGAGGCCGTGCGTAAATTCTTCGGCAAGGAACCGCACAAGGGCGTCAACCCGGATGAGGTGGTCGCCATCGGCGCGGCCATCCAGGCCGGCGTGCTGGCCGGCGACGTGAAGGACGTGCTGTTGCTGGACGTGACGCCGTTGACCCTGAGCATCGAAACGCTGGGTGGCGTGGCGACGCCGTTGATCGAGCGCAACACGACCATCCCCGTCAAGAAGAGCCAGATCTTCTCGACCGCGTCCGACGGCCAGACGCAGGTCGAAATCCACGTCCTCCAGGGCGAGCGCCCGATGGCTGCCGACAACAAGACGCTGGGCCGCTTTATTCTGGACGGCATCCCGCCGGCGCCGCGCGGTGTGCCGCAGATCGAGGTCACATTCGACATCGATGCCAACGGCATCCTCAACGTGAGCGCGCAGGATAAGGCGACGGGCCGCGAACAGCGGATCACCATCACCGCCTCTAGCGGCCTGACCGAAGAGGAGATCAAGCGCATGGTCCGCGAGGCCGAACAACACGCCTCTGAGGACGCCAAGCGCCGTGAGCGCGCCGAGGTGCGCAACCTGGCCGAAAGCACCATCCACGCCGCCGAGAAGACGCTGCGCGACTTCGCCCAGCAGGTTCCTGGCGACGTGAAAGACCGCGTGGAAAAGCAGATCGAAGCCACGCGCAAGGCGCTCGAAAGCGACGATACCGCCGCGATCAAGCGCGAAGCAGAAGCCCTGGCCCGCGAAGTGCAAAATCTGGGGGCCAGCTTCTACCAGCAGTCGGGCGCCCCCGGCGGCGCGACGCCGCCACCCCGTGAAGGTGGCCAGGGTGAAGATGTGATCGACGCGGAGTTCACCGAGGCATAAGCGGCGCTGCCGCGCTATAATTCCCGTCAACCGCGCATACCCGTCCCCTCCATACCGGTTAGGGGACGGGCTTGTGCTATCCGAATAAGCAGGGGATCAAGAACGCCGCGATGACGCCACCACGCGATTATTATGAGGTGCTGGGAGTGCCGCGCAGCGCCTCTCAGGATGACATCAAAAAGGCTTTCCGCCGCCTGGCGCGGCAGTATCACCCCGACGTCAGCAAAGAGCCGGACGCCGAGGAGCGTTTCAAGGAAATCAACACGGCCTACGAGGTGCTCAACGATGCCGAAAAACGCTCCCTCTACGACCGCTATGGTCATGCCGGCCTCAGCGGACGGGGCACAACGGGCTTCGGGGACTTCGGCATGGGCGGCATCGAGGACATCTTCGAGGAGTTCTTCGGCGGCTTCGCCGGCAGCACAGGCCGCCGCAGCCAGCGGCGTGGTCCACGTCCGGGGCGCGACCTGTCCTACCAGATGACCATCGAGTTTGAAGAAGCCGTCTTCGGGGTCGAAAAAGAGATCGAGTTATCCCGACAAGAAGTCTGCCCGGACTGCCGGGGCAGCGGCGCCGCGCCGGGGAGCACGCCAATGCGCTGCCCCGAATGCCACGGCGCGGGCGAGGTGCGCACGGTGCGCCAGACCTTCCTCGGCTCGATGATCAGCGTGAACACCTGCCCCCGCTGCCAGGGGCGCGGTGAGGTCGTCTCCTCGCCCTGCCCGACCTGTCGCGGCAGCGGTAAGGCGCACATCACCCGCCGCCTGAAAGTCAATGTGCCGCCCGGCGTGGATCAGGGCACCAAGATTCGGATCGCCGGCGAGGGCGAACCCGGCGAACTGGGCGGGCCAAACGGCAACCTGTACGTCGTGATCGACGTGCGCCCACACCCCTTTTTCAAACGCCGCAACGACGACATTCTGTTGGACGTGTCGTTGAACGTGGCCCAGGCCGCGCTGGGTGACACGATCACCGTGCCGACGGTCGATGGCGATGTCGAACTGCCCATCCCGGCGGGCACGCAGACGGGCGAATCGTTCCGGCTGCGCGGCAAGGGCTTCCCCCGCCTGCGCCGCGACGGGACCAGCGCCGGGCGCGGCGACCAGTGGGTGATCGTTCAGGTCGCCATCCCCAAGAACCTGACCCGTGAACAGCGCAAACTGTTTGAAGAGCTGGCGAAAACGCTCGACACCGAGATTATCCCGCCACCCAACAAGGGCTTCCTCGACCGCATCATGGACTTCCTGAGCGGCGAAAGCTAGACCGGTACCCAGATGCCACCGATTGAACAGGATTCGCACAGATTCTTTTGATCTGTGTTCGCCCTTTTGATCGGCGTCCCTGGTGCACCTTTTCTGAAACGAGTGCAAACCCGCATGGACTGGATTGAAATCTCGCTCGAAACGGACGGCGAAGCCGCCGAGGCGGTCGCCGATCTCTTGCAGCGTTACGGCTACCAGGGCGTTTCCATCGAACAGTTAGGCATCGAGGTCGAGGCGTGGGAAGAAGACCTGCCCCCACCGACACGACTGGTCGTGCGCGCCTACGTGCCGGATAACGCCGAAGCACCCGCCATTCAACAGCAGCTGGAATCCGGCCTGGCCTATCTGCGCATGATCTACCCGGTCCCTGAACCGGCCTACCGCCGCATCTCCGAGGAAGACTGGGCCGAGGCGTGGAAGGTGCACTACCACCCGATCAAGGTCGGTCGGCGGCTGTACATCCGCCCGGCGTGGGAAGAAGCGCCTCTCGAACCCGGCGACCTGGAAATCATCCTCGATCCCGGCATGGCCTTCGGCACGGGTGCGCATCCTAGCACGCAGCTTTGCCTGATGGCGCTGGAAGACCTGGTCCCCCTGCCACCGCGCGTGCTGGACCTGGGCTGCGGGTCGGGCATCCTGGCGATTGCCGCCGCCAGACTCGGCGCAGAACACATCCTGGGCCTGGACATCGACGACATCGCCGTGATCGCCACCGGGCGCAACGCTGCCCTGAACGGCGTCTCGGCCCAGATTACGGCGCAGCAGGGCAGCCTGGAAACGCTCCTGGCGTCGCCGCAGCGGTTCGGGCTGTTGCTGGCGAACATCCTGGCCAAGACGATCATCCACCTGTGCGAGGAAGGGTTGGGCAACGTGGTCGAGCCGGGCGGGATCGGCGTCTTCGGGGGGATCATCGAGGAGCAGGCAGACGACGTGGAGTCCGCGCTGCGCGCCGCCGGGCTGACACCCTACCGCCGCCGCACGATGGGCGATTGGGTGGTCATTGAAGCCAGACGG
>Ga0209018_1000884_pt1 | contig 26328 bp, 32 predicted proteins | sample YNPBryBLVA2012_FD_185814 | JGI IMG/M metagenome (GOLD analysis project Ga0209018, IMG submission 185814) | Anoxygenic and chlorotrophic microbial mat microbial communities from Yellowstone National Park, USA - YNP Bryant BLVA 2012 (SPAdes)... ...
GCTGTCGCCGATAGTTGTCCAACAAGGGCCGGCTCTCTCGCTTAACCAATCAGGGCGAGCGCGTGGTCGAAGGCGCGGGTGGCGGAGAGGGTGGGATTCTGTTTTCACGTTCAACTGCGTTGTCAAAATACCACTTCTCAGGTTCAACGGACTAGTAGAACCTTGTGCATGACAACAATTTTGACAACACGGCTGTCTATGGCGTATAGACGATATCCGGCCCGCTAGGCGCGCTGTACCCAGCCAGAAACCAGAATCTCCCAACGTCTCCCGGTCCGGCCCCGTGGCCGACCCCCAGAACGCGGCATTCCGTCCAACCGCGCACCCACAGCGACTGCAGGTCCGTGACCGGCTCCGCCGCCCGCACGACCGACACGACCGGCCGCACCGACCCTAGCCGCTCACGATGCAGCATCTCCCGGATCCAGCGCGCGGCCGTCTCCTCCTCATGCGTCCTCATGGTTCTGGCAGTACCTCCGTGAACATCGGGTAACCCGTCTGGGAATAGCCCCCTAACAGACGCAGCGTGAAGTTCGCGCTGTGGAACGCCCGCCCGGCAGTGTTGCGCCCGACCGCGGCCGGATCCGAATCCGAGTCGATCTCCGCCTGAACGTCCTCGATCATCCATTTGCCCAGGCTGACAGGATCACCCGCAGAAATCGACAGCGACGGCACGGAAACCGGCGCGCGGCACGCGATCCACGCCACAGCCCCCGGCACCGTCCAGCCGGCATGGAACTCCGCCTCGAACGACGCCGTCCTCGTGCGGTCGTATTCCCGGTCCCACATGCGGCGCGCGGCCCGCGCGCAGCTGGCCAGAGACGACGCGAACGGCACCGTGTAGGGTGGGCTAATTTTCGGAATCAAACGTCCGTCGAACCCGGCGAACGAGCTGTCGGTCAGTGCCCTCGGATGCGGCGACACCGTCGCCGAGAACGCGCCCTGCGTGGATCCGTCCGACGACGCCCCGTACACGGTCAACGAGTTGAACGGCATGCGGCGAATGTGGAACTCCGGGTCGCTCAAAACGTAAAACCGGCCGGCCGCCCAGCGGTCGGCGTCGGCCGCCGCTGGAAACAGAGACGAGTCCAGAACGAAACACACAGTCGGGTTGCCGGCCGCGGCGAACCCGCAGGACCACACGGCCCCCGTCCAGCGCACCGTCAGATCGCCGCCCTGCTGCACGCCGAACTGGTCGATCAGCGACCGGATGCAATCGCCGACCGTGCAATCGCCGCCCGGCGTCTGCCAGATGTTGCCGTCGCTCCAGCCGTCGATCGTGATGGAATACAACCCGGAATCGATCGCCATTTCCGCCGCCGAAAACCCGGCGCGCGCCAACAGATGCTCGAGCATCGCCCCAACCGTCCGCCGCGAGAACGACAGCGTGTGCGCGGCCGGAGTCTCGTCCAGGCGCCGCCACATGTCGTAGGCCACGATCTCGTCGTCGATCCACGCTCTGTTGTCGAGCCCTCCGGACTCCGAAATCCGCGTGAACCCGCGTATAACGGGCGAGTGCCGGTCGACGTACCCGTCGAACACAGGAACGCCGTTCTGCAGAATGCGCAACGTCGCATCCACAGCGAACAGCCGCTCGAACTCGTTCGTCCTGTCCAGGCGCACCCGCGCCTCGTTGGCGCCCGGATGCCTTGACATCCGCACGTAAATCGATCTCCACGACGCGCTGGCGTCGATTGCCGTCATGTTCGGCACGCCGACAACCGCAGGGATGTCGATTTCAATCCCCCACAGCTCGGGCGTGTACACCCCGCTCGAGTCGGGCGTCAGAGATACCATAGGGACCAGCCGGGTGTCTGTGGCAGGATTCCACACCGTCCCAGAGTCGTTTGTAAACGATCCGACGCCTCCCGTTCCTCGCCATGTGTAGCCGATCGGCACGACGGCCGACGACGGCACGGTTTTCGGGCCGTCCAGCTGCTCCGGACAAAACGCGAACTGGGCAGCCGCATAGCGGTTCCGGACAATCGCGAACCCGACCTGCATCGCCTGGTTCGGCGCGGCGATGTACAGCGGCGCCGATCCGCACTTGACGGCCTCTCCGCCGGATCCAGTGTCGATTTGGCATTGCAGGTCGCCCAGCCGCAGCAAAATGCAATTTTCCCTGCCCGGCCGCAGGCCGAAAATCCGATGCAGAGGACGCCCGTCGGCAACGGTTCCGCTCCCGCGCGCCACAACCGCCAAATACTGCGGTCCGAACGGGATCACCGTGAACGACACCGGGGCAGACAAATCGAATCCGGCGCCCCAGCCGAACAACAGCTTTTCGTGCCACTCGTTGTTCACGTAGGAGTAGAACGCCCCGTTCCCCTGCTGCCCGAACGCCAGCAGGTGCCGCCCGCCGAAAAACAACGTCAGCAGCCCGTCCACGCGCTCGTCGGCCGTCCCGAACGGCTGAATCGACACCGTGAACGACTCGTCGGCGGCCAGCGCGTCGTAGGTGCGCGCGATCCAGCACATGTCTCCGGGTAGCCGTCCGGCCAAATGCGACGGCACGGAAATCGAACCCAGCGCGCTGCCGTCCGACGGCAGCTGCGTCCAATGCCGCCGCGCGCCGCCCGGCAGAACAGACCCTATCTCCTCGAGCGTGCCGGCGACGTGCTGCAACCCCGTCAGCGGCACCCAGCGCGGAGCGTGGACGGCGTTCGTGTAGAGATCGGGCGCTAGCCCCGTGGGGCGCAACAGAATCGCCCCCGTCTCCGCCTCGCGCCAAACCCCGGTCGGCTCGTTGCACGGCTGGTACCGGTTCGTCCACGTGTTCGACACCGAATCCCAGTGCGGCTGCAGAGACGCGAACTGCAACGCCGCCCCGCGCCGGGATATCGCATAGCCCGTCCGCTGCAGCTCCGTCCGAGGATGGTTCCGCAAAACCTGCACCGAGAACGCCAACTAAAACCCCCTTGCCGCCGACGCCACCACGTTTGCCGACATGTTTTGCAGGTCGCTCCGTTTGTGCGCTTTCCGGCCGCCCTGCATGCGCGATACCACCCCGGCTACCTTGTCCGCATCCGATTCGCTGTAGCCCATCGCGATGGCGTTCTCCCGCGACGCGGCGGCGTTCGCGATCCGCTCCCGCTCGCGAATCGCGTACGATTCCGGACTGAAGATGTTGTTGCGCGCCCACCAGTCGCCCGCGTTGTCGTACCCCGTGCTCTGCGCCTGTTTGTCCAGCCAGTCCGAAACCGCGGATCCGATCTGCCAGCCGATTACCGCGGCGTCTAGTCCAAGCGCGAATTTCGTGAGCGCCATCGCCGCCGATCCGCTCGATGCGGCCAATCCTCTGCCCGCCGCTTCGGCCGCCAGGGCGCCCGCGCCCATCTGCGACAATTGCAGCGTGGCAGCCTGCACAGCCAGCCCGAACGCCGCCAGATGGGCCGCGGACGACATGGCGCCCGCAGCCACCAGCCGCAAACCGGCGGCGCCGTCCGAATTGAACTTCGTGAACCAGTCCAGCATGCGGTTCGCCGCATCGACGAGCGGGATCAGCGCCTCGGCGAGCCGCTGCCCAGTCGGAGCCAAGGCGTTGTAAAACCTCTCCAAGGCGTTCGCCAGAGACGTGGTCGGCAACGGCGGTGGAGCCGGACGGCTCTCCGCCTCGGCCATGAACGCCTCCAGAAACGCGCGGGAATCCATGCCCGCTGCGTCCCGGATCGTCGATAACCCCAGCCGCCGCGCGGTTCCGGCCATCGGCATGCCGACCTGCATCAGCTGCTTGAGGTCCTCCCACTGCACCGTCGGCAGCGCGCCGATCTGCGCCAGCTGAAACGCCGCGCGCTCGCGGTCCGCCCCCGTCAAACCGGCTCCCATCCGGTCGAGTGCCCGCATCATCCGGATCACCGACTGCTCGCCGCCTTGCACCATGCCCACCCAGTTCTGGGCGAACTGGCGCAGCATCGCGCCGGACGATTGCGCCTCCTCGGCGACGCGCTTGATCTGCTCCGCGAGTTGCGCGCCGGCCCGGTCCCCGACGGTCGCCATCAGCACGCGCCGCAGCCGCTCGATCGATTCGTACGACGTGACGGCGGCGGCGGCGAACCCCGCCGTAGCCCCGCCGACCGCGAAAAACGCCTTGCGGTTCAATTCGATCGACTGCTGCAGCGACATCGCCTGCTGGCTGACGCGGTTCATCGCCGAGATCGCCTGCTCGGCCCCGCGCACGGCCATCTGGATCACTACCGCGTTAGCCATGTTTGCCCCTCGCCGCCTCCGCCCGCAAACCCTCGCAGATCATCTCGATGCCGGCGGCGCAGAACACCTCGTCCCACGTCCAACCCTCGCGCAGCAGCACCGTCGGCAGCCTCCCGGTGGCTCTCAAACAGTGCCAGCAGAGCTCGAGCCATCCGGGCCGCTCTCGGATAAAGGGTCCGCCGCCACCGCCGCGGCGGGCGCCGGAATCTCGGGATCTGCCAGCCCGACCGCCATCAGCGACGCGCCCACCAGCGCCAGAAACAGCACGCCGTGGTTCACCGCCAGCTGCGCCACGTCCGTCTCGTCCAGCTGGGGCTGCCCCTCCTCGGTCTGCAGGCACCGGTGGACGAGGAGGATCTGCCCGACCGTTTTCAGGTCGAACTCCGCCTCGTCCTGCAAAAACGCCTTGTAATGATGAGCCCGCAGCTGTTTCTCCGGGTCGGGCAGATACACCGTCGAGCCGATCAGCCTCGCGTCCGGCCGCCCGCGCACCGTGTAGACCTCGCCCTGATACTCAACTGGAATCTCCCGCCACGTCGGAGGGTTGCTGAGCAATCGTTCGAACTTGTTCGCCATGCCTGTCCCCCTACTCCTACGGCACCGCCGCCGTCACGGTGAGGTCGCTGCCGTACGGCACCAGACGAAACGAGAGCGTGCTGGGCGAGTCGTGGATGAACTCGAAGTCCTCCACCAAGCCGTACCCCTGCACGCCTCCCGCCGCCGCTGTTGCGACGAACTTCACCACCACCCCTCCGATGCCGATCAGCTCAGATAACGGCTGAGATTTCGTCCCTGTCGTACCGATCGGCTTCTCGAGTTTCGTCTCTACGCTGATTTCCCAACTCAACTTCTTCGTTCGCTGCAACTCGAACGCGTCCTGCGCAGCGGAGTGGTCTTCCGTCCGGCGGTACATTCGCACGCGGCACCGATCCACCTTGAACGTCACCGCCGATCCGGTCACCGTCCGGACGGCGTTGCCGTCGTCGCCTGAGTTGGTCTGCTGGATCGAGAACGTCGCCCCGTCCAAAACGAGATTCTGTGCAACCATGACGGATAACACGCGTGGGCGCCGGCTGCGTCAACCCGTCGACCACGTCTTGCCGAAATCTCCTGACACCCGGCGCTCCACTGTCCCACCGTTGTCGAACACGAAATTCAACCTCCCGCGGGCCTCCGCCGCAACCTCCAAGCCTGCGCGCCCCTCGGGCGCCGTCACGATCGGCCCCACGTACGAGAACGTCGCCCCCCTGTCGGCAGACTTGTACAAACGGTGCGCCCCGTCTCGCCACAACGACACGTAGATCAACCCGCTGCGTGCGCACACCGCAACCGCTGGGTTCGTCCCTGTACCTATCGCCACCGCCGTGCTCCAACTGTGCCCATAACTCGTCGACCTCCGCGCATAAACCGTCGAATCCGCCTCATAACCGACTAGGACCTCCCCGTCCGAACCGCAGCAGCACTGGGCCCGCTGGCCCGTCGCAACGCTGAACACAGCGACGCCCCCGGCCCTATCCCACCGTGCCAGCTCCACCTGTCCGTCGTGCGACCACGCCGCATACACATGCCCCGTCCGCTCGCACCGGCACGCGTGAACCTCGCCCGCCGCCAAAGCCGAATGCGGCGAAAACACCCAGCCCCACCAAGGCCGCACCGACGCGATCGACGCGCCCCGCAGCCGCACCTTGAACCCCGCCTCCGAGTTATCCACCGCGTGCCGGTGGAACCGCACCGTCCATCCCGCCAGCGCGCGCGAGCCGTCGAGCCAATCCGTCCCTGCGTCCGTTCGCAGCTCGGCCGCGTCCTGCGTCGGCCAGACGAGCCACCTAGGCTCGCACGCTGCATCGATTTGTCGCTGCACCCACGCCCCCGCCTCGTCCTGCAACGGAAACTGGCAGAGCGCCGGAACCTCGCGCAGCTCGTTGACCAGCGCGAGGTCCGGGCAGGGCCTGCCCGAAACGCGCCGCAGCCAGGCGCGCGTCTGCAACCTCGCGTCCGCCCGCGTCTGCCCTTCGATCGCGTCGAACAGCGCCGCCAGGCGCGCGTCCAAACCGTCCAACCGGTCGGCGCCCTCGAACATTTCGCGCGCCTCGCATAGCAAATCCAGAGCCGTCGGCCGGTGCAGCGCGTCGGGAACCGCAACGGGCGTCTGCCGAACCTGCTCCGTCGAGGCGTCCCACCAGTCCCGTCCTCCGAGCCGAACGCACGGCCCGTCCGGCCACACCGAGGCCCACATGCCCTGCGTCTCGACAAACACGCTCGGCGCGCTGCCGGACCGATGGAAAACCGGCGTCTGCAAATCGACGCTCCCCGTCGGGTTCGCCGGCACAATCTCGAACCGCAGAACGGCGTGCTGGCGGCCCGTCCCCAGTGCGAACCCCGCGCTCCGCTCCGGATCCGCCATATAGGCCGACGAGACGCCCCCAGGCGCCAAATCGGCCCCCGTGTCCGAAACGATCCCCGCGCCCCCGTCTCTCGCCCACGATCCCGCGTATGTCGACGAGGCCGTTTGCGGAACCGCCAGCGGAGAACTAGGCGGCGTCTGGCTGCGGTGCAGCTCGGCCGCCGTCCCGTCCGCACCGACCAGCAACACACGCACCTCCGTCACCTGCGCCGCTGGCCAGTCGAGACCGATCTGCACGGCCTGGAACGGATACAACCACCGCTGCCCCGAGAACCGATCCATGTCCAGCTCGGCGACCCGCAGCCCCTGGTTCGATCCGTCGTAGCCGACGGTCACCGTCGTGCCGGAAAACGAGAGCGAGCATCCCGTCCCCGACCATGCGCCCGAACCCGCAGCGTCGTGCCTAACCGACGCCGGCGGCTCCGGCCGCAGAACCGCCGGGCGGCAAACCCCCACCCAGTGCGAGCGCGAGCCGGCGACGTACTGCGCCTCGAAAAACCCGCTCAGAAAGCCATCGACGCACGCGGCCGTCAGAGTTGTGCGCGTGCGCCGGCGCTCCGACTCCGGCAGAGACGGATGGTAGAGCCATTGCACGCGCAGCGGAACCCAATAATCGTCGCTGGACACTCGAGAGCCGTCCACGGGCCACTCCCACGGTTGCAGATCCCCCGACGCAGGCGCAGGAAACCAATAGCCGTAGCTCCAGTGCGGATTCGCCCACGTGTTGATGTAGCAGGCGACCTCGTCCGAATGGTCCAGGTAGTCCAGCACGGGCCCGCGGTCCGTCAGCACCGGATACGAACCAGAACGCGCTGTGAAGCACATCGACGGCCACGGCGCGATCGACGAGATCGACGACGACAGCGAATATGGGCATTTGACCGTCTGCGACAACACGTCCTCGATCGCATGCGTTAGGCGCCCCCCCGGGTTGTTCGGGTCGGCCTCCCACGCCACCGTCGACAGCATCTCGGACATCGCCGGAAGCCGCTCGGTGTCTACGGTCTCGTCGCACACCGTCACCGGCGTCATGTACGCCGCACACGCCGTGCCGGTCGATATGCCGCGCGCGACGGCCCTCGGAAAGCCTCCTCGAACCCACAGCGCGGCGTACTCGTCGTTCTCCAGATCGAACCGGCGCGGCACGCTCGGCAGCAGCGTCACCGAGCAATAGCGGTTCCAGCCGCTGAACGTCGATCCGCCGGTCCCTCCCCTGTGGGCCGACACCGAGCCGTCCCATGTCGTGGTCGCCGATGGGATGTCCAACGTCGGAATCGTGCACTGGCAGTCCTGCGGCGCAGGCGGCGACACCACCGTGCAACTGACGGGGAGCTCAACCCATGGCGCGTCGGCCGCCGGCCGAAACCGCCACCCGCCAGAACCGGCAACGGAGTGCGGCCCGACGCTTGGATACGTGCCCGTCGAACCCGGCTCGATCGAGCACACGGGCGGCTCGGCAGGCATCAACGACAGGCACTCCGCAGCCAGCGTCGCCGGAATGCCGAACAGCGGCACGCCGGCCGGCGCGATGTAGCCGCATGTGGTCGGGCTCGAATAAACGCCGGCGCCCGTCGACCACGCCTGCGCGCCGTCCAGGTAAAAACGCATCGCCGACCACGAGACGCGCCACAGCGGGGCCGACTCCGGCGGCGTCAAATGGACGGCCAACCCATCGATCTCCAGCAGCGCCTCGATCTGACCGTTGCCCGCGCCTCCGTACAGCCTGCCCGTGTCGACGCTGAGAGCAGGGATCTCGAGCTGCACGTATCTCGGTTGAACGCCGCGCCGCCCCGCCGTCAGCCGTATGCCGGTCAGCACCGTCGTTGGAGACGGCGCCCAGCGCGTCTCAATCGTCGCCGTCGCGCCGTCCGACATCATGACAGCGCCGCCCAGCTGGGCGTCGGCCGACACCCGCAGCTGGTACCGATCGCAACGCCAGATCAGTCCGGCCTGCAATCGGCCTCCTCGCGCAGCCGCCGCGCCAGCACGTGCAGTCGCCCAATCAACTCCAAGACGTCCGCATCGGCGCCACGCACGGTCACCACCGCCTCCGACTCCGCCTCGCCTCCGAGGTCCAACTCAGCCTCGTACCGTCTCATTTGACCAGCACGTCCACGTCCAACAGGTCGACGGCGTCGCCGTTGGCCAGCACCGCCGCCACGCGCAGCGGGTGAGAGCCCGGCGTCAGGGACGCCGTGAACGAGTCGTCCATCTCGAGCCGAACGGTCTGCGGCACTCCCGTGCCCGATGCGGCCACCGACATCGGATGCCAGAGCGTCCTGGCCGGATCCCGCCGCACCATCGCGACCGAAGAGGCGCCGGTCAAATTCGGCCATGCGCTCGACGTGAACTCCACAGCCCGCCCGTCAACAGCCTTGTAATCGTAGCCTCGGGCAACAGTGATGACGGATCCCTCGACGACCGGCGACACCACCGTGATAACGGCATCACTAGAGAGGATGGATCTGATCGCCGATATCCCCGCGTTATCCGGCGCCACGTAACTGGCGGCGGCTAGACGCGTAGATACGGGCACGTCAACGTTGGCAAGCAAATTGGTCAAGGCCGACGACGAGCCAGCCAAGCTCCTCACGTCGGCAACGACGCTCTGGGCCTGCGTGTACGCCCACTGGATGTAATCTGTCCCGGTTCCCGTCGGGTTTCCTCCCCTGCCCTTCATGCGCAGGATGGCTGGCTTTCTGGAACCGTACGGAAACTCGGCCGTCGGCGCCGGCACGAAGGAGATCCAAAGCCTCTGCATTGCCGCGCTGAACGCGTCCAGCCCGCTCCCGTCTGCTCTGACCGCTGTTGCCAGCACCGCCGAAGGCGACTCGAACGGCAGGCTCGAGTCGACCACGGCGAACGATGGAACCTCGGCGAACGAATACGAGCCCGATCCGAGTTTGACGTCGATTTGGATGTAAAACGGTTGCCCCGACATGATCTCGACCGGCAAGTCCACAAAATTGAGGGCCGCGTTCCACTCGAACACCGTCCTTTCGCACGACGGATACCCCAAAGCCTCGAAGTCGACGTCCGTGTCGGGGGACGTATAACCGCCTGCCGTGTAAAACCAGTGCCTGCCCGCCTGCCCGCCGTAGTTGTACATGGCGACGCAGGCCTTAACACCGGACGAGACGCCGACGCTCTTGTAGTTGAACACCTTCGTGGAGTCGGACGTGGAGGCCTCTTGGAACACGATGCTACCGCCGTCTCCAAAATCGACAGTCCCGCTGAAATTTCGGTCGATGTTCGACGTGCCTCCTATGTCGGCGGTGGACAGTATGGATCCAGAGTAGCCGATGGTCGCGCTCAGGCACCCCTTGATCTTGCCTCCGAACTGCATGTTCCCCATCCCCATGAGCGGGTAGGCGCAACCGAACAAGATCGACGTCGACGGCAGGTAGCAGTCGGCGCACAGACCCGAGATCGCCGTGCAACAAGAGAACACGGCGACGTCGAGGACGGACTTGACCAACCTCGCTACCGCGTTCGCGCAGGCCGTGAACACCGCACCCTCAACGTTTGTCCCTCTGCTGTAGTTGATCCCGTTTGCGCAACCGTGGAACGTCCCGTAAATCTGGTGCGCCTTCCCGAGCGTGTTCGTCAGTTGTCCGACGCCGTAACCTCCGGCGTTCGTGTAGTTGGTGGTCACGGTCGTGTTGACGACGTTGCCCCCGAACTCGATCAGCGGGCAGGCGTAGTTGCAGTCGAAAACGCATTCCGTGCCCGACGACCTCGTCGTGAGGATCATGATGTTGCTCGAGTGGTTGATGACGTAACACCCTGCTGGAGTCAAGGCGTTTAATGTACCGCTAAGTTGTAGCACCGCAGGATCCGAAGAGGACCCTCCGCCGATTGCGCTTATCGTGAACAGCTGGTCGCTCGTGTTGCCGGTCGTTGTCGGCCTGCACACGCACACATAATCACCAGCTGCCCATCCGTCAGCAGACACCTCTCCAAGCGTGCGGTCGAGCGTTATCGTGTTCGTTCCGCTCGACGCGTCGTTCAACAACCGGGCGTATCTGATCGACTTGACGGTCGGATGCAGTTTCACGGTCCGGTCGTTACCGGCGACCTTGATCTCCGAGGCGGTTCCGAGAAGGATCTTGAACACCGAGTTCGACGGCGCGGGAGAGCTTTTGCTGGCCCCGTGGATCAGACTCCCGTTCGAGGCGATTGTGAGGTCGTGCCCACCGACGCCGTCCATTTTCAGGACGCCTGTCCCAGCCCCGTTCGGCCCGCACAGGGTGCCGTTCACGGTCCCCGCGATCATGCCGGTCGCCATCGCGCTTTGATCGACGTCCATGTAGCACGTCTTGCCCGCGCTGATGATGAACGAGTCGCCGTCGGCAGGGATGGTGCCTCCCCATGCCGAAGCGGTCGACCAGTTGTCCGAACTACCAGATGGATTGAATGTCCGTATTGCCATTGTCTAGACCCGCACAACTCCTAACCGCGGCATCATCGGACTGTCCCCCTGTACGTCGCCGACACCGTCTGCCACACGCGCCCCTCGTCGTGACGCGCGTACCGCGCGACCCCGGTCCGCGCCAGGTGCACCGCGCGCCCGCCGGCCGTCGTCAACGCACCGTGCAGAGCCGCGTCAGCCGTCTCAATTGCCGCGTCGGCGGCCGCCCCGCTCGTCGAGTCGTCGTGCGCCGCAACCGCCAGAACGATCTCCGTGTAGCCGCGCGCCTCGCCGCCCGTCAGCACGTCCTCGCCGCCGCCAACCGACACCGTCAGCCACGGCCCCGATACGCCCGACGGCGCCGCGTCAAGCCACACCTGCAGCCCCGCCGACTGCAGCCGGGACACCACCGCCGAGAGCGCCGCCTGCACCTCAGTCATCCCGTGCCTCCCGCGATATCTCCGCCTCGACGATCTGCCGCCCGTTCCGCCGCGCCCACTCCAGCGCGTCAGCCATGAACAGATAGCCCGGCCTCAGCGCGTACCGGCCCGGCTCGTAGTGCGGCGTCTCGCCGGTTTTAACCTTGACCACGAACTCCGCAAACCCCGGCCGGCGCCCGAACATCGCCCCGTACTCGACGTAAATCCCGTACTCCACCCCGCACGCAACGTACGCCTCGCCCCGCTGCGCGCTGGTCGGCAAGCCCTCGGCAGGGCGCGCGCCCGGGCGCAGCGCCTTGGCCCTGGCCAGCGCCGCAGCCATGCCGCTCTGCCGGCTGGTAACCGTGTAGATCGACGATTTAAGCGCGCCCGTGTCCACCGGCACCCGGTCCTGAGCCTGCCGCTGGGCGCCGTACGCCAGCTTGCGGATCCCACGGTCCGCCGCCTCCGGCAGCGCCCGCGCCAGCTCCTCCAACCCGCGCAGGTCCACCCGGCTGTCCATGTCCAGCCTCACGACCCGGCCTCCTCCACAACCAGCGCCGATTTGAGCGGCGATCCGTCGTCGGCCGGACGCACGCCGTCCACCCGCAGATCACGCGCGCCGACGGCGATGCGGTCGCCGATCCGCACGTCCGCGCCCGCAGGCAGGTGCATCGTCAGCCCGGCCCAGCCCGCCAGAGTCCCGACGGTCTCGCCGGACACCGCCGCCTCCGCAGCCTCGATGCGGCACGCCACGCCCGACGCGACGACAGACAGTGTCTCCGTCCATCCGCCGGAGCCGTCGGACGTGCGCGATGGACGACGCACCTCGCAACGAGCGTCCAAAGCCGCCAGCAGCGAGTCCCGCACAAAATCGCCACGCCTCATCGCCACCCGTCCAGATGGTCCGGCAGCGTGCTCAACTCGATCGCCGACGCCGAGCCGGCCGACGAGTCGGCCCGCAACCGCTCCGCCAGCGACCGCAGCTCGCCCAGCGCGTGCTGCTCGGTCTCGTAGCCGCCGACGCGCACACGCCGAGCCAGCCTCGCCCGGTCCGCCATGACGGCCTCGAGTGCCGCTGCAGCGGCGAGCCGCACGTCGCCGCCGGAGAGTGCCAAAAACGCCTCGATCTCCTCGTCCTCGAACAGCGGCTGAGCCACGTCAGTGTCCGCCGTCAGCAGCCGCACGCAGCCGATCGGCGTGCCCAGATCGTATGTCGCGCTCACCGTCCCTCCGCGCGCTTTTTGGCCGGCTTAACCTGCTTCGCAACCGGCTTCGGCTCCTCGGCCGAAACCTGCTGCGCGGCCTCGGCGCCGGCGATCCGGAACGGCACCGCCCAACGGTTCACCACCGACTCCTCCAGATTGGCGATCTCCTCGGCCGGCGCCACAACGCCCACCGACAGCAGCGTGCCGTCGGCGCGCACCGGCCCGCGATCCTCGATTCGGTACATCATGCCGACCCTAACGCCGGAGCAAACGCTCCGTCAACCTCCCGCAAACAGAAAACCCCGGCCATGAGGCCGGGGCAGGAGTCGCCCAGAAGGAGGTTAGGCTACTGGAACCGCATCGTCGGAGCAGTGTATGTCGTCGACGCCACGATTTGGCGAACCGCGCCGGCGCCGAGCAGACGCACCGCGAACCCGATCCGCCGGCGGAAGTACTTGCCAACCAGCGGGTTCGTCGGGTCGTTGATCTGAGACTCGATCCGCAGCCCGCGATACGCCGGATTCACGTGCTGGCGCCGCCCGAGCGGCTTCGCGGCGGCGTCCACCACGGCGAAATAGCCCGCCGGAACGAACTCGCTGAACACGCAGCGCACGCCGCCGACGAGTGTGCCGCCGAGAGTGCCGCCGTCCACCGCCTCGATGCGCCCCGGAGACGCGATCATCGTCGTCGACGAGTCCTGGATCTTCAGCACGTCGTCAGCCTGATAGATCGAGAACAGGCCGACGAACGGGCCCTTGAACCCATGCTCGGCCACGTCCTCCACGGCCTGCAGAATGTGGTCCCGCGACAGCGTGGTTGAGTTCACCCCGGCATAGTGAGAGTGCGCCGTCGAGAACGTTTTCTCGCCGTACGGCGGAACGTCCGTCTCCCCGTTGTAGAACGCCGCTGTGTACGGCGTGCCGATCGAGCCGGCAGTGCGAGGCCGGAATACCGCCGCCATCGCTAAACCGGTCACACGCTGGGCGTCGCCCGCCATCGCCGCGTTCGCGTCGGCGAGGATGTCCTCCGCCAGCGAGTCCTCGACGCCGGTTTTCGTGTACGCCAGCATGGTGTCGAACGTGCGCAGCGGGAAAATCAGCTCGCGCTTCGCAACGCCCTGATAGTCCGGCAGCGCGCCCTGACCCTCCTCCTCGAAGAAGAGCGGGGCCTGCGGCACGCGCGCCTGCTCGCGGAAAACGTCCCAGCTCAGCATGTCGACGATCTCGTTCGGCGCCTGGTTGTAAACCGCCAGGCCGTCCGCGATCTCCTGCAGCAGCTGCGCCTGATTGACGATGTAGCCGTTGTCCCCGGTGTAAAGCCCTTGCAACGCCATCTCTCACCTCACAAAAAGGCGACCGTGGTCGAGCCGCTGGCCTGCACCTTCGCGAGAGCGAGCTGCACGTTCACGGCGACCTTGGTCGCGGTCAGGGCCCGGGCGACGGGCTGCACGATGTTGCCGGCGGTCGCAGGCGCCGTGGCCGTGAAACCGCCCGCCGTGCCGGACGTGAACAATCGCGCGCCGGGCGTGAACGACCAAGCCGGATTCTCCAGTCGGCCGATCTGCGCCACGCCGATCGTCTCGCCGGCGACGGCCCGCTCGAGTGCGAACCCAACGGCCTCGATCGGCGTCGCCGCGTCCGCGTCGGCGAGCACCAGCTGGCCGGATCCGTTCAATCCGACGAGCTGCCCCGCCTCAATGGTCTGCGCGCACACGGCGCGGAACGCCGAGTCGCGGTTGTGGTTTCGAACATATACAGGCATCAGTTAATCCTCCGTGTGGCCAAAAACGGGAACAGCTGCCGGGCGCGCTCATGTTTCGAGTCGTCCAGCCTCGCCGCCGCCCCTCCGGCCGGGTTGCCGGCCGCCTGTTTCGGAGCCGACTGCGCTTGGGCGCGCAGATACGGCTTCGCCTTCAAAACGGCCGATAGTGCGTCGTCGATGCCCTCGCCGTCCGCGCCGATCTCTGATCGGTCGACAAGGGCCAATGCGTCGTGCGGGTCGGCAAAACCCAGTTTCGACGCGGCGACGAGTAGCTTCGCGTCCAGCATCACGCGGGCCGCGTCCTGCGCCGCCCGTCGGCTCTCCTCCAGCTCGCGCCGCAATTTCTCCGTCTCCGACAGCTGCGCGTCCTCGATCGTTTTCAGCTTTGCGGCCAGCTCGGCGGCCTCCCGCCTCCGCGCTGCGGCCTCCGCGCGCACCCGTTTCAGCTCGGTCATCGCCGACTCTAAATCTTGAATTCCGACGCCCGGCTCCTGGCCGGTTTGCGCGCCGCCGGCGGTCTCCGGCTCCTGGCCGGCTGAAACCGCCGATTGAACATCGGTTTCGCTCATACAGCCCCCCTAACGACCGCCGCCGTCGTGCGTCAACCCCTCGCGCAGCGATTTCGCACTTCGCAGCCGCCGCTCCGGCCCCCAGTCGTGGCTGTGGACAAGCCGCACCATCGCCGACAGAGGCACGCCCGACTCGTACAGCTCGTAATGCGCCTCGCCGAGGATCTCCACCTGTTTCTCGGATGGTAGCCGCTCGAACGCCTCCTCTCCCGTGCCGCGCCGCTCGATCCCGTCGAACACCGGCACCGCCGCGCACCGGCACTGCACGTGCGTCCCGAACGGCTCGTCAATCGGGTGCACGGTCCCGTCCATCGCCCAGCAGATCGGACACGTCCGCGAGTCCCGCGCCGAGTGCCACTCCCAGCCCTCAAGAATGTCCGCGTTTGCCCGGTAGTTTTCAAGCGCCGCCGACCGGTGGCTGCGCAGCGTCTCCGTCCGCGCGATCAGCAGCGCGCGGTCGCGCAGTTTCCCCGTGCGGCCCGTCAGCTCGGCCGCCACACCCTCCGGAGACGCACCCTCGAGCGCCGCAGCCAGCCGCCTAGCCGCCTCCCGCGGGTTCTCTCCACCCGCGACAGACGCCTCGATCGCGTCGCGCCCGGCCCGCGACGCCGCCTCCCCGAACTGGTCGAACAGCCTCCTCAGCGGCGATCCGTCTCCGAGCGTGCCCACGAGGTTTGCCAGCGCCTCGTCCGGCGGCCGCGACCAAACGACCCCGATGCGCCCCGCGATCTCCTCCGCCATCTCGGCGGCCAGCTCGACAGCCGAACGCTGCAGAGACGCCGTCCGCTCCTCCGCAACCGCCGCGAACGCCTCCGCCGCCGCCCGCACCAGAAACAGCTGCTCCTCGTACCGCTCGATGGCCGCGTACCGCCAGTTCTCCGAACTCGGCGCCGACTCCAACCCGGCGGCGACGTCGGCCAAACGCGCCAGCAGAAACCGCTCGAACGCGCGGTACGCCCTCAGAATCTCGAGCACGGCCTGCGTCTCCAGCGCTAACAGCCGCCGTTTGACCTCGTCGGCCGCCTCGTAGACCAGACCGCTTCGCCGCACGGGCTACAGCCCCCGCACGATGCTCGCCACCGCGGCCTCCGCCGCCTGCCGCCGCTCCTCGGCCAGCTGTGCCTCGTTCTCCTCGATCTCGCGCTCGTCGTATCCCAGCCGCCGCAAACGCATCCGGCGGCTCAGCCCGATCCGGCCCAGAGTCTCCGCGTTCGACAGCTCCTCCGACTCCGCAGACGGCATCGACGACCGCCACACGGGCGCGATCTGCCGCGGATCGACGCTGTAGCCGTCCAGCCGGAGCGCCGCCGCCATGGCGCGCGACAGGCCAGCCGACCATGCCGCGCGGCGCCGGTCCGTTTTCGCCTGCAGCGGCCCGAACAGCACGCGCAGCGCGACGCCGCTTTGCCCCGTGAACGAACGGTCCACCTCCGCGAACGCGATCGGCGGCGTCTGGCTCACCGCGCAGATCGAGCGCCGGATCGCCTCCAAATGCTCCTCAACGTCCGGCTGGCTGCCGGACCACTCGAGGAAATAGGCTCGCGCCCCCGCCGGCAGTCTCAAAACCGTGTTGAGCGAGCCGAAATCTCCCGACCCGCTCACGCCCTCGATCACCGGCGTCGGCTTAGCCCAATAGTCGATGATCCGCGTCTTTTTCGCGCGCACCCAGTCGTACTCGACGATCAGCTCGTGGACGCACTCGGCCTCGCCCTCGCCAACCGATTGGCCCAGCAGCGCGCGGTTCGGCAACCACGCCGCCATCGATGGATCGATCCCGCGGGACGCCCAATCGCCGTTCGGCAGCCGGTACCGCACCTCGAGCCCGGCCAGCACGCTGCAGTCGTCCGGGTCCCACGTCGGGAAGCAGACAGACGGATCCAGAAACCCCAGTTCGGCGCCGCCCTCGCCGGCGCGCGCCTCGACGACCAGATCGCCGTACACCATCGTCGTCAACACCGCGCGTGCAAACGCCGCGTGTCCGCCCGATCGGTCCCACACGTCCACGGCCGCCTGCGTCAGCCGCTCGGTGTCCGCGTCGTCCGAGCCGATCGCCTGCCAGCCTAGCTCGGGACCGACGGTCCACGCGGCAGCGATCTCGCACACCGGCCGCACGAGGTTGTGTCTCAACCGGCGAGGCGAACCGGACGGCTCCGTCGGAGCCGCGTCCACATAGCCCTGATACAGCCGCAAATTGTTCGCGTAGCGCGCGATCCGCTCGCGGTCGGCCTCGGGCGCCGTCCAGCCGCCGGTCATGAGCGACCTCCATGCCGCTCGGACGCGATCAAACAGTGTAGCCACACGAAACCGATACGCCCGGCGCCCGGTTCCGTCAACCCCGCAGCCAGTCGGCGTACATCTCGTCGTCCCGCATGATCGGCCCCGACGCCGCCAAGAAGTTGAACGCCGACGCGGCTGCATCCGCCTGGTCGTCGTGCCCCCCGAACGGAAATGTCCGCAGCTCCTCTACGAAATCGGCGTCCCACGGCGCGCGCGCCAACGCCACGTTCCCCGCGCCAATCTGCGCCGCCAGCGGCCCGCAACGCACCGTTTTGTCGCCAGTCGGCCGCTCCACGCGCACATCGCGGCCAGCCAGCAGCCGCATGAAATGAGCCGCCAGCGATTTGCCGGCAGCCCCAGGATCCTGCGGCACGACCTGCACGGTCTCCTGGCCGTCGTGCCACGCCGTCCTGCGCATCAGCGCGTCCCGCTCCGCGCTGTCCAGCCGCTCCCGTACGACGTCCACGACGTACCAAACGCCCGCACCGTCCGGCCCCGCCATCAGCACGCCGGCCGTCCAGTCCCCGCGCCCAGACGTGGCCGCAATGTCCCAGCCCCGCGCCCGAGGCAGCAGCGGCGGGATCTCGTCCACGATCCGCAGCCGGCTCACCTTGAACAGCGCGCCCTCACGCGGAGTCGGCCGCTGCTGGTATAGCGCCTCCCAGCTGTAATCGCCGTCCTCGCGCCGCATTACGTCCCGGCGCCGCTCAAGCTCCTCGACAGGCCAGCGCGACGGCCACAGAGCCTCGCCGGGCGCCCGGCCGAGCGGATCGTCCTCCTCGGCGATGGCCGGCAGCGACAGCACGCGCCACCTGCCCGGCTCGCTCGCGACCATCCGTGCGCACACGTCGTCGTGCCGCCAGCGCGTGGCCACCAGCACGATCGCGCCGCCCGGCTCTAAGCGTGTGTACAGATCGTCCGCGTACCAATCCCACGCGCGCTCCCTGAACGCCTCGCTCTCCGCGTCCTCGCGCGACCGGATCGGGTCGTCCACCACGATCAGCCGGAACCCCGCCCCAGTCGGCGGCGACCCGACGCCACGCGCCATCAAACAACCGCCCTCCTCGGTGTGCCACTCGTCGGCCGCCGCGGCGTCGTCCCGCATCCGCACGCCCATCTCCCGCGCCAAAGCCCTGCATTTGCGGCTCAGGCGCCGCGCGAAGCGCTCGTTGTAGCCGGTGACCAGCACCTGCGCCGACGGGTCCGCCAGCAGCGCGTACAGCGGGAACCTCACGCTGACCGTCTCCGATTTGCCGTGGCGCGGCGGCATGTGCACCGCCAGACGGTCGATCTCGCCGGCCCAAACCCGGTCGAGCTCCCGCGCGATCAGACGCACGTGTGCCGGATACTCCCAACCGCGCGGCAGCGCGCTACGGATCCAACTCGCGAACGGCTCCGTCGTCGTGGCGGGCGAGGATTGCCGAGGCGGCCTCCAGCAGCCGGTAACCCACGTCGCTGGCTGCCCTGAGTAAAGCCCCAATCGCCTCAACCCGTTCAGGTTCGATCCGCTCCATCTCTCCATCGCCGATGCGTTCCAGCAACCTCCGCGGCGTCGTCGCCATGGCGGCCATCAACCGCTCCAACTCCGCGACGAACGCCGCCTGCGCGAACCGGTGCGTGCCCGCGCCCGGCAGCTCGATTCCACCGTTTTGTGCCAGAACGGCACACTGTTCCGATTTCGGAACGCCCGTGCCGTTTTCTGGCGCGTCCGGCTCAGGGCGCGGCAGCTCCAGATCCCGCGCCCACCTCGCCACGGTCGAGGCGCCGATGCCGTAGCGCGAGGCCACCTGCCGGAACGAGTCGCCGCGGATCAGATCCGCGGCTGCGGCCGCCTTTATCCTCGGGTCGTACGCCACTCCGTCAGCGCAGCTTCGCCCGCACCATCGTTGCCAACACGTCGCCCGCCAGATCGGCGACCTGCCGCAACTTTGCCTCGCACGCGGCCCGCTCCTCCGCCGTCAGCGGCGCGAGCGCCAGCAGTTCTGCCCGCTTCTCGGGCGGGATCGTGCACAGCCGGTCGGCCTGGGCGTCGACGTCCACGATCCCCAGACCATCGATCAGCCGGAACGCGGATTTGAGCGCGCCGGTCAAATTGACGCCGTTAAAGAGTTTTAGAAATTCCAGATTCATGTCGGTTCTCCACGCGGCCGGGGCACCCCCGCACCGCCTCGGTCGTGCGCTCGACCGCCTCCGCGAGCTCGCGCAAACGGTTCGTCTGCTCGTCGATCTGCCGGCTCAGCCGGCTGGTGATCCAATACACGAGGGCCACCGATAGACCGGCGAACCCCAGTTTCTCCACGAGCGCGCCTGTGTCGAGCTGGGCGACCCACGCGCCCCACGCCAGCGAGTACAGCGCCGGAAACAGCTGGTTCAACGTCCGATCTCCTCCAGCACCGCGCGCCGGAACGCGCGCATGTCCACCAGCCGCCCGGGGCACGATTTGCGGATCGGCGACGGCACCAGGCTCAGCGTCCACGCCTCCCGGTGGCCGATCACGCGGTTGGGATTGCGCAGAAACGCCTCGATGAGCCCGTGCCGCTCAAGGATCCGCGCTGCCAGCTTGACGGCAGATGTCCATTGCTTCCATGTCGGCGCAGCCAGATCGCCGTGTCCCGACAGGCACACGTGAACGGTCGTTCGGTTGAACAGGAACACGCCGGCGCCGATTTGACTCTCCGGCCGGCCCTGCTCGACGCTGCCGTCGAACCTGACCACCCAGTGGTATCCGATCCCGTTCCAGCCCTTGTTTTTGTGCCACGAATCGATGTCTGCAGCCGAGCAGTCGAACGGCCGGCCCTCGCGTGCGGCGGCCGCCGTGTGAACGACGACGTGTGTTACTCTGCGCATAGAATCATTTCAGTCTTGCGGCGCAGCCTGACAACGACGCGATGCACGGCCTGGCGGCTCACGCCGCGGCGCCTGCCGATCTCGGCCTGGCTGAGGCCGCCGGCCAATTGCGCCATCGTCTCCCGCTGGAGGTCCGTGCACGCCGAAGCGAACCGAACGACCGCCGAGGGCGATTTCGCCGCGGCGTTCTCGATCGCCTGCATGACGCCATCGAACAGCGTGGGCTGAAGGCGCCGCATCTCCGCCCGCCGCAGATCGATCAGCTTGTTCGTGACGACGACCCGGATCCATTTGCGCAGCGACCCGCGCGCGTCCGGATCGACGGACCTGCTGCACCGGATGAGATGCAGGCGAGCCTCCTGCGCCAGATCATCCCTGTCGTAGCCGGGCACCCGAAAGCCGCCGACAATTGCGGCGATGATCGGTTCCGCTTCTCTGAGGATGGCCTCCGCGGCTGCACCCATGGCATCACTAACGCTGCCGGTCAACCCTCGTCAACCGTCCCGAACAAATCGATGTTGAGCCGCCCCAGCCGCACCGCGTCGCAGGCGCGGCATCGGCGCACGGTCGCCAAATCTCTGACGTCCAAGCCGACCAGCCAGTCCTGGCCGCAGACGCGCTCGATCCTGTAGACGACGGACGCCCCGACCCACCGCGGCGACATCCGGTAGTCTCGGACCAAGTCCCCGGCGCGGAATTTAGCCGGAAATTTCATGGCAGCCCTCCGCGCCCTGTCAACCGCCTGGCCGCCCGCTCGATGGCGGCCTCCAAATCCTCGCGGCTCACGATCGCCAACTTGCTGCCGGGCAACTCCCGCCCCGCACCGAGCGCCGGCACGTCGCCGACGTAGAGACCGTTCTCCACAAGTTCCGGCGGTGACGCCCACCAGCAACCGTTGCCGTCCTGGGCGACCGTCAGACGGCGCATGCCGATTTCACGCTCCAGCCGCGCTCGGTCCTCGCGGCTCGAGAGGATCGCGCCCAGGATCTCGCTCGGACTCGGAAACCACGCCTGCCGTTCCACCCAATCGTCCGCCGCTTGCGCGAGCTCCTCGGCGGTCACACCGTTGCGGGCCATCACCCGCAGCCAAACCTTCGCGGCGTTGCCGATGTCCGCCGGCGAGCCCTTGAGCACGCTCAGAACGGCCATTGCGTCCCGCACCGCCTCGGCCAGCGTCATGATCCGCCTCCAGCCGGAGCGACGGGGCACCCGAGTGCCTCCCCGACAGCCGAGCGCACGTCGGCGACCGTCCTGGGCGGCCCGGGCGGAGCCTTGGCGGCGAGCGGTTTGACCAGATAGCGCTTCTTGAGTCGGATCGACGCGTTGACGATCTCGAACGGATCGTCGAACTGCGACAGGTACTCGACGTCGGCCCGCCGGTCGGCCTCAGTGGGGAAGTCCTGCCACTTGTCGCCGAGCCAGAGCCACCACTTGGCCGCCGCGGCCTCCGCCGGACTTTCCGGCGGCCGGCCCGAGACGTGCGCAACGACCGGCGCAGACGGCGGGGGAGGGGTAGGGGAGGGAGGCTCTGGCTCTGGCTCTGGCTCTGGCTCTGGCTCTGGCTCTGGCTCTGGCTCTGGCTCTGGCAGGGCGCACTCCGTGCGCACTCCGTGCGCACAATGTGCGCCATCGAGCCTGTCGAACTCGGCCTTGATGCGCACGCGTTCCTCTTTCCCCAGCCGCGTGAAGTCGGGGCGCTCGCCGTTGGCAAAGCACTTGAGCGCCCGCGCCAGCCAGCGGTGGGTTAAATCGTCGCAATGCACGTGCCAGTCGTGAATGTACAGCCGCCCGTTCGGCAGCACGTCGATCCACACGCACTCGCGCTGCGCGTCCGTCATTGCCGCCAGCACGTCATCGGCGCGGAACATCGTCAGCCAGCCTCCGGAGTCCAGCGCGTCCTCGAAGTCGACAGCCGACATCCCGCCGTCGCGCCGGAACTCGGCTGCCCAGTGCCAAATCGTCTCGAGCATGCCCAGCACCACGCCTGGGCAGGTGCCCAAACGCCTCGCCAGACGCTTGGTCTTCGGATGGTCCAACGTGCCTCTCTTAGCCATTTTCTCCTCTTCGGTGCGGAGACTCCATCTCCGCTATCCGGATCTCCACATAGCCCTCCAGGGCCCATCGCTTCGACGACAGCAGCTGCGCAACCTCCGCGTCGTCGCGCATGTAACCGCATTCCACTAAACGGTCCTCGATCGTTTTCACCAGGTTGCTCAGATCCGGCCTCGAGGTGTGCGGGATTGGACCGAGCCTGCGGTTCCGCAACGGCTCTGAGCGACGGTACGGCCACGCGAAGACGATCGACAGGCTAAGCGGCCCCCGCAACGGACGTTCCGGGCGGTGCGGAGCGAGCGCCGCCATCCAGAACGCCTTGGCAGCGCACAGCTCGGGGCGGTCCGCCAAACGCAAACCGCCCCTCACGGCCACGATCCGCTTCCGCTGGTGCGTTGCCGTCGGAGCCGACGCGTCCACCTTCACGGCCACGCTCCGCAGCCTCATGCGCCGCCCGCCTTCGCGAACTCGATGAGCTGGAAGCCCGTCGTGAACCCTTTGTCCGCGCCAGCCTCCAAAACGTTCGCCGCGTCCAGGCCGCGGCTCGCGCACGCCGATTCGAAACGCACCCATTCGCCCGACTTCCAGACGAACCGCGATTTGAGCGCGTCAATCGTCGAAATAGATCGTTGTTCCGTATCGGCCTCGGACAAGGCGCCTCGAGTTTCGCCGGTAGGGTTTTCGGCCTTTTGCTCCTCCGCCTCGACCTCGGCCTCGCAACCTGGCACCACCCCGTCAAGATACGCCAGCACATCGTCCGCCGTCGTGCATCCAGCGTCGCGTGCCTCGCGCAGGAAATCCGACCACGGCGTTTCCCGCGCCGCCAAAACGGCCTTCATCTCGCGGAACTGCTTCGCCGTCATGCCGATCGCCTTCGCCCATTCGCCTAGCTCGACGCTGTCCGCTTTCGCCGCCGGGGCCGCGCTGCGTGCCGGGGCCTCCGCCTGGCCCATCTCCTCGGTCGTGTAGAGCCCCGAACTCTCCGCCGGAAACGCCTTGCGCAGCGCGAGCGCCTCGGCTACCTTCGCCAGCATCAGGTCCGGCATTTTCGACCATAGACCGATCAGCCGGCCGTCTTTGCCGCGCTGGCAGTACGAGTCCCACCGTGCAACGGCGATCAGCGGCTCGGAGAACCCCTTGCGGATCACGCCGACCTTCGCCGCCGCAGGAGGCTCGTCATCAAGCCACACGTCCCGCCAAACGCCGTCCCGGCCGCACCACCACGGGCCGATTTGCCCGGCGTAGTCGCCCGTGCGCTCGGCGATCAGTCGCAACCCGTCGATCGACACCTGGATCGCCATCGTCTCCCGCCCCGCGCGACTGTCCCACCGCTTGATCGCGTAGATCTGCCGCGCGAACGGGTCCAGACCCGTACGGCCGCACTGGTGAATGAACAGCTTCAACTCGTCGTCGGTCGCGCCGTGCGCGATCGTGCGCTTGATCAAATCGATCTGCTCGCGCGTGTAGCAGACCGGCGCCGACTGCGTTCCATTCGCAGCCGCGATTGCAACGTTGCTCATGCGATTGCCTACTCTGGTTTGTGAACGTTTTTTGACGATTGGTCATGAAACATTGACTGTTCGCCGCCTTCGGAGGTATTCTTAAGACCTCCTGTGACGGCTACGCCGTCGTGTTCCCCAGCCCCCTCGAAAGCGGTTGGGGCTGCCCGGCTCAGACGCTTCGGCAGATAGCCGAGCGGCTTCTTCAAATAGCTTCGAACCGACTCCTCAGAGCACCCGAGCTGCGCCGCGATCTGCGACTTGCTCAGCCCGAGCGCCCGCAACTGGTGCAGCCGGCCGTGCTCGCGAATGAACTCCTCCGGCGACTCCGCCGCGAATAGAGGCTTTCCTCGTTCTGCCATATAACCAATCATACACCAATTGTTTCAGAAATGAAACACTAGCGGGAGGCATTTTGCAAAATATAGGCATGGCTGTCGGCGACATCGGTAGGCGTGTGAGAGAAGCGCGCCTGAGTTTGGGCCCAGGTCGCATGCGCACCGTGGACCTTGCCCGGGCCGTTGGCATCTCGTCGCAACGGCTGTCCAACTACGAGACCGGTAGGAGCGATCCCCCGTACGAACTCACCGTTCAACTCGCAAACGCTCTCGGCGTCTCCCTCGACTGGCTCCTGGGCGAATCCAAGATCATGAGGCCCAACCCCGTCATGTTCCAGCCGCCCGACCCCGACGCCGCAACCCTCGTCTCCAGAGACCACGCCCCGAAACAGGTGCGCGCCGCCGCAACGGGCGGCACCGTCGCCCTGCCCGCCTGGCGTGGCGTGTCAGCTGGCTACGCCGACGAGATGATGTTCGAAGAACCGTCCGAGGTCACATACGAAGAGGTGCCCTTTTTCCTCGTCGAAGGCGACCCCTCAAGGTATCTGATCATCATCCCGAACGGCACCAGCCTCGCGCCCCGCATCGACATCGGAAACTGGGTCGTCATCAAGCGGTCGACCGACATCCTGCCGAACGTGATCACGCTCGTCCGCAGCCCGGAAAACAAGCACTTCATCAAGGTCGTCAAACGCAAGGACAAGACGATCGAACTGCATTCCATCGCCAACGGCTACCCGCCGATCGCCGTCGCCGATGGCTGGACCATCGTCGGCCATGCCGTCGCCATCTGGGACAAAGGCGCCCAAGGAGCCAAAAACATCGAATACGCAGGCGGCGCCCCGCTTAGAGCCTAGTGAGGCAACAAAATGCTCTTCAACAACCGCACGAAAACCTACGAGTACGGATTGCGCCAGGTTCTTCAAGACAGAACGCTGACCAGCGACGAAATGAGGGATTTGTCGATCGTCGCTTCCAGATCGAACCTCTCGCCGCGAGAGGTCCACGAATGCCATGTGCGCGTGCTTATAGAACTCGGTCAGGCGCTTCTGCAGCGGGAAGGCGTGACGAGGCAAAACTTGGCCGAGTTCGACAGACTGCTGGCTCTGCTTCAAGTCGATGCAAGCGAACTCGGGCCGGTGAGGAATGGGTTGGCGCAATACATGCTGAGATTTGCGCTCCAAGACGGCACTGCTCCGCGGCTGGATCCAGCCCAGTGGGGAGTGTTTGTCAAGCCTGGGGAAGTGGTTCACTTCTGCGCCGATGCCCGAGTCATGGAAGCCCGAGTTGTCAGGAGGCAGTTTTCTGGAGGCACCGCCGGCGTCAGCTTCCGTGTGGCAAAAGGCGTTTCCCTGCGGCTCGGAGGCATTCAAGGCTTCTCGACTCCGATCACTCAGGTGGTTCCAGTGGCTTTTGGCCGCTTAATAATGACCAACAGATCGGTTGCCCTACTGGCAGACAAGAAAGGCTTCAATGTTGAGTGGCGCAAGGTGTCCGGCTTCGAACCGTATACCGACGGCATCCGCATATTCCTGACCACGCGATCGACCGCTCCCATGCTTCAATTCGACCATGAGCCGCTCGGAGTCTACGCCGCCGAAATCGCCAACTTCTACTTGAACGCGCCATAGCGCGCTGAATATGGTTCGGATTGCATTGAAATGACATTGGGAAATAGGATGGAATCGCTCTAAGAGATATTGCGAGGCGAAAAACATGGAAACCACTAACATGGAAGAACAAGCAACCGCAAACCAGGTTGTCATGATGAAATTGAACGAGCTGCTCCAGATCTTCGAAGATAAGGCAGGAGCAGACATCCTGACCCTCGTTGCGCCCATGCATCCACCGGTCGACGAACTCCTTAAGAAAGCTGTCGAATCGAGAGCAAATAAACGTAAAAAACTCCTCGTGCTGATCGAAACTTTCGGCGGAAGCATCGCCCCGGTCGAAAGAATCGTCAAAGTCTTCCGCCGATATTACGACGACGTCGAATTCGTCGTCCCCGACAAAGCCATGTCCGCCGGAACCGTGCTGGTTCTCTCTGGAGACAAAATCTATATGGACTACTTTTCGGTCTTGGGCCCAATCGATCCCCAGGTCCGAAACGAAAATGGAAAGTACGTCCCTGCTAACGGATATCTCGCCCAATACCATCATCTTCAAAAAAGAAGCCAAAATGCAAGTCTGACAGAAGCCGAACTTGCTGTGCTTCTCAAGTTCGACCAAGCAGAAATCTATCAATACGAACAGGAAGTCCAATTGACAGTTGCCCTACTAAAAGAATGGCTGGTCAAGTATAAGTTCAAAGATTGGCGCCAAACTGAGACAAGGGGC
>Ga0209018_1000885_pt1 | contig 26311 bp, 29 predicted proteins | sample YNPBryBLVA2012_FD_185814 | JGI IMG/M metagenome (GOLD analysis project Ga0209018, IMG submission 185814) | Anoxygenic and chlorotrophic microbial mat microbial communities from Yellowstone National Park, USA - YNP Bryant BLVA 2012 (SPAdes)... ...
CCAACACCACCAGCACCAACACCAGGAAAAGAAGAAACACCAACACCACCAGCACCAACACCAGGAAAAGAAGAAACACCAACACCACCAGCACCAACAGTAACAGTACAAGTAGTAACGCCTACAGGGGAAACGCCTACAAGGGAAATAGTATTTCAAATACCACCGACGGCAACTGCAGTTTTGCTTGATAGACCCCCAGTTAGACCTCCTAATACTAGCGGACGTTTAGTAGAAGAGGATTCTCAACCGATACCACGGGAAGCATTTGTGCCTATAATAGGCTTAGGCTTATTAATAGGCGCAGGCGTAGCCTACCGCATCCATGCCAATTCAAGAAGATAAAAGCAATAGCGAGTAAATTTTCCCAAGAACCCAACAAGGAAATGGTTTGGGTCTCTGGGGTAGGTGTGCCAATTTTAGAACGTTACAATGGGTAAACAAGCAAGTTCGCAAATAGGTGATAAGGTTAATTAAAGAGTTAGTGAAAGTGTTGCTTGGTTCTTATTTAACGTGGCTAAAAGAAAACAAAAAAGTTTGAAATATGGTGTTTAAATTGAATATGCGGAATTAGTTTTGTGTTTGCAGCTTGCTTTTAGAGTAAGAAATTTGCAGGAGCTAATTGTCAGTAGTAGCTAGTAAATTAGTTTTGGTTACCTTTCCTTTAGATTTTTTGGTTATCCGGGTTTTTTATGGGTTCTAACAGGTTAGCTAGCGTTGTTATAGTTTTTCACTCTTTAGCAAACAATTATTGTTGATTCTTAAAAAGATGAATCTCTAAGATTAATCAAACTAATCTTTTGGTACTTTGGATAGCCTAGTTTTAATTAGCTTGGGGTTTTCAATTGGCTTTTAGGTTCTTCTTTTAAGAACGGCCAGCGCCAAATAGCCAAGAGGCTATGGGTAAAAAAAGATTAATCGAAAAAAAGGTTGTCGATGATGAAAAAATAGGTTATACTCGAACGTGTATGTTGAGAGCTTTTTTGGGATTGAGAGCAAGAGATCCAGATTTTAGGGGAAGACCCCAACCAACCACAGAAACAGCAAACACCGGATTGCCAGGTTCTGAAAAAATTGGAAGATTAGATGCTATAGGTTGGGCCAAGCTTGCCAAGGTAATCGAAGAAATTCAAGCATTAGTACAGCAAAAAGAACTTACTTGGGAAGAGGCTTATCTTTTGTTTGAGAAAATCTTTAATACGTTAGAAGCCAAGCTTGAGACTACTCGTGAAGAGGCGATATCTGGATTTCAGCAAAGTCTTGGTGCATTAAGAAAGGAGATTTCCAAAATAAGTACAAATTTCTCGAGAGAAGTTTTTAAAGTTTTTAGTAAAATAACTAATTCCAAGACGTTTAAGCGATCAATAATGAATTTTGTTGGATCAATAACTGCTTTAGTACTTACGTTTGGCCCGATAACCGCTTCTTCAGTGCACGCTAAAGATTATTATACAGGTCATGGTTCTGCCTATGCTACGATTTTAGATTCACAAGATTATTATACAGCTTATGGTCCTGCCTATACTACACCAAAATCAGGTTTTGACGATCGTTTTATTAATCAACCAGGTGTTAGCAGTTCTAGTTTTACAGATACAGGTTCAGTAGAGCAGTATGACCCTGGCGAAGGTCCTAAAAATGGTGAGGGCGAAGAATTTATAGAACAAGCTTTAAATTCTTTAAAAGAACATCCAACCATATTGAATAATACATTATTACAAATAATTGATAAGATTAACCAACAGTTGTTGCAAGAAAAAGATAAACAGCCGCCCATTACTGGATTTAAAATTGTTAAAGATGAGAGTCCTATAGTTGAACTCTCTGGATCTACACATTTTTCTGAAGGAGTGTATAAATTCAACCCAGAAGAAGGAACTTTGGAACTTTATGCTCAAACTGAGAATGGTGAGTATGAGATTAGTGATACAGGTGGTGTGATAGTTGTTGATCATCCATATGTACTTAACGGTGAAGGAGGTGTTAAGCAATACACTTCAGGTGTATTTATACTCGAAGGTCATTGTTGTGGTCAAACTCCAGATTTTTCAGTTTTTAAACGGCTAGGCGATTCAGAAGGAGGTATTGTAGAAATTAATGTTGGTGGTGAGGTTTACAAGTTTACTATTGAAGCAGTTGGTGAACTTGATGCGCAAGCATCGGTGGATATCTTATCTTTTGATTATCAAAAAATTGAGGAGTATCTTGCTAAATTATTGGGTTTATATGATGGTACAAATCCGCAATGGAAAGAAGAACTTTCGCCAGAAAATTCAGAAAAACTGAATGAACTAATGGAAGCTTTTTTGGCTGATAGATTAATTTTTTTGATAACTTGTGATGAAAATAATTTGCGTGTAGTTAATGGGCAACTACAGAGTACTGGCAGGGTCGTGGCTGTAGCTGTGTTACCACCAGGCCAAGATCCACCTGGTTTTATGAAACCTGCTTTTGTTGTGCCAGTAAAATCTGGTTCAGAACAAGGGGCTATCATAAGCATCGAAAATGAAAAAGATAAAGAAATAATTGAAAAATCACTTGAAAACCTACACCAAAAATATCCCGAAATTGTGGAAGAGTCATTGCGAGAATCTATTGCAGAGGTTCAAAAATTGGAAGATCAGCAAAATTCAAATCTAGGTACTAATGTAAATTCAAACCCAGCTCCCCAACCCCAAATTGGGAGTAACTCTCCGTCTGCAGTTAATCAACCCAACCCAGATTCGGTGCAACCTGATCCACCTAGTCAAATTAAAGAATTGCCAACTGAGGCAAAATTGGCACAAGAAATTAACTATTTAAACGAAGAATTGAGTAAAGCAGGGCTAAATGAGTTTTTACCACCCATCGAATTTGTGGGAAACACTGGTGCATTTAATTTACAAGGTTTAGTTTATGAGATAGATCATTCGGATGAAGGTTTGTTTTCGTTTATTAGACATTTCTCACTGAATCAGCACCATTTGGAACTATTGCGTGATTACATTCGAGTTTTAGATCAATTAGCTGTTGAAGCTCCAGATGGAGACTATAAACAAAAGTTGAATGATTTTGCTAATAAGTTAAGACTCGTTGAACTGATTGTTCGTCGGTTTTTACCTGTTGCTGGTATTATTATAAGTGGGATTATTTTGTGGTTCTTCTTTTTAAGAAAGCAAAAACAAAAGTCATCCTGAAATTATAGATTAGACAAAAAATGCTTGGCTAAACAAAGCAATCAGTAGATTGGACCAGGTGTGGTTTAACAAACCAGAAAAATAGATGGTAAACGAAACTTCAATTGAATATATCTAAGTTAAAAATCAGCTTTTTAAAAATTTTTTTCTAAACTTTAGCCGATCTGATTTCTAGTTTGTACGTTAGCAATGGCTTAGATAACACTAATTACTTTGCAATTTTTGGGTGAATTATTTTTTAGTATTGCCAAAATCGCAAAAAACTTATACACTTGTCCCAAGTTAAACAAATGTTTTTATGTCTCAAGGTATTTTAAGTTCTACGCTTTATGCTAATGTTCCTGGTGCCGAAAATATTGAAACTTTTTTGCGCCAATTACTAAAAGCTCAAGGAATTTACGAGCCTAAGTTTACAGCTGAGGAGGTGGATAAGTATTTGCTAGAATTAGCTGAAGTGTTTGAGCAATACTTGACTACCGCTTTGGTTTCTAAGTTAACCGAAGAGCAAGCTCAAAAGTTGTCAACTATGGAAGAGGGTGCTAGTCTGGAACAACAGATGCAATTTTTGTCTTCAGCTATTCCTGACTTACAAGCCAAGATGCTCGAGATTTTAACTGAATTTGCTCAAATTTATTTGGGTATTGAAGAGAAGACTAAATAAAACCAACTTGTTTGGTTAACCTGGGTATTTAATAGAACCAGAGCTAAGGGTGTGGTGGGTCTAGTTGTTTGTCCCAAAACGCTTGACGTGTTGGTTGTTTGTTTAGCTTTTTAGTGAGTAGAAAGATTTTCGTCTCTCAAATTCCATGAGTGGCTAAGTTAGCTGTAGTTGACTAGCCACCTGTATTATTGCTTAAGCGATCTTGGTCATTAACAGACATGTTGGTATTGGTTAGATTTATGGGACTTAGCAACTAAACTAGATTTAACTAAACCTGTTTTGGGGCAAATCCAAACTTATTATTTTCGATTAAAATGCAAATAAATCCGACCATTTCGCTTTTTACTGTACTTGCAAAAGTTTTGTTGGTTATCAGAAGCTAACCGAATTTGTTAATTTTTTGGATAGATATTAGTTTGTTTAGTGTTGTTTTTTGTTGGGATTTGTTTTATGGTGGTCGGGATGCAGGGAATTGAACCCTGTACCTCTTGCTCCCAAAGCAAGCATGCTACCGGTGCACCACATCCCGTGGTATGGGTTACGTCATAAGTAGACAGTCGGTTTTTTTAGTTTGTCAAGTGGACGATGTTTGTATAAACAGTTTGGAGATTGGTTGCTCAAGATATTATTAACTCAGAAACTAGAGGTGGTTAATTGGATAAGGTTGTTTAACTAGGGATGCTTTGCTTAAAACACTTGACAAAGTCAAAATTCTCTTCTAGCAAGCAATTCTGTTTTTTTCCCTAAAAAAGGGCTTTGCTTTTTGAGGCTAAATATGTCTTCTAGTACGAAAATGCGAATTAGGCTCTACTCTTTTGATAGTACTGTGTTAGAAAACGCGGTACGTAAATTGATTCAAGTTATTTTAAAGTCGGGAGGTCAAGTGGTTGGTCCGGTTCCACTTAAAACTAAGAAAAAAAGAATTAGTTTACCCAGATCTACGTTTGTTTATTCAAAGCATCGAGATACTTTTGAGTGCCGAACTCACAAGCGCTTGATTGATGTATACAATATTAACAACGAGTTAGTGAATAATTTGTCTACCTTAAGTTTGCCGGCGGGGGTTGATATTAACATTGAAACTATTAATTTATCTTAAACTTATTGGGATATGATCGGTTTTGCTCAGAAAATAGGAATGACTAGGTTGTTTATAGATGGCAAGGCAGTGCCTGTAACGGTATTAAAATTGCCAAAGAACTTTGTAGCTCAAAGAAAAACTAAAGATACTGATGGCTACGAAGCTGTGCAGTTGTGTGCTTTTCCTAAACGTACAGATACTAACCCAGTTTTAGGTCATGTACAAAAATACTTGGGTCAGCCCCAGGCGTTTCATTGTATTGGTGAATTCAAGATAAGCTTGGATAGTCTAGGTTCAAACAAACAAACCTTTGACATTAACGATTTCCAACAAAACGACCTTCTTAAAGTAGTTGGTCGGTCAATAGGTAGAGGTTTTGCCGGTGTAGTCAAGCGTCACGGTTTTGCTGGACAGCCAAAAAGTCATGGTCATGACCATGACCGCGCTCCTGGTTCTATTGGTGCTAGAACTTTTCCTGGAAAAGTGTTTAAGGGCATGAGGATGGCTGGCCACTATGGCAATTCTCAAGTGACCGTGACTGGTTTACGAGTAGTAGCTATTGATCCTGAACAAGAACTTTTGTTTGTTTCTGGTTCGGTCCCTGGAGCTAATAAAGCTTTTGTTAAACTTCAAAAGATGAATAAGTAGTTGTTATGTCTTTGCAATTGACAGTGATAGATAATAACCAAAAATACCAAGTAGACGGTTTTCCCATGCTGGAAAACTATGAGGTAAGAGTTAAGCTGTTAGCTCAAGTAGTTAGATGCGAGCTGATGAATTTACGAGCTGGTAACGCTCACACTAAAACTAGAGGCGAAGTTAGAGGTGGTGGTAGAAAACCTTGGAGGCAAAAAGGTACAGGTCGAGCTAGACACGGATCAATTAGATCTCCAATCTGGAAGGGTGGTGGCGTAGTGTTTGGTCCAAGGAATACTAGGAATTGGCATCGTAAGATTAATAAATCGGCTAGAATTGCTGCTTTAAAGTCAATTTTGAAAGACCGTTTGGTTAATCAGCTGGCTTATCAAATAAGTGAGAATTTAGCTTTTCCAAAAACTAAATTAGCTTTGGAATTATTAGCCAAATTAGATACACAGCCAATTCAACCTAAGCAAGTCTTGTTGCTTTACACTACTGAAGATAAATCTCAATTAAATGGTTTTGTATCCAGTGGTGTTGAGTTAATGAACGTTTGTAACTTAAAAATTTTTAAGTTAGTCCAAGCTAAAAACTTACTATTTACTCCTCAGGCTAGAGCCTTTTTGGAAAACCGATTAAGTAAGATAGATTAATTAAGTTGTATATATGACTTCAGTAATGCCTTCTTTAGTTCAAACCGAAAAAGCTTACAACCTGTCGCAACAGCACGTGTTTGTATTGTCTTTTCCTGCTGCTATAGCACCTAATAAAATTCAATTAACGCAGATTTTACGAGCTAATGGTTTACATCCGATTAAGATTAATGTAGTGAATTTGCCTACCAAAGTTAAAGTTAGAGGTTCCAAAAGGCGAATTAAGTTACAAAAAAGACCAGTTAAATTTTACGTTAAGCTTCAACCAGGAGAAGTGTTAGATGAAAAAAAGTTGACCGAAATTTTTCCTAAAACCAATTAAGTTCAGTATTAACTATGTCTAGATCTTTAAAGAAAGGACCATTTTGTCACCCTAAGTTATTAAAAAAAGCGCTACAAGCTAAGCAAAGCGGCTCTAAAGTGCCGATTAAAACTTGGAGTCGAGCTAGTATGATTTTACCTGAGTTTGTTGGTTTGACTTTTGCCGTTCACAATGGAAAAAAATTTATCGATGTTTTCGTCACTGAAGATATGGTTGGCCATCGTTTAGGTGAGTTTTCACCAACTACTATATTTAAAGGTCACGGAGGTAAAAAAGCTAAGCAGCAATAATGAAAATTGAAAATTTATGTCTCAAATCAAGCTTTATAAACCAACAACTAATGGCCGTCGTTTAAGTTCGGTGATTGATTATGCCAGTGTTTTAACTACTGATGGACCTTACAAGAAACTTTTAGCTAGAAAGGTTAAGGCTTCTGGTCGCAACAATACTGGTTCAATTACTGTTAGGCATCAAGGTGGTGGTTCCAGAAAATTAGTTAGAATCGTAGATTTTAAAAGAAATTTCCCCAATGGTTGCAAAGTTTTAACCATTGAGTACGATCCTAATAGGTCGGCTTTTATTTCTTTGGTGAGTGGTTTGAAGACGGGTGAAAAAGCTTACGTTTTGTACGTTAAAGGTACCAAAGTTGGCGATGTCTTAAATTCTAATCAAGAGATTGTGGAAGGTAATTCTCTACCTTTATCTGCAATTCCAGTAGGTACCATGGTTTCTCAAGTAGAATTACGACCTGGACAAGGAGCTAAAATTGCCCGAGCAGCTGGTAACTATGCTATAGTTACGGCTAATGAAGGAAATTTGGTGACTCTAAAGTTACCTTCCGGAGAAGTGCGTAAGTTTTTGGGTGATTGTCGGTGTGTAGTTGGTAGAATAGGTAACGATGCTCACAACTTGGTGAGAATTGGCAAGGCTGGTAGACAAAGACACAAGGGTATTCGGCCAACTGTACGTGGTAAAGTAATGAACCCAGTAGATCATCCTCATGGAGGTGGAAATGGTAGAAATCCAATTGGTATGGCCTATCCAAAAACTCCTTGGGGTAAGCATGCTCTGGGCGTGAAAACTAGAAAACCAAATCAACCAAGTGACAAATTTATTGTCAATCGACGCAAGAAATAAAGATTGTGTTTATGTCTAATTCTATATTACCTAACCGCAGATTTCAGGCATCTACCATTCTTAAATATAGTCCTAGAAAAACAGCCTTAATTATCAGCCCGATTCGAGGTGTGGTTTTACAAGAGGCTATGGATTGGTTGAAGTTTTTGAAAAAAGGCAAGAGTAAAAAGATTCACGATTTGTTAAAATCGGCGGCCACCAATCTGCGTTTGACTGAGGTGGAGTATTCTCAGTATAAAATTGAGAGTATAATTGTCGAAAAAGCTTATACCTACATTCGTTATCAACCCAGAGCTAGAGGTAGAGTGGGGAAAATTAGGCGTAAGTATTCCCGAGTGAAAGTAGCTTTAAGTCCTATTGACAAAAAACTTTAATTAGTTATTCTTTTATTGTATCTTATGGGCCAGAAGATTTCGCCAATTCTTTTTCGTTCTAAGCAAAGATTAGCTAATACTGAACCTGATAAAACTATTGATCCCACTAGCTTACAAAAATCGGTTTGGTTTGCTACTGGACAAGCTTATACTAGTTTGCTATTGCAGGACATAGGTATCAGACGATATTTACACGAAGAACTAAAACAAGCTGGCTTAGTAGAGTGTGTTATTCGCCGATTTGTAAGACGTACGGAGATTACTCTATATGTTACCAAACCTGGTTTAGTGATTGGTAAAGCTGGGGCTTCTGTAAATAAGCTAAAAGATGACTTGATTGCCAAATTTAAGCTTCAAGGTGAAGTTAAATTAAATATCGAAGAATACAAAGATCCTTATAGATCAGCCTTGGTTATTGCTCGAGAGATTGCTGTAGCTATCGAAAAAAGAGTACCTTATCGTAAATTAGTTAAGACTTTTATTGAGAAAATAAAATATTCTCGAGTATTAGGAGCCAAGATTAGTTTGTCTGGAAGATTAAATGGAGTGGATATTGCTAGAACTGAGAGTTTTAGTTTTGGCAGTATTCCTAGACACACAATTGATGCTGATATTGATTTTGCCCAAGCTACTGCTAATTTAAAGTCGGCGGGTATCATTGGCATTACCGTTCTATTGTATAAAGGAAGTAAATATACTAATTACCAAAATCAGAAGTAGTATGACTGGAGTAGTTAAGTCTAATAAAATGACTAAAGCTTTGATAGTGGTAGTAACAACCAAAAAAATGCATCCTAAATATAAAAAATATTATAATGTGAGAAAGAGCTACGCTGTTAGCTGTTCTGACAGTAGTAAATATCAAGTTGGCCAGCAAGTAGAAATAGTTCCTTGCAGACCAATCTCTAGAACTATTCGCTTTAAATTGGTAGAATAAGTGCTTAAGATTTTGAATTATGCTAGCTCCTAAAAAAATTGTTCACCGAAAAGTGTTTAATCGTTACGGTCAGTCAAGAAAAGGTATGCGTACCAGAGGTTCTACTTTGGAATATGGTCAGTTTGGTTTGAAAGCGCTCAGTTCCAGCTGGCTCACTAGTAGACAAATTGAGGCTGCTAGAAAAGTAATCTCTAGACGTTGTAAAGGCGGTAAAGTCTATATTCGAGTTTTTCCCTCCAGACCGGTTACGGCTAAGGGTTTAGGAGCAGTAATGGGTTCAGGTACTGGTAGTATTGACTACTTTATGTTTCCAGTTAAACCTGGAAGAATTATTTTTGAGGTTGCTGGTGTACCTGAAGATCGAGTAAAAGAAGCTTTTCGCATTGCTTCTCATAAGTTGCCTTTCAAAACTAAATTGGTCACTAAAAATGAGTCTTTGATTTAATCAAAATTGATTGCTTATGCTCAGAGAAAGAAGTATTGTCCAAATAGCTGATAATTCTGGAGCCATCAAAGTAATGCTATTTGCTGTGTGTGGTAAAAATAAGAAGCAGTATGCTCGAGTTGGTTCTATTGTAACTGGTTCTGTCAAACAAGCCACTCCTAGAGGTAAGATTCAGAAGGGACAAATTGTTCAAGTATTGATTATTAGAACTAAAGCGAGAATTCATCGCTCAGACGGATCTTCGATCAGTTTTTCTGATAATGCAGGAGTTATAGTAAACAAACAGACTAAAGAGCCTATTGCCACTAGGATTTTTGGTCCAGTAGCCAGAGAGGTTAAAGATTTAGGACACAACAAGATAGCTTCTTTGGCTGAAGAAGTTCTCTGATTTATAAAACTAATGGTTATTGACATGTCTCTAGCTAAAGTTCAAAAAGGCGACAAAGTTAAAGTTATTGCTGGTAACTATAAGGGTACTATTGGCATTGTTTCTAAAGTGGTACGCAAAAAGTTACCTGGGGGGCGAGTGCGTGTTAGAGTAGCGGTGTCTACTATTCCAACTATCACTAACTACCGACGTGGCTTAAAAATATATAACTTACCTGGACAGATAAAAAGTAAAGAAAGATTAATTGATGTATCCAACGTACAATTAGTTACCGAAGACGGTCAAGTTTCCAGAGTAGCCATTGTTGTTGATAATGGTCGTAAAGTTAGAGTTCTCAAAAAAACCGGACAAGTTGTGGTGAAAGCCAGCTCACTTGAAACAAAAGTTAATACAAATTCTAATGTTGCTAATCAAACTAGTTAGTTATGACTGAGAATAATTTAGTGTTAACTGCGACGGATTATTATTTTGGAGCCTTAGAAAAAGTCAAGCAAGAGCTTCCTGATGTTAATTCATTTGCTCTACCTAAAATAGAGAAAATAGTTATAAATGTGGGTGTGGGTAAGCTAGACAATAAGCAAAGGCTAGATGTAATAGATTACATGGAGAAACTTACTGGCCAAAAACCAAAAGTAGTCAAAGCTAAAAAATCAATTTCTGGTTTTAAGCTGCGAGCTGGGGAAATCAATGGAGTAATGGTTACTTTAAGAGGTAAAAAGATGCTTGACTTTTTGTTGCTTTTGATTTACATAGCCTTGCCTAGAACTCGAGATTTTCGTGGTTTATCTAAAAGTTCGTTTGACAAGCAGTACAGTTCTTACAATATAGGCATTCCTAATGCTTCAATTTTTCCCCAAATTGGATTTGATTCTAGTGTACAATTTGGTATGCAAGTGGTTATAGTTTTTAAAACTCCCGGAAAAAATAATTTACTTTTGCTACAAAAGTTAAATTTTCCTTTTGCTAAAAACTAATTTGGTGTATGGCTAGTAAAAAAATGATCGTAAAGGCTAACAAGAAACCTAAATTTTCTACTAGAAAAGTTAATCGTTGCAAACTTACTGGTAGAAAAAGGGGCTATTTGAGAATGTTTGGCATGTCTAGAATTTGTGTTCGCGAACTCTTAATGAGAGGTGAGTTAAACGGGTTTATTAAAGTCAATTAAAACTTATAAGTTTTGGTAGTATGTCAATGAACGATTTAGTTAGCGATTACGTAGTCAGAATTAATAATGCTGTTAGAGCTGGTCATACCGAGGTAGTGGTATTAAAAAATAATCTAATTACACAGCTTACCAAAAAGTTAGTACGTCTAAAATTTTTCGAGTCTTTTATAGAGGAAGGTTACTATCTGAGGATTAAATTGTTACCTAAATCTATCACTAAAATTAAAAGGTTATCTAAACCAGGGCAAAGACAATATGCTAGTTACAGCAATTTGCCTAGAGTAGTTGGCGGAGTTGGCTTTAACCTTCTGACTACTTCTAAAGGAATTAAAACTCATATAGAAGCTATAAATGAAAAAATTGGGGGGGAATTGTTGTTACAAATTTATCGATAAACATTTTTAGCCGTTTAGGATTCTGTTGATTTTGGGCGCCGTTTTTTTATTTTAAATTATCAAGATAAACTTAATTTTTTAGTTATTAATTTTTTAGTTATTTCACTTTTGGTTTGCTTGTAGACCGCTATCTTGTATCTGTATAAGTACCAAGGATTTTACATCAAACCCTATTTTGGGACAAATATGGTTAGTGTAGACAATTAATTACCTTACTTTAACTTGTACTTTAACTTATATAAGCAATGAATCGATTTTATTCATCTGTTACAATAAACCTTATTCTTTGTTTAGATTTTCATTTACTCGAAATGCGGGGGTAAGGTTTTAATTAATGCTAATAGGTTCTGCTTCTTGAGAGAAATTTAACCAAAATGGTTTTTTATTAAATTTATATATCGATAAATTAGCATATTCTATTGTTGGTCTCTGTCTTTAGTTTAAAATTACAGCTTTTACTCGTTAAACTAATCGAAGTAGAATTAGTGTTGAGTGTTGACCAGTGTCAATTATACTAGCTGGAGTATTGTATTATCATAGCTAATTCTTTAACTTTTCTTTGATTGACAGCCAACTAAGAAGTGATAACCCAAATATAGCTTTTAATTATTTAAGAAAGTTTTTCTAATTCTGAAAACTTGAACAGCTACTAAGTAAAATAATAAACCCCAACCAATCAAAATTGACAGCTGCACCAAAACTGCTTGAGACCATAAATTTAAACCTTCCAGGCTGAGATAGCGAAAAGCCGAATTAAAATTATATAGAGGCAAAGCTTGAGCCACTCTTTGCAGCCAGTAGGGTAAGTTGGTTGTAGGGAACAAAGTACCAGCTAATAGTAACTGAGAAAAGACAACAATATTAGCTATTGGAGACAAGGCCTCTTGGTTTTTGAATAAACCTGCTAACATATAACCTAAACCTAAAAACACTATTAACCCTAAAATCATCAAAATTAAAATTTGCCAAAGGCTTTCTAACCCATTTTTAGGTATATATTTAAAGAAAGCAAAAGCTAGAGCCAATAATCCCAAGCTTTGGGAGAAAATAAATACCGCTTTAGCCAGAGCTTGTCCTAAGACAAAAGCTACAGATGAGGTTGGGGCAGCAAAAATTTGTTTGAGAATGTTGCTATTTCGTAAGGCTAAGAAGCTAAAAGTAGTACTAGTAATGGCAGAGGATAACAAAGAAAAACCAATTAACCCCGGGACACTAAAATCAATATACCTTTGTCGTAAATTTACGGGAATAGTTTGTGTTCTTAACTCGTAGGGTATGAATAAATCGTTAGCTTCTACCGTTAGTTTGTGAATGATACCTTGAATTAGACGTTGGATAGTGGTGTTTTTGTTGTTATTATCGTTGCCTATACTTAAACGAACCTGATTTTTTTGAGTTAATTCTAAAATTGCGTCTATCTTACCGGTTTGAAGTTGGTTTTCTAACTCTTTCTTACTGTCTAATTTTAGACTTATCCCAGAGTTTTTTAACTCCCTTTGAAAAATTTCGACATTGTCAAAGCTACTGTCGGTAACTAAACCGAAAGATAAATTTTGATTATCATTAATCGAGTAGTAGCCAAAAGTAACTATCAAAATAATTGGAAAGATAAAACCCAAAAACATAGTTGGTCCAGCTCTTAGCTGCATTTTTAGAAACGCTAAGAAAAACCCTTTTAACTGTCTAAAAAAATTGATCTCAAACATATTTAATCTCTTAGTTTTTTACCAGTCATGTCTAAAAAGACGTCTTCAAGAGTAGCTCCAAACTTAGGTTGGGCTCGGGTAAAACCTTTGGCTAGTAGTTTTTCAATAAAGCCTTGAGCAGTGTTAATTTCCAAAATTTTTCCTGCATCCATAATGGCAATCTGATCACACAAGGTTTCTGCTTCATCCATATAGTGGGTAGTCATAACAATAGTTTTGCCTTGACTTTTGAGTTCTAAAATTAGGTCCCACAGGTTATGTCTAGCTTGAGGATCCAATCCGGTTGTTGGTTCGTCCAAAAAAACAATTTGAGGCTCGCCAACTAGAGCCAAAGCTACCGAGAAACGTTGTTTTTGACCACTACTTAATTCGTTTACTGTAGACTTAGCTTTGTTCCATAAATTAACTTTTTTAAGCAGTTTTTTGATGTTCACTTGAGTGTTAAAAATGTCGCTAAACAAACTAATTAGCTCTTGCAAATTCAGATTTGGCAAAAAATCAGGACTCTGAAGTTGAATACCAATAATTTTTTTAATTTGAGTAGAATAAAGATCGATATCTAATCCATCAATAATCACTTCACCACTAGTTTTGGGTAGAATAGTTTCTATAATTTCTAAAGTGGTAGTTTTACCGGCCCCGTTGGGACCCAGTATACCGAAAATATCTCCTCGGCTCACTTCGAAAGAGATACCTTTAACCGCTGTTATATCACCGTATTTTTTCACTAAGTTTCTAACTTGAATAATAGGTCTAATTTTTTCTAAAACATCTTTACGCAAGATCAGATATCGACTACTAGTTTTGGTCCCGGCATCACTAAACATACTACTTCTCTTTGTTGACTAATTTCTTAGCAAGAAAAAACGAAACTGTAGCAATTAGAGCCTGAATAATTAAACCAATAAAGAACTGACTAGTAAAGAACCCAGCGTTTAGACTGATAGTTTTATTGTTAAAGAAAATCTCGTAAAAAATGTTAAGGACTACGAAAATTAGTACAAAAACTAGAATTTGCATAGGCAAATATTTTTAATAAACTTTAACTAAAGCCAAGGTAAAATCTTTTAACTAAAATTCTTTGTCAAGAGACTTTTGCAATCTTATCTAGTTGGCAGTTATGGCAAAAGTATAGCCAGCTAACCAAGCTGGGTAAATTGTTTTTCCTAAGAAATACTGCTGTAAACCCAAATTTTGAAACATGTTTAGTTCCTCTTTGGTCCAACCACCTTCTGGTCCAACTAAACAACCAGTCCAATCACTAGTTTTAGCTCCTTGACCTGAGGAGTGTAATACTACAAGTTTGCTCGTGTCTAAATTGGCTAATGCTGTGCTTAGGGAATCTGCTTGATTGATTTCTATAGCCCAACTTCTTTCAGCTAATTCGCAGCTACGAGTGCTAATTTTTCTAAGTCTGGGTAAATTTAGGTTGTAGCGAGGACTGTTATGAGTCCTAACTAGAATTAATCTAGTAAAGTTACTAAATGGTAAGATCTCTGCTAATTTATCTAGATAATGTTTGTCGGGAATACTTTGAATTAAAACTTTTTCTGGTGGCTTAGGGTGAATTTGATAGCTAATAGTTTGGTAGGTAATGGCTTTAATTTTTTTGTCTATATTTAAAACTTCAGCTTGTTTTACGTGTCCTTGTAAATCAGTTAAAAAAACTACTTCTCCGGGTTTGACTCGCATTGCTAATAAGTGTTCCGCTGCTTCTCGAGAGATAGTTTGGTTGTTTAAGTTTGTTACGTAAAAATACATAGTTCTCTCAAGTTAACCTTGAGTTGGAAATGTAGTCAAATTAGACAATCTCTAATCAGTCCGAGCTGACTTAATCACTGTAACCACTACAGATTAAACTGTAGTAAATTAGAAATGATTTTTAGGCAAGTCTGAGTCAATGAGCAATTTGTAATTCTAAGTTTTAACCTTAAAAACAAGACAGTCTAACAACGTCAAAGTTTATGTCAATTTTCAAAAAAGCTATTATCATTTGTGACAACAATCTGTTTTAAACAAGTGAACTAGATGCTGACCGACAAATCTGGTTTTTTGCTTATTTATTACCTCTTTTCAGAGAAAAAGTCGACAGATCTTTGCGACTAAATAAACCCTTTTTAGTTAGGTTCTGGATCCAAACCAAGTTTGACAAAACTCAAATCCTGCTCCAGGAGGGATAATTCCTTTTTTAGTTTTTCGGTAAATTAAGGTTTTTTATGTCTACAATTACCAAGGGCGTGATTACTGCCGCTGGTTTGGGTACTCGTTTACTTCCTGCTACCAAGAATGTCCCTAAGGAAATGTTGCCCATTTTAAATAAACCGATGATTCACTACGTAGTAGAACAGTTTGTGGAAGCTGGTATTTTAGAAATAATTATTGTGGTAGATGAAAATAGCTCAGTCATTCAAGATTACTTTACTATAGACCCAGATCTAGTAGCTTATCTGAAAGCGAAAAATAAGCTTAAGTTTATCGAAGAAATTCAAGATTTGTGTGCTCGAGTGAAGTTTCAGTTTGTCACTCAAGACACGAGTTTGCCTTATGGTAACGCTAGGCCCTTGTATTCAGTTAGACATTTGTTAGGTGACGAGCCGTTTGTGTATATGTATGGTGACGGTATCATGTTTGGCCCTGAAGCTGGAGTGATAGAGTTGGTACAGCATTTTGAAAAAAACCCGTCTCAAGTAGTGTTAACGGTTACAGAGGTTACTCCCGAACAAATGACATCCTTGGGGATGGTTCGCTTGAAACCTGGGTCAGATTTAGTAGTCCAAGAAGTAATTGAAAAACCGAAACCAGAGCAAATTGACAGCAACTTGGCTACGGTTTGTAGTTACGTTTTTGATCAATCTATTTTTGCTAATTTAGATCCAAGTCAAGTCCCTGCTGGGCAAGAGTTCCAGGTGCAAGATGCCATTAACAAATTAATTAGCAATGGTAACGTTACTGTTTGTCGCAGCAAAGGCAAATTTTTAACCAATGGAGACGTACCTAGCTACTTAGAAATGTTTGTTGAGTTAGCTTTGGCTAGACCAGATACTAGAGAAGAGTTCTTTAAGATCTTGCATCGCAAAATTGATGATTTAGGCAGTTTATTATTAGAAAATTAAAATGTGATCTGTGTGATTGCAGTATCACCATTCTTAGTGACTAAACTTTACCAGCAAATTGGTAGCAGAATTATACCTAATCCATAATTTTAAGATTAGTTCATAGCTTATGATCCATTAATTTATGGTTAAGTTAACGGTTTATGCCAATTCAACACGTTTTTTCGATTGTGATAGTACGTTAGTGCAGATTGAAGGTATAGTAGAACTAGCTAGATTAAAAGGTAAAGCTGAAGAAATAGCCACTGTTACTGAACAAGCTATGTCGGGCCAAATCGAGCTGTCCGAGGTGTTTAGTAAACGATTAGCCATTATCCAACCTACAATACAGGATTTAGAATTTTTAGGTGATTTGTATTGTCAAAACTTAACTCTTGGAGCTAAAGAAGCAGTGACTAAGTTGCAACAACTGGGCAAACAAGTTTATATTTTAAGCGCGGGTTATCGTTTGGCCATAGAAATTTTGGCTAATTATTTGGCCATCCCTAAGGTTAACGTGTTTGCGGTTGACTTACAGTTTGACGATGTAGGTCGATATCAAGGTCTAAACAGTAATCAATTATTAATTAAAAGTACTGGTAAAAAAGAACTCTTACAAGATTTAGGTTTGGACTTAAGTACGGTGGCTATGGTTGGCGATGGAGCTAATGATTTAGCTACCCAGGAGGTAGTAAAACTGTTCATTGGTTTTCAAGGTGGGAGAATAAATGATTGGCTACAACAAAGAGCTAGGGTGTTCGTTGCTGGTAACTCTTTGTTACCGGTAGTAGACTTAATTGTCAATTGCGTTTAAACTTTTGGTAAGTTGTATTGGTAGTTTTTGTGGAGTGTGACTACTGGTTTTGTCTCTTAGGTTAATTGGCCGGTTAAGTTGCAAAGCTGAGCTTAATTTTGATCATAAATGGTCAGCTATCTAACCGATAGATGTTTTCGTGTTAGTGACAAACTAATACTAACCATAGTTTTTATGCCAATTTGCATCAGTATTGTGATTTTTTGGTAACTAGGCTTAGTTGTTGGTTGGGTAGCGATATCTCCAATCAAAGTTTAGTTATAGTTTGCTATTGTAGCTGTGCCGATTTACACTGGTCTGACTAAAATGTAGAGTACTTGTCAGCTTGTCTTTTTTACAAAAGTTATTCAAGCTAAAGACCGTTAGGTGAATATGTTAAATTATCACTTTAACAAGGAAGACTTACACGAGTGTGCCAAACAACTGTGGGAGTTTCTCGAGCCAAAATTGGATCATTTAGATGATTCAGAAAAAACTACAATTCAACTAGCTTTTGACCAAATGCTAATTTCTCACGGTGAGATGAGGCGAGCTAGTGGCGATTTTTACATTGTCCACCCGGTTAGGGTGTGTGCTATTTTGGCTGATATTGGTTTAGATGTGAATACTTTAGTTGCCAGTTTGTTACACGATGTGCCTGAAGATACTGGCACTACCCTTAAACAACTACTAAACGATTTTGGCCCAGAAATTGTATATTTACTGGAAGGGGTAACTAAGTTAAGCACAATTAAATATCAGGGTATTCAAAGATATGCTGAAAATTTGCGCAAAATGTTTATTGCTATCAGTCGTGATTTACGCATTGTGTTTATTAAATTAGCCGATCGGTTGGATAACCTACGCACACTCAAATATTTGCCAGAACACAAGCAATATCGGATTGCTTTGGAAAGCATTGAAATTTATGCACCCATAGCCGAACGTTTAGGGATTAGTCATTTTCGAGGTGAAATTGAAGATGCTGCTTTTCCTTATGTTCACCCAGAAGAATACAAGCAATTCATTCAGATGTCGGAGATTGAAATCCAAAAACGAATTCGAGTGACTGAAAAAATTGTCAAAAAAACCAAACAAATTCTAACCGATTCAGGTATACCTTTTTTAAATGTTTTAGGTCGAGCTAAAAAATACTATTCGATCTACAAGAAAATGCAGCGTAAAGGTAGCTTAGAAAACATCTACGACTTAATTGCTTTAAGAGTGATTACGGATACGGTGGAGAATTGTTACAATATTCTGGCTTTGTTACACCAATATTTTGAACCATTATCTAACCGAGTTAAAGATTACATTAACTTGCCTAAACCAAACGGCTATCGTAGTATACACACCACAGTACAAGATCCCCAAACTGGCCAAATATTCGAGTTTCAAATTCGTACTCAGTTAATGCATGAATACGCTGAATATGGAATGGCTGTTCACTGGACACATAAAGATAAAACCGAATTAGGTGAATATGCGGTAATTCCTCCAGAAAGATTAAAGTGGATTGATGAGTTGATTGCCTTAGGTCAGGAAAAAATGTCTGAAGAGGAATATTTAAAAAATGTGCGTTTGGATTTATTTCAGGATCGAATTTTTGTGTTAACCCCAGCTGGAGACGCTATTAATTTACCGCAAGGTGCTACTCCTTTGGATTTTGCTTTTAAAATTCACGCTGATATTGCTTACCATGCGGTAATGGCTAAGGTTAATGGGATGCCCTATAAATTAAGTGATCCGCTGAACAATGGAGATACTGTGGAAATTATTACCGACAAAAAACAAACTCCCAAACGGGACTGGTTAAACTGGGTGAAAACTCAACACGCCCAAAAGCATATTCGTAATTTTTTAAAAAAACAAGATAAACTAGAAGCCAGTAAAGGATCTTCTGGTAAAACTTAGTTTGATTTTTATAATTAATTGTTATGCTGCACCAGCAAGTTACTAATCGGCGCTACTTTTTAGTAAAAACTGATCCTAGCGAATACTCAATTGAGGATTTTGCTAGAGATAAACGTACTACGTGGGATGGAGTGCATAATTTTCAGGCTTTGCAAATTTTACGTCAGTGGCAAATTGGTGATTTGGTTTTGGTTTATCATTCCCAAACCGATACTTGTTTAGTTGGTTTAGCTCAAGTGATTAGTTTGCCCAGACCAAATGTAAACGATCCCAGACCCAGTTGGGTAGCTGATCTAGAATTAGTCCAGGTTTTTCCAGAATCTCAAAGAATTAGTTTGCAACAAATTAAGCAGTCTGGTTTGTTTACCGATTTTTCTTTAATTAAACAACCGCGTCTGTCAGTGATGGAATGTCCTCTTGAATTTATCCAGTGGCTACGCGACCAAGGTTTGTCATTGTAGTTAATTTATGCCTATATGTCAGTTTCTAATTCCATAAATCACCAATTTGTACAAGCAACTGAGCAAGTAATAGGTGGGTTGCGGTTAGTGCAAATTAGTTATCCTTTGGACTATAATTTTCTACCAGACAAGGTTCCCGAACTAGCTCGATATTTGTTTCTTAATAGAAACTGTAATTCAGAAAATTTTACTGAGTGGTGGGTGTATCAGCCTTTTTGGGGCAAGTTTACTTTACAATACGCTAACGATCCAATTTTTGCTTGGCTACAAACTCAAGAAGAGCAAGTTAGACATCAGTTCGGCTACAAGGGTTTTTTGACGGCTTCCGCTTTTGTAAAAAATGGTGAGCTGATTTGTTGGGGTATTCAAGATGTGTCTAAACATATTTTAACAGTACCCAAAGATCCTCATTGGTGGGTGCAATTACAAACTTTATTTACGTTAACCGCTGATCAGGTAGAAGCTATTAAAACCGAGTTAGCTAAGCATCTACCAGGCAGTGGATTAGATGTTCGTGAGGTTCTCAAACGATTTTTGTCCATACCTAGTGGGACTGCTTACGAACTAAATCCAGGTAGTCACGAAGACAACCATTCGGAAGCTTTAGCTTTATACCAATTTTTTGGAGTGACTAACGAAGCCGAATTTGATCAAGCTCTAGTTGATCCTAGAAATCAGGACAAACTCAATTTATTACAAGGTTCTACTTGTTATTTACATGGTCATTGGTGGTCTTGTGCTGACTGTGGTCGTAAAATGGCTAAAGTTGGAGTAAAGTCAATCGTGTTTAATCAACAATGGGTACTTAATTACATCCATACTCAACAACCAATTTCGGCTGGTATTCAAATTTAACTGGTCAGCTTAATCAACGTTGGCGCCTAGAATAGCCAATTTAGTTGGTTTAACTGATTGTTTTTGTATCACTATAAAGGTGTTTGGATAACCAGTTTTTTATGGTTGGTTTCTAAAATTATTTTAGCTTTTAGAATTGTTTTCTAAGTTTTTTATTCAATCCTCCAGGTTGCCTAGTTGGTTAAGCACAGAAATGTTGGTTTATCTGGGTAATTAGCTTTAGCAGCAAAAAACAACACTAGGTAACCGTAAGTAGATTTGGTAAAGAAGATTAGCTAAGCAGTTGTCTCTGATGTTGGCGCTTTTAAAACGTGTCTAGGTAATTTATCGATTTAATCGGTTAATTCGTAGGTTCTAGATTGTTTATGAACGAAACTTTTTGGTGGTTAGTGGTGAGAATGGGTTAAATTTAGCTAGAATTTAAAGGAACTAGTTGCTTGTTGGCAGATTAAATGACAAACTTTTGCTTATCATAGCGGGTTATTGGTTAGTTAGAAACTAGAATTCTCATGAAAACCCAACAGGGTTGACAAAGTATCTGGTTTTCCAGATAGTCTAACTATGGATTTACATGTTTTTAAAGAGCTATTGTTGGCTATTTTTTTGGGTTTGGTGCAAGGAATTACTGAATTTTTACCGATTTCTTCGACTGCGCATTTACGCTTGGTGTCTGAATTTTTGGTAGGTAAGGATATCGGTTTGAGTGCTAGTAACATTGTTCAAGCTGGCACTTTGATGGCTATTATTCAATATTTTTGGGCCGATTTAAAGAATTTATATCAACATTTAATCAGAGTTCTAACTAGTAAGCTAGAGTTGGCTCAGTGTTGGCACAATATTCGTACTTGGTGGGCAGGTAAAAACGATTTTCAAGACCAAGCTAAAGCCGACTTGGATATTTTACTGGCTCAAGTGGTGTTAGCCACTCTACCGATTGTAGTTTTTGCCTTGTTGATGCGTCAACAAGTGGAGCTACTACGACAAAACATTTTGTACATTGCCTTGTTTTTACTGGCTGGAGGGGTTTTGATTATGCTTAGCGAGTGGGTACACAAACGTAGATTAAACCAATCGAAAACTGATAAAATGGCTCCTTGGGAGGTGCTAATTATTGGCTGTTGTCAATGTTTGTCGGTATTTCCAGGAATTTCTCGTAGTGGAGCAACTTTGTCTGGAGCTTTATTTTTGGGTAGAGATAGGCAAACTTCGGTACGTTTTTCTTTTTTGTTGTCTATTCCGGCTCTTGGACTAGCTGGAATTTACGATTTAGTTAAGGTGGGCAAAGAGTTTTTAACTGGTGAGCAAATTTTGCTTTGGCCTAATGCACAAACTTGGTCTTTAGATTATATTCATTTATCTATCGTTTCCTTGATTGTTGGTTTTTTGACAGCCTACATTTTTGGTTTGGTGTGTTTGCGTTGGCTGTTGCAATATTTGGCAACTAATAGGGCTTCAGTTTTTGTAGTTTATCGGCTAATTTTGGCTAGCGTGATTATTCTAAGCGTGCTTTGGTAAAGGCTAAATATTGGTGGGTAGTCAGTTTTTCGTACTAGCTTTTTAGTTTATACCCACGTCAAATCTACTTTATTTGAGCAAGCGAACTGGGGTGTATAGTTTGAAAACTGACGCATCCGCTTATAATGGTAAGTGAGCACGTTTGGGTTTATATTTTAACAACATAGTGTCTTATTTTAGAGGTTAAAAATTAATGGTAGCCACAAAGTACATACCTATAAAAACTTTGATGTTACTGTAAGAAAATATTAACTCGTATTTCTGTATAATAATATGTTTGTTAAGTTTTGGATTATTTTTAAAAAGTTAGTTTTTTAGCAATTTTTGGGTAATTGTTTTAATTCTGCTTTTGGTCAGTTTTGTTTAGTTTAGGTTTTGACAACTCTTAAGTTTTTAAGAAAAAATTATTTTTTATGGCAAAAATTCAACCTCGACCATGCCAGCTGGTGATAGCTGAGGCTATTATTCGGCCAACTGGTTTACTTGATCCGGAAATTATAGTTAAACCAGTAGCTAACCAAGTGGATGACATTTTGGAGCAAGTTCGCCAAAGAGTAGCCAAAGGTCAAAGGGTAATTATTACTACTTTAACTAAAAAATTTGCCGAAGAGTTAGACGAATATTTAAAAAGCATCAACGTGAAATCTGCTTACATACACAGCGATATAGATACTTTGGATAGGTTGGATATTATTGCCGACCTGAGACGAGGTAAATATGATGTATTAATCGGAGTAAATTTACTGAGAGAAGGTTTAGATTTGCCAGAAGTAAGTTTGGTGGCTATTTTTGATGCTGATAAAGAAGGTTTTTTGCGTTCTAAAACTAGTCTGATTCAAATGATCGGTCGAGCCGCTAGACACGTGGAAGGGACAGTAATTATGTACGCTGACACGATTACCGAAAGTATGCGTTGGGCTATTGAAGAAACTAATCGTAGACGTGCTTTACAAATGTGGTATAACCAACAACACGGTATTGTACCTACTAGTACGCAACGATCAATTAGCAATATTGCCGAACAAGTTAGACAAGAGATTGCTCAAGAAAAATTAGTTGAAAACAAGGTGACTTACACTCCTTTTGGTTTTCAACCAACTACTTTACCGGAAGATCCTTGGGATGAAGTGATTACCAGTCGTTTTTCCAATCAAAATGGCAGGTCTCGCCGAAGGGGACAGAAGAAAACTACTTCCACAACTTGGCGCAACACTCAGCAAATCTATCAAGATTTTGAGTCTTTGAAACAACAAAATTTAGAATATTTACGTAGTCTAAAACTAACTCCTCAAGAATTAAAAGACAGGCTACAAATAGCCATTGACGCTATGGATTTCGAAATGGCTGCCGCTATTCGTGATTTACTGGTTGAGTTAGAAAATTTCACAGTGTCAGAAGTTCAAACCCGAAAAACGGAAACTTAAATTGTCTGCGTTTTGACTTGGTAACTACTGGTAGTTTAAGCTAAGTTAAGTTCGGTATTTGGTTTAAACACTAGTTTGACGGCAGTAAGTAGTTGATTTGCTAACCAATAGTTGACAAAATCTGTTTATCTTTCACTTTGTAGCTATTTTTAAATTACGAGTTACGATCAATGTCTCGATTACAGGCCAAAATTCCAGTGGGAATATTAGGGGCTACTGGTATGGTAGGGCAACAACTGGTCCTTTTGTTAAGCAATCACCCTTGGTTTGAGTTAGTTTGTGTAGCCGCCTCGGAAAACTCAGCTGGCAAAACTTATGCCGAAGCAGTAGCTGGTAGGTGGTCACAAGCTGTGGCTATTCCGGAAAGTGTGCAAGAGTTGACAGTTTTATCTGTTGTTAATGACAAAACAATTATTAGTGATCGCTGCCGTTTGGTATTTTCGGCTATAGAGGCTGACAAACAAATAATTCAAGAGTTAGAAGAAACCTATGCTAGTTTGGGTTTAGCTGTGGTGTCAAATAACTCTGCCCACCGTTGGACGGAAGATGTGCCTATGTTGATTCCTGAAATCAACTGGCATCATTTAGACATAATTCCTAAACAACGACAAAACCGTGGTTGGACTACTGGGCTAATAGTGACTAAACCGAATTGTTCTTTGCAAAGCTATGTACCTATTTTGCATGCTTGGAGAATGTTTCAACCAATCAGGGTAATTGTGTCTACCTACCAGGCAGTATCTGGGGCTGGTAAGACTTTGGCTTCTTGGCCAGAAATGGTGGATAATGTGATTCCTTTTATTGCTGGTGAAGAGTTGAAATCGGAGACTGAGCCGAAAAAAATTTGGGCTACCATTAGTAATGGTAGGTTTTGTTTAGATCAATCTATCAAAATTTCGGCTAATTGTGTGCGGGTGCCAGTTAGTCATGGACACATGGCTGTGTTAAACGTTGAATTTGCTACTAAACCAAGTTTTAGTGATCTAGTTTGGCAACTTGAAAATTTCCAAAATCCTTTGGTAGATTTAAATTTACCTTCTGTTCCAGCTAAATTTCTTACCTACTTTGCTGAAGAAAATCGACCTCAAACCAGGCTAGATAGAGATTTATTTCAAGGTATGGGTATAAGTGTGGGCCGATTACGCCAAGATTCGGTATTGGACTGGAAGTGTGTTGGTTTGTCACACAATACCCTTAGGGGCGCAGCTGGTGGTAGTGTGTTAAACGCAGAACTGTTAGTAGCTAAGGGCTTTTTGTCTTACTAAATTTTGCTTCTAATTAAAAGACTTAAGGACTGTTGATGAGCCTTGTTTACGGTTAACCGGTTTTTTAGGCTCTTTGCCCGACAATTTCAGAAAATACTTACGCCGAGCAAATTAGGAATGCTTGTATTAAAAATCATTCGAAAGTATTAAGATTCACACAAACCTTTTGCAATATTTGGGCAATGTCATGTTTTGTTGTAATTTTATTAAAATTGGTTTGATTAGTTTAGAACGAATAAGTTTCTTTGGTTCTTGACTGGTTTAACAAATTAGCCAAGTTTTTAACGCAGCAGTTTTTATTGTTAACTAAAGCTATATGCCTAAAACCATTTTGACTGGCTTACGGGCCAATGGAGACTTAACTATTGGTAATTATTTAGGAGCCATTTTGCCAATGGTCCAGATTTTACGAGATTTGCAACCAGAAGATAAATTTTTCCTATTTGTACCAGATTTACATTCTTTCGTTACCCCTATTGATCATGCTCAACTTTATCAAAATGTACTTAACAATGTTAAGTTTTATTTGGCTAGTGGAGTAGATTACTCCAAAGATAACGTTTTTTTATATCGTCAAAGCCAAATTCCAGCTCATAGCGAATTAGCCTGGATTCTATCTTGTTTTGGCTACTATGGTGAGTTGCAAAGAATGATTCAATTTAAGGAAAAGGCTAAACAACAAAGACAAAATGTATCGGTAGGTCTATTTACTTATCCTATTTTAATGGCGGCAGATATTTTGTTATATAACGCTGACTATGTGCCTGTAGGAGAAGACCAAAAACAACACTTAGAATTGACCAGAGATTTGGCTATTCGTTTTAATAATAAATTTGGTGATGTCTTTGTCATACCTAAACCTTGGTCAGAACAATTGGAATTTACCAAACGTACCGAAGGTGTAAAAATTTATAGTCTTACAGATCCAACCAAAAAAATGAGTAAATCGATTACGGATCCTAAAGGAACCATTTTGTTAACGGATGATCCTGAATTAGCTACCAAAAAAATTTTATCGGCTACTACAGATGCACTTGGCCAAATTAATTGGAATTGGGACAAGCAACCCGGGATTACCAATTTGTTGCAAATTTATAGTTTGCTAAAAGGTATTTCCAAAGAAGAGACTATTGCTATGTGGCAAGGTCAGACTCAGTATAAAAATTTCAAGCAAGAGGTGGCTGACTTGGTACAGACTTTTTTGATGAATTTACAAGCTAAATTTGCTCAAATTTCTGATTCTGAGGCAGAAGCTGTTTTGAATCAAGGAGCTAGCAAAGCTGCAATCATTGCTAAGCAAACCTTAACTAAGGTGCAAAAAGTGGTTGGCTTGGTAAGGTGATATGCAAACTGAAAGCTTAATTATGAGATTGTTGACGGTATTTATATAAAGAGTGCTCAATTTGTCGATAAAAAGTTACTAATGACTCAGTTAAACTGGGTAAATTGTTTCATTTTCGATTAAAGCAAAACAAACCAGCTTAGGTCTGGACTTAAACTAAAATTAGCTTACTTTAGTTTAAGTGGTGGTATTAGGTTAACCAATTCTTTTTGTCTAAAAAGAGACAACCAATAAATTTTTAGGCTTAGCAATTTTTCAAGAGTGTATAAACCAAGAACCCAATCGGTTTCAATTTTTAGATAACTAAGCCAGATCTAGCCTAACAGTTGGTACATGAAACCAACTTTTGGTGATTTCTTGAATATCCAAAAGCAACCTCATTCAGGTTTTAGTTGGGTTTTGGTGGTTTAATAATTTCGGTTAACTTTGTAAAACTCGAGATGTATTCATTCTGTTTGCTTTTCAATTTAGTTGACGAAAACAAAAAATCTAGATGACAGATTTTGCTTGTATGAGACAAGCTGTGTTAATTTTGGAAACTGGTCAAACTTACCGGGGTATTGGGTTTGGA
>Ga0209018_1000886_pt1 | contig 26308 bp, 24 predicted proteins | sample YNPBryBLVA2012_FD_185814 | JGI IMG/M metagenome (GOLD analysis project Ga0209018, IMG submission 185814) | Anoxygenic and chlorotrophic microbial mat microbial communities from Yellowstone National Park, USA - YNP Bryant BLVA 2012 (SPAdes)... ...
GCGTGGGAGTGCGCCGCAAACCTGCGGGAGGGTAGGCAGTTACGGTCGCTGCTCGTAGAGGCGCATAGCCTGCGCCCCTCGGCGGTTACCACCAGACGCGTCGGATCATCGGTAGGAACATCGGATCGGACGGCCACCAGATGCGCCCCCAGATGCCCAGGTACGGCGGCATGGGGAGGATGTGCCCGGAGTCCTGCCAGGCCACCAGGCTGCTCTCCGACCCGTAGCTGTAGGCGATCTCCACCTCGGTCTGGCTGTTGCTGGGCGGGTAGGCCGGCGGGTCGAGCGAGACGCGCTCGTTGAAGTTGGCGCCGACCACGGAGCCGTCGAAGTTGACCCGTTCGCCGAAGATGAACGTCGGCTCACCGCCGTCCGGGGCGGCGGCGCGGTTATCGGGCCAGACTACCCACCAGGCTTGATCGCTGTTCGACCAGGTGACCGCCGGGGGGTACTTGTTGCTGGCAGCCCCGGAGATGATGATCTGGCTGCCGTTCAGCGCCAGGGTCTGCCCGTCCACCCGCTGGCCGCGGACGCGGTTGTTCTCGGCCCAGGTAACCAGGAACTGTCCATAGACCAAGGTGTAAGGCTCGTCCCGCGCCCAGGCCACGTCGGGCGGCGAGGCCATGCCGACATTGGCGGCAACATAGATCTCGCTGCCATCCAAATGGCATGTGCCGCCGGCCGGGTCCACCGCCTGGGCGCGGATGTCGTGATCGGTGCTGCTCCAAGAGTCCTCCCACGCCACTAGCCAGCGATAGTCGAAGCCGTTGCCCGCCACGGCCGGGCGATACTGCGCGGTGTCGTGGCTGCTGATGGTGAAGGCATTCCCGACCAGCGTCCCATCGTTGTTCACGCAGCGCCCCCGAATGTTGGAGGGGTTGGGCAGGCTGGAGTCCCAGTCCTCCCACACCACCAGGTAGTAGTGTGCCGCCGTGGCGTAGCTCACGTCCGGGAAGACCTGGTTATCCGTGGCTGTGGCGATGTAGATTCGGCTGCCGACGGTGGGCGGGGTGACGATGCGCCCAATGACGTCGGCCGTACCACCACCCTGCGGATACTCGTGCCAGACAACCAGGAAGTCGTTGCCATAGGGGTTGCGGGCGACGGCCGGGTAGGACTCGTCGTTGCCGGTGGCGGCGATCCAGAAGGGGATGCCAATCGTATGGCCGTCGGCGGAGACCATGACGCCGTAGATGTCGCGGTCGGTGGCTCCGCCGTAATCCATATCGTAGACGACCAAGTACTGGTCGGTGTCCTCGTCGTAGGCCACGGCGGGGTGCATCTCCTCGTGGATCCCTGAGTCACTGATGGGGAAGTCGGGGTCGGTGGGAAGGGCTTGGACCCGCCCCGATGGCGGGCGAGCGAGCGTGGCGCTCTGCGCCGGCAGGGCCAACAACAGCAGCAGGATGGTGATGCCGGCGCACTGCAGAATCCTCTTCGCGTTCATCCTTACTCTCCTTTCTGGCTGAAATCGGTCAGCGCAATCCACACGACCGACCGGCGCTCGAAGGTGGCCAGCCGCTCGAAGCCGGCCTGACGCAACAGCGCCAGCCCACGGTCGAGATCGCCGCCCACATCCTCCGGACGGTGGGCGTCCGAACCGAGCGTGACGATCTGCCCGCCCTCCTGGCGGAACCAGCGCAGCACCTCCAGCGACGGTCCCGCTCCTCCGATGCCCTTGCGCACGAACGATGTGTTTACCTCCAATCCCTTGCCTCGCCCGGCAAGGAGGCGCAGCACCTGCCGCACCCGCGCCTCGTGCCGGCGCAGGTCGAGCTCCCCGATCCCGAAGCGGAGGGCGGTGGCCCGGCGGATGATGTCCAGGTGGCCCAGCACGTCGAACTCACCCTCGGCGGCCAGGCGGGCCAGGTGGTCGAAGTAGAGCGCCAGCCCCTCGTCCAGCCCCAACCCGTCGAAGAAGTCCCCGGCGTAGGTGGGCCGCCCGTCGGCCCAGTGGAGCGAGCCCAGGACGACGTCGTAGCTGTGGGCGGCCAGCAGCGCGGCCACTGGCTCCCGATAGATATAGCTCTCACCGCACTCCACCCCGGCGCGGATGGCCAACTGCCCGGCGAAGAGGGCGCGGCAGCGGTTCATTTCCTCCCAGTACGGTGCGGGGCGGAAGTAGCCGTGGCACGCGTCGAGCGGCTCGTAGTCGGCGTGGTCGGTGATGGCGATCTCGCTCATCCCCCGCGCCAGCGCCGCCCGGCAGACCGCCTCCATCGTTGCCTGGCTGTCGCAGGAGAAGTTGCTGTGAGTGTGATAGTCCGGTGGATGTCCCATAGAATGCCTTTGTCCGGTCGGCGTCAGATCAGCGCCCGCTCCAGCGCCTCGGCGACCGAGCGCACCGGGAGCAGCTCCAGTTCGGGCGGCAACGGTGCCGCTCCCCGCCGGACGGTCTTGGGGACGATGCAGCGGCGGAAGCCCAGCCTGGCCGCCTCCTTGAGCCGCGCCGGCAGTTGACCCACCGCCCGCACCTCGCCGGACAGGCCCACCTCGCCGACCAGGGCCAGATCGGCGGCGACCGGGCGCTCGCGCACGCTGGAGCCGATGGCCGCAGCGATGGCCAGGTCGGCCGCCGGCTCGGTGATCTGCAGGCCGCCGACCACGTTGGCGAAGACGTCGTCCTCGAACAGCCGCAGCCCCACTCGCCGACTGAGCACGGCCACGATCAGCAACAGCCGGTTGAAGTCCACCCCGTTGGCCGTGCGGCGGGGGTTGCCGAAGCTGGTGCGGCTGGTCAGCGCCTGGATCTCCACCAGCAGCGGCCGCGTCCCCTCGAGGGTCACGGCGATGGCCGACCCCGGCGCGTTGACCATTCGTTCGGCCAGGAAGGCCTCCGAGGGATTGGCGACCTCGACCAGGCCCTCCTCGCGCATCTCGAACACCCCCACCTCGGCAATCGCCCCGAAGCGGTTCTTGGTCGAGCGGAGCAGCCGATAGGCGTGGAAGGGGTCGCCCTCCAGGTAGAGCACGGTGTCCACGATGTGTTCCAGCACCTTCGGCCCGGCGATAGCCCCTTCCTTGGTCACGTGGCCAACGACGAAGACGGGCACGCCACTGGACTTGGCCCACCACTGCAGGCGGGCGGCGGCCTCGCGCACCTGGCTGATCGAACCGGCTGCCGAGGTCAGCTCACCCGACGTGACGGTCTGGATCGAGTCCACTACCAGCAAGGCCGGCTGCAACCGGTCGGCATGGTGGAGGATCGCCTCCAGGCTGGTCTCGGTCAGGAGGAAGACCCCTTCGCTGCGCAATCCCAGCCGGTCGGCGCGCATCTTGATCTGACGGGCCGATTCTTCGCCGGAGACGTAGAGCACCGGACGCCCGCTGGTCTGGGCGATCAGCGCGGTGACCTGGATGAGCAGGGTGGACTTGCCGATCCCCGGTTCGCCGCCGACCAGGACGAGCGATCCCGGCACCAGCCCGCCGCCCAGGACGCGGGAGAACTCTTCCAGCGGCAGCGGCAGCCGATCCAGCCCTTCCGCTTCCACCTGGGACAGCGGGCGCGGTTCACTGCGCACGGCCAGGGAGGACGGGGCCGCCGTCGGCTCTTCCACGGTCTCGACCATCGTGCCCCACTCGCCGCAGCCGGGACAGCGGCCCATCTGGCGTGGGCTGGTGCGTCCGCAGGATTGACAGACCCATTGGGTGCGTGTTTTGGCCATGGTGATCTCCTTGTCTTCGAAGGTAACTGCTCACCCTCCCGCAGGTTTGGGCGCAATTGGCAGCCCAAATCGCACTGCAATGGCCACTTCGATGCGTTGCCCGGCCACTTCCGAAGCTGCGGGAGGGTGAGATGAGCAGTTATCTTCGAAAGAGCATAACTCGCCAGCACGAGTTTGTCAAGCTGCTTGCTTCGCCCAGCGGAACCGGCTATAATCGGGCCGTGGCGCGGCGGCTCTCGCGACGACAGTTTCTCTGCTGGACGCTGGGTGGGCTGGTGGCCGCCAGCATGGGCGGCCCCGCCTATGCCCTGTTGGTCGAGCCGGATTGGCTGGCCCTGGAGCGGGTCGAGATCACCCTGGATGGCCTGCCGCCCCACCTGGACGGCCTGCGCCTGGCGCTCCTCTCCGACCTGCACCGCGGGCCCTATGTGGAGCAGCCGCTGATCGGCCGGGCGGTGGAGCTGGCCCAGGGCGCGGCGGCGGACCTGGTGCTGCTGGCCGGCGACTTCGTCTCGCGGTCGGCGGCCTATGCTGAGTCGTGCGCGGTGGAGCTGGCCCGCCTGCACGCCCGGCGCGGCGTCTACGCCTGCCTGGGTAACCACGACCACTGGACCGACGCCGGGACGGTCGCTGCGGCGCTGGAAGCGGCGGGCGTGCGCGTGCTGCGCAACCAGGCGGTCGAGGTCGCCGACGGGCTCTGGCTGGCGGCAGTGGACGATGTCTGGGAGCGCCAGGCCGACCTGGACGCGGCGCTGGCCGGTGTCCCATCCGGCGCGCTGACCGTGCTCCTGGCTCACGAGCCGGATTTCGCCGACGAGGTCGCCGCCGACGGTCGCGTGGCGCTGCAGCTCTCCGGCCATTCGCATGGCGGCCAGGTGCGCCTGCCCTGGCTCGGCCCTCCCGTGCTGCCTTACCTGGCGCAGCGCTACCCCGCCGGCCGGTATCGGATCGGGCGGATGCAGTTGTACGTCACTCGCGGCATCGGCTGCATCACCCCGCCCGTGCGCTTCAACTGCCGGCCGGAAGTGACGGTGATCACGCTGACGTGATGCGTGAAACGTGAAGCGTGATGCGTGAAGCGTGAAACGTGAGGCGTGAAGCGTGAAGCGTGAAGCGTGAAACGTGAAATGTGAAACGTGAAACGTGAAGCGTGAAACGTGAAATGTGAAGCGTGAAACGCAACACGCAACACGTCCACACCCGGAGGTATCATGCCCGCCATCCCGCCCATTCTGCTCAAGAAGCTCTACGTCAAAGGCTCGCTGCGCGCCGAGGGGGACGGATTCGCCCTCGATCTGCAGAACCCCATCGCCCCTGGCGTTATCCTCGGCATGAAGGCGCTGAAGGTGGACGGCGCGGCGGTAGACCTGGCCCAGGTGACGGTCGTCCCGCCCGACGGCCCGTCCCGTCCGGCCACCGCCATCTCCGCCGGGTCGCCGCTGGAGTTCCCGCTGGGCGCGACCTTCGCCCTGCGCGTCGCCGGCTTCCCGCTGCCGCCGGGCAGCCACCGGCTGGAGATTCGCGTGGTGGTGCGCGATGTGGGCCCGCTGGACATCCCGATCGCCGATGCGCTGGCTTAGCACCGTCCTGCTCCTGCTGACCCTGCTCACCCAGCTCGCGCCCGCGCCGCCGGCGCCGGCCCGCCCGGCGAACGTCGCCCCGGCGGTCTGGCAGGCGACGGCGAACGGCGGCCAGGCCGACTTCCTGGTCGTGCTGGCGGAGCAGGCCGACCTGAGCGGGGCGGAGCGGCTGACGACGCAGGCGGCGCGCGGGCGGTTCGTCGTCGAGCGGCTGCGCGAAACGGCGCAGCGCACCCAGGCCGGCCTGCGCGCGCTGCTGGAGCGGCGCGGGGTGGACTACCAGCCATTCTACATTGTCAACATGCTGCGGGTCACCAGCGGCCGGTCGCTGCTGACCGCGCTGGCCGCCCGCCCGGAGGTGGCGCGCATCGTCGCCAACCCCCGCGTCCGCGCCGACCTGCCCCCGCTGCCGACCGGCCCCAACCCGACCCTGCCCGCTGCTGTCGAGTGGAACGTCCAGTGGGTCCACGCCGACGACGCCTGGGCGTTGGGATACACGGGTGAAGGCGTCGTCGTCGCCGGGGCCGATACCGGCTACGACTGGGACCACCCAGCGCTGCTCGCTCAGTACCGCGGCTGGGACGGAGCGACGGTCAGCCACGACACCAACTGGCACGACGCCATCCACTCCGGCGGCGGCTCGTGCGGGCCGGACTCCCCCGAGCCGTGCGACGACTACGGCCACGGCACGCACACGATGGGCACCATCGTCGGCGACGACGGGGCCGGCAACCAGGTCGGCGTGGCCCCCGGCGCGCGCTGGATCGGCTGCCGCAACATGAACGTCGGCTACGGCACGCCGGCCAGCTACGCCGAGTGCTTCGAGTTTTTCATCGCTCCCTACCCGCTCGGCGGCGACCCGGCGCAGGGCGACCCCGCCCTGGCCCCCGACGTGATCAACAATTCGTGGAGCTGCCCCCCCAGCGAAGGCTGCGACGTAGACACACTGCAGGCGATCATCGAGGCGACCCGCGCGGCGGGAATCATGGTCGTCGCCTCGGCCAGCAACGACGGGCCGACGTGCAGCTCGATCCAGTACCCGCCGTCCGTCTACGCGGCCTCCTTCGTCGTCGGCGCGACGAACTACCAGAGCGACGCGATCGCCAGCTTCAGCAGCCGCGGCCCGGTGACGGCGGACGAGTCGGGCCGCCGCAAGCCGGACGTCAGTGCACCGGGAGTGACGGTGCGCTCCAGCCTGAACGGCGGCGGGTACGGGACGATGAGCGGCACCTCGATGGCCGCGCCGCACGTGGCCGGCGTGGCCGCGCTGGTCTGGTCGGCCGCGCCGCACCTGATCGGACAGGTGGGGGCGACGGAGCAGGTGATCACGCAGACGGCCCGCCCGCAGACCACCGCGCAGGGCTGCGGCGGCGACGGCCCCACCGATGTGCCGAACAACGTCTACGGCTGGGGGATCGTGGACGCCCTGGTGGCGGTGGTCAGCGTGCGGTTGCCGCTGACGGTGACGCTGGAGGCGACGCTGCTGCCCGGCGTCCCGCCGACGCGGCTGGCAGCCACGCTGACCGTCACCAGCAGCGCCGCCGTCACGCTGACCGGCGTGGTGCTCACCAGTACGTTGCCGGTCAGCACGACGCTGGCCTGGGCCAGCGGCGTCTACACGGAGACGGGGGGTGTGGTGTCCTGGGCGCCGACGACGCTGGGAGCGGGCGGACGGCTGACGGCCACGCTGGTCGTAACGCTGCCGCGCCTGGCGCCGGCCAGCGTGGTGACGAACGAGTGGTACGGGGTGCGGGCGGACGGGGTGCCGGCGGTGACTGGCCCGGCGGTCAAGGTGGTTATCCCCTGGCAGTACGTGTTCGTGATGATCCGGCGCGAGTAGAGGCGGGCCAGATATGTAGGGCGGCTCGCCCGCCCTTGCGGCTGGGTATGTAGGGCGGGCGGCTCGCCCGCCCTTGCGGCTGGCCGGGTATGTAGGGCGGGCGGCTCGCCCGCCCTTGCGGCTGGGTATGTAGGGCGGGCGGCCCGCCCGCCCTTGTAGCTGGGTATGTAGGGCAGGCGGCTCGCCCGCCCTTGTGGCTGGCCGGGTATGTAGGGCGGGCGGCTCGCCCGCCCTTGTAGCTGGGTATGTAGGGCGGGCGGCCCGCCCGCCCTTGCGGCTGGGTATGTAGGGCAGGCGGCTCGCCCGCCCTTGCGGCTGGCCGGGTATGTAGGGCGGGCGGCTCGCCCGCCCTTGCGGCTTGTCCGCCTGTTTCTTTGGGCGGTCCAGCGGCCCGCCCTACGGATTCAGCAGCACCCGCACCGCCTCGGCGCTGTCCAATTCTAACGCTCTCCGGGCGACCCGCTGAGCGTCCGCCATCGTCACGGTGCGGATCACCTGCTTGACCAGTGGGATCGCCGCCGGGTGCATGCTCAACTCGTCCAACCCCAGACCGACCAGCAGCGGGACGGCCAGCGGGTCGCCGGCCAGCTCGCCGCACAAGGACACCCACTTCCCCCGCGCATGAGCCGCCTCGACCGTCATCCGCACCAGGCGCAGCACGGCGGGCTGGAAGCCGTCGGCCAGCGCCGCCACCCGGGTGTTGGCGCGGTCGGCGGCCAGCGCGTACTGGCTCAGGTCGTTCGTGCCGATGGACAGGAAATCCACCTCCGCCGCCAGATGGTCGGCCAGCAGCGCGGCGGCGGGCACCTCGATCATGGCCCCGATTTCCAGCGGCTCGGCGGCGGCCCATCCCCCGGCGCGCAGTTCGGCGCGGCACGCCTCCAGCAGCGCGCGGGCCTGGCGCAGCTCGTCCATCGTTGCGACCAGCGGGAACAGCACCTTGAGGCCGCGCCCGGCTGCGGCGCGCAGCGCGGCGCGCAACTGCGCTTTGAACAGCGCCGGCTGGGCCAGGCAGAGGCGGATCGCCCGCTGACCCAGGGCCGGGTTGGCCTCGTCGGGGGGCAGCGAGAGGCAGGCGACCGGCTTGTCCCCGCCGACGTCCAGCGTGCGCAGGGCGACCGGTCGGGAGCCGACGATGTCCAGGATCGCCCGGTAGGCGTGTTCCTGCTCCTCCTCGCTGGGCGGGAGCGGGCGGTCGAGGTAGAGGAACTCCGTGCGCAGCAGGCCGATGCCCTCGGCGCCGGCGGCCAGGGCGGCCCGCGCTTCCCCGGCGCTGCCCACGTTGGCGGTGACCGCGATCCGCCGGCCGTCGCGGGTGACGGCCGGCTCGTGGGCGTGGTGGGCCGCCTCGATCAGCCGGTCGGCGGCGGCGCGCTGGCGCAGGCGATAAGCGGCCACCGTCTCCTCGTCCGGCTCGACCAGCAGCTCACCGCTGTCGCCGTCCAGCACCAGCGACGTCCCGGCAGGCACGTCCAGCACCGCCGGCCCGGCGCCGACCACCGCCGGTAGTCCCAACGAGCGGGCCAGGATCGCCGTGTGCGAGGTCGGGCCGCCCTCGGCCGTGCACAGGCCCAGCACCCGCGCACGGTCGAGCTGCGCCGTGTCGGACGGGGAGAGGTCGTGGGCCAGGATCACGGCGGGGGTCGGCAGGGCAGCGAGCGGAGATTCGGCCACGCCAAGGAGGAGGCGCAGGACGCGGGCCACGGCGTCACGGACGTCGGCAGCGCGGGCGCGCAGGGTGCCGTTGGGCAGTTGCTCGATGGATTGGGCATACGCCTCGGCGACGTCCATCAGCGCGGCCTCGGCGTTGAGCGCCCGCTCCTCGATGGCTTGCTGCACTCCGGCCAACAGGTCGGGATCGTCCAGGATCAGCGTCTGGACGCGCAGGATGGCGGCCGGTTCGGGCTGGTGGGCGGCCTCCGCCCGCTCGCACAGATCGGTCAGTTGACGGCGGGCGCTGTCGAGGGCGGCCTGGAAGCGCGCCCACTCGGCCGCCGGGTCTTCGACCGTGCAACGGCGGCACGACAGGGCGGCGCGACGGAAGGGGAAGGCCGGTCCAATGGCGATCCCCGGCGAGGCGGGAAGGCCGCGCAGCTTCCTCATCCCTCCGCCTCCGCGAAGCCGCTCTCGACCAGCGCCCGCAGGGTGGCGAGCGCCTCCTCGGCGTCCGCCCCCTGCGCTTCCACGGTCACCTGCGCCCCCGGACCGGCGCCGAGAGCCAGCACGCCGAGGATGCTCTTGGCGTTGGCCTGCCGTTCGCCATGGCGGACGGTGAGCGCGCAGCGGAAGTGCCGCGCCGTCTGGACGAACAGCGCCGCAGGGCGGGCATGCAGTCCCGCTGGATGGGCAACGGTCAGGCGGATCTCGGACATCGGTGGGATTATAGCACACTTTTGCTTGACAGCCTTTCGTTTCTCACTACAATGCGCCCCAAATGATCCACATCGTGGTCGCTGCCCATGCCGACCTGGCCGAGGGGTTGGTACACACCGCCGAGACGATCACCGGCCCGGCGGAGGGCCTCCACGCTGTCTCCCTGCTGCCAGAGGACAGCCCGGAGCGCTTCGCCGAGAAACTGTCGGCGGTGCTGGAGACGATCGCCGGTCAGGAGACGCTGATCCTGGTGGACCTGTTCGGCGGGACGCCGTTCAACGTCGCCGCTCGCCGCGTGCTGCCCGGCCGGGTCGAGTGCGTCAGTGGGGCGAACTTGCCGATGCTGCTGGAGGCGATCCTGGCGCGCGAGGGGGTGTCGCTGGCCGAACTGACGGAGAGCATCGCCCAGGCGGGACGGGAGTCGGTGCGGAACGTGGGGGCGCTGTTGGGGGGACGCGGGGAGGCGGTGACGCGGTGACGCGGTGACGCGGGGACACGGTGACGCGGTGAACAGGGGGGAAGGGTTTGGGCTGGTGCGGATTGACGACCGGCTGATCCACGGTCAGGTGGTCGCGGTGTGGTGCCGGCACCAGCCATTCACGCGCATCGTGATCGTGGACGATGATGTGGCCGCCGATCCGTTCCTGCAGGAGGTGCTGCGGCTGGCCGCGCCGGCGGGGTTGCCGGTGGATGTGTTCTCGGTGGAGCAGGCGCTCACGGCCCTCGGCGCGGAGGAGCCCTCACGGGCGACGACGATGGTGCTGGTGCGTTCGCCGCAGACGGCCAAGCGGCTCTACGACGGTGGCGTGCGCTTCCCGGCGCTCAACGTCGGCGGGATCGGCAGCGGGCCGGGACGGCGGACGATCTTCAAGAATATCGCGGCCTCCGATGAGGAGATCGCCATCCTCAAGGAACTGGCCGATCAGGGGGTGAGCATCACGCTGTTGACGGTGCCGGGGGAGAAGGCGAAGGGGTTGGCGGAGGTAATAGGATAGGGACGCGGAGACACGGAGACACGGAGACGCGGAGACGCGGAGACGCGGGGACACGGGGACGCGGAGAAGCGGAGAAAGAGGAGGGGTGGCGGATGAGGATGATGAATCGGAAGCCAATTGGGGTGGCGATGGGGATCAGCGTGTTGTTGTTGCTGATCGGTGCGGGGGTGGCGCGGGCGGCGCCGGCTGTGCAGGCGGAACGGGTGCAGGTGAGCTGGCCGCTGGCGATCGTCGTCGGCTTGCTCTATTACCTGGCCCTCTCCCCCTGGTTCGCCAACCTGGGCTTCACCGTGCTCTACCGGCCGCTGGTCGCCGGGACGCTGGTGGGGCTGGTGATGGGACGGCCGGGGGAGGGCATCGCCATCGGGGCGAACATCAACGTGCTCTACCTGGGCTGGCTCTCTGCCGGCGGGTCGCTGCCCGGCGACCCCGGCCTGGCCGGTTACCTGGGCACGGCGCTGGCGCTGGGCGGCGGGCTCGACGCGCAGGCGGCGCTGGCACTGGCCGCCCCGCTGGGCCTGTTGGGCGGCCTGACCTGGTCGCTGCGCATGTCGCTCTGCTCGGTCATCCCCCACTGGGCCGACCGCTTCGCCGAACGGGGCGATGTTCGGGCGGTGGCGCTGAGCAACCTGGTCTACTCCCAGCCGTTCCTGCTGCTCCTCTACGGCCTGCCGGTGACGCTGGCGGCCCGCTTCGGCTCGGAGGCGGTCGCCGCTGTGCTGGGCTGGATCGGTCAACACGCCATCTGGGTGATGAGCGGGCTGTTCATCGCCAACGGCATGCTGGCCGCCCTCGGCATCGGCCTGACGCTCAAGTTCCTCCTGCGCGGCAATGCCTGGCCCTACTTCTTCATCGGCTTCATGGTCACCTCGCTGATGGGCGGCAACGTCAACCTGCTGGCGCTGGCGATCATCGGCGCGTGCGTGGCCTTCGTCCACGTGCTCTTTACCGAGGGGAAGGCCGAGGCGGCCCCGGCAGCCGGTGAGTCGCGCCCGTCACCCGGCCTGCTGACCCGCCACGATGTGTTCAAAGCCTGGCTGTGCTGGCTCTTTTTCTCCCACGCTGCCTACAACTGGGAGCGCATGCAGGGGTTGGGCTTCGCCCACAGCATGACCCCGATCATCCGCAAGCTGTATACGAAGAAAGAGGACATCGTCGCTGCGCTGAAGCGGCATCTGGTCTTCTTCAACACCCAGCCGGACATCGGCGGGGTGATCCACGGGGCGGTGATCGCGATGGAGGAGGAGCGCGCCGCCGGGGCGGCGATCAGCGACGAGGCGATCAACGGGGTCAAGACCGGGCTGATGGGCCCGCTGGCCGGCATCGGCGACACGGTGCAGCAGGGCATCGTCATCCCCATCGCCCTGGCGATCGGCATGGGCATCGCCACCGGCGGGCAGGTTGGCACGGCCACCAGCGGCAACATCCTCGGTCCGCTGTTCTTCCTGGTCGTGGTGGCGGCGTTCGTCTGGGGCGTCGGCTGGCTGCTGTGGTGGCAGGGCTACCGGCAGGGCCGCGCGGCGGTGACCAACATCCTCCGCAGCGGCGCGCTGAACCGGCTGATCAGCGGGGCGGGGGTGCTGGGCAACTTCGTCATGGGCGCGCTGGCGGTCAGCTTTGTCCGCCTGGCCACGCCGGTCGCCTTCACCATCGGCGGCAGCACTTTCGCCGTGCAGGCGATCCTGGACACCCTGATGCCCAACCTGCTGCCGCTGCTGCTGGTGCTGCTGATCTGGTGGCTGGTGGCGAAGAAGAACGTCCCGCCGACGTGGGTCATGGCCGTCATCATCATCGTCGGCATCCTCAGCGCCTACCCGCTCTGGCCGGGCGTGGACGCGAACACGGGGGAGGCGATCAGGGTGGGGTTGTTTGGGGGGTAGGGCGTGAAACGTGAAACGTGAAACGTGAAACGTGAAGCGTGAAACGTGAAACGTGAAACGTGAAACGTGAAACGTGAAGCGTGAAACGTGAAACGTGAAACGTGAAACGTGTCTCGTTGCGCATCACGCATCACGCTTCACGCATCACGTTTCACGCATCACGTTTCACGCATCACGTTTCACGCATCACGTTTCACGCATCACGTTTCCGGGTTTAGGAGGAATTGTGACCGGATCGAAAACTCGCCGCTGGAAGCGCATCTTCCGCGAGGACGGCCGGACGCTGATCTTTGCCATGGATCACGCATCCGCTTTCGGCAACACCGCCGGTCTGGAGAAGCCGGGCGAGGTGATCCGCCAGGTGCGCGCCGGCGGGGCCGACGCGATCCTGACCACCTACGGCGTGGCGACCTGCTTCGCCGATGCGATCGGCCCGCTGGGGCTGATCCTGCGCGCTGACGGCGGCAGCACGCTGCTGGCCCGGGAGCGCGGGCCGATGCACCTGGCCTACGACGTACCCGCCGCCCTGCGCATCGGCGCCGACGGGGTCGGCTGCATGGGCATGCCGGGCGCCCGCTTCGAGTCGCAGACGCTGCCCTACCTCTCCGAGCTGGTCGTCCAGTGCGCAGAGTGGAACGTCGTGCTGATGGCGGAGATGCTGCCGGGCGGTTTCGAGAACCCCAAGGAATGGTGGACGGCGGAGAACATCGGCCACGCCTGTCGCATCGGCGCGGAGCTGGGGGTGGACTTCATCAAGACGGCCTACTCCGGCGACCCGCGGAGCTTCCGGCGCATCGTCGAGCAGGTCTACGTGCCGATCGTCGTCCTGGGCGGCAGCCGGTCGGACGAGCCGCGCGAGCTGCTGGAGAACATCGCCGGGGCGATGGAGGGCGGGGCTGCCGGCGTCGCCGTGGGGCGCAACATCTACCAGCACCCGTCGCCGGAGCGGATCACCGCCGCCATCGCCGCCATCGTCCACGACGGTGCGACGGTAGATGCGGCGATGAAGCACTTGCCAATCATGTAGGTCAGCCACAGATGCACACAGATTCACGCTAACCCCGAGTCTGTCTGATCATCATACGTCCATCCGTGTTCATCTGTGTGCATCCGTGGCCGCATTACCTGAAAGGAGTCGCCCGTGAGCGATACCTACAAGAGAGCCGTCTTTGTCGGGCCGCGGCAGATCCGCTTTGACGAGCTGCCCATCCCCACGCCCGGCCCGCGCCAGGCGCTGGTGCGCGTGCGCGCCTGCGCCCTGTGCACCTGGGAGCAGCGGTCGTACACCGGCGAGGAGTCCCTCTACCCCCTGGCCGGCGGCCACGAGGTCGCCGGCGAACTGGCGGCGCTGGGCGACCAGGTCTACAGCGATGTGCGGATCGGCGACCGGGTGGTCGCCTCGACGCTGATCCGCTGCGGCTACTGCGACGCCTGCCGGCGGGGGCTCGATAGCATCTGCGACAACGCCCGCAAGCCCTTCCGCGCCGGCGACGTGCCCGGCCCCGCCGGCCTGGCCGAATACGTGCTGCTGGACGACTACCAGCTCTACAAGGCCAGCCATGCCATCCCGTTCGAGGAACTGTGCCTGGCCGAACCGCTGGCCTGCGCCGTGCGCTCCGTGCGCCGGGCGCGGGTCGAGCGGGGCGAGACGGCGGTGATCATCGGGGCGGGGGTGATGGGACTGTTGCACCTGCTCCTGGCCCGGCAGGCCGGGGCGCGGGTGTTCGTCAGCGAGCTCGACCCCCGGCGGCGCGACTTCGCGCAGCGGATGGGCGCCGATGGGGTGCTCGACCCGGCCCAGGCCCCGCTGGCGGAGCAGGTCAGGGCGCTGACCGACGGTCGCGGCGCGGACGCGATCTTCTGCGCCATGAGTGCGGCCCCGGTGATCGAGGAAGCTCTGGAGGCGGTGGGCAAGGGCGGACGGGTGCTCGTCTATGCCAGTATCTATCCGCGCAGCGCGCGCATCTCCGTTGACCCCAACCTGTTTCATCACAAGGAGATCACCTTGACCGGCACGATGAGCCAGAGCCGGGAGGACGTCCTGCAGGCGGTGCGCCTGATCTGTCGGCGCGCCGTGGATGTCCGCCCGTTCGTTTCGTTGACGCTGCCGCTGGCGCGGCTGGAGGAGGGGCTGCAGGCCGCGCTGCGCCCCGATACCTACCGCGTGGTCGTGACGATGTAGCGTCTGCTTTCTGTCGGAAAGCGACCGTTCTGCCACAGGATTTGACTTTTTCCGACAGATTTGCTACAATCATCGGCGGAAACGGCGGCGTATGATCTTTTGAGGGGGCGGGGTGAGCGGAGGGGGACGCGGAGACGCGGAGACGGGGAGACGCGGAGACGCGGAGACGCGGAGAAGGCTTCGACTCGCGGACTTCGGACTTCAGACTTCAGACTTCGGACTTAAGGGAGAGGAGGATGGATTTCAGTTGGACTGAAGAGCAGGAGCTGTGGCGGCGGGCGGTGCGGGATTTCGCGCAGACGGAGATCGCGCCTCGCGTGCGGGAGATAGACACCACCGAGCGCATCCCCCGCGAGATTGTCCAGGGGATGGCGCGCATGGGGCTGCTGGCCCCGCTGGTCGGCGAGGAGTACGGCGGGGCCGGCGCCGACTGGACGATGGCGGCCATCGCCGCTGAGGAACTCGGCCGCGCCGACATCAGTCTGGCAATTCCGGTGTTGTACCTGGTGGAGGCTGCCTGGGGGTTCATCTTCTACCACTACGGCAGCCCTGAGCTGAAGGCGGAAATCCTGCCCCGCGTCACACGCGGCGAGGCTTTTCTGGGCATCGCCACCACCGAGCCGGGCGGCGGGTCGGACATCCTGGGCGCCTGCCGCACCCGCGGCGTGCGCGATGGCGACGGGTGGGTCTTCAACGGCGAGAAGGTCTACATCAGCGGCGTGCGCGAGTCGCTGGAGTGGGGCGGCGTCCACCTGATGCTGGCGCGCACCGACCCCGACCCGCGGGCAGGACATCGCGCCTTCACCTTCTTCGCCATGCCGCTCCAGGGGACAGCGGGGATCAGCCCGACCTTTTTCCAGGATATGGGCCGGATGGGCATCTCCACCGGCGGCTTCGCCATGGCCGACGTGCGCCTGCCGGCCCATCATCAGGTGGGCGAGCTGAACCGGGGCTTCTACCACGCCATGGAGGGCTTCTCGGCGGCGCGGACGCTGATCGGCGCGACCTGCGTGGGGGCGGCCCAGGCGGTGTTGGAGATGGGGATAGAACACATCAAACAGCGCCAGGCCTTCGGGCGACCGTTGGCCAGCTTCGAGGGCATCCAGTTCCCCCTGGCCGACCTCGCCGCCGAGCTGGAGGGGGTGCGGCTGTCCGTCTACAAGGCTGCCTGGACGATGGACCGGAGGTATAAGGAGGGCGCGGCCAGCCACTCCGACATCGCCCTGGTGGCGGCAATCGCCAAGCTGCGCGCTCCGCTGGTTGGCTTTGAGATCATGAACGAGGTCGCTAACTGGTTCGGCGCCATGGCCTACACCAAAGAGTGCCCGGTCGAGATGGGTATCCGCGGCATTCGTTCCTACTCCATCGGTGCCGAGGGAACGGTCAATATAATGCGCATGATCATCGCTCGCGAACTGCTCGGCAGGGAGTTCCTGCCCACGTCCTACACGCGAGCGGTGGCGGAGTAGAGGGGGACGCGGGGACGCGGGGACGGGGAGACGCGGAGAGGCGGAGTGGGCGATGACGGCCAGGGTTGACCGAACCGATCAAGCTATTGTCTGTCTGCTGATGGAAGACGGGCGCATGTCCTGCGCCGAGATCGCCCGCCGGCTCGGCACCGTCTCCGAACGGTCGGTCCGCTCGCGCATCGAACGGCTGACCCGCGAGGGGGTGATCCGCGTCAGCGCCGTGGTCAACCCGCGGGCGGTGGGCTTCCCGGTGACGGCGGACGTCTGGCTGGAGATCGAGCCGGGCCGCCTGCAGGAGGTGGCGCAGCGGATGGCCGGACGGGAGGAGGTCAGCTACGTCGCCTACTCCACCGGCGACCGCGACCTGAGCATCCAGGTCTATGCGCGGGACAACGACGAGCTGTATCGCTTCGTCACCGAGGTGGTCGGCCAGCAGGCCGGCGTCCGGAAGACGAGCACGATCCTGGTGCCGCGCGTGCTCAAGGACGTCTACGACTGGCGGATCCCCGACTCCGCTTGCGAGGATGGAGTAACTGCGCAGCTCACCCTCCCGCAGGTTCGGAAGTGACCGGGCAAGAATCGGGGTGGCTATGGCAGTGCGATTTGGGCTGTAGATTGCACCCAAACCTGCGGGAGGTTGAGCAGTAGCAGATGGAAAGGAGGACTGTGTAGAGACATAGAACGCACGATGACCCTCATGCAGCGCCGATTCGGATTCCCATACAGGTCGGGCAAGGAGGAGACAAAATGGCTGAAGAGAAAGCCTTCGCGCGCAAGGCCAGCGGCCTCGTCCGCGGCCTCTCCCTGATCGACGCTTTCGGCGTCGGCTTTATGAACCAGGGATTGACCCCCAGCATGTGGGTCATGATCAGCCTGGGCCTCTCGGTCTACACTGGCGGCAACTTGATCATCGCCACCATTCTCTCGGCGGTCCTCTGCGGCATTGGCTTCTCGCTGGTGTGGGGCATCCTGGGCGGGAGCATGCCGCGCAGCGGCGGCGAGTATATCTACAACTCGCGCATCATCAGCCCGTTGATCGGAATCGCCGAGAGCTTCGGCAATGCCTTCGTCTGGATCATGTGGATCTACGTGCTGGCCCCGTGGACGGTGGACCCCGGCCTGATGATGCTGTGCCAGTTCCTCGGCTGGGACCGCGCCGCTGAGTTCCTGTCCCAGCCGTGGGCGCTGTTCCTGATCGCCAGCCTGGTCAACTTCATCGCGCTGCTCTTCCTCGTCTTCGGCATCAAATTCTTCGCCCGCGTGCAGAAGGTGATCATGGCCCTGGGTATCCTGGGCGCCGTGGTCATCCTGCTGGTCTTCACGTTCACTTCGCGCGACCAATTCGTCCAAGCGTGGAACGGCGTGTCGGCCCAGTACGGTTCGTTGAGCTACGACCAGTTCCTGGCCGCCGCTCAGGCGGAGATGGAGGCTGCTGGGGATGTATTGCCCACCACCTGGAACTGGTTCGATACATTGGGAGTGATGGTAGCGGGGTCGTGGCTCTTCGCCTACAGCTACTGCATCACCTTCATCGCCGGCGAGGTCAAGCGGCCCGATAAGTCCATCATCCTGGGCAACCTGTTCGCCATCCTGGTGCCGGCCGTCTTCATGCTCTGGCTGGCCATCGTCCTCTACCGGACGGTCGGTTTCCAGTTCCTCAGCGCCACTGCCTACGTGGACGAGACGCTGGGCGGCGAGCTGGCCGGCTACGCCCTGCCCTGGTCGCCGCACTTCGTCGGCCTGGCGGCGGTGATCACCTACACCCTCTCCAGCCCGTTCCTGCGCGGCTTCATCCTGTTTGTGATGGCTCTCTCGTTCATCCTCTTCAACCTGTGGTGGGTGGCCCTCTCCTACATGGCCTTCCCGCGCATTCTCTTCGCCTGGGGGATGGACCGCATGGGCCCGAAGTGGTTCACCGACATTGACCCCCGCTGGGCCACACCGGTCAAGAATCACATCCTCTGCTTCGTCCTGGGGGAGATTGGCATCCTGCTCTACTCCCTGTGGCAGGAGCAGATGAGCGGGCTGTCGGTCACCGGCATGGAGATTGTCTCGGTCTTCGGGGTGACGGCCATCGCCGCGCTGATCTTCCCTTATGTCAAGAAAGTCCGCCACATCTGGGAGGCTTCGCCCTACCGCAACTGGCGCGTCCTGGGCATGCCGGTGGTCACGATCGGGGCGGCGGTGAACCTGGTCTACCTGGCGATCCTGTTCTACTTCTTCATCGTCATGCCCGACCTGGAGGGATTGGCCATCGGTTCGCTGATCTTCTACATCGTCATCTGGGGGTTGGGCATCGCCTGGTACTATTTCTGGAAGGCACGCAACCGGCAGGTCGGTGTGGACGTGAGCATGACCTACGGCGAGCTGCCGCCGGAATAGGAAACGAGAACCCATGAGGATCTTCTTCGTCACCGATATTCACGGTTCCAACGTCTGCTACCGCAAGTTCCTCAACGCCCTGCGCATCTACAATGTGGATGTGGGCATCCTGCTGGGCGACCTGACCGGCAAGATGATGATCCCGCTGGTGGAGCGGGCTGGCGGCGGTTGGGAGACCACCTTCATGGGCTCGCCCATGCAGGTGGAAACCGAAGAGGAGCTGGCGAAGCTCAAGAAGACCATCGAGATGGTCGGTTACTACTGGGTCCATCTGACCCCCGACGAGTTTCGCGCCCTCAAGGCCGATCAGACGGCGCAGGATCGCCTGTTCAACCAGTTGATGCTGGCCCGCGTGAAAGAGTGGATCGCCCTGGCCGACGAGCGGTTGGCCGGCAGCAGCTTCAAGGTCTACATGGCCCCCGGCAACGACGACCATTTCGAGGTAGATGAGGTGATCTCCGATTCGGCGGCGATCGTCAACTGCAACGACCGCGTGGTGATGGTCGGCGAGCACGAGATGGCCACCTTCGCCTGGACCAATCCCACGCCGTGGGATACGCCGCGGGAGAAGCCGGACGAGGAGCTGGAGCCGATGCTGGAGGCGCTGATCGCCCAGATCCACGACATCCCCAACTCCATTTTCAACTTCCACGCCCCGCCCTACGGCTACGCCCTCGATCTGGCCCCCGAACTGACCGCCGATCTGATCCAGGCCGCCGACCGCCGCATCCACGTCGGCAGCCGGGCGGTGGCGAAAATGATCGAGAAGCACCAGCCGCTGCTGGGCCTGCATGGCCATATCCACGAGTCGCGCGGCGTGCAGAAGATCAAGCGCACGACGATCATCAACCCCGGCAGCGAGTACTCGGAAGGCATCCTCAAGGGGGTGGTGGTGATCCTGCAGAAGGGGAAGGTGAAGGACTATATCTTCACCTCGGGATGAAGCGGGAAGCGTGAAACGTGAAACGTGAAACGTGATCTCACGTCTTCACGCATCACGTTTCACGCATCACGCTTCACGAGTCAGGAGACTGGAATGACGGTTGAGAGAAAATTCAGACTACCGAAAGACATCCCCCTCGATGAATACCCCGCGCCGGAGGCCTTCCTGGAGGAGGCCCGCCGGCTGACCGACGCGGCGCAGAAGGAAGGGTTGGTTCTGCGCGTGATGGGCCCGATCGCTCTGCACTTCCACTTCCCGCACTACGTCGACCTCTACCGCCGGCTGGAACGGCTGGGCGAGCGGGTCTTCACCGACATTGACTACGCCGCCTACGGCAAGCACCGCGCCCGGCTGGTCTCCTTCTTCCAGTCCCAGGGCTACGACTACGACAAGCGGACCATGATGCTCTACGGCCAGAACCGCCACATCTACTTCAGCGAGCGCATCCCGATGGTGGATGTCTTCTACGACCGGCTGGATATGAACCACTGCGTGGATTACCGTGGGCGGCTGGAGATCCACCCCTACTGCGTCTCGCTGACCGACCTGCTGCTGCAGAAGCTGCAGATTGTGCAGATCAACGACAAGGACCTCAAGGACTGTATGCTGCTGCTGCTGGCCGCGCCGGTCGGGGAGACGGAAGAGGGCACGATCAATGCCCGCTACGTGGCCCGGCTGATGGCCGACGACTGGGGTTTCTACTACACGGCAACCACCAACCTGCAGCGGGTCAAAGCAGCGCTGGATGGGGCGCCGGCGCTCACCGCCGAACAGAAAGCCGCCATCGTCGGCAAGGCCAACCAGGTGCTGCAGGCCATCGAGAGCGTGCCTAAGTCCGGCCGCTGGAACCGACGGGCGAAGGTGGGGACGAAGAAGGTGTGGTACAACGAGGTGTCGGATTGGGCGTAGGGAGACGCGGGGACGCGGAGACACGGAGACGCGGGGACGCGGAGACACGGAGACGCGGGGAGGTAGGATTATGGAGAAGAGCTGTTATGCCGGGAAGGTTTTGCGCGTGGATCTTTCGAGTGGGAAGGCGTGGACGGAGCCGCTGAACGAGGCCTGGGCGCGGGAGTACGTCGGGGGGAAGGGGCTGGGCTTCCGCTACCTGTTCGACGCCCTGCCGGCCCACACCGACCCGCTCTCGGCTCAGAACGTCATTGCCCTTTTCCCCGGGGTGCTGGCCGGGACGTGCGTGGCGACCACCGCCCGCACGGCCGTCTTCACCCGCTCGCCGGCCACCGGCACGATCCTGGACTCCTACGTCGGCGGGGCGCTGGGGATGCAGCTCAAGCTGGCTGGCTACGATGGGGTGATCATCACCGGCCGCGCCCTGCGCCCCAGCTACCTGCTGATCCACGACGATCGGGTGGAGGTGCGCGACGCGGCGCCGGTGTGGGGCAAGGGCATCTGGGACACGGACGCCTGGCTCAAGGAACAAGCCGGCGACAACGACCTGATCACCCTCGCCGCCGGGCCGGCGGGCGAGAACCTGGTCCCCTTCGCCTGCCTGACCTCGGAGGCCTACCGGCAGGCCGGACGCGGCGGGGCCGGGGCGGTCTTCGGCAGCAAGAACCTCAAGGCTGTCGCCGTGCGCGGAACGGGCGCGGTGCACGTGCCGGATATGGCGGCCTTCCTCCAGCTCTACGCCGATATCTTCCGCAACCACCTGCTCACCGATGCCAACCTGTGGGCCAACGCCGAGGGCACGCCGATGATCGTCAATCTCGCCCAGACGACCGGCCTGCTGCCGACGCGCGGCTTCAGCGAGGGGGTCTTCGACGGCGCCGAGGGGATCAATTCGGCAGCGGTGCAGCAGCACAAGAGCCGCAACCGCGCCTGCGCTACCTGCCCGCTGGCCTGCGGCCAGCTCACCCGCACCGCCGATGGCCTGATGGAAGGGCCGGAGTACGAGACGCTCGGACTGGGCGGCTCCAACTGCGGCATGGGCAGCCTGGACGCGGTAGCTGCCTTCAACCGTCTATGCGACAACCTGGGGCTGGACACCATCTCTACCGGCAACGTGATCGGCCTGGCGATGCTGATGGCCCAGGAAGGAATCCACGACTTCGGCGTTCACTTCGGTGACGCCGAGGAGTACCTGGAGATGACCCGTGATATCGCCCATCTGCGCGGGGTGGGGCGCGAGCTGGCCCGTGGCGCGCGCGCCCTGGCCCACAAGTACGGCGCGCAGCACCTGGTGATGGAGAACAAGGGCCTGGAGTTCCCCGCCTACGACCCGCGCGGCTCCTACGGTATGGCCCTGGCCTACTGCACCTCCGAGCGCGGCGGCTGCCACATGCGCGCCTTCCCGGTGGCCAACGAGGCCTTCGGCGCGCTCGACCCCTTCACGCTGGAGGGCAAGGCTGCCCTGGTGGCCGAGCAGCAGAACTTCAGCTCGGCCAAGTGGACCGGCATCTTCTGCGACTTCTGGGCGATTGACATCCACGACATCGCCGCGCTCGTCTCCGCCGGCAGCGGCGTGTCGTACTCGCCAGAGGAGATGCTCGTCGTCGGCGAGCGCATCTGGAACCTGGGCCGGCTGTTCAACGTGCGCGAGGGCTTCCGTCGGAAAGACGACCTCCCGCCGGCAGCCCTGTTCGACCGTTCGCTGCCGAAGGGCAACGCTGCCGGCAAGAACTTCAGCCGTGAGGAATACGAGACCGCCTTGAGCGAGTACTACCACCTGCGCGGCTGGAGCGACGACGGCGTGCCCACGGTGGAGAAGCTGGCGGCGTTGGGGCTGGAGGGGCTGGCGTGAAACGTGAAACGTGAAGCGTGAAACGTGAAGCGTGAAACGTGAAGCGTGAAACGTGAAGCGTGACACGTGGTCTGTTGTCCAGGAGGAACCCATGCTGAGATTCAAGCACAAACTCTGCACCGGCTGTCGTCTCTGCGAGCTGATCTGCTCGGCGTCGCACTTTGGGGAGTTCGCCCCCACGCGGGCGCGCATCCGCGTCCACAACAGCCCGCTGACGGGCGAGAGCACGGTGATCGCCTGCTTCTCCTGCCCCACCGCCCCGTGCATCGAGACCTGTCCGCAGCAGGCCATCTCCCGCCCCGCCCCGCGCCAGCCGCTGGTCATTGACCCGGAGCGGTGCGACGGCTGCGGCGGCCAACCCGCTTGCGTTCCCGCCTGTCCCTACGGGGCCATGGGCTTCGACGCAGTCACCCAGCACGCGCTGGCCTGCGACCTGTGCGGCGGCGACCCCCAGTGCGTCCAATACTGCCACCCCGCCGCCGTCAGCTTCGCGGACAATGACCAATGAACAATGACCAATGACCAATGACCGATGACCAATGACCGATGACCAATGACCGATGACCAATGACCGATGACCAATGACCGATGACCAATGACCAATGACCAATGAGTCAATGACGGGCAAACTTGCACACCTGCAAACGTGCATACTTGCATACTTGCACACTTGCATACTTGCACACTTGCATACTTGCATACTCCGGAGGGATCCATGACCTACACCCGTGACAACAGCACCGCCTTGTGGCAGCGCGCCCGCGCCGTGATGCCCCTGGGCACCAACTCCAACTTCCGCTTCTGGGGCGAGGGAGAGACGATCGTCGCGGCGCGCTCCAAGGGCGGCTATATCTGGGACGTGGACGGCAATCGCTACATTGACTACCGGTTGGGCTTCGGCCCGGTCATCCTCGGCCACGCTTTCGACGCGGTGGACGCCAAGGTGCGCGAGGTGAGCCAGAACGGGATCATGTACAGCCTGACCACGCCGATCGAGATCAGCCTGGCCGAGCGGCTGGTGGCGATGTGCCCGGCCCTGGAGATGGTGCGCCTGGCCAACTCCGGCGCCGAGGCGACCATGCACGCCCTGCGCGTCGCCCGCGCCTACACCGGACGGGAGAAGATCATCAAGTTCGAGGGCCAGTACCACGGCATGTACGACTACATGCTCTTCTCCACCTACGCCCCGGTCGAGACCTACGGCAACCGCCGCAACCCGATCCCCGTCCCATCCAGCTCCGGCATCCCCAAGGCGATACACAACTTGATCATCACCCTGCCGTTCAACGACTTCGAGGTGCTGGAGGCCACGCTGCGCCGCGCCTGGCACGACGTGGCGGCGATCATCATCGAGCCGATCCTGGGCAACTGCGCCTCGGTCGAACCGCTGCCCGGCTGGCTGGAGTTCGTCCGCTCCAAGTGCCACGAGTACGGCATCGTCCTTATCTTCGACGAGGTCAAGACCGGCTTCCGCCTGGCCCGCGGCGGGGCGCAGGAGGTCTACGGGGTGATCCCCGACATGGCCACCTATGCCAAGTCCATGGGCAACGGCTACCCCATCGCCGCCTTCGGCGGGCGGCGCGATATTATGGAGATCGTCGGCAAGGGCGTGGCCCACGGCGGCACATACACCGGCAACATGGTCGGCGTGGCCGCCGCCGAAGCGACCCTGGAGCTGATGCAGACGCAGCCGATCCTGGAGACCGTCGCCGCGCGCGGCAAGCGGCTGATGGACGGGCTGAAGCAGATCTTCGACGAGGCCGGCGTGCCGGTGGTGATGAGCGGTCACCCGGCGATGTTCTCCTTCAGCGTCGGCGTGGACAAGATCACCAACCAGCGCGACTGGGCGCGCAGCGACCGCGATTACTACCTGCGCCTGATGGCCGCCGCCTACGAGCGCGGCGTGATGCCCGACTACGACCCGCGCGAACCGTGGTTCATGTGCTACTCCCACTCCGACGCCGACATTGACGAGACGCTGAACGTGATGCGCGATGTCGTGCGGGCGGTGCCATGGAGAAAACCCTAGCTGTTCTCAACCAGCTTGAGACGGCCGGGATCATCGAGCGCTACGCGATCGGTGGGGCGGTGGCAGTAACGCGATACCTCGAGCCGATCCAGACCTGCGATCTCGATGTCTTCGTGAGCCTTCCGCTCGCACCTTCCGGTTTGGTGTCGCTGGAACCGATCTGTGCCGCTCTCACCCAGCGCGGCTACTCGCCGCAAGGGGAGTGCATCGTCGTCGAGGGCTGGCCCGTGCGGTTCCTGCCTGCTTACAATGAGATGTTAGAGGAAGCCCTGGCACAGGCTGTCGAGGTCGAGTTCGCTGCCACGCCGACGCGTGTGCTGAGTGCGGAATACCTGGCTGCGATCATGCTGCAGACCGGACGACCGAAAGACTATGCGCGACTGCTCCAGTTCCTGGAGTTCGACGTGCTCAACCAGGCAGTCCTGGATGACATCCTGGCGCGACATGGCCTGGTAGCGAAGTGGGAAGCATTCCGTCGGCGGTTTTTGACGAGTGAGGGTGATGGATGAAGCAGCCGACCTATCCGGACATCTCCACTCTTCTATCCGCCAAGGCGGAGCGCAGAGAGGCAACGGCGGCGCTGTCTTGGGAGGAGAAAGTGGCCATCGTCGAGCGCATGCGCAACTTGCTGCCCCGGGACATGTGGCGAGACAGGCCTGCTGAAGGAGAGCTGCCCACGAACCGCACATCCCCGGCAGAGCGCCGGCCGACACGCGGACCGCGATGAGCGACCCGCGATACATTAAGAGGTGAGGGAGATATGACCCATCAACTGCCGATGACCGCTCAAGAGATCGTCCGTCTGAACCGCGACTACACCCTCTTCTCCTGGTCGGTCCAATCCGCCGTCAGTCCCATCCCCATCGTCCGCGCCGAGGGGGTCTACTTCTGGGACGCGGACGGCAAGCGTTACCTGGACTTCTCGTCGCAACTGATGAACCTGAACATCGGCCACCAGCATCCCAAGGTGGTGCGGGCGATCCAGGAGCAGGCGGCGAAGCTGTGCTTCGCCCATCCGGGGATGGCTACCGAGCCGCGCGGGCGGCTGGGCCAGATGCTGGCCGAGGTGACGCCGGCCAACCTCACGAAGGCGTTCTTCTGCCTGGGCGGCGCGGAGGCGAACGAGAACGCGATCAAGATCGCCCGCATGGTCACCGGTCGCCACAAGATCATCGCCCGCTATCGCTCCTACCACGGGGCGACCCACGGGGCGATGGCGCTCACCGGCGACCCCCGCCGCTGGCCTGCCGAGCCGACGATCCCCGGTGTGGTGCATGTCTTCGACCCCTACTGCTACCGCTGCCACTTCGGCTGGACGCCGGAGACCTGTCACCGCGAGTGCATCACCCACATCGAGGACGTCATCCAGTTCGAGGGGCCGCAGAACGTGGCGGCGCTGTTCCTGGAGGGCGTGACCGGCTCCAACGGGCTGATCGTCCCGCCGGACGACTACTGGCCGCGCATCCGCGAACTGTGCGACAGGTACGGCATCCTGCTGGTCTCCGACGAGGTCATGAGCGGCTTCGGGCGCACCGGCAAGTGGTTCGCCGTCGACCACTGGGGGGTGAAACCGGACATCATGACCATGGCCAAGGGTGTCACCTCCGGCTACGTCCCGCTGGGCGTGGTGATGGTCTCCGAGGCCATTGCCCGGCACTTCGAGGATCGGTTGCTCTCCTGCGGACTGACCTACAGCGGCCACCCGCTGGCCTGCGCCGCCGGCGTCGCCACGCTGCAGGTCTACCAGGAGGACGGGCTGATCGAGAACGCCGCCCGCCTGGGGCGCGTGCTGGGGCAGCGGTTGGAGGCGCTGAAGGCCAAACACCCCTCCGTCGGCGACGTCCGCTATATCGGCCTCTTCTCGGCCATCGAGGTGGTCAAAGACAAGGCGACCAAGGAGCCGATGGCCCCCTGGAACGCCAAGGGCGCCGAGCTGGGCAAGATGGCCGACGTGGCGAAGTTCCTCAAGCAGAACGGGCTGTTCACCTTCATGCCCTGGAACATGATCTTCGTCGTCCCGCCCCTGTGTATCACCGAGGCGCAGTTGGACGAGGGACTGGCGATCATTGACCGGGCGCTGGAGATCACGGATGGGGGGGCCGGGGGACAGGAAACGTGAAACGTGAAACGTGAAGCGTGAAGCGTGAAACGTGAAGCGTGAAACGTGAAGCGTGAAACGTGAAGCGTGAAACGTGAAGCGTGAAACGTG
>Ga0209018_1000887_pt1 | contig 26294 bp, 25 predicted proteins | sample YNPBryBLVA2012_FD_185814 | JGI IMG/M metagenome (GOLD analysis project Ga0209018, IMG submission 185814) | Anoxygenic and chlorotrophic microbial mat microbial communities from Yellowstone National Park, USA - YNP Bryant BLVA 2012 (SPAdes)... ...
CCCCAGCCAGCCGCGATCCCTTCCCGCTGGCAAGCGCCGTTGCCTCTTCCCCCCGCCACAGGGGTGCCACTGGCGCTGCTCAAGGCTCGAGGCTTTCTAGCAGGGCCACCCCGGCAGCCCGCAGCTGGGCCAGCACCTCCTCGAGACGGCCAGGAGGGGAGCCCACGGCGCGACAGGCGGGCAGCAGGATTCGCGCGGAAAAACCCAGCTGCACCGCGTCCAGTGCCGTGGCTTGCACGCAGTAGTCGGTGGCCAGCCCCACCACCGTGACCCGCTGCACCCCCAGCTCCCGGAGAAAGCCAGCAAGGCCTGTGGTCTTGTCCCGGCGGTTGTCGCAAAACGCCGAGTAAGAGTCCACCTGGGGATCGGTGCCTTTGCGGACGATCATGCGGAACGGGCGGGTATCCAGCTGGGGGTGGAACCCTGCCCCTTTTGTCCCTTGCACGCAGTGATCCGGCCACAGCACCTGGGGTTGGCCCCCCACCTCCACCACCTCCAGCAGCTGCTTGCCTGGGTGGTTGGAGGCGAACGACACGTGGTTCGGGGGGTGCCAGTCCTGGCTCGCCACCACCAGCGGAAAGCGGGGGGCGAGGGCGTTGATCACCGGCACCACCTGGTCCCCGGCGGGCACCGGCAACGCCCCACCGGGGCAGAAGTCGTTCTGCACGTCCACGACCACGAGCGCTTCCATAGCTCGATTTTACCGCTTGGCGGCCAAGAGCTCCTTGAACTCCTTGGCGGGGCGGAAACGGGCGATGCGGGTGGGGGGGAGCGTCACTTCCCCGCCGGTCTGGGGGTTGCGCGCCTTGCGCCCCGCCCGCTCGGTGGCGTAGAAGATCCCCAAGCCGGGGATGGCCACCCGCTCCCCTGCGGCCACCCACTCCTGCAAGGCGTCCACGAGGATCTCCAGGGCCCTGGCGGCGTGGGCCTTGGGCATCCCGGTCTCGAACACGATCCTTGCCACGAGCTCGGCTTTTCCAGGCATCGCTCCTCCTCGCACGCTTTCATACGCGCACCCCACCGTTGGGTTCAAGGGCGCGGACCCAGGAGGTGCACCACGAACCCGTCCCCCCAGGCCCCAGGGGGGATGAGCACCCCTCCCGAGGCCAGCACCACCCGGGGCAGCTGGGCGGGCAGCTTTTCCGCCACTGGGGCCACCGGGAGGCCGCAGCTCGCCACCACCTCCTCGTTTTCCTCGGGCTCCAGAGAGCAGGTGGCGTAAAGCAGAAAACCCCCGCGAGCTACCAGCGTAGCTGCGGCGGCCAGAAGCTCCCGCTGCAGCTGCGCCAGCTGCTCCAGCTGCCCCGGGGTGAGGCGCCAGCGGATCTCCGGGTGGCGGCGCAAGGTGCCGGTGCCGGAACAAGGGGCATCCAGCAGCACTGCACCGAAGCTAGCCTGGCGCAAAGGGGGGTGGCAGCCGTCCGCCACCAGCAGCGCCGGAGGACGGGGGAGCAGGCGGCAAGCCTTGGCCAGCAAGCGCACCCGGGCAACGCGCAGATCCAGCGCCACCCGGAAGCTTCCCGGGTGCTCCAACCCCAGCACCAGGCTCTTGCCCCCGGGAGCGGCGGCCACCTCCAGCATGCGGCTTGCGGGGGGCAGGAGCCGGGCCACCGCCACCGCGGTGGGGTCCATGGCGTAGGCCTTGCCGGAGGCGGCGGCAGCCGCGGCCCGGGAGGCACCCTCTTCCACCACCTCCACCCCTGGCACGAACGGGTGGGGGCGGGTGCGCACCTGGGGGGGTCTCTGGGAAACCGGACGCAGCAGGCACAGAGGGGCGGGGGTTTGCGCGGCGGCCAGCGCCTGGCCCAGGGTTTCCGGGGGAAGCCGGCGTTGCCACCGCTCCACGAGCCAAGGCGGGTGGGAGTAGCGCAACCAGAGCGGGAGGGTGGGATCCTCGGGATCGGGCCAGGGAGCTTGCACCGCCCGCCGCAGGCAAGCGTTCACCAGGGAGGACGCCCGGGGCACGAAGCTCTTACACACCCGCACCGCTTCTGCCACCGCCACCGGGGGCGGGGTGGAGAGCAGCTTGGCCTCCGCCAACCCCATGCGCAGGCAGGCCCGCACCGGCGGGTCCAGGTGGCTTGCGGGTTGGTGGAGGTGCGGCTGCAGCAGGTGGTCCAGGGTGAGCTGCCAGCGCAGCGTGGTGAGCACCAGCTCCCGGGTGAGCGGCGCCGCATCCCGCAAAAGCCGCGCGGCGTGGGCTTGGTAAGCCTCCACCCGCGCCAGGATGCGCACCGCCTCCCGCCGGGGATCACTTGAACTGCTCACCCTTCACCACCCGCTCCCCGAGGACGAAGGCATCGGCGGGCAAGCGCCGCCGCCCCTCCCGCTGCAGCTCGGTGAGGATACCCACCGTGCCCTGGCCGCAGCGCACCGCGATCCCCTCCTTGCCCACCCAGAGCACGGTGCCCAACGGCTCATCCCCGGGGCGCTCCTCGCCCACCTCGAAGTCGTGGATCTTCAGCCTTCCCCCGCGGAAGTTGCAGAAAAGCCCGGGCCAAGGGTCGAACGCCCGACAGCGGCGGGCCAGCTCCTCCGCGGGGAGGTTCCAGTCCACCCGCCCCATCTTCCGCTCCAGCTTGGGGGTGACCGTGGCGCGGCTGGGGTCCTGGGGCTTGGACTTCACCGTGCCTTTGGCCAGCCCTTCCAGGGTTTCCAAGAGCAACTCGGCGCCGATTTGCGCCAGGCGGGCCTCGAGCTGGGGCGCGTGCTCCCGGGGATCGATGGGGGTGGCGCGCTGCAGGAGGATCGGGCCCGTGTCCATCCCTTCGTCCAAAAGCATGGTGGTGACCCCGGTCTCCTGGTCCCCGGAGTAAATGGCCCATTGGATGGGGGCAGGGCCCCGGTGCCGCGGCAGCAGCGAAGGGTGGACGTTCACGAACCCGTAGCGCGGCACGCGGAGCAAGCGGCCGGGGATCATGCGCCCGAACGCCACCACCACCCCCACATCCGCCCCCAGGTGGCGCAGCTGCTGGATCACCTCTTCCTGGCCCAGCTTTTCCGCTTGCATCACCGGCAGCCCCACGGCCCGGGCGAAGTCCGCCACCGCCGGGGTGGTCATGAGGAGGTGGCGCCCGGCAGGTTTGTCCTCCCGGGAAACCACCAGGAGCACGTCGTGCTTAGCCCGCCGCAGGGCCTTCAGGCTAGGGATCGCGAACTCGGGCGTACCGAAAAAGATCACGCGCATGGGCGAAGTGTATAGCACCGCGTCCCCGAGCTCTTGCCAACGGCGGCTCGGTGCGGCTAGGATGCGGCCAGCGAAGGAGGGAGGCGATGAAGAAGCTGCTTTTGGTAGGGGTTTTGCTGGTGGGCGTCGGGGGCCTAAGCTGGGCCAACGTGGCGCAGCTTGCCCAGGAGGTGGAGAAGCTCGCCCTGGGGAAGAGCGCCTTCGCCGTGGATGGGCGGGAAGTCACGGTGGGACAGCTCACCTTGCGCTTGGCCTCGGGCACCGTGGCCCCGGTGCTTGCCGGGGAGCGGCAGGTGGGGTGGTTCTTCACCGGCAGCGGCGAGGCGCTGTTCACCTTGGCGGATGCGCTGGCGCAGCCGGTTTTCAAGTACAACGTGGAGAAGGCCACCTCCCTGGCCTTGGAGGGCAACGAGAAGCTCCGCATGCCCGTGGCGGATGCTTTGCTGCTCACCTCCGGTCCCCCCGAGGCGCTCTTCCAACCCAACCCCCAGGGGGAGCGCACGCCGCCCCAGGAGGCTTTCGCGGCCCACCGCCAGCGTTTTGCCAACGACCTGGGTTGGCAACCCCAGGACCTGCTGCCCGCCGCGCTCCTGGAGTCCCCCCCGGACCCGCTGGTGTTCCTGGAGCTCCACGGCAGCAAGGAGGACCTGGTGTTGGTCCACGACCCGCTGGTGCTGGCTCGGGAGTGGCTGGCGGTGCTGAAGGTAATCCACGGGCGGGACACGGATCTTCCCGAGTACAAGGGCCGCCGCTACCAGGACGAGCTGGCTTCCCTGCCCCTGGGGCACGGGCGGCTGGACTTCGCCCCGGACCGTTTCTTCCTGGCGGATCTGGACGTGACCGTGGTCCACCCCGAAGGGATCCACGGGGAGGTGACGGCCAAGGAAACCTTCGCCATGCTGGAGCCCACCCGGGTGCTGGCGCTTTCGCTTTGGAGCGATCTGCTGATCACCGCAGGGGTGGCTGCCAAGCCCAAGCTGGTCCCCTACACGCTGGCTTCGGTGAGCGACCCCCAGGGCAAGCAGCTCCCCTTCTACCACCGGAACGACAGGCTCTTGGTGGACCTGGGGCGGGCGGTGCCCCGGGGGGAAAAGGTGACGCTCACCTTCCGCATGGCCGGGGATGTGTTGTACAACCCGGGCAACGACCAGTTCTGGAGGCTCCCCACCGACGCCTGGTTTGCCTCCCCCTACCGCATCGAGATGCAGCACGCCACCTACCACGCGGTGGTGAAGACCAAAAAGCCGTTCATCGCCTTTTCCTCCGGCAAGCTCCTCAAGCGCTGGGAGGAGGGGGAGCTGGCCTGCGCCGAGTTCGCCAGCGACAAGCCGCTGATGATCCCGGTGATCCTCGCGGGCAAGTACACGGTCCAGGAGGAAACCCGGGACGGCTACACCGTGCGGGTGGCTTCCTACGTGCAGGCAGACCCCCGGGGCGTGAAGAAACTTCTGAACAACGCCTTCACGCTCATGAAGTTCTTCGAGCCGTACCTCGGGCCTTACCCGTTCCCCGAGCTCACGATCATCGAGATCAACCAGCTGGGTTGGGGGCAGGCGCCCCCTGGGGTGATCTTCATCACCAGGGAAGCGTTCACCCCGCTGCAGGACGAGGAAACCAAGCTCTTCTCGGAAGGGGTGAACGCCCGCTTCACCCACGAGATGGCCCACGCCTGGTGGGGCCACGTGGCCAAGCTCACCATGCAGGACCAGTGGCTTTCCGAATCGCTGGCGGAGTACTACGCCGCCTTCGCCATGGGCAAGCTCTGGCGGGAGGCGGAGTTCAAGAAGGCGCTCAAGGACTGGGAGAGCGGGGCCCGCTTCGTGCGGGACAAGCTGCCGGTGTTCCTGGCCAACGAGCTGGCTGGGGAGGAGGCGGGGCGCGACCGCTACGCGCTGCTTTACTCCAAGGGGCCGCTGGTGCTCCACGCGCTGCGCCAGGAGCTGGGGGACAACGCGTTCTTCACGGTGTTCAAGAGCTACCTCAAGAACTTCGCGGACAAGCCGGCGCAAACCAAGCACGTGATCGGCATCACCAGCGTGGTGGCGAAGAAAGACTTCGGCCCCTGGTTCGAGCGCTTCCTGCTGGGGCCCGAGTTCCCCAAGGGCAAGTAGGGAAGAAACCGCGGGGCGTCGGGGTTTTCCTTTCGGGCGGAGGCCCGAGAGGAGGGAGCGTGGAAAAACCACCCAGCCGGCGGGAGTTTTTGCAGCTGGCGTTGGCGGCGGCGCTGGTCCCCAGCTTGCGGGCCGAGCAAAAACAAGAACCGCGTCTTTCCCTGGAGCTGCCGCCGCTGCCTTACGCCTACGATGCCCTGGAGCCGTACGTTGACGCGGAAACCATGCGCCTGCACCACGACAAGCACCACGCGGCGTACCTCGCGAACTTGCAAAAGGCGGTGGAGCGGTTCCCCGAGCTGTTGCGCTTTTCCTTGGAGGAGCTTCTGGCGAAGCGGGAGCTCGTTCCGGAAGCGGTGCGGGAGGTGGTGCGCAACCACGGGGGCGGGCACTTCAACCACTCGCTGTTCTGGCGCTGCTTGACCCCCCAAGCACCGGCGGAACCTGAAGGGGCGCTGGCCCAGGCCATCGTTCGGGATTTCGGCTCCTTCGGGGCGTTCCGGGAACGCTTCACCAAGGCAGCGCTGGGGCTTTTCGGCTCCGGGTGGGTGTGGCTGGTGGCCAACGGGGACAAGCTCGCCCTCGCCACCACCCCGAACCAGGACGCGCCTCTCGGGGCGGGGAACACCCCGCTTCTCGGGCTCGACGTGTGGGAGCACGCCTACTACCTCAAGTACCAGTGGCGGCGGGCGGAGTACGTGGAAGCGTTCTGGCACGTGGTGAACTGGCCGTTCGTGGCTTCCCGTTACCAAAAGCTTTTGCCCCCCGCCACCCCCGGACCCCGCGGCTAGCGCTTCGCGGATCGTAGCTCGCTCGCGGAGCTGCTGGGGGCTTGTGGTACTTTCCCCGCGGGGGAGGGTATGGGAAAGCGGGCCTTGGCCATCCTCTTTGCCATCGTGTTCCTGGACCTGGTGGGGTTCGGCATCGTGATCCCGCTCTTGCCGCTTTACGCGGAAAGCTACGGCCCCCCGCCGTGGCTTTTCGGCTTGCTCATGGCCTCCTTTTCCGCGATGCAGTTTTTCTTCGCGCCGCTTCTGGGTGGGCTTTCGGACCGCTGGGGGCGGCGGCCGGTGTTGCTCCTCTCCCTGGCGGGCTCGGTGGCGGGGTACCTGCTGTTCGCCTTGGCCGATTCCCTGGCCATGCTCTTCGCCGCGCGCATCGTGGCGGGGATCGCCGGCGCCAACATCGCCACCGCCCAAGCGGTGATCGCCGATGTCACCTCGCCGGAAGAGCGCACCAAGGGGATAGGCCTCATCGGCGCGGCGTTCGGGCTGGGGTTCGTGGCGGGGCCGGCCATCGCCGGGCTGCTCTTGCCCCTCTCCCCACGGCTTCCCGGCTTTGCCGCCGCGGCTTTTTCCGCTGCAGCCTGGGTGGCCGCCTGGCGGTTTTTGCCGGAAACCCGGAGACAGGCCCAGGGGGGCGGCCTCTGGTGGCGGTTCGCCGGGGCCGGGAGCTTGGCCCCGCTGCTCATCGTGGCTTTTTTGGTGGTCACTGGATGGGCGGGGTTCGAGGTGACGTTCGCCCAGTTCCTCCATGGCCGTTTCGCGTTTTCGCCGCACCAGGTGGCGTGGCTTTTCGCTTACGTGGGGGTGCTGGCGGTGCTGGTGCAGGGGGTGCTGGTCCGGCGGCTTTCGGTCAAGGCTCGGCCGAAGCAGCTGTTGCTCGCGGGGCTCGCATGCTCCAGCGTGGCGCTGGTGCTCTTGACCGGGGTGCGGAGCAACTTCGGGCTGTTGCTGCTGCTGCCGCTTTTGGCCCTGGGGCAGGGGCTGGCGAGCCCTTCCCTCTCCGCCTGGGTTTCCCGCAACGCCCCCGCTGCTGCCCAAGGTCGCGCCCTGGGGGCGTTCCAAGCCACCAGCTCCCTGGCGCGGATCGTCGGACCGTTCGTGGGGGAGATGGCCTTGGGCCACTGGGGGCTGGCCGCGCCGCCGCTGGGGGCGGCAGCGCTGGCAGCGGGCGCGGCGCTGGTGGCGCTTTTGCTCTGAGACGCCTACCGCTCGGGGCGCTTGGGAGCCGAAAGCGGGTAGGGGAACGGCATCACTGCCCCCTCGGCGCTGGCGATGCGGCTGGAGCCCGCCTTTTCCACCTGATCAATGCGCAGCACCGCGTGGTAGGGGACGAAGATGCGGGTGACGCCAGCGAACTCCTGGCGGAGCTTCTCCTCGCTGGGGTCGGCGATGATCTCGCTGCGGGAAAAGCAGAGCCCGGCGATCTCCAGAAAGCCGAACAAGCCGGAGCTGGCCACCTCGCTGGCGTAAAGCTCGTAGACCTGTCCTTGCTGCAGGAACAAAACGCGGTAAACCGGCTTTTGTTTCGGGTTGCGCACCATGCCCCCTCCTTGGGGATGCTACCGCTGCAAAGCAAGACCCCCAAGTTTAGACTAAAATCAGCGGCTCGTGGAGAAGCCGCGGCGAGGAGGCGACATGCGCTTCAAGGTGCTACTCCAGCCCAGCGAAGACGGCGGCTTTACCGCCATCGTCCCGGCCTTGCCTGGCTGCATCAGCGAGGGGGACACCAAGGAGGAGGCGTTGCGCAACATCCGCGAGGCCATCGAGCTCTACCTTGCCGAAACGGACGAGGAGCTGGTGCCAGCGAGCCTGGTGGAGGAAGTGGAGGTTTGACCAAACTGCCCGTGCTGAGCTACCGGGAGGTGCTCCGGGCCTTGCAGCGGGCAGGATGGGTAGTGGTTCGCCAGAGGGGAAGCCACATTCGTCTGGAAAAGGCAACGCCGCGAGGCATCCGTCGGCTGACGGTGCCGGCCCATACGCCCCTCAAGCGTTCCACGCTTGCCGCTGTGCTGAAAGCCTCCGGGTTGAGCCTGGAGGAATTCTTGGAGCTGCTCTGAAGCAACCAGCAAGGTCGTTTCAGTACTCGAAGGCGGAGCCGCCAATGAACTCCCGGAGGATCGAGGTGGAGGGCACGTCCTCCTGGAACACCGGCACGAACCAGGCGAGGAACTTCAAGAGCCTGTAAGCCTCGGTGTACGCTGGGTGCTCCCGGGGCACCTCCAGGAGGAAGCGCTCGGCGAACACCTTGAGCACCGCGGGCTCGTAAACCAGCGCCGAGTTGAACATCACCTCCGCCTGCTCTTGGAACGGGAAGATCCAGCGCATCTCCCCCCGTCGCACCGAGGGCCACATTTCCAGGGTGCGCACCGCCGGGTGGCCGCGGAACAAGCGGTCCCGCACGATGCGGCGCAAAAGCCGGGCGTCGGCGGTGAAGATGCGGTTGTGGTCGTCCAGGGTGAGCTGGGTGAGGGCGGAGATGAAGATGCGGAACTTGCTTTCCTCCGGCACCGCTTGGGTGAGCCGCGGGTTCAAGGCGTGGATCCCCTCGATGAGCAGCACCTGCCCAGGCTGCAGCGCCAGCTGCGTCCACCGGGAAGCATCGGCGCGGCGCCCCTGGACGAAGTCGTACTTGGGGACCTGCACGGTTTTTCCCGCCAAAAGCGCCACCAGGTGCTGGTTGAAAAGCTCCAGGTCCAGGGCCTCGATGGACTCGTAGTCGGGCTTCCCCTCCTCGTCCAGGGGGGTCTTGTCCCGGTCCACGAAGTAGTTGTCCAAGGAGATCCCCACCGGCACCAAACCGCACACCCGCAGCTGGATCCCCAGCCGCTTGATGAAGGTGGTCTTCCCCGAAGCCGAAGGCCCCGCCACCAGCACCACCCGGACGTTTTGCCTGGCGGCGATGGCATCGGCGATTTGCGCGATCTTCTTTTCGTGGAACCCCTCGGCCACGCGGATGATCTCGCTGATCTCCCCGGAAAGGCAAGCGCGGTTCAGCGACCCCACGTGGGCGATGCCCACCGCCTCGTTCCACTGGCGGGTTTCCCGGTAGGTGGCGAACAGCTTGGGCTGGGGCTTCACCGGAGGCAGCGTGGAGGAGCCGTTGCGGGCAAAGCGCAGCAACAGCCCGTCCTCGTACAAGCTCAAGCCCCACCCCCGCACCCGGCTCGCGGAGGGGGCCACGGGCCCGTGGGCGATGTCCAAGAAGCTGCCGCAGCTCACCACCGGCACCGTGGAGGAGCGGTGGGTGGCCAGAAGCTCCAGCTTGGAGGTTTCCCCCCGGGAGCGGAAGATGGCCTCCGCTTCCTCCAGGGTGATCACGCTGCGAGTGAGGGGAACGTCCTCCCGCACGAGGCGCTCCATCTCCCGGGCCAGGGAGCTCACCACCTCCTGGGTGAGGGGAAGGGGGGAGTGCCAGCTGAAGAAGTAGCCTCCCGCCAGGGACTGGCCCACCACCAAGCGGCTTTCGGGGTAAAGCTCGGTTGCGGCGGCCAGAAGCAGCAGCACCGCGGAGCGCCGCAGCACGGTTTCCCCCAAGCGGCTGCCGGCGCGCACCGCTTCCAGCTCCACCTGCAAACCCCGGAGCGGGAAGTCCAGCATCACCATGCGCCGGTTCACCAGCGCGGCGAGCACGTCCTCGGGAACCTCCCCCCACACTTCCCGGAAGAAGTCCCAGACGGTGGTGCCAGCCAGCACCTGCCTTCGCTGCCCACCGAAGCTCACCACCACGGTTTTCCCCACCATGCCGCCCCCTCCGCCAGCATTCTACGCGCGGTGCGTACAATGCCCCGGGGAGGAAGCGCCGTGGCCAACGCGTCGCAAAAAAAGCGCTTGATGGAGGCGATCGAGGCCATCACAAAAACCGTGCAAACCCGGGGGGAGCCGCTGTTCCACGGGGGGGAGCAGCCGCTGCCCCAGAAGCGGGAGGTGATCGCCATCGTTCGCGGGTTGCAGGAGGTGATTTACCCCGGCTACTTTGGCGACCAAGCCTTGTACCGGGAGTACCTCCACGCCCACCTGGCGGACCAGCTCTACGCGCTTTCCAAGAAGCTGGAGACGGAGGTAAAGAAGGCGTTCAGCGCCACCTACCGCAGGCCTGGAGGCGAGGTGGCGGCTTTTCCCCGCAAGGACGCGGCGGAGGTGGTGGTGGCGTTCTTCGAGAAGCTGCCGGAGGTGATGGAGCTCATCGCCTCGGACGTGGTGGCAGCGTACGAAGGGGACCCCGCTGCCAGTTGCCTGGAGGAGGTGATCCTCGCCTACCCGGGGCTCAAGGCGGTGTTCACCTACCGCTTGGTCCACGTGCTCCACGAGCTGGGCGTGCCGCTGATCCCGCGGATCATGACCGAGTTCGCCCACAACGAAACCGGGGTGGACATCCACCCCGGGGCGAAGATCGGCAGGGAGTTCTTCATTGACCACGGCACCGGGGTGGTGATCGGCGAAACCGCGGTGATCGGTGATCGCGTGAAGCTGTACCAGGGGGTGACCCTGGGGGCGCTGTCGTTCCCCCGGGACGAGCGGGGGAAGCTGGTGCGGGGGAAAAAGCGCCACCCCACCCTGGAGGACGACGTGGTGGTGTACGCCGGGGCCACGATCCTCGGGGGGGACACGGTGGTGGGGCGGGGCTCGGTGATCGGCGGCAACGTCTGGCTCACCACCTCGGTGCCCCCGTACTCCAAGGTGACGCTCTCCCGGGACCAGCTCACCTACGAGATCACCCCGCGGCAACCCGGCCCCAGTGCCTGAGACCGGCGCGGTGGCCGCCCAGCTGGTGTTCGCGGTGCCCCGGGGGGCAGCGGGGTTTGACCGGGCAAACCGCCTCTGTTAGCTTTGGCGGGTCATGAGGAAGCTCCTTTTCGCTGCCTTTTGCTTTTTTTCCGGCGAGCTGGCCTTCGCCCAGCTTGCGGGGCTTGCGGGCAAGGCCAAGGTGGACGCGTTCCTTAAGGAAATGGCCAAGGCGCAAGCCGCGGTGCGCACGCTGGCCGCGGAGTTCCGGCAAACCAAGGTCTCGCGCTTGCTGCAACAGCCCTCCGTGGCCACCGGGACGTTCTACTTTGCCGCTCCCGACCAGGTGCGCTGGGACTACAAGGAGCCCCGCCCCATGGTGGTGCTCATGACCTCCAAGGCCATGGTCACCTACAAGCCCGCCGAGCGGCAGGCGGAGCGGGTGGAGCTGGGACGCAATCAGAGGAAGGTATTCTCCTTCCTCTCGGCCACGGAGCCCCTGGCGGGGCTTTCCCGCCACTTTTCCTTCGCGCTGCGGGATGCCGGGGAGGGAAACAACTACGTGCTCGTGCTCACCCCGGTGACCCACGCCATCAAGAAGCGGCTGCGCTCGGTGGAGCTCGCGGTGGACCGGAAGACGTTCCTGCCGGTGAAGGTGACCTACACCGAGGCGGACAGGGATGTCACCAGCTACGAGTTCAGCCACATCGTCATCAACGGGTCGCTGCCGGAGGGGATCTTCGCCCTGGAGCTGCCCCCCGGGGTGAAGCTCACGGAGCTGAAGCTCCGGGGTTCCGAGTAGCGCCCATGGGGGCGGTGGGGCAGTTCCGCGTGGTGGCCCAGCAGGGGCATGCCCGGGCTGGGGAGCTGGTGACCGCCCACGGGGTGGTGCGCACCCCCGCCTTCATGCCCGTGGGCACCGCTGGCAGCGTCAAAGGGCTCGCCCCCTGGGAGCTGGAGGCACTGGGACCGGAGATGGTTCTGGCCAACACCTATCACCTGCTCCTGCGCCCCGGGGTGGAGGTGGTGGAGAAGCTCGGCGGGCTGCACGCCTTCATGGGCTGGTCCGGGCCGATCCTCACGGATTCCGGTGGGTTCCAGGTGTTCTCGCTGGCCAAGCTCCGCCAGCTCACCCCGGAAGGTGTGGTGTTTCGCTCCCACGTGGACGGGCGGGAGATCCGCCTCACCCCGGAGGGGTGCGTGGAGGCCCAGCGGCGCCTGGGGGTGGACGTGGCCATGGCGTTGGACGTGTGCCCTGCGCTGCCTGCCTCCCCAGCCACGCTCCGGGAGGCGGTGGAGCTCACCTCCCTCTGGGCGCGGCGCTGCCGGCGGGTGCTTCCCAAGGGGCAGCTGCCGCTTTTGTTCGGCATCGTCCAAGGGGGGCTCGATGGCGCGCTGCGGCGCCAGTCGCTTGCCGAGCTTGCCAGCTTGGATTTCGACGGCTACGCCCTCGGCGGGTTTTCGGTGGGGGAGCCTCCCCAGGCCATGTGGGAGGCGGTGGCCATGCTCGCCCCGGAGCTGCCCGCGGATCGCCCCCGCTACCTCATGGGGGTGGGGACCGTGCGGGACATCCTGGAAGCGGTGGCTTCCGGGGTGGACCTTTTCGATTGCGTGATCCCCACCCGCAACGCCCGAAACGGCTTGCTACACACCTCCCGAGGCCCGGTGGTGGTGAAGCACGCGGCCTACCGCACCTGTCCCGACCCCCCGGATCCGGCCTGCAGCTGCCCCACCTGCCGCAGCTGCTCCCTTGCCTACCTGCGCCACCTCTACTTGGCCCGGGAGGCGGCGTACGTGGTGCTGGCCACGGTGCACAACCTGCACTTTTACCTCTCCTTGATGCGGCAGCTGCGATCGGCTATCATTGCTGGCCGTTTCGCTGCCCTGCGGGCGGAGCTCGGAAGGCGCGGGGCGGAGGCCGCGGAGGCGCTATGAACCCGCAAAACCCGTTCGTGCAAATGATGCCGCTGCTGATCATCTTCGTGATCTTCTACCTGGTGATGATCTTGCCCATGCGGCGGCGGCAGAAGAAGCATCAGGAGATGCTGGCGGCCCTCACCAAGGGGGACCGGGTCGTCACCACCGGGGGGATTTACGGCACCATCGTCAACGTGGAGGGGGATGTGATCACGCTGAAGGTGGCGGAGAACGTGAAGATCCAGGTAGCCCGGGGGGCCATCGCCGGCCTGGCCAAGGACGCTTCCAACGTGAGCTTTGCATCCCCGGAATGAGGAGGGGCCATGAAGAAAAACCTCACCTGGCGTTGGGTGCTCATCGGCGTGGTGACCGCCGTGGGCTTTTTCCTCATGTGGCCACCCCAGAAGAAGATCCACCTGGGATTGGACCTCAAGGGGGGCATCCACCTGGTGCTCAAGGTGAACACCGACGACGCCCTGCGCGCCGAGGTGGACAGCGCCATGGAGCGGGTGCGCCAGGCGCTGGCCGAAAAGGGGTTCCCACCTGAAACGCTGACACGGCTCGAGGACAACACCGGCTTTTCCTTCCGCCCGGCTCCCAACACCGATCAACAGGTGCTGGGCAAGGTGCTCGAGGAAAAGGCCCCGGACTTCAAGGTCACCCAGGGGGTCACGGTGGTGTGTCGCCTGGAGGACCACGTGGTGCGGGGGCTCCGGGACATGGCGGTGCGCCAAGCGTTGGAAACCATCCGCAACCGCGTGGACCAGTTCGGCGTGGCGGAGCCGGTGATCCAGCGCCAGGGGGACAGTGATCGCATCGTGGTGCAGCTGCCGGGGGTGGACGATCCGGCCAGGGTGAAGGAGCTGATCCGCGCCACCGCGTTTTTGGAGATCAAGCCGGTGGTGGCGGTGGCGGAAACCGAAGAAGCGCTGCTTGCCCAGTTCGGCGGCAAGGTCCCGGACGACGCCCAGGTGGTGCCCGGAGACCGGCGCGATGTCACCGACCGGGTGACCGGCAGGCTTTATTACCTGGTGAAGAAAGCCTCGGTGGTCACCGGCCGGGACTTGCGCTCTGCCCGGCGTTCCCAGGACCAGTTCGGGCAGCCGGCGGTGAGCTTCACGCTCACCCCCGAGGGGGGGAAGAAGTTCGGCGCTTACACCGGGGCCCACGTGGGCGAGCAAATGGCCATCATCCTGGACAACAAGGTGCATTCGGCGCCGGTGATCAAGAGCCAGATCACCGACTCGGGGATCATCGAGGGGAACTTCACGGTGCAAAGCGCCGAGGACCTGGCGCTGGTGCTCCGGGCTGGCGCCCTGCCCGCTTCCATCACCTACCTGGAGGAGCGCACCGTGGGCCCCTCCCTGGGACGGGATTCCATCATCCGCGGGGTGCGTTCGGGGCTCGTGGGGATCGCGCTGGTGATGCTGTTCATGCTGGTCTACTACAAGGGCGCGGGGATCAACGCCAACGTGGCGTTGCTGCTCAACGCCTTGCTGCTTTTGGGGGCCATGGCCGCGTTCAAAGCCACCCTCACCTTGCCCGGCATCGCCGGCATCATCCTCACCGTGGGCATGGCGGTGGACGCCAACGTGCTGATCTTCGAGCGCATCCGCGAGGAGCTGGCTTTGGGGAAAACCGTGCGCAACGCCGTGGATCTTGGTTTTTCCCGGGCTCTGGGGACGATCATTGACTCCAACCTCACCACGCTCATCGCGGCGCTGTTTTTGTTCCAGTTCGGTACCGGTCCCATCAAGGGGTTCGCGGTGACGCTGTCTTTGGGCATCATCATCTCGATGTTCACCGCGGTTTTCGTGTCGCGGACGCTCTTCGAGCTGGTCCTCGCTCGCAAGACCGGGCGGGGGCCGCAAACGCTTTCCATATAAGGAGTGCGTATGCGCTTTTTTGCCAACACCAACTTCCCGTTCATGGCGTACCGGCGCCTTTGGCTCGGTATTTCCGCGACGTTCGTGCTGGCCTCGGTGGTCAGCATGGTCTGGGGCCCCGGCCTCAAGCTCGGCGTGGATTTTTCCGGCGGCACGCAGCTTACCCTTAAGTTCAAGCAAGAACCTGAGCTGGGCCGGGTGCGCCGCGCCCTGGAAAGCCTGAAGCTGGGGGAGGTGACGATCCAGCGCTTCGACGAGCCCGAGCTCCACGAGTTCCTGGTGCGGGTCCAGAACCCCGGGCAGGAGGGGGATTTCTCCAAAGACATGGTGGAGGCGCTGCAACGGGAGTTCCAGGGCGGGGCGGCCACCGGGTTGGACCTCAACAACGTGGGCGTGGACGCCCTGCGGGATGCGCTAGCCGCAGCGGATCCCGAGGGGGTGGGGGGCAGCTTGGAGAGCCGCCGGCAGCATTACCAAGCGCAAGCAGCGGCGGTGCTGCAGCTGCGCAAGGAGCTGGGGATCTTCGTTTCCTCGGAAGCGCTCGCCAAGGTGCAGGGGGTAAGCCCGGCGGTGCGTGCCTTCCTGGAGCGGGAAGGGCGGTTCGGGGAGTTCACGGTGCTGGCGGCCGAGGCGGTGGGCCCGCTGGTGGGGAAGGACCTGCGGAACAAGGCGGCCCAGGCGGTGGGCTTTTCCCTCTTGGGGATGCTGCTGTACATCGCTTTCCGCTTCCACCTGCCCTACGGCATCGGCGCGGTGGTGGCGCTGTTCCACGACGTGCTGGTCACGCTCGGGGCGCTGTCGGTCACCCAGCGGGAGATCAACCTCCCCACGGTGGCGGCGCTGCTCACGCTGGTGGGGTACTCGGTGAACGATACCGTGGTGATCTTCGATCGCATCCGCGAGCGGCTGAAGCTGGAGCGGGGCAAGCCCCTCCCGGAGATCATGGATCGCGCCATCAACCAAACGCTCTCCCGCACGGTGATCACCTCGGGCCTCACGCTTTTGGTGGTCATCGCGCTGTTCCTCTTCGGGGGGGACGTGATCAACACCTTCGCCTTCGTGCTTCTCGTGGGCATCGTGGTGGGCACCTACTCCTCGATTTACGTGGCTTCCCCCATCGCGCTGTTCTTCACGCAGCTCGCCACCAAGCGGAAGGCCCGCGGCCGCCGCTGAAAGATCGGCCTCCCGCGGGGTAGCGCCCGCGGGTTCTACAATGGGAGCATGGAGCACATGCTCCCCCGGTTCGAGGACATCCTCGAGCAGGTCCAGGCCTACAAGCCTGCCTGCGACGAGGCCCTGCTGCGGCGGGCCTACGTGTTCTCGGCCATGGCTCACCGGGGGCAGGTGCGGGTTTCCGGGGAGCCGTACCTGGTGCACCCCCTGGAGGTGGCGCGCATCCTGGCGGAGATGCGCTTGGACGAGGTGGCCATCGCCGTGGGGCTGTTGCACGACCTGCTGGAGGACACCTACGTCACCGAGGAGGAGCTCCGCAGCCAGTTCGGCGAGCTGGTCACCAACCTGGTGAAGGCGCTCACCAAGATCACCACGCTGGAAAAGTCGTACGCCGCCAAGGAAGCAGCCCAAGCCGAGTCGTTCCGGCGCATGCTCTTGGCCTCCATCGAGGACATCCGCGTGCTTTTGGTGAAGCTGGCGGACCGGTTGCACAACATGCGCACCTTGCACTACCTGGAAGAGAGCAAGCGTCGGCGCATTTCCCAGGAAACCTTGGAGATTTACGCGCCGCTGGCCCACCGCTTGGGGATCGGCAAGATCAAGGCGGAGCTGGAGGACCTGGCGTTCGGCCACCTGTTTCCCGAGGAGGTGGCCCGGCTGCGGGCCGAGCTCCAGGCCCGCCGGGAAAAGGCGCAACGCGCCATCGAGGCGATCCGCTCGCAGCTGGCGGCGCTGCTTGCGGAGCACTCGATCCCTGGGGAGGTGCGCTTCCGCATCAAGCACCTCTACTCCATCTGGCGCAAGCTCCGCAACCAGGGGATTTCCCTGGAGGAGCTCTACGATTTTCTGGCGTTCCGGGTGGTGGTGGGGGAGGAGAACGGCGGAGACTCGCACAAAGAGTCGGCGGGAGGGACCGACTCGCCCAAACGGCGGGAGCAGGACCCAGCGGTGAGCTACTGCTACATGGCGCTGGGGCTGGTGCACCAGACTTGGCCGCCGCTTCCCGGGCGGTTCAAGGACTACATCTCCATGCCCAAGTCCAACGGCTACCAGTCGCTCCACACCACGGTGCTGGGGCCCGGGGGGTTGCCGTTCGAGGTGCAGATCCGCACCAAAGCCATGGACGAGGTGGCGGAAAAGGGGGTGGCGGCCCACTGGCTATACAAGGAGGGGCGGGATCCAGGCACCGATCACCACCGCTTGGCCTGGCTGCGCTCCCTGGTGGAGGGGCACCAGGAAAACCCTCGGGAGTTCCTGGACGCCCTCAAGCTGAACCTCTACCCGGAAGAGGTTTACTGCTTTACCCCCAAGAGCGAGCTGGTGCGGTTACCCCGGGGGGCGACCCCGGTGGACTTCGCCTACGCGATCCACACCGAGGTGGGGCATCGCTGCGTGGGGGCCCGGGTGAACGGCCGCTTGGTACCGCTGCGCACGATCCTCAAAAACGGCGACATCGTGGAGATCCTCACCGCTCCCAACCAGGTGCCGCGCCGCGGCTGGCTGGAGTTCGTGGTCACGGCCCGGGCCCGGAGCAAGATCCGGGCGTTCCTCAACAAAGGGGAGAAGGAACGGGCCAAGGTGCTGGGACGCAAGCTCCTGGAGCGGGAGGCCAAGAGGCTGGGGGTTGCGGTGAAGGCGGGGTTGGAGGGGTTGGCCCTGGGGGAGCTGGCCCGAGAGCACGGCTTTGGCAAGGAGGAAGACCTGCTGGCGGCGGTGGGCCTGGGGCGGATCTCCGCCCGGGATGTGCTTTCGGGGGTGGCCAGAGAGAAGGCCCCGGAGCCGAAGCCTGTGCCGGAAAAGTCCCGGGAAGTGACGCACCTCCCCGAGGAAGGGGCGGTGGAGGTGAAGGGGGATCGGGACCTGCTCACCTACCGCGCCCGGTGCTGCAAGCCGCTCCCTGGGGATCCCATCGTGGGCTACGTGACCCGGGGGCGGGGGGTGGCGATCCACCGCCGGGGCTGCCCCAACCTCCGCCGCTTGCTGGTCACACCCGAGCGGGAGGTGGAGGTGCGCTGGGGGAGCGTGGAGGGGAGCTACCCCATGCCGGTTTCGGTGCTTTTCGAGGACCGTCCCGGAATGCTTGCCGCTATTTCCCAGGCGGTGACCAACGCGGGCTCCAACATCCGCAGCTGCCACCTGGCCACCGAGGACCGGTGCGGCGTGGTGAACCTGGAAGTGGACGTGGCGGGCCGGGACCACCTGGAAAAAGTCATGGCGGCGATCCGTCGGGTGAGCGGCGTGACCCAGGTGAGCCCCCGGCGGGCTGAGCCGCTGCGCCGCCGCTAGGCGAGGCAGGCTTTACGGGCGAACCGCTTTCTGCACCCGGCCGGAGCGCAGGCAGCGGGTACAAACCTTCACGCGTCGCGTGGTTTGCCCGAAGCGCGCCCGCACCACGTGGAGGTTCGGCCGCCAGCGCCGCTTGGACACGTTGTGGGCGTGGGAGATCTGGTTGCCCACCATGCTCTTCTTGCCGCAAATCTCGCACACTCGCGCCATAACACCCTCGCATGCGCGTCGCAACGCGCGAGGGGGGATTGTACCACACTGGTTCGGTGAGCTGCATCACACCGGGCGAAAAGCAGCGCTTGCCGGCGAGAAAGGCGGCGCGGCGCGGGTTTTTGCGTGCTTCCCCGGCGCGGCGCTCGCTGGCTACGGAGCCAGGCCCTTGACAAGGGCTCTTGACTGCTATTAGATTAGGGGCAAATATGAGCTGGGTGCGCACGAACCGGTCCGAGGCAGCGAGAAGGCAACGCAACGCGGAGGGGGTGGAAACGTGCTGCTAGGCAAGAAAAAGCAAATCGTTGGCTTGGACATCGGCTCCTCGACGGTAAAGCTGGTGGAGCTGAAGCCGGGGCGCGGGGGGCGCATGAGCTTGGTGCACGCCGGTATCGCCCCGCTTTCCCCCGAGGCCATCGTGGAGGGGACGGTCATGGACTCCTCCCTGGTGGTGGAGGTGGCAGGCCGGCTGATCCGCGAGCGGGGGGTGAAGAACCAGCACTTCGGCGTGTCGCTGGCGGGCATGAACGTGGCGATCCGCAAGGTCCAGGTGCCCACCATGTCGGAAGCGGAGCTGGCGGAGTCCATCCACTGGGAGGCGGAGCAGTACCTGCCGTTCGATGTGAACGACGCCAACTTGGATTACGTGGTGCTGGAAACCGGGCCGGAGACCATGACCGTGCTGGTGGTGGCGGCGAAAAAGGAAAGGGTGGCGGACTACACCAGCATCCTCACCCAGCTGGGGAAAACCCCCGCCCTGGTGGACATTGACGCCTTCGCGGTGCAGAACGCCTACGAGTACAACTACGGCGTGCCGGAGGACCGGGTGGTGGCGCTGGTGAACATGGGAGCGTACCTCACCAACGTGAACATCCTCGGCCACGGGCAGACGGTTTTCTGGCGGGACATCGTGTTCGGCGGCAACAACTTCACCGAGGCCGTCCAGCGGGAGCTCCACGTGACCCGGGAGCAGGCGGAGGCCATCAAGGTTGGGGAGAAGGTGGGGGACGTTTCCCCGCAAACCATCTACGGCATCATCAGCGCGGTGGCCCAGGATTTCTCCGAGGAGCTCAAGCGCACCTTCGAGTTCTCCTACACCACTTCGGCCCACGATCGGGTGGAGGAGATCGTGCTCTCCGGGGGCTCCGCCCACCTTTTGAACCTGGACCAGGTGCTCAAGGAGCGCTTCGGCGTTCCCGTGGAGATCATGAACCCCTTCAAGGAAATCGCGTACTCGGAAGCGGAGTTTCCTCCCGAGTGGCTCAACCGCCACGCCCCGGCCATGGCCGTGGCGGTGGGCATGGCGTTGCGGACCGTGGGAGAATAGGCCATGATCAAGGTCAACCTGCTGGGAGAGGTCAAGCGGGAAAAGGCGGCGCGGCGACCGCTCTTGACGCTCGCGGGGGCCAACGTCAACAACTACATTCTCCTCGGGTGCATCGTCGTGGCTGCCGCCTGGGTCGGGTTCCGCTGGTGGAAGCTTTCCTCGCAGCTTTCCTCCATCCAGGAGGAAATTGCCTTCAACCAAAAGGAGTTCGATCGGCTCAAGCCTATCATCGAAGAGGTGGAGAGCTTCAAGAAAAAGAACGCCGAGCTCAAGCACAAGATCGAGGTCATCGAGCAGCTGAAGGCGAACCAGTTCGGGCCGGTGCGCATCATGGACGAGGTGAGCAAAGCGCTGCCTGATTTGGTTTGGCTCACGAAAATGGAAATGAGCGGGACCACCATCAACCTCGCTGGTCAGGCGCTCAACGAGAACGCGGTGGCCAACTTCATCGCCAACCTGGCTTCGAGCCCGTTCTTCTCCGAGCCCACGCTGAAGGTGATGCGCCAAGACCAGCAGAACGTGTTCAGCTTCGACCTTTCCTTTGGCTTCACCCCCACGCCCAGGACCGAGGGCGGGGCAGCGAAGCAGTGAGGGGGCTTGGGTATGGCAGGGCTTAGCCTCGAGAACCAACCTTGGTACGTGGCCCTGATCCTGGGCGTGGTCATCGCCGGGGCGGGCATCTGGGGTGCGGAAAGCCAGTGGCTTTCCGACATCCAGGAGGAGATCAACCGGAAAAACGCCGAGCTGGAAACCCTCAAGCAAAAGGTTCGGGAAGGCAAGGCCGCGGAGGCGCGGCTGCCCCAGTTCCGGGAGGAGTTCGCCCGCCTGGACGCCGAGCTCCAGCGGCTCTTGCGCATCCTCCCCACGCAAAAGCAAACCGACGAGCTCATCAAGAAAATCAAGGCGCTCACCGAGCAGGGGAGCTTCCGCTTCGTGGCGTTCGAGCCCCAAGGGTTCCAGAAGAAGGACTTTTACAGCGAGTGGCCGATCCGCGTGAGCCTGGAGGCGGGCTACCACGACCTGGCACGGTTCTTCGACCGTCTCTCGAAGTTCTCCCGGATCATCAACGTGGACTCCATGGCGCTTTCCGCCATCAACAAGCCAGGTCCGTACACCCTGAGCGCCGGCTTCACCATGAAAACCTTCATTTACGGCGAGGTCAAGCCGGAGGGAGGGGCGCGATGAGAGCTTTTCCCGTGCTTATGCTGGCGACGCTGGCTTCGGCCTTGGCCTGGGCGCAAGCGCCACGGCCCACTCCAGCCCCCGAGGAAAAGCCCATAGACACCAGCACCGTGGAGAAGATCCTGGCGGGGGAGGAAGAGGTGGCCGCTGGGGGTGGGTTCACCTACGATCCCGCGGGCCGGCGGGACCCGTTCCGCTCGCTGCTCCAGGGGCGCTCCAAGGAAGAGCTGGGGCAGCGGCCGCCTGGGCTTCCCGGAATGGGGGTGGAGGAGATCAAGCTCCAAGGCATCGTGAAGCTGCCGGAGGGCTACGTGGCGCTGATCCAGGGAACCGACAACATGTCCTACATCATCAAGCCGGGGACCGTGCTCTACGATGGAACCGTGGAAAAGATCGAGCCAGGCAAGGTAACGTTCAAGGTGAACGTGGTGGATCCCACGAGCCTGAAACCGTACCGCGAGGTTGTGCGGACGTTGCAGTAAGCGTGAGGGGGTTGCGATGAAGCCAAAAGGAACGCGACTGGTTTTGGCAAGCGTGGCCGTGGTTTTGCTGAGCGTTTGTGCCCAGGCGCAGGAGGGCGTGGCGATCCTCGGCATGGCCTGGACGCCCACCCCTGCCCCAGCGCTGGTGGTGAGCGCCTCGGGGCCCTTGCCGTACCGGGAGGTGGTGGGAGAGGGTGGGGTGTTTGTGCTGGAGTTCCCCGGCGCACGGCTGGCGCAACCCGTGGAAGCCGTGGCCGAGCCGCAGGCGGGGCTCACCCGGGCGAGCCTGGCCACCGCGGAACAAGGCACGGTGAAGCTGGTGCTGGAGCTGGCCGAAGGGGCCAGGCCCGCGGTGCGGGCGCTGCCTGCAGGTGTGGAGGTGCGCATCGGCACCGGCAAGCAAGCTGCGGGTGGGACGAGCCGCGGCGCGGTGGAGGTGGTTCCGGAAGTGCAGGGTAGCGGGCTGACCGTGATCCTCAAGGGGGGCGGCCCGCTGGCGGGCAAGGCGTTCGCCCTGGACAACCCGCCCAGGGTGGCGGTGGACGTGCCGGGGGTGCTCCCCGCCAAGGCGCAGCGGGTTTTCCCCATCGGTGCAGCGGGCGTGCAGCGGGTGCGGGTAGCGCAGTTCGCGGTGCACCCCGAGCCGGTGGTGCGGGTGGCGGTGGATTTGGACAACCCGCTCCCTTACACGCTTTCCGCCACCGAGGAGGGGGCGGTGCTCAAGCTCGGCGGTGCTGAAGCGGCTGCGCCAGCGGTGGCGGCTGGGGAGAAAACCCCCTTGCCGGAAACCGTCACACCGGTGGCGGTGAAGGAGGAAGCGACTCCTTCCGCTGCCGCAGCAGCGGCTCCCGAGCCTGCCCCCGAGGCAGCCCCCGAGCCAGCGCCTGTGACCACGACCGCCTCTGCCGCTGGACAGACGCCGGCCAGGGCCGAGGACGTGGCTTCCAAGCCGCCGCTGCCGGTAGCTCCTCCGGCGGCTCCGGCAGCCGCTGCGCCTGATTCGCCTTACGCTTCCACCCCCAAGGCCATGGCGGAAAAAGCAGCCCCCGCTCCCACGGCCACCGCCGGCATCAAGGAGGTGGAAAGCCAGGAGCGGCAGTTCACCGGGGAGCCCATCAGCCTGGAGCTCAAGGATGCGGATATCAAGGACGTGCTGCGCATGTTCGCGAAGATCACCGGCCTCAACATCGTGGTGGATCCCGATGTCTCCGGCTCGGTGACCGTGAACCTAGACAACGTCCCCTGGGACCAAGCGCTGGACATCATCCTGCGCATCAACCGCTTGGATTACGTCATCGAGAACAACGTGCTGCGGGTAGCGCGCATGGAGCGGCTCACCCAGGAGAAAAAGGCCCTGGCGGACTACCGGCTCCAGGCGGAAGCGGCGCGACCCATGCGCACCATCACCAAGACCCTCTCCTACGCCCGGGCCGAAGACGTGAAGGCGATCTTGACCGCGGAGAAGTTCATCGTCTCCGAACGGGGCTCGGTGGTGGTGGATCCCCGCTCCAACATGCTGATCATTCGCGACCTCACCGACCGCATCGAGGGGATCCTCAACGTCATAGACGAACTGGACCACCCCAACCCCCAGGTGCTCATCGAGGCGCGGATCGTGGAAACCACCCGGCGCTTCTCCCACGCCTTGGGGTTGCAGTGGGGGTTCACGGGGATCGCCGATGCCCAGCACGGCACCACCACCGGGTGGCGCTTCCCAAACTCCGGCGAGGTGACCGGTCGGGTTGGCTTGGGTATTCAAGGTCCTACCGCGACGATCGGCTTTACCTTCGCCGACATCCTCAACGCCTTCAACTTGGACTTCGTGCTGCAAGCGGCGGAAACCAACGGGCTGGCGAAGGTGGTCTCCGCTCCCAAGGTGATGGCCCAGGATAACGAAGCAGCCAAGATCGAAAGCGGCGTGCAGATCCCCATCGCTTCCACGGTGACCCAGGGGAACGTCACCACCACCACCGTGACGTTCAAGGACGCCACGATCAAGCTGGAGGTGACGCCGCACATCACCGCCGAAGGCACCGTGCAGCTTTCCATCAAGCTGGACAAGACCGAGGTCCTGGAGGGCGTGAACATCATCGCCATCGGCACGCAGCTTGCCGGCGCACCGCTTTCGGTGCGCAAGGCGGAAACCAAGGTGCTGGTGCGGGATGGCGGTACCACCGTGATCGGCGGCGTGTACAAGATGATGCAAAACGAGCAGCGCAGCACGGTGCCCGGTTTGTCCAAGATCCCGGTGGTGGGGAACCTCTTCAAGCAGCGGCAGCTTTCCGAAACCAACGACGAGCTGCTGATTTTCCTCACGCCGCGCATCGTCAAGTACTAGGGGGATGGCCATGAAGACGAGGGACTTTCTTGCAACGGCTCTGTTGGCGGCCTTGGTGGCATTGTTTGGTTCCTGCTCGGCGGGGAACCACACGGCGGACGACGAGGCCCCGGTAATCCTCACCGTGGACGTGCGTCAGGGGCCGGCGGACGTGAACGTCGCCAGCGGCGCGGACGTTTCCGTGGGCCAGATGGAAATCAAGTCCCAGCCAAAAGCGCCGGGCACCACGCTGGGCCCCCAGGACGACGTGATCCTCACCGAGTGGGTGATCACCCCGATGCGGGCGGACGGGGGCACCGTGGCCTCGCCCCAGTGGCGGGAGTTCCGCCAGGTGACGGTTCCCGCAGGGGGCACCGCCAACCTGCAGAACTACCGCATCTTCCCTGCGGAGTATTTCCGGCAGCAGCCGCTGGTGCAGCTTTTCCCGGAAAACGGCGGCTTCGATCGCGAAACCGGCAAAACCAACATCCGCCAGCGGCTGCAAATCGAGATCTTCGGCAAGACCGTGGCGGGGCGGCGCCTTTCGGTGAGGTTCGACTGGAACCTTAACTTCTTCTACGCGCCGATCACCCAACAGTGAGGAGGGAGGACCATGAAAAAGGCTTTGCCCATCGCTTTGCTGGTTTCGGGCCTGGTCCTGGGCCTGGGATCCTGCAGCAAGTCCGACAGCCCCACCGCTCCCCGCCCCTCGCCTACACCGCAAACGGTGAGCGTCACGCTCACGGTTTCCGCAACCACGGCGGTCGTAGGCGAGGTGGTGGAAGCCCGGGCGAGCGTGCGTTCCGGCTCGGCCCCGGTGGCGGACGGCACACCCGTGCGGTTCGTGGTGGCGGGGGGCGCGCTCACCACCGGTGTGGCGGAGGCCACCGTGACGACCCAGGGTGGTATCGCCAGCGTGGGGTTCACCGCAAATCAAGAGGGGACGGCGCAGGTTAGCGCTGCCGTAGGCTCCGCCTCCGACACCAAGAGCGTGCGGTTTCTCGCGGTGGCTCCTCCCAGTGGGCCGCCGCAGTTCACCTCTATCACCCCCAGCAGCGGGAGTCCGCGGGGAGGCTACACGGCAGTCATCAAGGGCAATAACCTCTGCAAGGGCTACCTCGCGGGCCAGTGCGCGATTCCTGCGGACGTGGCTTTTCGGCTCAAGTACCAGGTGAAGGTGGGGGAAGAGAGGGACCAGCAGACTGGCCAGATCACGATCCGTTACGAGGAGAGGAACCGGGATGTTACGCCGGTGGTTCAGAACTATCGTGGCTCCGGTACCGCAGATGAACTCACGGTTCAGGTGCCCGAGGTGGACCCGGCAATCGTGCTACGGCCGTTCTACGCGGTGATCTTTCTTAGCAACAAGGTAACAGTAGGTAACCAGCAATTCGGTGGCGACCTCGAGGTTAGGGACGCCTTCGTCTTTAATCCGGACTATGACGTTGTGGGTTTGCCGAAGATCTTCGGCGTCTCGCCACTGCAGGGGTCGTGGCAAGGCGGCGAAACTGTGCGCATTACCGGCGAAAACCTCTGCGTCTTCCTGGATTTCACCAGCGGCCGCTGCGTAACGTCGGTGGCGCCAAGCGTTCTGTTTGTCCTTTCCAACGAGACGGTCAAGGCCTGGGCGGAGGTGGTGGCGGTATCCCCGGATGGTCGCGAGCTTACCGTGGGCACACCGCGGGCTTCGATCACACCCCCGATCCAGGATGTCTACGCGGACATTATCGTCGCTAACGTTTTCGGAAATGACACCCAACCTCGGGCGTTCCGCTATACCGCGCAGCAGCTGCCGCCGCTGATTTACTCGGTGGTGCCGTCCACGGGTTCCGCCCGAGGGGGGGAACAGGTGACCATCAACGGCGCGAACTTCGTGGAGCCGGTGAAGGTGGAGTTCGCCCCGGGCGGCGTGGCGGAGGTGGTGGATGTGCTCGCGGGTGGCACGCAAATCGTGGTGCGTACGCCGCAAAACAGCGTGCCGCTGGATAGCGACACCGTGGCGGCAATCACGGTTACCAGCGAGTTCGGCACCGGGCGCGATCAAACCGTCACCAAGAACGGTGCTTTCACCTTCAAGGCCGAGGTGACCACGCCCCACCTCCACGCGCTCTCCCCCAACGCGGGGCCCATCGAGGGGGGTACCCGGGTGACGATCTTCGGCACCGGGTTCCAAGCCCCGGTGCAGGTGCTGTTCGGCGACCGGCAGGCCCAGGTGGTTTCCTCGAACTTCAACGAGATCGTGTGCATCGCGCCTTCCATCGCGCCTTCGCAGCCTGGCTCCCCCACCACGGTGCAGGTGAGCGTGGTGAACGTGCTCACCGGCAAGGTTTCGGACAACACGCTGCCCTACCGCTACGGCGAGGCCATGTTCATCTCCGCCATCACCCCGAACACCGGGTACATCCTGGGGTGGAACCCAGCCACGATTTACGGCCAAGGGTTCGTGGCCCCGGTGCAGGTGGAGGTCACCGCGGGCGGCATCACCAAGCAAGCGGAGGTGCTCTCGGTTTCCGGCACCTCGATCCAGGTGAAGATGCCACCGTTCGCCGAGCTGGTGGGGGCGGAGGGTTGCACGCCGGTGCCGGCCACGTTCAAGGTCACCAACATCGGCTCCAACTTGAGCGCCACCGGGCCCGCCTACACGTACCTCTGCAGCGGTGGGATCTCCGGTCCGTAAAAACCACCTTTGGAAGCAAACGGGGCCCCGCC